>ERZ1292630.2745-Hain-H41-02um-R3-2745-length-15987-cov-57_pt1 | contig 13659 bp, 13 predicted proteins | sample MGYA00564408_ERZ1292630 | MGnify/ENA primary metagenome ERZ1292630 (study PRJEB36523, sample SAMEA6512641) | groundwater metagenome | collected 2019-01-08 | study: AquaDiva: Metagenomics assemblies of 32 groundwater samples | reverse complement strand
AGGTCATGGTCTTTAAGCCCGGCTATAATGTTAAGAAGAAATTATTACGTGGTTAATGAATATTCCACTCCCGCCGAAGCGGGATAAAAGCCAGTAACTCGCTACGTTCGTAACTGGCTCTAAAAGGAGATTTTATATGAGGAATATGATAGGGTTGTTGGCTGCGGTAATAATTATCTCTATGGGTTATCCTTGCGAAAGCAATGCCGAATCATTTATTAAGGTGCGCGGTCTGGGTTGGGATAGCACCATTAAAGGTAACATCAGAGCCGATGAAGGCGCTATGACCGGCTCTAGTATTGACCTGAAGGATACGCTGGGTATTACCAAGTCAATTGTTGTCCCGGAGATTGAATGTAAAATAGGTTTCCTGGGGACGAGCCGATTTATTATATCATACAGCCCGGCAAGTTATGACGGTAAAAAGACCATCACCAAGAACCTGTCGTTTTCCGGGAAGACATTCTCGGCCAGCGAAACCATCAAGACCCAAATGGATATTACCATGACATCTGTGCTATATGAATTTGCGCCGCTTCCCGAAGGCGTTATTCAACCCCTGACTTCATCCGAACCGGAAATGGGGCTTCTGCTTGGCCTGAAATATTTCCATACCGAAGCCCAGATAACCTCAAATTCAACCGGTTCAGTGGTGAATGAAACGTTCGGATTGCCAATCCCTGTGATTGGTTTACGGATTCAGGGCCGGCTGGCCGAGAATATGCAATTGGAATCTGCCGGAACCTGGATGAGTTTAAAAACCAAAGATGCCAACCTATACTGGTCTGATTTATACGGCGAACTCAAGTTAAGTATTGTGCCCAAAATGCCATTCGGATTTGGCTATAAATTAACCAGATTGAGCGTAGAGTCTGATATCGGACAGAGTTTTATTTCCAGATTTGGATTTAAGGGCTGGTATCTGACGGCTTCTATTGAATTATAAGCAATGATAAAACAAATACATATATTTGCTGTTATTATTTCATTGTTTTGTCTTTATCAGCAGTCCATTATAAGCGAAACGGTAAATGAGTCGCCGGAAACGAATTACAAGATATCCATTACGCATTGGATAACCACCGGCAAATTTAAGATGTATGGCGGTCCGCCCACCGCGTTTAATACCTGGAAACTGGCTCATCCGCTTGATTCCAACCTGACCCGCGTCTTGTTTACTTATACTCCGCCTGAAGATGATTCTCCCTATCGGGTTCACATCTCGCTCGGCGGCGGCTATATCAAGGAAGGCACTATTCGCGATACGGATTGGGATGCTAACGGCGTTATTCAGTATTTATCTTATTCTGCAAGCAAAGGCGACGTTACTAATTCTTCCATATCCGTTGACTATATGGTTACCGAGCCAAAAAATGATTATGAGGCGTACGTTACCTTTGGTTATAATTATCTTAAGATTTCAGCCAATTACCGTGATGGCTTGACCACGATTTATAATTATGCGCCGGTCAGTATACAAAGCCAGATGAAATGGCAGATATACGACCTGGTCTACCAGGGGCTTGAAACCGGCGTCAAAGTAAAATATAATATCTTAAGCGATTTGTCGGTAGAGACATCCGCCGGATTCAGCCCATTTGTCAGGGCGCAATATAGGGGCATCCGTTACCCCAATACGATTTATAAGCAACGCGAACATATTCTGGCTAAAGGAAACGCCTTCAACGGAGAGGTTTCCGTGAATTATGACGTCTACAAACAGTTTACGGTTGAGGGTGGATACAGGTATCAGACATACCGGACCAAAGGCACAGACCAGCCGGGTACTCCCTGGGCCGGTTCTTGGGACGAGTTAACCTCTGATTTTAAAGGATTCTTCTTCGGGGGTGGCTGGAAATTTTAATCCGAACAGATGTTTTTCATAGCGTGAAAGATTTTCATTCCATATTCATAATTGCTATCGTTGTTTTCTGCTGTTATTCAAACGCTTATTCACAGGTCATTATTAGCGAACATTCCTCGGTTCTTTCTGATGCGGACTATAAAATTTCTATCAGCGAATGGGTTACCAAAGGTGATTTCAGGATGCACGGCGGTCCGCCGGGTGCAAATAATACCTGGGAGTTGACCCACCCGATTGACGGCGGTATGACGCAAATTTCCCTTACCTATGCGGAAAAGAAAGATGCGTCCTCTCTGTTTAACATTTCGCTGGGTGGCGGCAATATCAGGCAGGGCACTATCCGGGATACGGACTGGGATGCCAGCGGCGTGGTCAGCGACCTTTCCTACTCCACCAGCAACGGTGAAACTCTTAGTTTCTCTTTTACTGCTGATTACCGGCTCACGGAGATTGCCGAGCCATACGAGTTTTATCTGACTTTCGGATATAATTACCTGAATATCTCAGCCGATTATCGTAATGCGCTGACTACTGTTTATAGTTATACGCCGGTTGCTTTATTAACGCCAGTAAAATGGCAGGTATACGACCTGCTTTACCAGGGATTGGAAATCGGCGTCAAGGGGAAATCAGAGGTGTTAACCGATTTGTTATTAACCGGTTCCTTAGGTTATGCGCCATTTACTATGGCAGAATATAAAGGCACGCGCTATCCTGATGACATTCCTGTTCCGGCTCAGAAAGAACACATTGTTGCCTATGGTGCGGCATTGAGTTATGAACTTAAATTGAGTTATAACTTATCAAGCCGGTTAATGGTTGATGGCGGTTACAGGTATAATGCTTACCGGACCAAGGGAGAAGACCAGCCTGACGGTTATTGGAAGTGGGTTGGTTCTTGGGAAGAGTTGGATGTCACGCTCAAGGGCTTTTTCTTCGGATGCGCACTTAAATTCTAACCGGGGCTAACCGTATTTTACCTTCAATAGTAATAGTGAAACCACCAGTCCCAGAATCACGGCATTGGCAATGATGATGGGCTTGTCCTTCTTGCGGATACCGTAACTAAACCATAAAATGCCGCCGCTTATCATCAGTATCAGCATGCTGACAGACAAATCCTTGGTCTCTCCGCTGGAGAAACTCTTCATCACCTGGGGCAATAATGCGCCGGTGCTGAAGACGCCGGCAATAATGCCGTGAAAGGTTAATTTCATTTTTATCTCCTATATCAAAAAGCGGCTGATGACCAAATGCTGGATTTCTGACGTCCCTTCGTAGATTTCGGTTACCCGGGCATCCCGGAAATAACGTTCTATAGGAAAATCCTTGGTATAACCCATTCCGCCGTGGATTTGTAACGCCTCTTTAGCGGATTTATTGGCAATCGTGGATGAGAACAATTTTGCCATAGACGCCTCTTTGGCATAGGGCACGCCCTTATCCCGCATCAGGGCCGCTTGATAGGCCAGCAGACGGGCGGCTTCTATTTCGGTGGCCATCTCGGCCAATTTCCATTTAACCGCCTGGAATTCGTTAATGGCCTTGCCGAATTGTTTCCGTTCCCGGGCGTATTTAATAGAGGCGTCCAGACAGGCCTGGGCAATTCCGACCGATTGGATGGCAATCCCGATTCGGCCGCAGTTTAGTACATCCATTGCAATATTAAATCCCTTATTTTCATCGCCCAGCAGGTTTTCCTTGGGCACGATTACGTCTTCCATGGAAATCTCGCACATCGGAGCGCCGCGCACGCCCATCTTTTCCTCTCTGGGTCCGCGCTTTACACCGGCAAATCCCGGCTCCACCAGAAATGCGCTGATGCCCTGGCCGTGCTTTGCCTTGGAATCGGTCTGGGCAAACAACAAGATTAATCCGGCCGTCGGGCCTGAGGTGACAAATGTTTTGACGCCGTTAAGGATGTAGCTCTTGCCGTCAAAGCGGGCGTGGGTCTTGATGGAAGCCGCATCGCTGCCCGCATCCGGCTCGGTCAGGGAAAACGCCCCGATTAGTTCTCCCTTGGCCAGGCGCGGCAGATACTTCTTTTTCTGTTCCGGAGAACCGTATTTAATCAACGCGTTGCAAACCAGCGAATTATGGACCGAAAGCGTGATGCTGGTCGAGGCGCAGGCGTAACTGATTTGCTCCAGCACCAGGGCCAGCGACATGGTGTCCAGCCCGGCCCCGCCGTATTCTTCCGGTATGATAACGCTCCAGAAACCCAGTCCGCCTAATTTGGAAAGAATTTCAGCCGGAATCCTTTCCTCGCGGTCAATCTGGGTGGCCAGGGGAGCCAGTGTCTTCTCGGCAAAATCACGGGCCGTGTCTTTTATCAATTGCTGTTCTTCAGTCAGGTTGTAAATCATATTATTGGTATTCGTAAAATCCTTTCTTGGTCTTGCGGCCCAGATGCCCGGCCGCCACCATCTTCTTTAACAGCGGGCAGGGCCGGTATTTGGTGTCGCCTAATCCGGTATGCAGGACCTCCATTATGGCCAGGCAGACATCCAGTCCGATTAAATCCGCCAGGGCCAGCGGTCCCATCGGATGGTTCATTCCTAATTTCATCACTTCATCAATGGCTTCTCTTGTAGCCACGCCTTCCATCAGGGTGTAGACCGCTTCGTTTATCATCGGCAGCAGGATGCGGTTGGCCACGAACCCGGGCGCGTCATTGACCTCGACCGGCGTCTTGCCCAGTTTCTTGCAGAGCTCGTTGACCGTGTTAATCGTCTCCTGGCTGGTCACCAGTCCTTTGACCACCTCAACTAATTTCATCAGGGGTACCGGATTCATAAAGTGCATGCCGATGACTTGGGTTGGCCGTTTGGTCACGGCGGCCAGTTCGGTAATGGAAATAGACGATGTGTTGCTGGCCAGAATCACCTCCGGAGCGGTAATCGCATCCAGTTCCTTAAACAGATTCTTCTTGGTCGTTAAATCCTCGATGATGACTTCTACTATAAAATTGGAATCCTTAAGGTCTTTGACCAAAAGCGATGTCTTGATGCGTTTGAATGCTTCATCCGCTTTTTCTTTGGGCAGGACGGCCTTTTGGACCATCTTGTCCAGGTTCTTGCGTATGTTGGCCATGCCGCGGTCCACGAACTCCTGCTTGATATCAACCATGGTTACATCAAATCCGGATGTGGCGAATACCTGGGCGATGCCGTTACCCATGGTGCCTGCGCCGATGACGCCGATTTTAGTTATGTTCATACATCATCTTCTTTCTAATATACGCAATTAAATATCTTGCAATAATATTCGCCATCTATATAATATATTCCATGACCTTTCAAGAAATTATCCTTAAATTAGAGCGGTACTGGGCTAAATACGGATGCGTGATTGTTCAGCCCTATGACATCGAAAAGGGCGCCGGCACCTCCAACCCGGCTACTTTTCTTAAGGCGCTCGGACCAGAACCCTGGAAGGCCGCCTATGTTGAGCCGTCACGTCGGCCGACCGACGGACGCTACGGCGACAATCCCAATCGCCTCCAGCATTATTACCAGTATCAGGTCATTATCAAGCCGGCGCCAGCCGATGCCCAAAAAATATATCTCAAGAGTTTGGCGGATTTGGGAATTAACCTGAAGAAGCACGATGTCCGGTTTGTCGAGGATGACTGGGAATCGCCTTCGCTGGGCGCTACCGGACTGGGCTGGGAGGTCTGGATTGACGGGATGGAAATTACCCAGTTCACCTATTTCCAGAAGGTCGGCACTATTGAACTGGAAAAAGTGGCGCTGGAATTGACCTACGGACTGGAACGGATTGCTATGTTTATCCAGAAAAAGGACAGCGTCTATGATTTAGAATGGGTCAAAGGCGTGACCTACGGCAATATTCATCACGAGGACGAGGTCCAGTTCTCCAAATATAACTTTGAAGTAGCCGATACCCGGATGCAGACCCAGTTATTTGATATGTATGAGAAAGAAGCCCAGACGTTAGCCGGTAAAGGACTGGTTCTGCCGGCCTATGATTATGTCCTGAAATGTTCGCACACCTTTAATATCCTGGACGCCCGGCGGGCCATTGCGGTCAGCCAGCGCCAGCATTACATCGGACGGATACGCCAATTAGCCCGTCTCTGCGCTATCGGATACTTAAAAATGAGAAAAGAGATGGAATATCCCTTGTTAGGAAGATTAACTAAAGGGTCATCACGTTAAATCTATAAGCCATTAAGGAATAGAATAATAATTTCAGATAGATGGCAGCCATTAGTTTATAAAGACCAAAAGACCTGCTCGACAGAATTGCATTTGTCAGAAAAATACGATTTCGGGAATAATTTTAATAACTAATTTGTTTTAATATATGAGTGTGTTAAACAAAAATGATTCTTTTAGGGAAGCACTTAATTCTTCCGGCAGTATTTATAAGGCGGCTTGTTATCTGTCCGGTAATTCGGCAGAAGCCGATGACTTGGTGCAGGATGTCTATCTTAAGGCTTATGCCAACTGGGGCAAATATAAGCCGGGTACGAATTGCAAGGCGTGGCTTTTTACGATATTGCACAATACGCGGATAAACCAATTAAATAGGGATGCAAAGAAGCCCGAGGCGATGCCCAATGAGAAATTGGAGATGTTGCCGGCAAACGTAATCACCCCGGCTGTGGAATTAAGCAAGGTGGTTGAGGAAATGGTTGCCGATGAAATTAAAGCAGCCATTAAAAAGTTACCGGCAGAATACATTGAGCCCATAGTTTTGGCCTGGGTAGGCGATTTTTCTTATGCGGAGATTTCCGAGATATTAGGGTGTCCGGTGGGAACGGTTATGTCCCGTCTGCATCGGGCGCGGGCGCTATTACGCGGCGCCCTGACCGAATATCTTAACAAAAAATAACCGTGGTCACAGGAGGTGCTATTATGAATTGCGAGAAAGCAAATCGGTATATCTTGGGTTTCATTTCAGGAACGCTTACAGAAAGCGAGTTACACGAGTTTAATGAACATCTTGAATTCTGTATGCGCTGTGCCAGCCGGGTTATTGCTGAAAAAGAATTAGACCATCTGCTTAAGGAGAAAATGGTGAATAGCGTCACGGTTACTCCCGGACTTGATGATAAGATTATCAGCCGGATAGGGAATACGCCGGTATTAAAGATAACCACTGCGGACGGCAAAGAAGATACGTTGATACTCGGAGAAAATCCGATTACTTTCGGCCGGGATGCTAAAAATACAATCCCTCTGCCTTCCGATGTAAAACTTTCACGTGAACATTGCCGGATTGAATATAAAGGCGGTAAATACGAAATAATTGACTTGAATAGCTCAAATGGCATTTACATTAACAATCAGAAAACAACTTCTCGTCTTCTTGAACCGGACGATAAAATCCGGATTGGCCAGACAAATATAATATTTGAATTACCTAAACTAAAAGGCGCGGGACCAATAGAAGAAGCCAGTGCGCATAAAATACTTCAGCCGACGACTGATATTGCCACAGGTAAGAGGCACAAGCCGTATCCGCTTAAGAATGTTTCCCGTAATAGCGCCACTCCTTATATTGTCGCAGCGGCTGTAGTGCTGTTATTGATTTTAGTCCTTATCGCGCGGCCGTCCCGGAACACCACGTACAGTAAAACTACCTCTCCAGAAGAAACCACAGCCCGAACACATGTTTCAGGGGAGGTGACTTCCAAATTGCAAGCCCAGATAAATATATTAAAATCGGATATCAATGTGTTGACAGGTGAATACCGTTATGAAGAAGCGTTGAATAAGTGTCAGGAATTCCTGATTCGGTATAATTATGAAATCAATGAAAACCAGAAAGATTATCTCCAGAAGAAAGTAACATCACTGGAGCAGTCCTGCCGGAAAGAGAATGAGGTAAAAGGCGTCCTGGTTCAGATAGAAAATGAAACCAAATCTATATCTGACCCGAAACTAATCAGGGCTAAATATGAAAGTTTTTGCGCCGCATCATCAAATACAAGTTTTGAGCCCAAGATAAAAGAAAGGATAGCCATACTTGATGAGATGGAAAAAGCGCAAAGCCAGATACCCAGTGACCTTTCTGCCAGTAATTATGCCCGGGCTATCGGGCGATATTCGCCACTGATGAGTCGTTGTGATGACCAGACGATTAAAGAATTAATCGCCAAGGTAATTGACTCTGTTAATCAAAAAGCCAAGCCGGATTTTGAGTCCATCATCCGGCAGGGACAGGAATTTGCCAATCAGGGCGACTACCAGAAGGTAAAGAGTTTATACCTCGCCAATTTCTCACGGTTTCAGGGCACAAGTTACCTGGCCCAATTGAATTCCGAGATTTCAGCCGTTGATAAACTGATTGTTCAAGACAAGGACAATAAAACTGTCGCCAAAAAGATATCCGAAAAGATACTCCCGGATGTTGCTGAATTAACCGGAAAGTATGATTATAAGGGGGCGGTCCAGAAATCAACCGAGGCCATCAAGATTATGGAAGGTTATTATCCCCAGGTCAGCGAGCCGCTTTCCGCGAAACTGCCCGACCTGGAAAAGCAAGCGGCTCTTTTTGGAAAGTTAGCCATCAAGATAGACGGAAAGAATATTTCCCTGCCCCGGCTTAACTTGAAAGGAACCGTTTCAAATCCTACCGGGGAGGGATTTAATATTTCAGGAACGGCGGTAAAATTATCATCGTTGACTCCTGAAGAAATTTATACACTGTGTAAAGCAACCTGGTTAACTACTTCAGAGCCGGAAGGAATAGCCATTTTCTGCCTGGAGCATAAACTTATGGATTATGCCTTTGAGTCGTTGAACCTGCTGCTTCAGAAGTCATCCAAACGGAAACCTGAATTAGACGCTCTTTTAGCCAGATATAGTGGTAAAAAAGTGCCGCCGGAGGGTTTTATCATTTATAAAAGTAAGTGGTTGACACCTGATGAAAAAACTGTCCTGATAAATACAGAAAATGCTAATAATCTGGTTAATAATATTAAAACGACAAATAAACCAACGGAATTAGAGAAGATTTGTCGGGATTTTGAGGGACTGGTTCAAGCCACACCGTCTCAAGCGCTTGAATTTAAAGGAATTATCATCCCGATACTTCAGCAGCGGGTTGAAGAGTTAAAAGGGACAATCCAGAAAAAACTCGGTAAAACTAATCTGGAAGTGTTGAGCCAGTTGAAAAAGGAGCTTAATCAAAAGCGAAAAGAGGCATTAAAAGAAATTCGCGAAGGTAAACCGGATGGGGCGCCCGGAGAAAAACCAAGTTTGAGTAAGAAAATGGACGAGAAAATTAGAGCGGTAAAAGCACTTTGGGAAAAACCCGCAGAAAAGGCAATTGAAATAGATAAATCAATGAACAATACGGCGGAGCTATTAAGGGCTATGGTGAATGAGTTAAAAAAATACACCGCTACGCCTAAGAATAAGGGAAATGATGAAGAGGATATCGGGATTGACGAAGATACTGATATGATTACGGTTTTGGCCAGCGGCGCAGCCATAGATATCAGGAATTTCCCGTTGAATACAACAGAAACCAGGCAGATGGAGTATAATCGCAAGGTAATGAAAGAGAATGAGGAAAATAAAACGGCTGATAGTATAGAAAAAGAGATGGTCCGGATAATAAACGAATATCGTATTATGATGGGGTTACAGGCATGTCGCCTTCATGACCAATTATCCAGAGCATCGCGTAAGCACAGTCAATTTATGCAATCTGTTGGTAAACTGGCTCACGAAGGGATTGGTAATGGCACGCCTACCAGCCGGCTTCAGGCTGAGGGATTTTCCGGGCCCAACGGAGAAAATTGTGCTGCGGGTCAGGGCACACCGTTGGGATATTTTACCGGCTGGTATTGGAGTTACGGCCATCATCTAAATATGATTAGCGGCTGGACCTTAATAGGCGGCGGAATTTCAGGCGACTATGCAACTACTAATTTTGGCCAGTAATTATTTCGTGTCTGACGATGTGACCAACGAAGGCGTCCAGAGATACATAAACTGGTTGCTGTTGGTCTTTAAGACCATTTCAGCCAGATAGGTCAATTCCAGCGAAGGCATCGGCCCCATAAACATATTATCAAAAAGCCCGCTGCTTTTCTGGTACCTGATAACCTTGGCGGATTTGAGATGCGCCAAATCAAGCGTCTTGTTATAAGCGTCGGTCATATAACCGACTGAATCTACCAGTTTCACCTTCCGGGCTTCTTCTCCGGTCAGAATCCGGCCGTCGGCCAGCGTCTTAATCTCATCGCGGGTCAGCGAGTTCTTGCGCGCCTCAGCCACGATATCCAGGAACCGGTTATACATCTCATCTATGATTTTCTGCATATAGGTCTTTTCTTCATCGGTCATCTTCCGGAATGGCGAGCCCGTATCCTTGGCCTTGCCTGATTTGATTACCACGGTTTCTACGCCGATTTTGCCCATCAGGTCTTCCAGGGCGAAGAACATTGAAATCACCCCGATACTGCCGGTGATGGTGGTCGGATGGGCCATGACATAGTCCGCGCTGCAGGAGATATAATATCCGCCCGAGGCGGCTGTGTCCTGCATCAGGGCGATAATCGGCTTATCCGGATACTTGGCCTTGAATTCCTTGATGGTTCGGTAGATGATGTCGCTGGCCGTCACGCCGCCGCCCGGTGAGTTTATCACCAGGATAACTGCTTTGACATGGACGTCATCGCTGGCTAATTTCAATAACTCCTGTATCTTATCCGGGGTGCAGGCGTTCTTGGAGGAAAGCAGGGATGATGTCTCCTGGGTCATGATTACGCCCTGAATAGGCAGGATAAGAATCTTGTCAGAACTGGACTCATCGCCGGTGACGAATTGCTCCACCCACTTCTTCTCCAAATCCAGCGAGGGCAGGAAGATGCAGCCGGACAAACAGACTAAAGTCAGTAATAGTACGATTGTTTTATTCATAAATACCTCCTGCTAAATAATACTCTGGCAATTAGACTCTGTCAAGAGAAATAAATTGACATATAATTATTAGGGTGTATACTTTACAACAGGATTAAGCGGATTTAACGGAAATCTGTTTAATCGGTTAAATCCCGTTGTAAAAATATGGACTACGAAACAGTTATCGGCCTTGAGGTACACACCCAGTTAAAGACCGAGACCAAACTCTCCTGTGGATGCTCCACTGTTTTCGGCGCTGAGCCCAACAGCCAGACCTGCCCGGTCTGCCTGGGTATGCCCGGGGTCCTGCCGGTAATGAACAAAAAGGCGTTTGAATATGCCCTGAAGGTGGGTCTGGCCCTTAATTGCGCCATTGCCTCATCCACTAAGTTCGACCGCAAGAATTATTTCTATCCGGACCTGCCCAAGAACTACCAGATTTCACAATACGATATCCCGATTGCCCAGACCGGCTGGCTGGAGATAAAGGATAAGAAAATCGGCATTACCCGGGTGCATCTGGAAGAGGACTCGGGCAAACTCATGCATCCCGAAGGAGGAGATATCCAGGTGAATTACTCGCTGGTTGACCTTAATCGTGCCGGCGTGCCTCTGGCAGAAATCGTTTCTAATCCTGAGATTACCTCTGCTGATGAGGCATATCAATACCTGATTGCGCTTAAATCCATCCTGATTTATCTGGGTGTCTCGGACTGCGATATGGAAAAAGGGTCGCTCCGGTGCGATGCCAATATCTCCCTGCGTCCAAAGGGCCAGACCAAATTAGGCACCAAGACCGAAATCAAGAATCTCAATTCATTCAAGGCCGTGGTCAAGGCGCTGGAATTCGAGGCCATTCGCCAGACAGCCCTGTTAAAAGAAGGTAAGGAAGTAGTAGGCGAGACCAGGTTATGGGATGATGAAAAGGCCGAGACCCGTCCGATGCGCTCCAAGGAGGAAATCCAGGACTACCGTTATTTCCCTGAGCCGGACCTGATGCCCTTTACGATTTCCCCGGAGTGGCTTAAGGCCATAAAGGAATCCCTGCCCGAACTGCCGGTCCAGCGCAAGGCCCGGTTCATCAATCAATACCAGTTATCTGAATACGATGCCGGGGTGCTCTTGCAGGACAAGGCCCTGGCTGACTATTTCGAGTCCTGCGTCAAACTGTACAGCAATCCCAAGGGCATAGGCAATTGGATATTAAGTGAAGTATTAAGGTATCGCAATGACACCAAAAAGGAGATAAAGGAGTTAACCGTCACGCCTCAGGGGCTGGTGGAGCTGGTGAAACTGTTTGATGATAAAAAGATAACCTCGACCGCGGCCAAAGAGGTCTGGGCTGAGATGCTCAAAGGCAATCTATCCGCATCAGAGATAGTCAGCCAAAAGGGCTTGGCGCAAATAAGCGATGACTCGGTCATCGAGGGCTATGTCAAAGAGGTCATTGCCAAGAACGAGAAGATTGTCGGGGACTACAAAGGCGGCAAGAAGACGGCATTAGAGGCGCTCCTGGGCCAGGTCATGAAGGCATCCAAGGGCAAGGCCCAGCCGGATAAGGTCAGAATACTCCTCCGAACCTTGCTTGAGTAACAATTTGGCAGGGAGTCCCGTAGGGGCAGAAACATCTGGGGTCGTAGTCAAACCACAGATTACACAGATTCCGCAGATTATTACTACTATTGAAATCCGAAAAATACATCTGTGTAATCGGTGGAATCTGTGGCTACAACTGCATCTGCCCCAATTGCCTATCCGGCACGCGATATCCGGACCAGTGCGCGTATTCATCCGGCGGAAGATTCCCATATTGTTCGTGTGTTATGGTCAGGATAAATCCGCCCTTGACCGGCACCTTGCGATAGTGCACCTCGGCAAAGAACCGGTCGTCTTTGGGTATGGCCTTTAAACTGCGCAGGGTCTTATAGTCGTGGAACATCTGGCGGTTGCCCACGAATCCGTCATAGGCGCTGTCTGTGACATAATAGACATTGTTCTTCTTGCGGTATTTGTCCAGCACTGTGGAGTAAAAGAACGCCCCAGTGATACCATCCGGGGCGTATCTGAATTTCCGGTTGAGCATATAGCGGGCCACCTCGGTCTTGATAAGGCGCCAGACACCGGCCATCTTGGTGGCCGGCAGTTTGCCGTCCTTTATCAAGCGGTAGATGGTCCGACGGTTTACGCCTAATACCTTGGATGCCTCGCTGAGCGTCATTATTCCGCCCTCGAAATTCATTCCCAGGACGTGCGACGGCACCTCGCGTCCGCGGGTCAGAAATTGGCGGACATCATCCTTGGCAAATCTCCATTGGCCGCCTGATTTTGTGCCTGGTAATTTCTGGGATTTCAGTATCCGATATATAGTAAACCGGCTTAAGTTCAGATAGACGCAGACCTCATTTAATGTCATCATATCCGGTTTGATAATGTAGTTAGTAGGGGACTTGTAGGTGGTTAATCTCTCAATGTCGTGGAGTTCAAAGCGCCACTGTCCAGCGAACCGCTTGGCCGGCAGTTTACCGGATTGTATTAGGCGATAGACCGTGCGGACAGATACCTTGAGTTGTGTGCAGATATCTTTTACGGTAAGCATAGAATTTCGTAAACAGATTAAGCGGATTTTACTGATTTAGCTGATTTAATTTCAGTTCAATCTGTCCTATCCGCTTAATCAGCTTACTAATACCATATATGCCAAGATATGACAAGAAATATAGCAGAATGTTGCAACCTATGACACTATATGTCGCTGACCCATACCCCCACCCATACCCAGGGTGGAGATGACCCATACCCAGGGTGTAGATGACCCATACCCAGGGTGTAGATGACCCATACCCAGGGTGTAGATGACCCATACCCAGGGTGGAGATGACCCATACCCAGGGTGTAGATGACCCATACCCA
>ERZ1292630.3530-Hain-H41-02um-R3-3530-length-13670-cov-7_pt1 | contig 13670 bp, 21 predicted proteins | sample MGYA00564408_ERZ1292630 | MGnify/ENA primary metagenome ERZ1292630 (study PRJEB36523, sample SAMEA6512641) | groundwater metagenome | collected 2019-01-08 | study: AquaDiva: Metagenomics assemblies of 32 groundwater samples | reverse complement strand
TGATGAAGTCCAAATCGTCCAAGCCGCTGGAGTGATAGAGCTTGCGCTTGACGGTTTTCAGATAGGCCACTGTCGGATCCGTATGCTCTTTCATCATGGCGGCTCGCTCATCTTGTGACATCATCCACCAGTCGGCATCCTTGCGGATAGGGACAACCACCACATACGGACTACCCTGTGGCGGCGGAGTTTTGAGCTCGGCCTTCAGATCATCCGGGAAGCTCGGCACATAATTCAACGCCTTCGTGATCCCATTGAACGTGTCGGTGTTCTTGAGGGCTTTCCCAAATGTCGTCCCCATGAAGTCCACCAGAAAATTCTGATTGTCGAGCATTTCTTTGGAGTGCACCCTGAGAAAAAAATCCGCTTTCTCGGACAAGCCCCGCAGCAAGTGAGTATCCACGGTGATCTTGTCTGCATGTTTCTGAAACACCTTTTTGACTTCCGCCACACCGACAGCCCTGGCCTCCTTATCCATTTGCGACCATTGATCCCCGACCTTGAAGACGGCAAAGGTTGCGTAGACTCCGGGGTCTTTTAATAGCTTCTCCCGATCCGCTTCAGCGCCGACCGCTTGTGCGAAAGCAACGACGGTAAAAACTATGAAGGCCAAGACTGCTCTATTTCGCATGTCGGTTCTCCTTGTGAAGTGATGTAGTAATAACCTGCTGAATTTGCTGAACTCCGAACCAGTATACCGTATACAAGGTTCTCACCACAAAGGGGCGCTCCCCCCGCTCTTGCCGATGGGTAGGCGCGGGCCGACGCCCGCCGTTCTTCCTTTCTTCGCCTTCCAGCATCAAGCCGTGCGTCGTAGCTGGGTTGTTCCGTTGCCTGTAAGTGTCCGTCTGCCGCCCCGGCTTTTCGCCTGCGGGCTGCGTCGATCACGCCAGCAAGCTGTCATTCCTCCGCTATTCGCCCTCCGGCCCGCCGGGGTGCGGCTTCCTCCCTTCCTCCTTTGACGTTGACCGTTTGGCCTCCTGTGCTTGCGAGAGGCCGAAACGATCAACTCAAACCAAAGGAGGAAAAACATGGCAACTCAGACAAACAAACCGGCTACGACGCTCCGCTGCGGCGGCATCAAGGCCACGATCTGGAAGAACTCAGGCGACAAAGGCCCGTTCTACAGCGCGACCTTTTCCCGCCCGTTCAAAGGCGCGGAAGGGCAGTGGAGGAATTCAGCTTCCTTCGGGCTGGCCGATCTTGAGGCAATTTCAATCCTCACGGCGCAGGCCAAGGCGTGGATTTTCGACCACGCCGACCGCTGACTTTAACCGGGAGCCTCCGGCCACCGCGCCGGGGGTTTCCCTCAACCATAGAAAGGATTTACAGATGAAAACTTATCAAGACTTCGCAAAGAAACTTCTTCAGCTTCTCGGCAACGATACCGCCGTGCGCCTCACCGTTCCGGGCTTCATGCCCCTGTCCATCGAGGACATCGGCAGGAGCGGGGAGGGGATGCGGCTTGTTTCCCTCTGTCACTACGGCGAACAGAACGGCGACATGATGCGCGACCCAGACATGGTTTTTATGTTCCATGACTTGCCGGACGGCCCCGCCGCTGAACCGATTTCCTTCCGTAATGACTACATGGGTACATGTCAGGATGTGTACATGTATGACGAAGCCGGGAAGCGCACCCACGTAAAGCCCGCGCTCAAGCGGGAGCTGAAAGACTTCTCCCGGACGTGGTTTTCAAACCTCAAGGCTCAGGGCTTCCTGTCGCCCGAGGCCACGCGGGAAATTCTCGCCTGACCGGCATAGACGGCCCGGAAGGGGAGGGATCCCTTTCCGGGTTGTCGGCAGCGATAGCGCACTCGCCCGCCGGTGAAGACAGTTGCGGACGATGGCGGCTGCAGATTTCAGCAATGCTCTCCTCGCCCCGGAGCCCCTGCAATACAATGCGGATCTTGTCTTCTGCGCTAAATTGCCGCCGTGTCCGGCGCTTGATGTCCCGGACGGTCTTCTCGACCGCATCCCGGCTGTCTTGTTTCTGTCTCATCTTCGTTCCTTTCGTCACTACGATGAGACAGAAACATCACCTTATCAACAGCGCCTCATCTGTCCAACTGGGCCTGACGGGGTACAGCGTCGGAGTTGTGGGATAACTGGTCAGTTTGTAAGAACCAGAAGTCAGTATCATGCCCATTGACTCCAAGCTGACGTTTTGTATTATCTACGATAGGTAACATGAGGTGATGATATTATGAGAACAAAATTTCTATACTGCGTAGCATTAGCTGCGTTGATGTTGGTCTGTCAGACTATTACGGTTTATGCTGGCGACGTTGTCGTTGCTCCCGACGGCGCGGGCGGCGCGGACGACATTATCGACAACACAGTAAATTCTGCCGACCTTCTCGACGGCACGATCACAACCACCGACATTGCCGCCGATACGATCACCGCAGGCAACATCGCCGCAGGCGCGGTCGGCACGTCGGAGATTGCCGATGGTTCGGTTGGTCTAGCCGACTTGTCACCGGCTGCAACTGCGGCATTTGCGTCGAGTGCGTCAGTCAATGCTCTTGGTAATCGCGTCGATGATGTTGAGGCCGGAGTTGCCATGGCTATGGCAATGTCGTCAACGGGCCATGTACCCGGAAAGAAGTTTACTTTCTCGCTTGGTACCGGCTTTTTCCAGGGGGAAGCAGCGGCCTCTGGAAGGTTCAGCTTTGCACCGAGGGATCATATTGTTGTCTCAGTCGGAGCATCGGCGGCCTCTGGTGAAGTTGCCGGGACGGCTGGCATCTCTTTTGGCTTGTAACTTATTCATGAAGAGTGCAACCGCGCAGGACTCCATTTTCACTTTTCAGAACACACAAAATCTCTCCTTGTCTTTACCCCAAATCCCCTTATTGTGGGAGGGTCGCCGCTCCGTAATCACTTTTCGCCGCGCCGACGACCTTATCGCCCCGCTCGTCAAGGCTGTGCAGCAACAACAGCAGATAATCGAGAAGCAGCAGAAGCAGATTGACGCTCTTGAAAAGAACATCCAGCGCCCTGCGCCGTAGTTTCTGAACCCGCCGCAGCCCTGACGCCCCGTAAATCTTCGGGCCCCACCCTCGATCCACACCGCATTTTCTCCGCCTTCAACCTTCTCACCGCAATAATCCGGGATCCACATCACTAAAACCCGAGCCCTCGAAAATACCCCGTCCTCTCCATCGCGCCGCCCTCCGATCGCCGCTCCTGCGCCAAATGCCTGCGCCGTTTTTCCCGCTTCATCCCGCAAATGCTGCCCGATTGCCTTTCCCCCGCCGCTTCTGATACGCTAAACAGCGGATTAGCTTTCTTCCGAAAACAGGCGCAATTCCATGACAGATCAAAAAACATTGGGCCAAGCCATTGCAGACGCCCGCAAGGAACTAAAGCTAAGTCAAAAAGAGCTGGCGGCGCGAATAAAACGCGAGGACGAGGACGCCTCCATCACCCCTCAGTATCTCAACGACATCGAACATGACCGGCGCGTTCCGACTTCCTTTCTGATAGGGCATTTCGCGGCCATCCTCAAAATCGATGCGGATTACCTTCATTTTCTCGCCGGTCGCGTTCCCGAGGATTTACGGACGTTGACTGTGGACCACAAGAAGTTTGCCGCTTCCATGGTTGCTTTCAGGCGCAGCCTGTCCACCGGAAAGAAATAGAAATAAATGGTTCTTCACGTCAAAGACCTCACCGGGCGCTTTGGCATGAGGCCGCATTATTCTACCGATGAACTTGACGCTGAATGCGAGCAGATCATTTCAGATTTTGTGCGCGAGCTTCACGGCACCGTGAAATATCCCGTCACTACGGACGATCTCACCAAGCTGATCGAGGCCCACACTGCCGACCTCGATCTTTATGCCGATCTCTCAAGCCTTGGAGAGGATGTCGAGGGCCTCACTGAATTCGTACCCGGAGCGAAGCCCCGCGTTCGCATCTCCCGGCTTCTTACCGATGATGCCCGCCGCGAGAACCGCTTTCGCACGACACTGACCCATGAATTCGGCCATGTCCACTTTCATAACTACCTGTGGGACTCCGCCGCGCAGCAATCAAGCTTTCTTACAACTGACCAGCACAACCGTCAGCCCATGACCTGTAAAAGGGAAACCATCATCCGTGCGAACAAAACCGACTGGATGGAGTGGCAGGCAGGCTACGCCTGCGGCGCAATCATCATGCCCGGAACAGCCGTCAAACGCCTCGTGGGAGAATTCTTCCACGCTCATGGCATCTTTGGTTCCGTTACCCCGGATTCGCTGCATGGGCAAAATCTCATTCAGTCAGCAATGGCCGCGTTTCAGGCATCCGACGAAGCGGCTACGATTCGTCTTTCCCAACTGAATTTTCTCTCCGCCAACGCCTCCACTCAGGCCCTCTGGCAGTAAAAAACTCTCCATCGTGGAGCAGTCTTGCAATCCTCCCGTCATTATGATACGCTAATCCGCGTATCCGCTTATCAGACTGGTAATATATAGACAGGTGCCATGAACCTCCACGAAGAAAGGAAAATCCCATGGTCTATCTTGTCACCTACGATCTCAAACAGCCCGGTCAGAATTATACCGGGGTCCACGACGCGATTAAGTCCTGCGGAACATGGTGGCACCATCTGGAATCCACATGGCTTGTTGACGGGTATCTCACCGCCGATCAAATTTCCACGAAGGTGAGAACTCACATCGACAAGAATGACACTCTTCTCGTGATCGGCGTTACCGGCGACTACGCGGGATGGCTGCCCAAGGACGCATGGGAGTGGATCAACAGCAGGGTTCGGCAACACGTTTAGGTTTTCAACCACAATTAACAGAAGGAAGGGGAGTCCGATGGGAAACAAGAATGACCGCTTCGTTGTCAAACATGATGAGGGATGGGCCGTGAAGAAGCCCGGAGCCGACCGCGCCAGCAGCATTCACGACACGCAGCGCGAAGCCGAACGGGCGGCGAAGGAGATCGTTTCAAATCACGGCGGGGGAGAAGTCCGCATTCAAGGCCGTGATGGCCAGTGGCGAGATTCGGATACCGTTCCGCCCGGCAACGATCCCATGCCGCCCCGCGACCGCAAACACTGAATGACCCGGACGGCGCTTTAGTATCTGACGCGGAACGTAGGGGAGTCCTCGGGCCGCGTCTTGCGCCGGTCATAAAGGCGGGTAGTCGATACGTTCGCATGGCCGAGCCATTCTTGCACCTTGGCAATGTCGGCCTCATGGGAAAGCGCATTCGTCGCAGCCGTTGCCCGCATCGAGTGAACACACAGCCCGTTGACCTCGATATTCAGGCCCGTGGCCTGTCCGTATTTTCTGACGACGTTCTGATAAATCGAACCCGGATCAAGCGCCCGGTTCAGCACGCCCGTCCTGCTATTGCGCACCGGACGAAACAGCGGCCCGTCACCATCCGCGCCATGACCGGCCAGCAGCAGGTAACTCTCGATCAACCGTTGCGCCAGCGGATTCAGGGGCACGTATCTGATCTTGTCGCGCTTGCCCTTCACCTTGAAATGCTTCACGCCTTCGCGGCTCTGAATGTCTTTCAGACGGAGGCCACACAGCTCCTCCCGCCGCATCCCGTGATAGAGCAGCACGGCGAGAATGGCCCGGTCGCGCACGCCCTTGAGCGTATCTTCGGGCGGCGCTTTCAGAAGCCGCCGCGCTTGCTCATCGGACAGGGCAGGGGTGCTGCCCTCATTGCTGTTGGCCATCGGACGCTTTACACCGTCTACGGGATTGCCCGCGACGGCGTTGCGCTCACACAGATAATCGTACAGCGAGGACAGGGCCGACAGCTTGCGCCGGATGGTCGGCGCGGACAGTTCCCGGCCTTCGAGCGTTTCCCGCCACGCAATCACATGTGCCCGCGTGACGGTTCGGAATTCTTCCGGCCTTCGCAGCCCGAGAAATTCTGAAAACTCGCCCGCGTCGAGCTTGTAGGCACGGCGCGTTTTTTCATTCGTGATGTTCGCCAGCCATTCAAGCTCGGGCGGAACCTCGGAGAGTTTCCCGAACTGCGCGGCGCTGAGAGCGCCTTGTTTTGCCGGAATCAGGTCTTTCAAAATCGTTCCCCCCTACCGCACGTTTTAAACATGATAATGTATTTTATCATGTTTAAAACCCATCATAAAAAAAGGGCTTTCAGTTGTCCCGTGTTACCAGAATGCCAAAATCTTGGTCGAACACCATCGGCAAAATCTCGTTTGTGCTGTCCGGCGACACCATCCACTCGGAACCACCTGTTGCCCGACCAAGGCACACGCCTTCCTTTCCCGCATAGCGCCCGGCCAGAATAATCACCCGTTGACCGCTCGGGTCTGGCAAATTGCTTTCCATTCTCCCACCCCCTTCTATTTAGAAAGGAACTTCACCACACGCTTTTTTACTTTCTCTTTGTTCTGCGTCTCACATTCCCACACAACCAGTGACTTCCACTCCAGAGATGCCAGCGCCGCCAGATTCTTTTCATCGCGTTCTTTATTCCTTGAAACCTTCTTCACCCAATACTCTTGATTGCTTTTCGGAATCCTTGCTCCTCTCCGGCAACCATGCCCATGCCAGAAACACCCATTCACGAAAATAACTTTTTTCCTTTTGCCAAAAACAATGTCCGGCTTCCCCGGCAAATCCTTCCTGCACAGGGAATATCGATAGCCCAACCCATGCAACAGGCGCCGAACCGTGACCTCCGGCCCGGTATCGCGCCCTTTAACCGCCCGCATGATTGCGCTTCGATTAGCAGAAACATCTTTCAACGCTTCAGCTCGATCTTGATGCCCGGATCGGTTTCGACTTCATCCACGATTTCATTGTATCGCTTCACCAGATCGCCGACCGCCACTTGCCTTCCTTCGGCGCCGAATTTCCCAAGCTCGTACAAATTCAGTGCGATGAATTGCTCGATCTCGAAAACATCTACACGGTCGCCAATCCCCTTGTTTTCCGCCAGCGCCTCGGCCACCGTCGTTCCCTTTTGCAGCGTGACTATGACGGCTTTCAATCCTTCGTTCAGATTCTCCCGGCACTTCTCAATCACGCCCTCTCCCGGCGAAGTTGTCACATGAATAGCCACGTCGCCTAACAAGAAATCTCCAGCCCGCCCGCCGGGAGCGTCCGCCGATGAAAAACAGTTATGCTCCACCGTTCCCTGTCCCAATGCACATTCCAGTTTCGCGCCAACCAAATGCTGCAACACGGCGCCCGCGTAATGAGTCCCTGAACTCGCCTTCTGTCTATCTTCTGCTTGAGCTACTACGTCGCGGATCACTGACCGCAGGCTGCGCGAAGCGTCGAGCCTTATCTTGAACGGCTTTGCTGAAAAAAACTCATGTACGCGCTCTATCCAGAACTTCTCGACCTCATCAAGGTCAACTTTCGTCTTCTTGCTCAGGCCGTTCAGGAAGGCGACATATTCCCGCATGTTATTCAGGCTGCCCCGGCTTGTCCGACCGCCTTCCGCCGCAAGCACCCGGCTTATCTCATGCCGCCCCAGCACCTTTTGAACGGCGCCTTTTCCTAACCCTAAAACCTGCCCGCCGCCTTCGGTCAGCAGCTTTCCCGTATCCAGCGGAAGCCCCATTTCCCGTGCATGTTGCGTCACCACCAACGCCACGCACAGCGGCCCCTGTCCCTTGAAACCCTTCTCCTCAGTGAACTTCGTCAGCGCCGCCCTTAATTCCTTGCCAATGCTCACGCCGCCACTCTCTTTCCTGTCTTCCGAACTGCAACCAGCGGCTCCAACAGATTTTCAGACAGAAAACGAACCACCGGAACCACCACGCCGTCCCCTACCAGATGATAGCCCTCGTTATAATTTTCAGGCAGTAGATAGCTGTCCGGCAGTCCCATCAACCGCGCCCCTTCCCGCGTAGACATCAACCGCGATCTCACACGCTTGCCCTCGACCACCAGAATCACTTGCCGACTTGATCCACCAACAGGCGTTCGCAAACATCCAGACACGTCATCAAACCTCGCTTCGGCTCTTTGAACCTTCCGCCCCTTCTCGTTTTGGCGCGTCCGCTTGTACACTGTCCCAATCACCCGCCGCCCCGTTCGTCTGGCTCTTTCCAGCTTTTCCCTGTTCAGCGGACTCATCATCCGTAACAGTCGCTCTGTTTCCACCGCCGTATGCCATCCGATCCCGGTCGGCTTTTCCTCGATCAATTCGCTGAACACGCTTTCCCGCTTTGGCGGCTCAGGTAATCGCCACCACATCCACTTGCGCCGCGCCATTTCCGACATCTTCCAGAACGCTTCATCCACGCCCAACGGATGCCACGCATCCCCTGCACGTTTTGAAACCAGCATCCCCGGCACTGATACATCTTCCCGCACTCCGATGATGAACAACCGGGGCCGCGACTGCGGAACAAAATGAACGGCATCAATCACAACGGCGCCAAAACGATAGCCCGACCGCGCGAGAGCGTTGCCAATGGCCGCAAAATCCCTTCCGCCATGAGATTTCAAAGTTCCATAAACATTCTCCAGAACCACCACCCGAGGCGCCCGCCCTTCCCGTCCAAGACTATCCATCAACCTCCAGAAGGGCCAAAACGTACCTGATCTGTCTCCCTTCAATCCTGCGTATGACCCGGCCAACGACAGGTCTTGACAGGGAAATGAAGCCCACGCCAGATCAACCGTTCCCGGCACATCATCAACCGTCACATCGGCTACATCGCAGACTTTCAAAGCCCGCCGCCCCCAATTCGCTGCGTAGCTTGCTGCCTTTTTCGGATCAATATCGTTTGCAAAAGCACATTGCCAACCAGACCCCAAGCCTGCTCGCGCCATTCCCCCGCCGCAGAAAAACTCGTAAAACTGCGTCACGCCTAATTCCCCTTCTCGCTCTTTCCAAACAGCGGCCATCTGTCCACGACATACTTTTCCGTGGCGTCACGCACCACCCACGCCACCGAAACCTTTTTCTCTTTGGCTATCGCTTCAAGCGATCGATACAGTTCACGCGGAAGGCTCGCCGACGCCCTTACGGATGGCCCTTTTTTCATCTTCGCTTTTCTCCCGCTCACTCGCTTCTTGCTCATTCCTCCGGCTCTCCTTGTCGCATCAGATTACATCACTCTGCTGCATCTTGCCAGAGGGAAAAACAACATTCTGTTTCCTTGGTCAAACGCACCTGATACCCCCGACCCATCCATCACGCCGCGCATCGTTCGCTTGTCCTGCGTCAATTCTGTTCGCCGTTTTTCACGCCACCCCGCTGAAAACACACTTTTCCGTCTTCTGACCATCGCAGCCCGCTCCCCGGCCCCACTGCCGGACGGACGTGCGGCCCAGCACACAGCGGAGAATTTCCTTCGTTATCCCCTTCCAATAACAACCAATTTTCAAGGTCTTTTCATGCTATAAACCTGCCGTTAATTTTCATAATCTACCTTAGATATATGATCCCCAAGGCATCACAACGTGGGGGTGGGCAGCAGCTCGCCACCCATCTTCTGAATGCGATCGACAACGAACGCGCCGAAGTCCTTGACATGCGCGGCGCGGTCGCCCGCGACCTGCACGGCGCTTTTGCCGAATGGGAGGCTGCAGCATCGGCGACCAACTGCCGGAAATACCTCTATTCCCTCTCGATCAATCCAGACCCGCAGCAGCGCCGCTTGTCGCGCGAGGAAGTGGCCGACTTCATCACCCGCGCAGAAACCCGGCTCGGGCTGGCCGACCAGCCGCGCGCCGTGGTTTGCCATGTGAAGGACGGACGCGAGCACTTTCATGTCGCATGGTCACGGATCGACACACAGAAAATGCGGGCCGTCCAGCTTTCCCACGACCGCCCGAAGCTCCGGGCCGCCGTGCTGGAATTCGCCCGCGACAAAGGGCTTGAACTCCCCGCCCGAATGAAGCAACACACACATGACCGCTTCAATGCCCGCGCCGCCCGCAGCAACCACGCTGAAAAGCAGCAGGAAGAACGGACAGGAATCACCAAGGAAGAACGGCGGCGCGACATCACCGAAGCATGGAACCGCAGCGACAGCGGACAGTCACTTCTCCGCGCCCTTGAGGAGCGCGGCTACCTTCTCGCACAAGGCGACCGCCGCGGCTATGTCGTTGTCGATCGGCACGGCGAAATTCACAGCTTGCCGCGCCAGATCGAGGGCGTGAAAACAAAGCAGATACAGGCCCGCCTCATCGACTTTCCCCCGGACAGATTGCCGCCCGCAGCCAAGGCGCAGGAATTCGCCAAGCAGAAAACCAGGATTTCCCTGAAAGAACATTTCCGCCAGCAGGCCGACCACGGACGCGACCGCCTTCATGCCGCGCACAAGCAGCGCCGGGCAGCCCTCGACAAGATCAAGATAACTCTCGAACAGCGCCACCGCGCCGAACGGGCCGCATTGTTGGCCGTTCAGCGCGATCGGAACCAGAAGATTGCCAAGGAACGCCGCGAGCGCGAACCCAAAGGCCTCGCCGCGTTCCTTGGCAAGATCACCGGAATCATGGGCATCACAAAACAACGCCAGCAGGAAGCGGACGCGCAGCGCACGAAGGCGCAGCGCGAAAATATCGGACAACTGACACGCCGCCAGGAGCGCGAGAGCCGCGACCTCGCGCGGCAGTTCCGCGCCCTTGGCCGCGTGGAAAAACGCGAGCTGCGAAGCCTTGAAACAAAATTAAAGCGGGAAGTATTCGCGCAGCGCCGGGAAGCCGCGCGGGCAATCCCCGCCCGGACACTGACACCGGAGCAGCAGCACAAAGAGCATGAATTCAAGGAAAACGCCCGCGAGATGACGACGCCGGCGGAGCCGGCGGCCGTCACCCGGAAAAAATCCGAAGGCCGGGTGATAAGCGACAAATTTGCGGAGGCACTGAAGGCCCGCGCAGCAGAAAAGAAGAAACAAAAACAGCAGGACAAAGAACGATCACCCGACAGGCAGCGCGGGCCTACCCCGGACTAGTCCGACGCCTGAACCGCCGCACCCTCGAACGTGTACGCATAGGCCCGGTAAGCCTCCCTCCCGTGCTCATGGCCGTAAGTGTTCCCGCACACCAGATTCCGGCCCGAGGCGTTGTACTGCCTCAAATCCACAGGCATCGGGTTCTGCTCGCCCTGTTCATATATTCGTAAATACCGATCCTCCACATACGCGATCCACGGCCCGTTCACCGGCACGGTCAATTTAAAATGATCCGGGCTTTCGTCGTAGACAATCCCGGACTTTGCCACCCGCGCGGCCACTCGCTTGATGCTATTTTCCGCATCTGCCTTGTACCGCGCCATCGGGCTGCCGTCGGCTGGAAGCTCCCACTCCCCCACCAACTGGCGCGGCACACAGAGCATGACATGATCGGGAAGCAAGGTTACAGCCGGATACCGCCCCGTCACCTTTCCCCATAGCGTTCCGGCGTTCCTCAACACCGATTGCGTGAACTCCGGCAGCGCCCGGTTAATTCCGGTCAGGCTGACAGGCGCACTGCCCTTGTAGTCGTAATATTGATAGTCCGCTTCCAGCAGACCCATCAAAACAATCGCCCCAAGGATCTTCCCCACGTGCATGACTGATCTCCGACGGAAGGCCCCGCGCCGGTCATGGGCGCAGGGCCGGTAATTCCTTATCGGCTGCAGATCACTGTGAGCCGCGCCCGCATGATATTTTCGAGGGTTGCCAGCCCGTTGCGGCGCTCGGCAGTATCCCGCTCTGTCTGGCAGAGACTTATCGACACAGCCCTGAACAGTTCGGACAATTCGTTTTCGTTTCTCCCAGCAAGTTCACTTCTTGTCATCAGTCGCATCTTTTTTTCCTCCTCTTTTTCGCCCCGGCTATCGAGGCGTTCATGGAGGATGGAGCGGCACGGGCAGCGCCACCCCGGAACCCGCAGGGCCGCAATGCAATGGAGGAGGTTCACCCTTGCAGGGATAAAGGCGCGACGTGCCAGAACCGGACTACAAACGCCCATAACGGGGCTTTTCAAGAGGGGAAAATGCGGCTATGACTTGTGAACATGGTGGACAAGAAACCAAAAAATGACGGACTGAGAATTCAGCTCAAGGGCTTGAGATCGATGCACGACTTGCGGGCCATGCTGCACCTAGCCGTTGACGAGCTGGAAGCCCTGCCTATCACTCATGCACGCGGAATCAATCTGTATCTGACACCCGCCGATAAGGAAGCGAATCCGGTCTACCCGCGCAAGAACCGCCGCCCTGTGGCCGACATCACGATAGAAGAACCCTACCGCAGCGCCGCCGACGAACACGGTCTATGACCGCTAAACAACATGACAAAAAAACTGCCGCCCGAGGAAATTCCCACATTGCAAGACATCCGCACGGCCATAAACACCCTGTTCCCGGAAGCTCCACAACACATCAATCAACCCGGCTGGCGACCACTCACAATCGAAGAACATGAACAAATTAAAAAACTCGCTTATCAAATCATGATCCGCCGGAAAACCTTGCACTGATCTTTCACCGCTCACGCTCACCCTGGCCCCCATCGCGCTCACGCTCACGCCGTTTTGACCGCGCCAGCCCGCGCACCGCTTCAGCAAACTTTTCCTTAACCGCAGCCTCACGTACCTTTTCCCGCTCGGCTTCTGCCCGCTTCATGTAGCCGTCCAGCGCCGCCTTTTTCTCATCCTCCATCACCCGGAGCTGATCTTGATGCCGCCCCTGAACCGTCCTATCCGCAATAACCTTTGCCCGCCTCTCTTTCAACCGGCCCGGCAACATCCGTAGCACCAGCTCAGGCCGTTGCAACATCAACCGCGTTTTTTCCCGTTCTGCCAACACTTCCTTATTCCGGTAAAACTCATCCGCTCTTTCCTTGCGCCGCCGTCTATGATCGGCCTCAAGCCGTTCATAGTCCTTCCGCTGCTTCTCCGTCATTGCCGCCCATTGCTGCTCCCGCCAGCCCATCAAATTGTCGGCGGCTTCCCTGAAAGCAGCCTGCACAGGACTATCCCGGTCTTTCACATGCCACCCGCATGGCGTTTCACACCATCACACGCGCACATGTCCACACGTTCACTTGCCCCGCTTGTCCTCAAGGCTTTTGCGTTCCAGATATTTCAGCAGCTTCGCCCGGCTTTCCTCTTTTTTCGGGTCTGGCCCATCGAGTAAAGGACGCTCCGGTGGTCTTGGCGAGCGCGGCAATTCCTGCGAACGACGCGCCCCAGGCAACTCCCTTCTTGTTCCATGAACAAAGCCGGATTCACTCATCGGGATAAATTCCGCATCGAACACATCGAAAATGCCGGTGCAGCGCGGGCAGATATGGACAGGGTGTTTTTCACTGTTCAGGCAGGACAGGAACCCGCAATCGCACAGGAACGTGCCACGGTTACCGCAGAACGGGCAGCCCTGATAGCCCCGCCAGTATTTAATCTTTCCGGTAAAATGCGCCACTTGCTCGCGCTCATCGCGCAGTTGCTCCATCGGAATTTCATAGTACGGCGGCAGCGTTTCCACATTCGTAACCATGGCATCAACGCCGGTCACGGTAATTTCCCGGCGGTAGACACGGCCCTTGCGGTCGCTGCAAAAAATCAACTGGTGCAGGTAATGGCTCATCGTCTACCAAAAATCAATTCCGCCTCTCGCAGCATCCGCCGGAAAAAATGTTCTTCCCGGTCAGGCGTGTAATACCACGGCGGAAGATACTCGTAGTAAGGGCAAATTTTCAACCGCATCGGGCGGCGAGATCCGAACCA
>ERZ1292630.3527-Hain-H41-02um-R3-3527-length-13692-cov-6_pt1 | contig 13692 bp, 9 predicted proteins | sample MGYA00564408_ERZ1292630 | MGnify/ENA primary metagenome ERZ1292630 (study PRJEB36523, sample SAMEA6512641) | groundwater metagenome | collected 2019-01-08 | study: AquaDiva: Metagenomics assemblies of 32 groundwater samples | reverse complement strand
CGTCAGGTAAAAAGGTTCGCACGGCGCGGGCAGCCAGTTGGCATCGGGGTCGGCCGGTGCGTCGTGCTGGATGGCGATGCGCAGACCGCCGTCGGCATCCCAGCGCAGCCCACGCGTGCGGTCGCCGATCGAATAGCGCTGGATCGGGTTGTTCACTAACAGGCAATCGGACTTGCGGTACATCGTGAGCGACCAGAAGGCGTCGACCTGGGGCGCGGCGCCGGGCGCAAAGTACAAGGCGTAGCAGTGCGCGCCGTGCAGCGCCTGGCCTTGCGCGTCGACCTCGGCGAGCGGGTACATGGCCTCTTCGATGCCGAGCGCGCCAATCAGATTGCGGGCCACGCGCGCGCGCTGCTCGAACTGCGCGCCCCAGTCGGTGCGGATGGTCACGGGCACACTCCAGCCGCCGCCCAGGTCAGAGGCCTGGGTGCCGTGGCGCAGCGCATCGCACACGTGGGCGAGCGCCTGCTGCAGGTCTGCGGCTCCGCCCTCTGTGGCGCGGTGCCAAAGTGGCAGGGCCGTGGCATCGTCGCGCGCCGCCGGGTTGCGCGGCCAGGCGGCCTCGACGATGGCGCGGTATTCGGCGGCGTCCGGCGTGGCGGTTTGGCGGCCGTTCATGGCTGTGTCGATGACGCGCGCGGCCGGCTGAGCGTCGCTGGCGCGCAGGATGGTGAACTGCTGCTGCAGCGCGGCCACGCGGGCCAGGTCCTCGGCCTCGTTGTCGACCAGGATGCGGCCGATGATCCACACGTCCGCGCCCGGTGCCGCCACCTCAACCATGCCCGCCGGTACCTGACCCGACCACTGCGGCCCGTGCACGAAGAGCCGCTGCGCACGGTTGCCGGTGGTGCGGCGGCCAGCGTAGGCGAAGGGATTGGTCCAGAGGTCAAGAAAGCCCAAGGTCCAGTAGCGCTCGCCCATGTCGGGCACCTCGATGAGCAGCGGGCCATCGGCCAAGTCGAGCCAGGCATTGGTGTAGAGCGTGTCGTTGTTGGGCGTGACGACTTCGCGGTCGGCCGGTGTGAGCAGGCGCCTGGAGTGGGTGAAGGTGTTCGCCCAGCGCAGCGTCGATCCGGCGTCGGCCGCCGCGAAGCCGTGCTGCGGATGCCTGCGCGGTGCGGTGGCGGCGCGCATGCGCGCCATCTCGAACAGGGGCAGGGTGTGGATGACGGCCTGCTGCGCAGGCGGCATGGTGGTGTGCGTCATGCCATGTTCTCCAGCGGTGGCAGGCGGTACTGCCCGTTCAGAAAGGACGGCTGCGGGTGGTACAGGCGCAGGATCAGGTAAAAGCGCCCGGGAGGCGCCGGCAGCCAGTTTTCGCGCGGGCCGGGCGGCGGCTGGTGCGAGATGTGCAGGGTCAGGCTGCCGTCGGCGTTGTGCTGCAGCGGGCTGCGGTTGCCCAGCGCATGGCGGCCGATGGCGTTCGGCGCGAGGTAGCGGTCCTCGCCGTAGAGCGTCACCGACCAAAAGGCCGATGCTGGCACTTGGCCGCCGTCCTCGAAATGCAGGCGGTACAGCCGTGAGCCGTCGAGCAAGTCGCCCCGGTCGTCGTAGTCGGTGGTGGCATAGATGGCTTCGTCGGCGGCCAGCGCGCCCAGGCCCTTCCAGGCGGTGGCGGCGCGCAGCAACAGATCGTCGCCGTAGCGGCCCAGCCGTGTCGAGAAGCGCCAGGGTGCTTTGGAGGCGGCGCGCGAGGCACCGTCGATGATTTGCATCGCCGCGCCGTAGGCGCTGCGCAGGCCCTCCAGCGTGGCGGGGCGCAGTTCGCCGAGCGCGCCGTCGGGCTTCAGTGGCACATGGGCGCCGCGCAGCAGTTCGAACACGCCGCGCTGCGCCGGCGGCGGCGGGAAGTCGTGCAGCGCGCGCGCCAGGTTGGCGAGGAAATCGAGCACCGGTTCGCCGCCGGACTGCCATTGCGCGACGCTGGCCGGTGGCGCCGGGCTCTGTGGGCCGTCGATGCCGAAGCCGGCCTGCCAGTCGCGTGCGGCGGGCACATCGTCATCGCCGTCCACCAGCACGCGGCCCAGCACCCACACCAGCGCGCTCGGGCAGTGGATGGGCGTGGTGCCGGCCGGTGTGGCGGCATCGCTGCCGGGGCCGATCAGCGCGAAGCGCTGACCATCGCTGGCCGTGTTGCGCGTGCCGATGTTGTGGAAATTGTTGGTGTAGACATCGAGCAGTTCGAGCACGAAATAGCGCCCGGTCTGCGCCGGCACGCTGATGACGACGGGCCCTTGGCGCAGGTCGATCCAGGCGTTGCTGTAGAGCAAATCGTTGGCGGGCGTGACGATGTCGCGGTCGCGGTCGGTCCAGCGCTCGCGGCTGTGGCCGAAACTGTTGAAAGGCGCGCGGCCGTAGGCGCTGGTGCCGGGCGTGGTCTGCACATGGCAGGTGCGCACCGATTCCAGCAGCGGGTAGCCGGCAACGATGGCCGGCACGGCGCTGTGCGCGGCCCACGCGGCTTGAGGCGTGGCGAAGTCCAGGTTCAGGAAAGGGACGCTCATGCTTGTCTCCACGGTTTGGGTTCAGGCGGCCACGAAACTCACCACGGCATCGGCTGCGGCCACGCCCTCGGTGGTCACCATCAGGGGGTTGATTTCCAGCGTGCCCAGGCGCGGGCCGAGGGCGGCGGCCAAGTCGGCAAAACGCAGCACCGTGTCGACCAGCGGCTGTGCATCGACCGCGGGCCGGCCGCGCCAGCCGCCCAGCAGCTTGAGCACGCCCAGCGCCGTCAGGCAGGCGTGCACGCGGGCGGCGCTTGTGGGGGCGGTCAGCACGGCGGTGCGTGCATGCAGCTCGACCGTGACGCCGCCCAGGCCGAGCACGATCACCGCGCCGAACACCGGGTCGTGGCGCGCGCCCAGCATCACCTCGGCCAGCGGGTCGAGTTGGCGCGCCACCAGCACGCCCTGGCGGCGTGCCTGTGGCGCCAGGCGGGTGACCGAGGCCATGATCGCGTCATGCGCCTCGCGCACTTCCTGCTCGCTGCGCAGGCCCACGCGCACGCCGCCGATGTCGCTCTTGTGCAGCAGGTCGGCCGAGACGATTTTCAGCACGGCGCGACCGCCCAGCGCCTGCCAGGCCAGCACGGCCTCGTCGGCCGACTGCACCAAGTGGTGCGGCGCAGGCGGCACGCCGTGCTGTGACAGAAAGTCCAGCGCCTGGGCCTCGTTGAGCACGGCCGGCGGCGGCGCGAGTGGGTTCGGCGTGGCCAGCGTTTCGGCCCGATGCGCTGCCCAGCGCGCTTTGGCGGCCAGCACTTCGATGGCATGGGTGGGTTCTTCGTAGACCAGGCAGCCCGCGTCCAGCAGGGCGCGCCGGGTTGCTTCGTCGGCGATGCCGGAGAGCACCACCGGCAGGCTCGGCGCCACGGCGAGGGTCTCGCGCACCGTTTGCACGATGGCCGGCGCCAGAGCCGGCGCAGCGAGCGCTGCGGCGACGAAGATCGCCAGCGCGTCGTAGGCACCGCTGCTGGCCGCACCTTGCGTGGCGATGCCCAACACCGGCAGGTCCGCCGTCACCTGGCCCGTCACGTCGATGGGGTTGTCGGTGGCGCAGAAGGGTACGCGCGCGCGCAGGGCCTGGCTCACGTGGGCGGGCAGCGGGGGCATCTCCAGGCCCGCGTCCGAAGCCGCGTCGGCCATCAGCGTGCCGACGCCGCCGGAGATGGTGACGATCGCCAACCGGCGCCCGGCCGGCAAGGGCCCATGTGCGAATGCCTGGCCGAGGCGGAACATCTCGTCCACCGAGCGCGCGCGAATCGCACCGGTGGCGTCGAACACGGCCTGGTAAACCGCGTCCTCGCCCGACAAGCTGGCGGTGTGCGACAGGGCGGCGCGCGCACCGGCTTCGGTGCGGCCCACCTTGGTCACGATCACCGGTTTGCCGGCGGCGCGTGCCTTGGCCAGCGCGCGTTGCAGCGCCGCGCCGTCGCGTGCGCCTTCAATGTAGGCGAGGATGACCTGCGTGTCGGCGTCGTCGGCCAGCCAGTCGATCACGTCGGCCACCGATACCGCCGCTTCGTTGCCGGTGGTCACCCAGTGGCTCAGGCCCAGGCCGCTCTTGCGCGCCAGCGAATAGGCGTAGGCACCGAAAGCGCCGCTCTGGCTCACGATGGCGACCGGGCCGGGTTGAGGCACGCCTGCCAGCGGCGCTGGCGAGAAGGTGTCGAAGAGCTTGTGCCGCAGGTTCATCACGCCCAGGCAGTTGGGCCCCAGCAGCGCCAGCCCGGCGGCACGGGCACGCTCCGCCATGCGGGCCTGCACCGCCGCGCCCTGTTCGCCCATTTCAGCGAAGCCGGAGCTGAGCACCACTGCGGCGCGCGCGCCCTGTGCGATCAGCTGTTCCAGCACCTGCTCGACGCCCGCCGCCGGCACCGCGACGATGGCCATGTCGACCGGCTCGGGCAGCGCCTGCACCGAGGCGAAGGACGGCAGGCCCTGCACCTGCGTGGCCGCCGGGTTGACCGGGTAGATGGCGCCCGCGTAGCCCAATTGCTGGAGCAGGTGCACGGGCATGCCGCCCACTTTCTGGGGGTTTTGCGAGGCGCCGACGACGGCGACGTTGCGCGGGGAAAACAGGGGGGCCAGGATCATGGGGGTTTCGTGTGAAAAAAGAAAAAATGTCCGCCTCAGAGGACGCCGGCCACCTGCTCGCAGCGCCGCACCAACTCGACCAGCCGAGGGCCGGCGACCTCGAGCAGTTCTTGGCGGCGCATTTGCGTGCCGGGCACAGCGCAGTTGAAGACCAGGTGGCGCGTGCCGTGGCGGATGCGTGAGCACAGCGCAACGCCTTGCACGCCATAGCCGGCATCGCCGAAATTGACCGCGAAGCCGTGGCGTGCCTGCTGGGCCAGCGATTCGTCAATGGCCGCCGCGCAGCGGGCCATCTCTTCTGGGCGCTCGGCGCGCAGCGACTGCAGCACCTCGGTGCGCTCGGTTTCGCCTAACGAGTGCAGCCAGGCGCGCCCCATGGCCGTGGTGGCGACGCTGCGCAGTGCGCCCATGTCGGGCCGGGCCAGCGTGCCGCGCTGGTAGGCGCAGGTTTCGACGTAGACCATGTCGAGACCAAAGGCCACGCCAATCGAGCAGGCTCCGCGCACCTGGTTGGCCAGCGCCTGCATGCTGGGCCTGGCCTGCGAGCGCACGATGTTCGAGGCCAGATAGGGGTAGCCCAAAGCCACCGCTGCGGGGCCGATGAAATAGCGGTCGATGCGTTCGTCGTGGTCGAGGTAGCCCAAGGCCAGCAGCGTGCGGCACAGGCGCGAGACGGTGGGGCGCGGCAAGCCCAGCTTCTCGGCCAGCTCACTGTTGGCATGGGGCCGGGGCTCGTGCAGGAAAGCCTGCAGGATCATCAAACCCTTGGCCAGCGTGCCCGAAAAATAGGGATCGTCCTCGCGGATGAGCGCCAGTTCGGATTGGTGTCGCAGCTTGTGGACCATGCGGCGATCTTAGGTGTGCCCCCCACATTTTCAAGCATGAGTTTCAATATTTGAAACTTCGAGGCGGGCGCTTCACGCGTTTGACGCGCCCGCAGCGGATGGGCGTTGCCAGCGGTGTGGAAGCCGAGGGGCGAATCGAAAACCTCCAATTTGCGCCACAAAGCTGCCTGCGGCGGCGTAAATTGGGGTGCAAGTCACTAAAATCGCGGTTTTACCGTTTACTTACCTCCCCCCGCACCATGACCCAAGTCACCAACACTGTGCGCTTTGTGCTCGACGGCCGTATCGTCGAAGCCCAGGGCGAGCGCCGCACCACCACCGTTCTGGACTATTTGCGTGAGCAATTGCACCGCACGGGCACCAAGGAGGGCTGCGCCGAGGGCGATTGCGGTGCGTGTGTCGTCATGGTGGGTGAACTCAATGCCGCAGGCACGGGCGTGGACTATGTGGCCACCAACGCCTGTATCCAGCTGCTGCCTTCGCTGGACGGCAAGTCGGTCAAGACCATCGAGAGCCTGAAAAAAGCCGATGGCACGCTGCATCCGGTGCAAGAAGAAATGGTCAAGTGCCACGCTTCGCAGTGCGGTTTTTGTACGCCCGGCATCGTGATGAGCCTGGTGAACCTGGTGCAGGTCTTGCCCCTGCCCAACCGCCAGCAAATCACCGATTCGCTCAGCGGCAACCTGTGCCGCTGCACGGGCTACAAGCCGATCATCGAGTCGGCCACCAAAGCGTGTGCCCAGCCCGAGTCACTCAAGATCGATGACAGCGCCGATGTGCCGCTGCTGCAGCAAATCCAACGCGCCAGCGTGCCCACGCTCAGCCTGGACGGTGACATCATCGTCCAGCCCGTGGTGCGCACCAAGAAGGGCAACGAATTCGTGTCCCCTGCGACCCTCACCGAAGTGGCCGACTACCTGTTGAAAAACCCCACCACCACTTTGCTGGCGGGCAGCACCGAAATCGGCCTGCAAGTGAACAAGCAGTTCGTCCGTCCTGACCACATCATGTACCTGGGCAATGTGGCTGAGCTGCGGCAGGTGCGCGAGACCTCAGGTGCCTGGCGCATGGGCGCTGCCGTGTCATTGACCCAAGTGGAAGCGCTGATCGCCAAGGCCTACCCCGACTTTGCCGAAGTGCTGCGCCGCTTTGGCTCGCCCCCCATTCGCTCGACCGCCACATTGGCGGGCAACATTGCCAACGGCTCGCCGATTGGTGACTCCATGCCTTGCTTGCTGGCGCTGGGTGCCAACCTGGTGCTCCGCCGTGGCGAGAAAACCCGCAACGTGTTGCTGGAAAACTTCTACACCGGCATGAAAAAGAACGTGCTCCAGGCGGGTGAGTTCATCGAAGCGGTGGAATTGCCAAAGCCTGTGGCCGGCCAGGTGTTCCGCGCCCACAAGGTGAGCAAGCGTTTTGAGCAAGACATTTCTGCCACCTGTGCGGCCATCAGCTACACGCTCAAGGGCGGCAAACTGTCTGGCGTGAAACTGGCCTACAACGGCCTGAGTCCATTCCCGGCCCGTGCGCCCCAACTCGAAGCGGTGCTGGAAGGCCAAGCCCCCGCCGACGTGAAGGCGGCAGATCTGGACGCAGCGATTGCGGCCAGCTTCACTGCACGCGACGGCTTGCGTGCCACATGGGCCTACCGCGCCTTGGTGGCGCGCAATTTGGCGCTGGAATTCATTGAAGAACAAACGAAAGAGGTGGCTTGAATGAACGCTCCTACACAGCTGAAAAATCTGTTGCCCGCCTCGGGCGTTCAACAGGGCACCGACGTGGTCCACGAATCTGCGCACTTGCACGTCACGGGCACGGCCACCTACATCGACGACATCCCCGAGCACGCAGGCACCTTGTATGCCGCACTCATCTTGTCGCCCGTGGCGCATGGTGAGTTGATCGGTGACGGCATTGACCGCGAAGCCATCTTGCGTGAGCACGGCGTGGTGGCGGTGTACACCGCCAAAGACATTCCGGGTGAAAACAACTGCGGCCCCATCGTCCACGACGACCCCTTCCTTGCCGATGGCAAGGTCGAATTTGTGGGCCAAGCCGTGGCCGTGGTTGTGGCGCGCAACATGCTTTACGCACGTGAAGCGGCGCACAAAGCCAAGGTGTTGGTGAAAGAACTCCAGCCCATCTTGACGGTGGAAGAAGCCATGGCGGCGAACAGCTTTGTCATGCCGGCCAAAGGCATCACACGCGGCGACGCGGCAGCGGCCATTGCCAGCGCGCCGCACAAGATCAAGGGCACGACCCGCACCGGTCAGCAAGAGCAGTTTTACCTCGAAGGCCAGATCACTTACGCGGTGCCCAAGGAAGACGGTCAACTCACCTTGTACGTGTCGACCCAACACCCTGACGGTAACCAGCGTGAAGCCGCGCACGCCCTGAACCTGCACACCAACGACGTGGAGGTGATTTGCCGCCGCATGGGCGGTGGCTTTGGTGGCAAGGAAGGCAATGCCAGCATCTTCAGCCAAAGCGCTGCATTGGCCGCGTTCAAATTGCAAAAGCCCGTCAAGCTGCGTGTGAACCGCGATGACGACATGACCATCACCGGCAAGCGGCACGATTTCCGCATCGACTACGAAGTGGGTTTTGACGACAACGGCCGCGTCTTGGGCGCCGACATCACATTGATGTCACGCTGCGGCTACAGCACCGATTATTCGGGCCCTGTGAATGACCGGGCTTGCCTGCACATCGACAACGCGTACCACATTCCGGCGCTCAAGCTGGTCAGCCACCGCTGCAAAACCAACACCCAAAGTGCCACCGCGTTCCGTGGCTTTGGTGGCCCGCAAGGCATGTTCGGCATCGAAACCGTGATGGACGAGATTGCGATGACTTTGGGCAAAGACCCCTTGGCCGTGCGCAAGCTCAACCTGTACCAAGACCCCGCCATCAGTGGCACGCCCGACACCATGACCACCCAATACAACCAGTTGATTGAAGACTGGGTGGGTGACAAAGTGATCGCGCAGGTCGAGCGTGAATCCCAATACGCCGAGCGTCGCCAAGCGGTGCAAGCCTTCAACGCCCAAAGCAAATCCCGCAAGCGCGGTTTGGCCTTGGTGCCATTGAAGTTCGGCATCAGCTTCACCGCCACGCACCTCAACCAGGGTGGTGCCTTGTTGGTGGTGTACATGGACGGCTCGGTCAGCTGCAACCACGGCGGCACCGAAATGGGCCAGGGCCTGAACACCAAGATGGCCCAAGTGTGTGCCGATGGTTTGGGCATCAGCGTGGACCATGTGCGCATCACCGCCACCGACTCACAAAAGGTGCCCAACGCTTCGGCCACCTCGGCATCGAGCGGGGCCGACATCAACGGCGCGGCCATCATGAACGCGACCATGCAAATGCGTGAACGCCTCAAGCCGGTGGCGGCCCGCATGCTGGCTTGTGCTGAAGGCGATGTGACGTTTGCCAACAACGCACTGCATGGCGGCGGCAAATCGGTGCCATGGGCTGACGTGACCAAGCAAGCCTGGCTCGACCGTGTGGGCCTGTCCGTTACGGGCTTTTACATGACGCCTGAAATCAAATACGACTTCACCACCCTGAACGGCCGCGCCTTCTATTACTACTGCTACGGCGCTGCCGTGAGCGAAGTGGAGATCGACACCCGCACCGGCGAGTGGTGGCTCAAGGGCGTGGACATCGTGCAAGACGTGGGCCGCAGCATCAACCCCGCATTGGACAAAGGCCAAATCGAAGGCGCGTATGTTCAAGGCATGGGCTGGCTCACCATGGAAGAGTGCATTTGGGACAAGAAGGGCAAGTTGCTCACGCACGGCCCCAGCACTTACAAAATTCCCGTGGCTGGCGACATCCCCGAGCACTTCAAGGTGTCCTTGTTCGAGAACCAAAACAACAAGCCCACGCCGTTCAACAGCAAGGCCACGGGCGAGCCCCCCTTGATGTTGGGCCTGTCTGCCTTCTTCGCATTGCGCGATGCGGTGGCGGCCAGTGCCAACCATCAGGCGGTGGTGCACCTGGATGCCCCGGCCACGCCCGAACGCATCCTGCTGGCGTGCGAAAGCGTCAAGGCAGCCGCGGGACGTTGATCGCCGCGCTGATTTTTGATCTGGACGGCACGCTGGTGGACAGCGAGGCGCCGGGTCTGGACGTCTTGCATGAGATGGCCGCTGCATTGGGCGCGCCCTGGGCCCGCCATGAAATGCACGCCCTCTTTGGCGGCGTGCCCATGGCCCGCTGCATCAGCGTCATTGCGCAGCACTTGCCTGCCACGCAGCCCCAGCTGGATGAAGCGGCTTTTCTTTTGCAGCTGCGGGCCAACATGGCGGCCAGGTTTCGCCAGGGGCTGAACGAAATCCCGGGGGCCATGGCGCTGCTGCAGAGCCTGCAAGAGAGGCCAATGCCTTTTGCCGTGGCCACCAATGGCCCCCGTGCCAAAGCGGACATCACCTTGGGCATCACCGGCCTGCGGCCCTTGTTGGGCGACCGCTTGTTTTGTGCGCCCGAGGTGGGCAGCTTCAAGCCCGAACCAGGCTTGTTCCTGCATGCGGCCGCCGCCTTGGGTTGCGCGCCAAACACTTGCGCGGTGGTGGAAGACAGCTTGCCGGGTTTGCAGGCTGGTTTGGCGGCGGGCATGCAGGTGTTCAGTCTGCATCCGCCTGAGGGCTTGCCGTCCGAAGTGGCCGATCGGGTCCACTTCATTGACGGCTTGGTGCCACTGCACGCCTGCTTGGGCTGACCGGCGACGCTGGTCGCGTGGGCTTCAGTCCTGGCCTTCGGTTGGGCTTCAGTCCTGACCTTCGGTCAGGGTGTCCAGTTGGAACTTGCCGCTCTTGTGCCAGAGCCACACATCGGTGTAAGTGACCTGGCTCAGGTGCTTGGGCACAGGGTAGGGCGCAGAGGCTTTGACCATGCGTTCGATCTCGGCCATGACGTGGGGTGCGTGCTGGGGGGCGCGCATCCATTTGACGGCTTTCACATCGCCTTTTTTGTCGATGTCCACATTCAGCACCCCCACCGCCTCCAGCAGGGGCGGCATGCGGCCTTTGTAGATGCGGTGCGCGTGCATGCCGTACAAATGGCCCGCAGCGTCCTTGCGGTACTCCTTGCTGCTGCGCGCCAGCGAGGTGGCACCGGTGGCGGGGCTGACGCGTGGTGCAGGCACTTGTGCTGCCGGTGGTGGTGGTGACGGGGGTACGGGCGCGGGTTTGACGGCGGGCGGCGGTGTGCTGCAACCGCTCAAGAAAGTCAAAGCGACAGCCCCCCAACCGAGCAAGACGGTGGTGAGTGCGTTGCGAATCTGGCGAAAACGTGGGTTCATGGCAAGCCCTGGTCCTTGGCATACTCTGCGGTGGCCACGATTGTGGCACCGACCTTGCCCGTTGGGTCAATCACTGATGGGTCACCAATTGGAATGGACGAAAAGCGTGAACTGGACAGAGCAAGCCCTCAAGCGGCTGAGCACCGACAACGCGGTGCTGATCACCGTGCAGGCCACCCAGGGCTCGGTGCCCCGAGGACCCGGCACCCATATGCTGGCCTTTGCCCAGGGTGAAGAAGGCACGGTGGGGGGTGGGCATCTGGAGTTCCAGGCCTTGGCCCATGCACGCTTGCTCTTGGCAGGAAAAACCGACCAAACCACGTTGCGTCAGGTGTTGGGCCCCAGTTTGGGGCAGTGTTGCGGTGGGGCTGTGGCCTTGGGTTTTGAACGGGTGAGTGCGGCGGACTTGTCGCGCCTGCGCGTGCAGTTGAGCCCGCAGCGCACCCCGCTGGCGCTGTTTGGTGGTGGCCATGTGGGCAAGGCCCTGGTGCGGACCTTGGCACCGTTGCCTTTTGCGGTGCGCTGGATTGACAGCCGTGACGAAATCTTTCCGCCGGACGTGCCCGAGGGCGTTGAATGCGAACACTCCAACCCGGTGCAAGCCGCGGTGACGGATCTGGCGCCGGGCAGTCGGGTGCTGGTCATGAGCTTCAGCCACGCAGAAGACCTGGACATTGTGGTGGCCTGCCTCAAGCGCCTGCGCGAGAAGGCCGACCTGCCCTTTGTGGGCCTGATTGGCAGCCAGACCAAATGGGCCACTTTCCGGCATCGGCTGGAAGACCGGGGTTTCAGCGCCGAAGAAATCGCCCGCATCACTTGCCCGATCGGTGTGCCGGGCATCGCCGGCAAAGAGCCCGAGGTGATTGCCGTGGCAGTGGCGGCACAACTTTTGCAAACGCTGTGAAGCCCGATTCTGGTTTTCCCTAGGCCGTCAGGTGGAGGGAAAGCTGGATTCAGACGCATAAAGTGTATACACTTCGGTGCACTGGTCGCAGCGGCGCAAGAACCCCGGGTTCATGTTCGCGACCGAATGACCGTTCACAGGGCCCGCGGTGGTGAGCTGGTTGGAGAATCCTTCATGGAAACGTATCTGTTGGAATGGGCCAATTTGTTGCTGCGCTGGGTGCACGTCATCACCGCCATCGCCTGGATTGGCTCCTCGTTTTACTTTGTCTTTCTAGACAACAACCTGCAAAAACCCACTTCGCCCGATCTGCTTGAAAAAGGCGTGGGCGGTGCCATGTGGGCGGTGCATGGCGGTGGTTTTTACAACCCCCAAAAATACATGGTGGCCCCCAAAAAGATCCACACCAAACTGCATTGGTTCTATTGGGAAAGTTACTCCACCTGGCTCACCGGCTTTGCCCTGTTCACCGTGCTTTACCTCTGGAATGCGGGCACGTTTCTGATCGACAAATCCTTGATGGACTGGACGCCCGTGATGGCCGGTTCGGCTGCGGTGGGTTTTTTGGCGGCTTTCTGGTTTGTTTACGACACCGTTTGCCGCCTGTTCGGGTTTCGTCAAAACGGTGAGTTGATCGTCGCGGGGCTGATGATGGTGGTGGTGGCCTTTGCAGCATGGTTGGCCAACCAGCTGTTTGCAGGGCGCGCGGCCTTCTTGTTGGTGGGGGCCATGATCGCCACCGCCATGAGCGCCAACGTCTTCTTTTGGATCATTCCTGGCCAGCGCAAGGTGGTGGCCGCCACGACCAGTGGCGAAAAATACGATGCCTCGGCCCTGGCCATCCACGGCAAGCGCGGCAAACAGCGCAGCGTGCACAACACCTATTTCACGCTGCCGGTCCTCTTTGCCATGCTGAGCAACCATTACAGCTTCCTCTACACACATGAACAGCGCTGGGTGCTGCTGTTTGTGATGATGTTGGCCGGGGCCTTGATTCGCCAGTTCTTTGTCCAGCGCCACGGTTATCACCTGGGCCGTGCGGCCAACCCCTGGCCGTTTGCGGCGGTGGGCGTGGTGATGATTTTTGGTGTGATCATTGCGCTCAGGCCTGCCGCCCCTGTGGTGTCCGCAGCGCCCGTCGCCCCGGTGTCCTTTGCACAGGTCAAGACCGTGCTGGAGCAGCGCTGCTACATGTGCCACGGTGAAGCCGCACAAATGAAAAATGTGCGCCTCGACAGCCCCGAAGGGGTCAAGCAGCACGCGCAAAACGTTTACCAGCAAGTGGTGGTGACCCAGCAAATGCCGATGAACAACGCCACCGGCATCACCGCCGAAGAGCGCGCCCTGATCGGTCGCTGGTTCCAGGCCGGGGCCAAGGTCGATTGAGTTTTTACTGTGAATGAACAGCCTTCGGCCGCAGGGGCGGCCTCCCACAAAAACAAGCTTGCAAGAACCAAAGCCTTGCAAGAACCGGAGGCTTGTGGGAGCGCGCCCCTGCGCGCGAATGCCCATTGATTTCCATCTTCTGTGGCGTCGCCAAGCTGCATGAACGTGAGCCAACACTGTCCAGGATGAGGCAACTTACGCGGCCCCCAACGCCAACTGCATCGCCAGCTGGTTGTGCCTCTCAATCAACGGCCCCATGTCCACCGTCGTGATCTCGCCCTGGCGCACCACCACGCGTCCGTTGACGATGGTGTAGTCGGCGTTGTCGCTGGCGCACAGCAGCAGGGCGCCCACCGGGTCGTGCACTGCACCGCCCGCCATGCTCAGCGTGTCGGTGCGGAACAGGGCGATGTCGGCGCAATAGCCCGCCTTGATTTGTCCGATTTCGTGGGCGCGGCCCAGTACCTCGGCGCCGCCGCGTGTGGTCAGGCGCAGGGCGTCGCGGGGCGTCATCTCGGCGGGGCCCAGGTCGCAGCCGTAGACGGTGCGCCCGTCTTCCATGCGCGGTGCCTCCATTGCCCGGCCCACGCGGGCAAGCAGCATGGCCTGGCGCGCTTCGTTGCGCAGATGCGCCGCGTCGTTGCTGGCGCTGCC
>ERZ1292630.3524-Hain-H41-02um-R3-3524-length-13695-cov-7_pt1 | contig 13695 bp, 15 predicted proteins | sample MGYA00564408_ERZ1292630 | MGnify/ENA primary metagenome ERZ1292630 (study PRJEB36523, sample SAMEA6512641) | groundwater metagenome | collected 2019-01-08 | study: AquaDiva: Metagenomics assemblies of 32 groundwater samples | reverse complement strand
CATGGTGGTATCGAATATGATCAAGTGGTCCTTCATCTCAGCCTCCAGTCAATAAGTACAATCGAGGATTGAACAATACCTGCCTGCGCCGGGTTGGCGCAGGATTCAGACAAACACAAATTGTGAGGGGGTTATGTGCGCGCGGGGCGCAGCAGCAGCAGGCCGGCCAGCAGAAGCAGGCTGCTAAGGAGAGCGGTCAACACTAGCGTGCTGGAAACCATGGCAGTCAATATATCGGCTTTGTCGGAATTAGGCAATAGTACGCTTGCGGCGCCTGTTCCACGCCCACACCACGTAGCCGGACAGGGAATAGGCGACGAAAAGCAAGAACAGCACCGTCGGCGGATGGGCGGAAATCAGGATCATCGCGAGCGCTACCAGCAGGATGGCCCAGAACGGCACGCTACGGCGGAAGTTGATGTCCTTGAAGCTGTAGAAAGGGACGTTGCTCACCATGGTGAGCCCGGCAAATAGCGTGATAATGCAGGCGAGCCAGCGCATGGTGCTCACAGCGTCTATCTTGAAGTCGTCCACCACCCAGATGAAGCCTGCTACCAGCGCCGCCGCCGCCGGGCTCGGCAGCCCCTGGAAATAGCGCTTGTCGACCACTGCGATATTGGTGTTGAACCGCGCCAGCCGCAGCGCGGCGCCGGCGCAATAGACGAAGGCGGCGATCCAGCCGATGCGACCCATGCTTTTCAGCGCCCATTCGTACATCACCAGTGCCGGCGCCGCGCCGAAGGACACCATGTCGGAGAGGCTGTCGTACTCGGCGCCGAATTCGCTCTGCGTGTGGGTAAGGCGTGCGACGCGCCCGTCCAGCCCGTCCAGCACCATGGCGATGAAAATCGCCACCGCCGCCTGGTCAAAGCGCGTGTTCATCGCCTGCACAATCGCGTAAAAGCCGGCAAACAGCGCCGCCGTGGTGAACAGATTGGGCAGGAGGTAGATGCCGCGGCGGCGCATCTCGGCGTTGATCAGCGGTTTGGTTCGCTTGTAGACAGGCATTCCGTTCAACTACTCCAGGCTGGCTAGAATCGTGCTGGCAGCATACACCTTGTCACCCAGCGCCGCCCTGATGCGGGCATTGATGGGCAGGTACACGTCCACGCGCGAGCCAAAGCGGATGAAGCCGTAGCGCTGCCCGCGCTGCAGCTTGTCGCCCGCCTTGGCGTAGCACAGGATGCGCCGCGCGATCAGACCCGCCACCTGCACGCAGGTGACATCGGCGCCCGCGTCGGCATGGATCCACAGCGCGTTGCGTTCGTTTTCGGTCGAGGCCTTGTCCAGCGCCGCGTTGAGAAAACTCCCGGCCTTGTACCAGATCTGTTTCACTTCGCCATCCACCGGCGCGCGGTTGGAGTGAACATTGAAGACGTTCATGAACACGCTGATCTTGATGGTTTCACGGTCGAGGTAAGGATCGTGTGCTTTCTCCACCGCCACGATGCGCCCGTCGGCGGGCGACACCACCGTTTTCGCATCCCCAGCCACCTCGCGTGGCGGGTCGCGGAAGAACTGCAGCACGAACAGCGCGATGATCCAGAACGGGATCGACCAGACGAGGCTGTACCAGGCGACCAGCGCCGCCACTACGACGGCGAGCGCCAGGAACGGCCAGCCTTCCCGGGCGATAAGGGGGTGGGGATAAGACATAGGTGCGAGACTCCAGGTGCGAGGCGCTAGGCTCTGTTCTCGTGCCCGGCGTCTCGCGCCTCGTGCCTAGTTCTTCGACTGATCGACGAGTTTATTTTTTCTGATCCAGGGCATCATCGCGCGCAGTTTCTCGCCCACCACCTCGATCTGATGCTCGGCGGTGAGGCGGCGCCGCGACAACAGCGTCGGCGCGCCGGCACGGTTCTCCAGGATGAAGCTCTTGGCGTACTCGCCGGTCTGGATATTCTTGAGAGCCTCGCGCATGGCTTTTTTGGTTCCTTCGTTGATGATCTTCGGACCGGTCAGGTACTCCCCGTACTCGGCGTTGTTGGAGATCGAGTAATTCATGGTGCCGATCCCGCCTTCGTACATCAGATCGACGATCAGCTTCAGCTCGTGCAGACATTCGAAGTAGGCCATCTCGGGGGCGTAGCCGGCGTCGACCAGGGTCTCGAAACCCGCCTTGACCAGTTCGACGCAGCCGCCGCAAAGCACGGCCTGCTCGCCGAACAAGTCGGTTTCGGTCTCTTCCTTGAACGTGGTTTCGATCACGCCGGCGCGCGCACCGCCGATGGCCGCCGCGTAGGACAGCGCCAGATCACGCGCCTTCCTGCTCGGGTTCTGGTGCACCGCGATCAACATCGGCGTGCCGCCGCCCTGGACGTAGGTCGAGCGCACGGTGTGGCCCGGCGCCTTGGGCGCGATCATCACCACATCGAGGTCTGCGCGCGGCGCCACCTGGCCATAATGGATATTGAAGCCGTGGGCAAAAGCCAGGGTCGCGCCTTTCTTGATATTGGGTTCGACCTCAGTCGTGTAGGTCACTGCAATGTGTTCATCCGGCATGAGCATCATGACAAAGTCGGCGCTCTTCACCGCTTCGCCCACTTCCGCCACCTTGAGGCCGGCCTTCTTCGCCTTGTCCCAGGACGCACCGCTTTTGCGCAAGCCGACCGTGACCTTCATGCCGGAGTCGTGCAGGTTGAGCGCATGCGCGTGGCCCTGCGAGCCGTAGCCGACGATAGTCACTTTCTTGCCCTTGATGAGCGAAAGGTCGGCGTCCTTGTCGTAATATACTTTCATGGTTTCCTCTTTGGTTAAGCGTGAAACGGGAGGAACAGGAGAGAGGATGAAATTCCGGACCGAAGTTCCAACTCCTCTCTCCCCCCTCCCTCCTCACTAGATTCTCAAGACCCTCTGGCCGCGGGAAATGCCGCATGCGCCGGTGCGCGCCGTCTCGAGGATGACGCCGCGGCCAAGCGCCTCGATAAACGCATCCAGCTTCTGCCCGGTGCCGGTGAGTTCGATGGTGAAGGTATCTTCGGACACGTCGATGATGCGTCCGCGGAAAATATCCGACATGCGCTTCATGTCGTCGCGTTCCTTGGCGGTGGCGCGCACCTTGATCAGCATCAGTTCGCGCTCGATGTGCGGCGCCTCGAACAGATCCACCACCTTGACCACCTCGACCAGCTTGTTCAGCTGCTTGGTGATCTGTTCGATCACGTCGCCCGAGCCCGAGGTGACGATGGTCATGCGCGACAGCGATGCATCCTCGGTGGGCGCAACGGTGAGCGATTCGATGTTGTAGCCGCGGGCGGAGAACAGCCCGGAAACGCGCGACAGCGCGCCGGCCTCGTTTTCGAGAAGAATGGATATGATGTGTCGCATGGGTGTCGGTGTCGCGGTTGGTTGCATAGCGTTTACAGATCTTCGGCCAGGATCATCTCGGTGAGGCCCTTGCCGCCTCCGACCATGGGGTAGACGTTCTCGGTCTGGTCGGTGATGAAATCCATGAATACCAACTCGTCCGTGCGCTTGAATGCTTCCTTCAGCGCCGGTTCGACATCGGCCGGTTTGTCGATGCGGATGCCGACGTGGCCGTAGCTCTCCGCGAGCTTGACGAAATCGGGCAGCGCATCCATATAGGATTCCGAGTAACGGTTGCCGTGGAAAAACTGCTGCCACTGCCGCACCATGCCCATGTAGCGGTTGTTGAGATTGACCACCTTGATCGGCAAGCGGTACTGCTTGCAGGTCGAGAGTTCCTGAATGCACATCTGAAAGCTCGCCTCGCCGGTGACGCAGACTACCGATGCGCCCGGATTGGCCATCTGCGCGCCCATCGCAGCGGGCAGGCCGAAGCCCATGGTGCCCAGGCCCCCGGAATTGATCCAGCGGCGCGGTTTGTCGAACTTGTAGAACTGCGCCGCCCACATCTGGTGCTGGCCGACGTCGGAAGTGACGATGGCGTCGCCCTTGGTGATTTCGTACAGCTTCTCCAGCACGAACTGGGGCTTGATGATTTTGCTCTTGCGGTCGTAGCGCAGGCAATCCTTGGTCTTCCACAGTTCGATCTGCGCCCACCAGGCATGAAGCGCCTTCGGCTCGGGACGCTGCTTGCTCGCCTCGATCAACTTGATCAGGTCGTCGAGCACGTCGGGCACATGACCGACGATGGGCACATCGACTTTCACGCGCTTGGAGATCGAGGACGGATCGATGTCGATGTGAATGATCTTGCGCGGCACCTGGCCGAAATGCGCCGGGTCGCCGATGACGCGATCGTCAAAGCGCGCGCCTATCGCCACCAGCACGTCGCAGTTCTGCATCGCCATGTTGGCCTCGTAGGTGCCGTGCATTCCCGGCATGCCGACAAAATGCTTGTCGGTCGCAGGAAAGCCGCCCAGCCCCATGAGGGTGTTGGTACAGGGAAAACCCAGCATTCTCACCAGCTTGGTGAGTTGCGCCGCGGCCTCGGACAGGATCACACCGCCGCCGGCATAGACCATCGGGCGCTTGGCTTCGAGCAGCAACTGCATGGCTTTCTTGATCTGCCCCGGATGCCCTTTGACCACCGGATTGTAGGAGCGCATAGTGATCGTTTCCGGATACTCGAACTTGCACTTGGCGGTGGTCACATCTTTGGGGATGTCGACCAGCACCGGCCCCGGCCGTCCGGTGGTGGCGAGGTAAAAGGCCTTCTTCATGGTGAGGGCGAGATCCTTGACGTCCTTCACCAGGAAATTGTGCTTGACGCACGGGCGGGTGATGCCCACCGCATCGCATTCCTGGAACGCATCCAGCCCGATGGCATGCGTCGGCACCTGGCCGGAGATGATCACCATCGGGATCGAATCCATATAGGCGGTGGCAATGCCGGTCACGGCGTTGGTGACGCCGGGTCCCGAGGTCACCAGCGCGACGCCGATTTTGCGGCTGGAACGCGAGTAGCCGTCAGCGGCATGCGTTGCGCCCTGTTCGTGGCGCACCAGCACGTGCTTGATCTTGGTCTGCTTGAACAACTCATCGTAGATGAACAGGACCGAACCGCCGGGGTAGCCGAACACGTACTCGACTTTTTCCGCCTGCAGGCATTTGATGAGGATTTCCGCACCCGATAATTCCATGATTCCCGCTGGCTTTTACCGAAAGCTTTAGACATTAATGCCTGCCCTCCGTTTGGTCAAGATTTTTTTGCTGCGCCGCAACTTTCTTGCCGCAGCGATTTGGGTAACGCAACTTCGGATTAACCACTAGAATCCGGTAATCATTCGAGGATATCGCCCTGGCTTCCCGCAACGAACTTTCGGAGTTTCTTGCCGCCGTCGAACGTCGCGCCTACAAGCAGGCGCGATATGCCGTGCGCGACGAGCAAGCGGCTTTGGATGTGGTGCAGGACTCGATGCTCAAGCTGTCGGAAAAATACGGCGCCAAACCACTGGCGGAACTGCCGATGCTGTTCCAGCGCATCCTGCAGAACACCATCCGCGACTATTACCGTCGCTACAAGGTGCGCGCGACCTGGACCACACAGTTGTCCTCCATGCTGACGGGAAAGGACGGCGGGGAGGACGCCGATCCACTGGAAACTTTGGCACCGGCAGAGGGTTCTAATCAAGCGATGGGGCCATCGGACCACCTGGAAAAGTCGCAACTTATTGTTCTAATTGAGGATGAACTTAAAAAACTGCCACCACGTCAACGCGAAGCCTTCCTGCTGCGTTACTGGGAGGAATTGGACGTTGCCGAGACCGCACAGGCCATGGGGTGTTCGGAGGGCAGCGTCAAGACCCATTGCTCGCGCGCCGCGCATACATTGGCCATCGCACTCAAGCGCAAGGGGGTTACATTATGAATGTGAATGAAAGCGAATTGGGCTACAAAATCAAGCAACAGCTCGATCGGACGCTGGATCTCAATCCGGCTGAGCTGAATCGGCTGAAAGTTGCGCGCGAGCAGGCTTTGGCGCGCCAGCGCCTGTCGGAACCCGTGTTTGCCCTGGCCTGGGTTGACGCCGTTGTGGGGCGGCTGTCGGGCAACCCGGCTTCGGCCAGCATCGCGTTGGCGGGTGCCGCGCTGATCATTGCTCTTGTCGGCATCCAGTACTGGCTGCAACAGCCCTCGGTGGAGGAGATCGTGGAAATCGACGCCGCGCTCCTGACCAGCGATCTGCCGATCAACGCCTACCTCGACAAGAGCTTCGATACATGGCTAAAGCGCTCGCAGCACTGATTTTTTCGCTGTGCTTCGCGCTCCCCGCCTTCGCCGCAACGGCCGAGAAAAAGCAGCCAGACTGGGCGCAGCTCACGTCTGAACAGCAGCAGATCCTGGCGCCGCTGGCCAGCGATTGGAATACGCTCGAAGAGCGCCGGCGCAAGAAATGGCTGCTGCTGGCCAAGCGCTATCCCAAAATGAAACCGGATGAGCAGCTTCGCCTGCAGACGCAGATGAAGGACTGGGCCAAGCTGACCCCGCAACAACGCACCATCGCGCGCGAAAACTATAAGAAGCTCGCAAAGCAGCCTCCGGAAAAGCGCGAGGCGGTCAAGCAGAAGTGGCAGGAAAATCAGCGGAAGCAGGCCCCCTCGAAAAGCGCCCCACCCTCGCCGGCGGCCCCAGGCGCGGACACCGCCGCAGCGCCCTCGGCGCCCGCCAGCCCGCCGCGCTGACGTGCGCATCCGCGCCGGCGCCGATGCGCACACCGGTTCCACAACTCCCGGCATCAAGCGGCGGCTCAGAAAAAGTACCTTAGCAATGCCTGCCACAGACGCCGCTCCGGCAATGCGCCGTAGTTGCTGCCTGAATGACCGGTATTGAGCTGCGTTTGCAGCGCGATATCGACGCGGGTCCAGTGGTAGCGCGCCTCCAGCCATTGCAGCCGGCTGTGGTCGACGGCATCGTAGCGGACCATGGCGGTGAGATCGAGACGCTTGACCAAGGCGTCCTGCCAGACCGCGTAAAGAAACACATTGTCCCTGGTCGGGGAATCCTGAAGGTTCGCGACCAGGCCGCGATACAGCCCGTAGGCCGCCGGCGGACCGCGCCGCAGCGCATTCCAGCCAGCGCGGTCCAGCCCGGCGCCGTTGTACTGATACTCGACCGTGAGCGAAACGTTGCCAGGCGTCGTATAGGTCAGTCCGGTGGACAAGCGGGAACGAAAAGCGGCATCGTCCCGGTCACCCAGCGCCTGCGCCGCGAGCGAGACCGCACGCCCGCCCGACCATTCGAAGTAAGCCACCGTGGCATCGTTCGGCAATGCCGTCAGGTTCAGGCCCAGTTGCGGCGACTGACCGGCACCGCCGGACAGCAGCCATTGCGGATTGAGGGTCTTGGTCAGTTTTTCGCTGAGTGCGATCTGCCAGCGGGCGCGCTGGTTGGTGGCGCCCAGGTCCGGATTGAAGACACTGTCGCTGGGCTGCTGGGCGAGCTTGGGTGAATAAAGCGCCGTAAGCGATCCGCCGTTCCACAGCGTCTGGCCGCGCAGCATCCCGCTGCCCAGGCGGTTTTCGCGCAAGCTGGCGGGGTCGAGCGAGACCACGGAACGCAGCGCCCCGGCGCGAAAATAGTCGGTCGGGTTGTAGCCAAAAGCGACACCGTTGCGCGCATTGATCCGCCCCAGGTCGGCAACCCGGTCCGGTTGCGCCTGCCAGCTCAGATAGGCCTCTTTCAGGGTGTTGATGTCCCGATTGCCGGAGACCCCGTCCATCCGGTTCATGTCCAGGCGATCGGCGAATACGGCGCGCCAGCCGGGGGCGAAGGTTTTGTCGAATCGGGCGTCGATCGACGCTCGCCCGCCGTGCAGCGCGAGGCCTGCGCCCTGCCGCCGCGACTCGCGCGCGGCTGTTTCCACGTACACACGCCAGTCTTGGCTCTGCTCGGCTGTCGCCGTGGTTTTGTCGGCGAGCAAAAGGGCTGCCGCGTCTTCGTCGTCGGCCAGCGCGGGCGCCGTCGCCGCCAGCAGAAGCAGGACCAGGACCGGGGCACGCACGCTCTACTCGGGTTTGAAGCGCGGCAGGTAGTCGCGCTGCAGCCACACCTCCGGCACGTCGCGCCAGGCGTAGTCGCCAAAACGCATCACCGTCACCCAGTTCGGGTCGAGCCCGTCGATGATCACGGTTTCGGTCGGCCGCTCCACGCCCAGTTGCGGCTGGTAGCGCCGGTAGTAGGCCGTCTTCAGGAGTTGCCCGCTCTCGGTGTAAAAGCGCGCCTTGACCGGCCGGCTATTGGACGCGTCGAGCCACATTTCGATATGGTGGTAGGTTACATCCGGCGATACCGCAGCCAGCGCCAGCTTGTAACAGCGCCGGCTTTGGCGATCGCCATCGAGTACGCTCTCTTCGGCCGCTATTTGCGCCTGGTAGTCCTTGGCCAGGTTGACGGTGACCACGTCGCCGTTGGCGGCCTGTCCCAGCAGGCGCTGCTGCGGCGAGAGGCGGATGCTGGCCTTGCTCGCCGGGTCGAAGAACCACAGGTCGTTGCCGTTCTTGAGCATCAGCTTGTTCGCGTCGCGCGCCGGGGCGACAAAGCGGATCAGGCTGCGGAACTGCCCGCTGTTGGCGTCGGCCTTCGAGTAGACCGTAAGCGTATTGCTGTCGACCTGCGTGCCGTTGCGATATTCCACCAGCGTCACGGTCAGCGCGAACGGCTTGCCCGGGTTGCGGATCGCATCGCTCGCGGCAAGGATGGCCTGCGCGCTCGGAGCCGCGCCGGCGACGCCGGCCGACGCGATCAGCAATGCGCACACAATGAATCGTTCGAATTTCACAAAAAATTCTCCCTCCTAGCAGCCTGTCGGACTTAGAGCTGCAAAAGCTTGTAACATATTGATTATACACGATATAAAATTTCTGCACCAAGACAGTGATTCGTTAACATTCAATGAGTTACGCGGTAAGCCCGACAGGCTGCTAGACATGTCTGAGCGCGTCGACGATGAGCATCCGCGCCGCGCGCCGCGCCGGCCACCAGGCCGAGACGACGGCGACCAGCGCAAGTCCGGCAGCAGTGCCGAGCATCATCGACGTCTCTCCCCATACGCGCACGGTCAGGGGCACCGGATCGACCTGCCCGGGTGGCAGCCAGGTCAGGCCGGCGTGGTTCACCAGCCATGCCACGCACAGGGTCGCCGCAACACCGGCCGCCGCCCCGATCAGGCCCAGCAGCAGGGCCTCGGACATGAACAGCCGGCGGATCCCCGAGCGGCGCAGGCCCATTGCGCGCAGGGTGCCGATCTCCGCGGTGCGCTCGATGACCGCCATGCTCATGGTATTGCCGACCGTGAACAGCACGATTGCGCCGATCAGCACCGCCATGAAGCCGAAGATCGCCGCGAACATGCCCACCGCCTGGCCGTAGAACGGATTGAGGGCTTCGAAGTCCTGCACCTCCAGCGGCTCGCCTTTCAGCGTCGTCGCGAGCAGTTCGGCGAGGCGCGCCTTCGCCGCCGGGATCTGGCCGGTGTGGGCGAGTTGCAGGACGACCGCCGTGGCCTGCGGCTTTTCGCTGCCGTAGAGCAGGCGCTGCGCCTGCGCCAGGTGCATGCCTATGAACATGTCGTCGAACTCCTTGAATCCCTGCCGCTCGGCCTTGACCGCGCGCAACGAGGCGACATTGGGCGCGCCGTGAACATTGGCCGCCAGCAGTTCGATGCGGGCTTCGCCCGGCGAGGCCGCGGGCCGCGCCTCCAGCGCCGCCAGCGCGGTGACGTCGGCCGGAGCGCTGGCACCCGCCGCCACCTCGGCTTTCGTGTGCTGCGGACAGTTTGCAACGGCGAGCGGCTGGCACAATTCCAGCACGCGCGCCACGCCGTTGCCGATGACCACGGCGTCCTCCGCGGTTCCGGTCAGCGCGGACGGCGGCAAATTGATCGGCAGGTCGTACTCGTTCCAGCGGCGCATGCGATTGCGGTCCGCGACGACCAATCCGGCGCCAATGATGGTGCGCGACACGCCTGCGGCGAAGTTGCCGGCGATGCCGCCGAGGGAAATCGTCGGCGTCACCACGGACAGCATCGGCGCGAGCACCGGATCGTGCGCGACGACATCGATCACACGCTGGTAATCGGCGATACCGTAGGCGGCTGGATTGCCGCTGCCAAAGAGGAAATAGTCCTTGCGTTGGATCTGCAGATGGCCGCCGCGCATGACGTAGCTGGTCTGCAGGCTGAGAGTTATATTGCGGCTGTAGCCACCGAACACCAGGATCGTGACCGCGCCGATGACCATGGCCAACAGGGTCGTGAGCGAGCGGCGGCGGTTGCGCAACAGATTGCGCAGCGCGAGCGACAGGGTTCTCATGGCGCAGCCTCCGCTTGCGTCTCGCGCCGCTCGATTTTTTCGATGCGCCCGTCGCGGATCATCACCGCGTCGTCCGCCTCGGCCAGCACCTTGGGATCGTGCGAGGAAAATACGAACGACACCTGGTGTTCGCGCTGCATCTCGCGCATCAGCGAAATAATGGCCGCGCCGGTGTGGCTGTCCAGGTTCGCGGTCGGTTCGTCGGCCAGCACCAGTTTCGGCGAGGGCGCGAGCGCGCGGGCGATGGCGACGCGCTGCCGCTCGCCTCCGGAAAGCTGTCCCGGAAAATTACGTGCCTTGTCCGCAATTCCGACCGCCTCGAGCAAATCCTCTACTCGCCGTCTGCGCTCGGCCGCGGGCACGCGCGCGAGCAGCAGCGGGTATTCCACGTTCTCCTCGACCGTCAGCACCGGAAGCAGATTGAAGTTCTGAAAAATGAAACCGATGTGGCTGGCTCGGAAATCGGACAGCGCATCGTCGGACAGCTTTTGCACCGCTTCGCCGGCGACGATGACTTCGCCGCGACTGGGTTGGTCGATGCAGCCGATCAGGTTGAGCAGCGTGGTCTTGCCGCTGCCCGACGGGCCGGAGATCACGGTGAAGCAGTTGGGGCGGATTTCCAGGTCGATATCGACCAGAGCCGGAACGTCAACCGCATCGAGGTGATAGGTCTTGCCGATCTGATTCAAGGTGACGACATTCATGCTGGCCTCTGGTTTTAGGATTGGCATGGCGACATCCTAAACAACCGCGGCGGCGCGGCCAAGTGCAATGCGACGAAACGGCCGGATTCGGGCGCCGAATGCCGCCTGACGGCGCGAAACGCGACGGAGACTCCCGGCCTATCAGAGAACGGCGTCCAACCCCTTGCGCTCCAGAAGGTTGAGCAGCTTGAGCGATGGGCCGCTAGGGTGCTTGTCACCAATTTCCCATTTTCGGACCGTTGACAGGCTCGTGTTCAGAACTGCGGCAAGCACCGCCTGGCTCAACTGAAAATGGTCGCGCAGCGCGCGGATCTTCTTGCTATCGTAGTCCGGCACCGGTTCGAGGCAAAGCGCATCGAACTTGCGCATCCTACGTTTATCGATGAATCCCAGACGATGAAGATCGCTGGCCGTTTCGTGCACCGCTTCGAAAATTCGGCTCTTGGCCTTAGTCTTCATGATCATTGCAAATCTCCTGTAACGATCCGTCTTCTACCGCTTCGTCGAGTTGTCGCCCCGTCCGCGCCAGCAATTGCACAGCCAAGTCCCGCAACGCTTCAAGTTCATCATCTTCGATGTTGGCACGATCGTTCTTCTGGAACCCGTAGACGAAGAACCACCTGTTTCCCTTGTTGGTCGCAACCAGCGTTCTTGCTCCGCCGCGTTTACCTCGTCCCGCAAGCCCAATGCGCTTTTTCACCACACCGCCACCCAGATCGGCATCGATCAGGCCTTGAGCCATTTCCATCACCGCAGTACACAATGACCTATCGGTCAGCTCCGTCTTACGCATCCAGCGACTGAAGTAGCGAGTCTTGAATACCCGTTTCATATTTGAATTGTGCCACTAAGTACTATAGTTTGTCCATAAGGATCCTTCTGCCAGGCCAGGTATGCCCTGTTGCGCCCCTGGACTTCACTAACGCCTTTCCACCCAACGCGGCGAAGAGTAGGGGGAGGATTGCTTTGTTACTGTTTTCTCTCGCCGCACTTTGCTTGATACCCGCTTTGTTACCCGCATTGCAATTGAGTGATCGGGTGCCAATCCTAGTCGCCTTCAATGGTGCGGGCCAAATCGACACTTGGCCGGAAGCGCGGCAGAATTCGCCCAGCGTCTTACATTTTTCCTACGTTCTCAGTTCGGCTTGCCTCCCCAGTCCGGTCAAAAATGAGAACTCCTGGTTGCTGAGAGTGCCGCTGAGCTAACGGGTCACCAATCCAAACAAAACTGGAGACTCGCCCCTTGCTGTTTGTCGTCTTCATGGCACTTTTTTTGTTCTGTCCAAGTGCACATCAATAGATGTCAATACAGTTTATCTACCTTTGCAGGGCGAATACTTCCGATACCAACTGGCAATTTCAAGACCTTTCGCTGGATCACGCTTCTTAAGCTCAACTATTGCATCTTGGGCTTCGCTACATCTATTTGCCATAGCTAAGGCCTGCGCGAGTGAAACCCAAACAGAAACGTAATCCTGATCGAGTTTCACAGCTTGGCGATACGCCTCGATTTGGTCACCTTTATCGCTTTGGTCAGATGCTGTTTCCTTTATTGCTTTTCCGTCCCATGGTGAATTCACTATCCGACTAAGGCCCTGTAAACGCTTGAACTCGTAAACGTCGCCGAGGCCTTTCCAGTACTTTGCTTGAGGAGAGATTGCTATTGCCTTTCTGAAAGCATTAGCGGCTTCATCGAATGAACGCATACGGGATAAAACATTGCCCAAACTGTTCCAGTATTCGGCATTGCTTGGACTTAATGTAAGCGCTTCTTGTAGTGCGTCCCTAGCTATCTCAAATCGTTCAGTAAAGCTATATGCAAGTCCGAGCACATGCCATGCCGGTGAGAATTTCGGTTGAACACGAACAGATTCGCTCATAAATTTTATCGTCTGATCCCATTTGCTAAGACTTAGATTTGCAATCCCAAGAAAATACCAACTCATAGAGTTATTAGGATCGCTTTTTTGCCAGCGCTCGCTCAAGCTAATGAGTCCCTGCCAATCCTTTGCAGTGACAAGCGCCCGTGCTTGCGTCTGCCAATCAATTTCCCCTGATTCTTTAAGGCCTCTATCTGATGCGACTGGTAGGTTCTCAAGCCACTCTACCGGCAAAGCGAAATTGAGGTTTTGTCCGCCTGTTACATTGAATGTCGTAATTCCTATGAGCTCTCCACGCAAATTAAATAGTCCGCCACCACTCGATCCTGGAGATATTGACGCTGTCGTCTGAATTAAATTTGTATGTTCCCCTCGAAGCTGCGAAATAATTCCATCCGATATAGTCAGCTCAAGGCCACGTGGAGAACCAACGGCATACACTGCTTCTCCGATTTTCAATTTTGTCGTAGAACCGATTCGAACTGGCTTTCCAAGTGCGACGTCAATTTGCAAGGTGCAAAGGTCTTTGTCAAAGTCACCTGTTAATAGCAGTGCAACCTTTGAGATCTTGCCTAGTCCGACTTCATACTTAGGGTCCGCGCAAAAATAATATCACAGAGCTTTGCCTAATTCTGACAAATAGCGCCTGATCACTTTAAACGCGAATGCGCCTGAGATACAGACGGCAAGCCGTTCGGCGCAGCGTTCTGAAGTTTGACAGAGCAGGTGACAGCGTTCGTTGAACAGGTGACAACCTGAAGAACCCCGCCTATAAAGGAAAAGCGGGTTTCGGGGTGTTCAACGAACGCTGTCACTTGGCCTTTGACACCTTATACTTTAAATGTCATAATTCGTCCATTATAGGACGACTTCGGA
>ERZ1292630.3522-Hain-H41-02um-R3-3522-length-13698-cov-10_pt1 | contig 13698 bp, 13 predicted proteins | sample MGYA00564408_ERZ1292630 | MGnify/ENA primary metagenome ERZ1292630 (study PRJEB36523, sample SAMEA6512641) | groundwater metagenome | collected 2019-01-08 | study: AquaDiva: Metagenomics assemblies of 32 groundwater samples | reverse complement strand
CGTACTGCACGAGTACGCCTCAGGTCCTCAGGGCTCCGCGCGCCGCTCTCGCGACGCGGCTCAGCGATTTCGCGACGAACCGTCATGAATAATGTGGGCTAGGTGCCGCCGAGTACCGTTCAGATGGACTTCTCTCATTTCACCAACAACACGAGTCTCACAGCAACGTTATCGCCCGGGCGGGGAGGTCGTTCGCTCCCGATCGGAAAGCTCCCGGTCATGTTGCTCCGTACCATGCTGGCTCGCTACGCGAGAAGCTGCGACCCACGCGTCATCGTGGGTGCCGGGATCGGTCTTGATGCTGCGGCTCTCGACGTGGGTGGCCAGTACGTGATCGTCAAAACAGATCCCATCACCTTCGTGACGGAGGAGATCGGCGCGTATGCGCTCGCCATCAATGCCAATGATATTGCCACGATGGGTGCCCTGCCTCGCTGGTTTTTCGCTACAATTTTGCTGCCGGCTGGGACAACCACAAGGGCCGAGGCGTCCCGTATCTTTTCGCAGATCGGAAGAGCCTGCCGCAGACTGAAGATCTCACTGTGCGGCGGTCATACGGAGGTGACCGCCGCGGTGACTCGACCCGTGGTCGTCGGCTGCCTTCTTGGACAGTGCCGAAAAAACAGACTGATCACCACAGCAGGAGCCCGCGTGGGAGATGCCGTGTTGCTCACGAAGGGCATCCCGATCGAAGCGGTGTCGATCCTGGCACGTGAGAAGAGCAAGGAACTCCAGCATCGCTACTCGGCGCGATTCGTGGCCCGGTGCCATCGGTATTTCACAGACCCCGGCGTGAGCATCGTCCGTGACGCCACCATTGCCCTGGCGGTCGGCGGAGTTCATGCGATGCATGATCCGACAGAAGGCGGCCTGAGCGCGGCCCTTTATGAGCTCGCCGAGGCTGCCCAGGTTGGAGTACAGGTTGATGAACGGGCGATCCCGATCCTGCCAGAGGGACGCCGACTCTGCGACGACTTCGGCATGAATCCCCTCGGTGCCATTGCGTCAGGTGCCCTCATCATCTGTGCGGACCCAAGCCGGACGCAGGCGATCCTCCGACGCCTAACCCGATCGGGCATTGCAGCGACACGCATCGGCACCATCGTCCCGGCTCGGAAGAGAGTCACATTTGTAACCGAGGGGAGACTGGTCCGCCCGGTTCCCCGCTTCCCCGTGGATGAAATGACACGTGTGCTGAATTTTTCCTCCAGGCCATGACTCTAAACGGATAGACAGAAAGTATGACCCACATGCACATGCACAAGGAGAAGGTACATGCGTTGGAGACCAGCCGGAAATGTTCTGGAGTGGGGTGTGGTCATTGGATCAAGATCAATAGGTTACGATGATGATCACAGTTGAAGACGTGCTTGCCGCACTCCGGGCTGTCCAAGACCCGGAGCTGGGCCGCGATCTCGTGTCCCTCAACATGGTCGCCGATGTCGAGATTCGCGAAGACACCGTGCGAGTCACCGTGAATCTGACGACTCCTGCCTGCCCTCTGCAAACCGATATTGAACAACAATGCCGGCAGGCGCTCCTGAACCTACCCGGAGTCAACCAGGTCGAGGTGCGTTTCACGGCGACGGTGACCGCGGCAACATTCCCAGGCCAACAGAATCTCTTGCCTGATGTGAAAAACATTCTCGCGGTCGGCAGCGTGAAGGGCGGAGTGGGTAAGACGACCGTTGCCGTCAATCTGGCCGTCGCATTGGGAATGGCCGGCGCAAAGGTGGGCCTGTTGGACGCGGATCTATATGGCCCGGATGTGCCCATCATGATGGGCGACCGCAGTGTACCGAAGGCAGCTGAGAATCGGCTCACGCCACTGGAGCGCCATGGTGTCCGCTTCATCTCTCTGGGCAGCTTGATTCCCGAAGACGCCCCCGTCCTCTGGCGTGGCCCTATGGTCCATACCACCCTGCGGCAACTCTTCCGCGATGTGACGTGGGGGCCGTTGGATTATCTCGTGGTCGATCTCCCTCCGGGAACCGGCGACGCATCGTTGAGTCTGACCCAGTTGGTTCCCCTCGCTGGAGTGGTCCTCGTCACAACTCCTCAACGGGCATCCGTTCATGTCGTCGTGAAAACCCTCAGCATGTTCAAGAATGCCGGGGTGCCGATCTTGGGGATTGTCGAGAATATGAGTTATTTCATCTGCCCCCGTTGTGGCACTCGAACCGACATCTTCGCGCATGGTGGTGGCGAGCAAGCCGCCGTCAACCTTGGAATACCCTTCCTGGGCAGCATTCCGCTGGATCCGTTGCTGAGAATTGGGGGTGATCAGGGTGAACCGGTCGTGATCAGCGAACCAGCCTCGCCCCTGGCCGCCGCGTTCCGGGCCATGGCGGCCAAGGTCGCCGCACGGATCAGCGTGCTGAACGCGCAACCGGCTCTCGCTGTTTCTTCACCAGCCGCCAGTGTGCCAACAAGCGCCCAAGGGATCGTCTGATACGGATGACCAGCGTATAACCATTCTCCTTTCCGTCGCGAAGGCTCCGGCCAAGTTGTGAGCTGCCCACAATCGTGCCGTCGTGAGCAGATGCTCCCGTTTGATTTGCACGCCCTCTTGAAATGCTGTGCAGCACGGACCGATGGTAAAGATCTTTTGCGTCTTCGCCTCGCCGCGTTTCGTGAGCGGCCTGCGGTCACTTCACGGCATTGTAAGTCCTGCTATGCGGGAGCCAGCGCCTTCTCGTCCCAGTCGTGACAAGGCAAGACGATCTCCTGCCATTTTGACAACGATCGGAGAGGCTATGCTCCGTAGGATGGTCAGCCTCTGCAACGGAGGCTCCGGACAGACTGGCCGCGTTGCTGATAATGATCTGCGCCACAGTTTCTAGCTCTATACCCTGTAGCGTTCCTCTGTCGCTTTTTGCGACAGACCCTAGTTGCAGCAAGGCCTGGAATGCCCCACATGGATGTTTCCTCCCACGCATTGACATCATAAGTTCGCAGAAAACCTTCGCCACATCGTGCTCCTCGTGGTTGCTATTTTGCAGAAGAGTCCAAGCATGCCTCTGCTTTTACAATCCACACATGCGGAGGATAGAGAGGCTCACGGTCTTGATCTGGGAAAGAAAGATGATGCGATCACGGGAACAGGTGCACAGGCGATAGATCGAGCATCGGGAAGCTCTCTTCTATCAGGCGGCAAATACGGAAGACGATCTCCTGGGCGGGAAGCCGACGTCAAGCCGGAACTGCAAGAGCGTGGTCAGCAGGAGAAGATCGTCCGGTTCCTTGAGCTGGTGGATACGAGGGAGGCTCAAGGCAGAGATCGAAGTGATCGATCAGGCGTTGGTCAGACTCAGTGCGGGTTAGTACGGTCTCTGTGAGCATTGCCGCGGTGACATCTCTGATGCTCGATTGTCGGTAACGACGTGGTGTGTAGCCTGCGCCCAGGCGAGAGAGAGGCGGCAGGGGAATAATCAAATGTACGCGGTTCGCATTCACGGTCGGGGTGGACAAGGGGTGGTGACGGCGGCGGAGTTGCTCGCGCTGGCTGCGTTCACGGACGGGAAACATGCCCAGGCCTTCCCCAGTTTTGGCTCGGAGCGGATGGGGGCTCCGGTCATGGCCTTCTGCCGCATCGACGACCAGGTCATTCGTACGCGCGAATCCGTGACGCATCCCGATGTCGTCATCGTGCAGGATCCTACGTTACTCCACCATGTCGATATCTTCGGCGGCCTGTCACCATCCGGATATGTCCTGCTCAACTCGACGTTCAGCTTGGACGAACTCGGGCTCGAAGAATTCCTGCGTCGCTTGCCGGGCGACCATGTGTGCGCCTTGCCGGCCTCAGACATCGGGCAGAAACATCTCACACGGCCCATCGCGAATACGGCGCTGCTGGGCGGGTTTGCCGCGATCACAGGGTGGATCACGCTCGCGTCCGTCGAGTCTGCGATTCGCCACAAGTTTCCCGGTGCTCTGGGGGAGGCGAATGCCGCCGCCGCCAGAGAGGCCTATGACCAGGTCACCGCTTGCTTGAACGAACCAGGGAGAGTCACACACCATGCTCGCGCAAATTGAAGGATCGCAGGCCGTGGCCGAAGCGGTCGTGTTGTGCCGACCGGACGTCATTGCCGCCTATCCCATCTCGCCGCAAACCCACATCGTCGAGCGCTTGTCACGGATGGTTAAACAGGGCGACGTCGGTCGTTGCCAATACCTGAATGTGGAATCCGAGTTTGCGGCGCTCAGCGTCTTGATCGGGGCTTCGGCGGCAGGCGCGCGGACTTACACGGCCACGACCAGCCAAGGGCTCCTCTTCATGGCCGAAGCGGTGTACAACGCGGCCGGGCTCGGACTCCCGATCGTCATGACCATCACCAATCGTGCGATCGGCGCGCCGATCAATATCTGGAACGATCACTCTGACAGCATGGCCCTGCGCGATGCGGGTTGGATTCAGCTCTATGCCGAAACGAATCAGGAAGCCGCCGATCTGCATATCCAAGCCTTCCGGCTGGCGGAGGAGTTGAGTTGCCCGGTGATGGTTTGCATGGACGGGTACATTCTGACGCACGCCTACGAAGCCGTCGATGTGCCGACTCAGAGCCTTGTCGATACATTTCTTCCCCCTTTCTCGCCGGTCCAAGTGCTCGATCCGAATGAGCCCATCTCGATCGGTGCGATGGTGGGGCCCGAAGCCTTTACCGAGGTCAAGTATCTGGCGCACCAACAGTATCTCCGGGCACTGACGCTCATTCCGGAAGTAGCCGGCGCCTTCGAGCAACAGTTCCAGCGTCACTCCGGAGGTCTCTGTTCGCCCTATCGCATGGAGGATGCCGACGCGGCCGTGATCGCGCTCGGGTCCGTGATCGGCACCATCAAGGATGCCGTCGATGAATTGCGCGGGGAAGGAATCGCGGCCGGCTGTGTGAAAATTGGATGCTATCGGCCCTTCCCGATGTTGCAGTTGCGCGCCGCGCTGGAAGGTGTCGCACGTGTCATCGTGGTCGAAAAAGACCTGGCGGTGGGCATGGGAGGGATCGTGTCCGCCGACGTCCAGAGGGCTCTCCAAGGATTACCGATCCCTGTCCACACGGTCATTGCGGGATTGGGAGGACGGTCTATCCCGAAATCATCGCTGAAGCAGATGGTGCATGATGCCCGCGCAGAGCGGCTGAACGAGCCGCACTTCCTGGATCTGAATAGGACCGTGATCGACAACGAACTCGCGCGACGACGCGAGCAGCGCCGGGCAGGACCGGTGGCTGAACATGTGATTCGTGCCATCAATGCCATCGGGACCAAGGTGGTCTAAGGGAGCAATCCATGTCGACCTCACGCATCAAGTTCTATCAGACTGGTACCTATACGGCCGGGAATCGCCTGCTCGACGAGGCGGCCCGCACGGTTCAGTCCCGGATGGATCGCACGAATTCCCTGAACTCGGGTCATCGCGCCTGTCAGGGATGCGGAGAAGCGTTGGGCGCGCGCTATGCCGTCGATGCCGCGATGCGGGCGTCGCACAATCGGTTGATCGCCATCAATGCCACCGGCTGTCTCGAAGTCTTCTCCAGCCCCTATCCGGAGAGTGCCTGGCAGATTCCCTGGATGCACTCGCTGTTCGGGAATGCGCCGGCAGTGGCGAGCGGTGTCGCCGCGGCCTTACGCGCGAAAGGCCGCGACGACGTGAAGGTCATCGCCCAGGGAGGCGATGGCGCCACGGTCGATATCGGGTTTGGCTGCCTGTCCGGCCTGTTCGAACGGAACGACGATGTGCTCTATCTCTGTTACGACAATGAAGCCTACATGAACACCGGCATTCAACGTTCGGGGGCCACGCCTCCCTTCGCGCAGACGAACACGACTCAGGCGGTCGGCGAGGCTCCAGGCAATCCGACCGGCACGGGCAAGAACGTGCCCCGCATCGCGATGGCGCACGGCATTCCCTATGTGGCCACGGCCTCGGTGGCGGATCTCCATGATCTGGAAGCGAAGGTCACCAACGCGATGGGCCTGCAGGGAGCGCGGTACATCCACATTCACGTCCCTTGCCCTCTGGGCTGGGGGTCCGACCCCGCGCACACCATCAAAGTAGCGAGGATGGCGGTGGAGTCCGGATTGTTTCCGTTGTTCGAAGCGCAATTCGGCATGGTCGTCGACCGGACGCTGATTCGGCATAAAGTGCCGGTTGAGCGCTACCTGGAACTACAAGACCGATTCAAACATCTGTTCGGGCCGCAGGGGAGTCCTGACGCGATCGCCGCCATCCAATCGATTGCCGACGCGAATATCGCCACCTACGGACTGATCGCATAAAGGCGTTCAATGCATCGCAAACCCTTCGCCATCACGCTCGATCCGAACAGCAGCTTGGCCAATCACACCGGGAACTGGCGCACGATGAAACCGATCTATGTCGATCGGTTGCCGCCGTGCAATCACGCCTGCCCTGCCGGCGAGAACATCCAAGCCTGGCTCTATCACGCGGAAGAAGGGGCCTATGAAGCAGCCTGGCGGCGGCTGATGGAAGACAACCCGATGCCGGCGATTCACGGGCGTGTTTGTTACCACCCCTGCGAGACCGCCTGCAATCGTGGCCAGCTGGATGAGGCCGTGAGTATTCATGCCGTGGAACGATTTCTCGGCGACCAAGCGATCAAGAATGGGTGGCAAGTGCCGTGCGCGCCGCAGACCGGGAAGCGTGTGTTGATCGTGGGAGCCGGGCCCAGCGGACTGTCAGCTGCCTATCTTTTGACGAGGATGGGCCACGCCGTCACGATCCATGAAGCGGGTGACAAGGTCGGCGGCATGATGCGTTATGGGATTCCTGCCTATCGACTGCCACGCGACATTGTCGATGGGGAGGTCGCGCGAATCGAAGCGATGGGCGTCACGATCAGGCTCAATACACGCGTTCAGGATCTCGATGCGACTATCCAGGAGGGCGGGTTCCATGCGACGTTCCTCGCGGTCGGCGCCCACCTCGCGAGGCGCATCGACATTCCCGGGGGCGATGCCAGGCGGATGCTCGATGCCGCGACATTTCTGAGCCGCATGGAAGGTCCGTCCCCCCTCAAACTCGGGCGGCGAGTGGCTGTCTATGGTGGAGGCAATACCGCGATCGACGTGGCTCGGACGGCCGAGCGATTGGGAGTCGAGCCGGTGATCATCTATCGCCGGGATGAAGCGCACGCTCCCGCGTTCAAGGAGGAAGTCGCTGAAGCACGAGAAGAGGGAGTGCGTTTCCAATGGCTGCGTCGCATCGCGAAAGCCGACGAGGCCAAGCTGACGGTGGAAGTGATGGAATTGGACGAGCAAGGCAAGCCGAAACCCACTGGACGGTTCGAGACGATCGAGGCGGACACGGTGATTCTCGCGCTGGGCCAGAACGCCGATACAGGCTTCTTGAGGAATCTGTCCGGCATTCGGCTGTCGGACGACGGTACGATCGACGTCGACCAATGCATGATGACCGGTCATCCGGGCCTGTTCGCCGGAGGAGATATGGTCCCGGGCGAGCAGTCCGTGAGCATAGCGACCGGCCATGGGAAACACGCCGCCCGCCACATCGACGCCTATCTGCGCGGGACCCAGTACGTGAAGCCTCCCTCCCATCCACTCGCCACCTTCGACCGATTGAACACCTGGTATTACACCGATGCGGAACAGTCCAAACAACTGGTGCTGGCGCTCGCCAGGCGGCGCGCAACGTTCGAGGAAATGGTCGGAGGACTCGATGCCGACACCGCCTTACTGGAGGCGCGTCGCTGCTTGTCCTGCGGCAACTGCTTCGAATGCGATAACTGCTATGCTGTCTGTCCGGACAATGCTGTCATCAAGTTGGGAGCAGGCAACCGGTACGCGATCAACTACGACTATTGCAAAGGCTGCGGGCTCTGCGCGGAAGAATGTCCCTGCGGGGCGATCGACATGGTGAGGGAAGTGAAATAGCGGGGAGCAAGGGAGTGAGCGTTGTGAGCACCAGACGAGGTAGACGTTACACGACGTCGTACACGTCTCAGACTGTTCCATTGAGGGATGACTCCATTGAAGGGAGAGTTGCGATGACCACGAAGATTCTCATCGGCGCCATGTTCGCCCTGATCCTCCTCACTAGCTCAGGGGCAGGGGCCGAGACCCGCCTCAGCGCGATCGACATGGGTCAACGGATTTATCAACGGAACTGTCTCCACTGTCATGGAGCGATGCTGGATGGGAAAGGACCTGACGCCGCGTCCCTCAGCGTTCCTCCCGCCAACTTTCACACGTACCTCTCCCGCCTCAAAGACGACACCGAATTAGCGAAGACCATCAAGGAGGGGCAAACGGTTCCTCGGAATGCATCACTGGGAGGACACCCTCACCGAGGAGCAAGTTCATGATCTAATCGCGTACATCCGCAGCGCGGCTCCCGATGTAGAGGTGAAGCCCTAAATCCCTCGATGCAGGTGACCCAAAACCAGAAAACGAGGCCAGGTGAAGAGCTTGAGGAACGAGCCTGCTGACCCACGTCGGGAAACCAAGCCGGTTGGGAGTTGAGGAATTGCCCTGCGCGTGATCGATTGGTGCCGACAAAGGGAGGAATCGTACACGTGCCACATGAATTCGTCATCTTCGCGGGCACAGCGAACCCTGAATTGGCGGCCGCGATCGCGTCGGATCTGGGAGTAGTTCCGGGTGCCTGTGCAATCGACCGCTTCCCGGACGGAGAGACGTCTATCCAGCTGCAGGAGTCGGTACGGCGAAAAGAGGTCTTCCTCGTGCAGCCGCTCTCACCACCTGCGAATGAGCATTTCGTTGAGTTATTGGCCTTGGCGGATGCTTGTCGGCGGGCGGCGGCTGCCCGCATTACGGCGGTGGTGCCCTATTTGGGCTATGCGCGGTCCGACAAGCGCCATGGACGGCGTGAGCCGATCATGGGGCGGATGGTCGCGGATGTCCTGGAGGCCGTGGGGGTTCATCACGTGGTGACGGTTGATCTCCATGCCCCGCAGATCGAAGGGTTCTTTGGAATCCCCGTTGACGCGCTGACGGCTGTCCCGCGGCTATCGACGTACCTGAGTGAGGGCCTGTCCCCAGGGGTCGTGGTGGTCGCACCGGATGCCGGGGCGCTTCGCATGGCGACCGAATATGCGCACCGCTTGAACGGGACAGTTGCAGTTCTTCACAAGCGACGAGAGAGCGGAACAGGAACCCAGGTCACGCATCTGGTTGGCGATGTCGCCGGCAAGACCTGCCTCATCGTGGATGACATGATCTCGACCGGAGGTACCCTGGCCTCTGCCATTGAGGCGCTTCTTAAGGCAGGCGCTCGTCCAGAACTGACAATCGCGGCCACACATGGGCTGCTTCTTGCTGGATCTCGTCAGAAGCTGATGCACGAAGCGGTGAAGAAGGTCGTGACCACGGATACTGTCGCTGGAGCCCCGAAAGATTGGCCCCGCCTGCAGATTATTTCGATCGCTCCGGTCATTGCTGGGGCCCTCAAACGGCTTCTGGAACATCGGTCACTGGGTGATCTGTACTGAACAGAATGATCATGCCGTATGCCGCACCAACGTCGAGCGCCCCATGCAGCCAAATTGGGAACATTTCCCACAGCAGGCCGATATCGGTGTGCGAGGCATCGGCTCGACTATGGAGGCGGCGTTTGAAAGCGCGGCGCAGGCTGTGACGGCCGTGATCACCGACCCGGAATCTGTCGCTCCGACACAATCGGTGCCGATCGTCTGTGAGGCGCCTGATGATGAGTTGTTGCTGGTCGATTGGCTGAATGCGCTCGTCTATGAAATGGCCACGCAGAAGATGCTGTCCAGCCGATTCAACGTTCGCGTCAACGACCAGGGATAGCGAGGTGGGCATCGGCGAAGGGTCTGTCCTTTCCTGATGCTCCGCTATGCCAGCGGCCATTGTCGTCATGATAGGAGGACACTCGACATGAACATAAGACGCATGATGAACAGCCCATATCCAGTCTCCTCGCAACGTGTTGCGCGCTCCCTTGCCTATGCCCTGCTTCCCATTATGGGACTCTTGTGTCTGTTACAGGCATCGTGGTTCGTTGGCAATGCAGCGGCTGAGCCGGCGCCTGTCACGACCTCAATCCCTGCCAGCGAAGCCTTCATCTCGGTAGCCAAAGCCGCCCAGCCGGCAGTGGTCAATATTTCCTCGTCTCGCAAAGTCATCGCTGGCACGCAACAGCCACCCTCTTCCTCTCCGTTCTTCGACGATCCGTTTTTCCGTCGATTTTTCGGGGAGGAGTTCCGGCGCCGGTTTCAGCTTCCTCCCGAGCGACGCGAGCAGGGACTCGGGTCCGGGGTGGTCGTCAGCCCCGATGGCTATATTGTGACCAACAACCATGTGATTGCAGAGGCAGAGGAGGTCACGGTGCTGCTGGCCGACAGTCGGCGGTTCACGGCGAAGGTGGTCGCGACGGACCCAAGAACCGATGTAGCGGTCATCAAGATCGATGCGAAGGGACTGCCGACGCTTCCCTGGGGAGATTCCAGCCGGCTCCAGGTCGGTGAAATGGTGCTGGCGGTCGGCAACCCGTTTGGGCTCAACCAGACGGTGACGATGGGAATCATCAGCGCCGTGGGCCGCGCGCACATGGGGATCGTCGACTACGAGGATTTCATCCAGACTGATGCTGCCATCAACCCCGGCAACTCCGGCGGAGCCCTCGTGAATCTGAAAGGGGAATTGATCGGCATCAATACCGCGATCTTCTCGCAGAGCGGCGGCTACATGGGAATCGGTTTTGCCATTCCCAGCAACATGGCCAAAGGGGTCATGCAGAGTCTCATCAAACACGGGAAAGTGATTCGGGGCTGGCTGGGGGTAGGGATCCAAGATTTAACGGAAGATCTCGCCAAGGAATTCGGTGTGGCGGAGATCAAGGGCGCACTGGTGAGCGATGTGGCCTCTGACGGACCGGCGGCGAAGGCGGGGCTGGAACGAGGCGATGTCATCACCTCGTTCAACAACGTCTCCGTGAAAGACTCGACTCAGCTGCGCAGTCTGGTAACGGAAAGCGAGCCAGGGACCACGGTGACGTTGACGATCCTGCGCGACAAGCGCCACCGTGACATCAAGGTGACACTCGGTGAGCAACCGAAGGAGGCTGGGCAATTTCCAGGAAAACCCTCGGCTCCGGGTCGTGGTGACCATGCCCTGAACGGCGTGGCCGTCGAGCCGTTAGCGCGGGAGGACCTGCGCCGGCTTAACATTGAAGGAGGCGTAGCGGTCTCGGGGGTGGAGCCGGAGAGTCCCGCTGATCGCGCCGGGCTGCGGGAGGGGGATGTGATTCGAGAAATCAACCGCAAGCCGGTTCGGTCCGTGGAGGATTTTGAACGACTTGTCCGCGGTCTCTCATCCAAGCAAGGGGTGCTCATGTTGATCATGAGAGGGAAGGCCACGTTGTTCTTGTCGATCAAGCCTGAATAGGTTTCGAGGGGGGGCACGCCGGCAGGCTGTTGAAAACGTCTGCTGATGTTATTGAAAGGTTAACGCGACAGTCTGGCCGATCGTCTCTTGTGATGAAAACGAGTCGGCAAAGGTAGGCTGTGGGCTGATAGCGGGATAGGCGGCAGGATGCGCGGCCTCTCCCGAGGGGTGGACCGGAAGGTGTGCTGGATAACTGTTGGGCTTTGAAGTAGACTTGCCCGCAATGGGGTATTACCTTGACTTGAGTTGCCCCCATGGGTTGGAGAGCCAGCGGGACCGAAAACACAACAGGTAGGGGTCACTCAAGTCAAGGTAATAGCCCTTTGCCCGCAACAGATTGAGTAGTGAGGCGAGAGAACAGTTAGAGACAAAGAGTAAATGCCAACAGTATTCAGGGTAGGCGCGTATCGATTGTTCTTTTACGCCGGCGATCGCGATGAACCGCAACACATTCACGTCGAGCGTGAGGACAAGATCGCCAAGTTCTGGCTCGACCCTATCAGGTTGCAAAGAAGCGGTGGCTTCAATCGAGCAGAACTCAGTCGAATCCACAAAATCATCAGGGAACATCACATGCAGCTCATGGAGGCTTGGAATGATTACTTCAGGAGTTGACCTTGAGGTTCCACGTGCCGAAGCTGTAACCGTTACTAGCGACACCTTAGCTGTGGAGCTGAATGATGGCCGGACCATCTCGGTTCCCCTTGCTTGGTTCCCCAGACTACTCCAGGCAACTCTGGACGAACGAAATAAGTGGAGATTAATTGGTAAGGGTCACGGGATTCATTGGGAGGATCTTGACGAAGATATCAGTGTTGAAGGTCTATTGGCCGGGAAGCCTTCCGGCGAGAGTCAAGTCTCATTCAAGAAATGGCTTGAGTCGCGTACTGAGCGGTCAGGAGCATCAGTAACAAGGCGCTCCAGCCGACGCAGTAAACTGGGCGGCTGAGCGCAGCCGTTGAGGCTGTAGAAAAACCCCCATTGTCCTATCTTCCATGAGATAATTTGCCGCACCGAAATTCATGGGGAGGGCGTTGGGATGGCTCGATACAAACCCATTCACACAGGGCTGAAACTTCTACCAGTAGATTTTGACCAGCAAGTAATTCCCGGTAGTTTTGAACACGCCCTCTGCCACTTGGTCGACCACGAACTCGACCTCGCCGCATTCCACACCCGCTATAACAATGACGACGAAGGCGCCCCGGCCTTCGACCCTGCCGCTCTCATCAACATCATCCTGTTAGCCTACAGCCGCGGCATCATCAGCAGTCGCAAAATGGAACGCGCCTGCCGCGAGAACGTGCTGTTCATTGCGGTGTCGGGTGACAGCCAACCGCATTTCACCACACTGGCCGCCTTTGTCTCCGAGATGGGGGATGGTGTGGCCAGCTTGTTCGCCCAGGTGTTGCTGGTCTGTGACCGGCAAGGCTTGATTGGTCGTGAACTGTTTGCCATTGATGGGGTGAAACTCCCCAGTAACGCCAGTAAACAAAAGAGCGGCACCCGTGCCGACTATCAACGCCAACTGGACAAAATGGAAGCGGCGACTCACAAGATGATTGCTCAGCAGAAGTATGCCGATACGGCTCCCACTGATGAAGTGCTCGTCAAGCGTGAGGTGCTCCAGCTGGAACGTCTGCACAAGGAAGCCCGTCAATTACGCGACTGGCTCAAGACGCACCCCGAAGACCGCACGGGCGCCAAAGGCGCTGTGCGCCTGTCGAACCGCACCGACAACGAATCAGCCAAGATGGCCACCAGCAAGGGCGTGATCCAAGGGTATACCGGTGTGGCAGCGGTCGATGAGAAGACCCAGATCATCGTGGAGGCCCAAGCCCACGGCACCGGCTCAGAACAAGAACTGTTGCTCCCTATCGTCAAGGCCACCACAGCGTTGCGCACCTCGAAGACTGTGGTGACCGCCGATGCGGGCTATCATTCCGAGGCCAATCTGAAGGCACTTGCCGACACCTCAGTCGACGCCTATATCCCCGACAACGGCTACCGAAAACGGGACGAGCGGTACGCCGACCAGGCCATCCACACCGCCAAGCCTGATCCGCTCTGGAACAAAGCGAAGACGCCTGTCACGGTGTCGCGTTTTACACCGCGGGACTTCCAGCTGGCGGAGGATCGCACGCACTGCATCTGCCCCGCTGGAAAGCGGCTTTACGGGAATGGGTCGAACTGCACATTCAATGGTTTTGCGGCGATCAAGTTTCGTGGAGCGGAGAAGGATTGCCTCCCCTGTGCGCGGCGGCACGAATGTTTGCGCACCCCGGAGAAAAC
>ERZ1292630.3520-Hain-H41-02um-R3-3520-length-13699-cov-8_pt1 | contig 13699 bp, 6 predicted proteins | sample MGYA00564408_ERZ1292630 | MGnify/ENA primary metagenome ERZ1292630 (study PRJEB36523, sample SAMEA6512641) | groundwater metagenome | collected 2019-01-08 | study: AquaDiva: Metagenomics assemblies of 32 groundwater samples | reverse complement strand
CCCCCCCCCCCCCCCCCCCCCCCCCCCCCCCCCCCCCCCCCCAAACGGGTCAAGCGTACTCATTCGAAAAGAAAGAAATTCGTCAAGAGGTGCACCCTCGAGTTGTCATTTTCTTCCATCATCCCCTTTCGCCGGTCGAAAGGCGGCGGTTCGCGTTTGTCTCTCGTCCTTTTTTCCTCTCTTTCCCGCACGCACATCAGGATGACGACGGTCGAGGCGGAGCATGCATTCCTGGTGCACTGCGCAGGGCACAGCTGTCGCGAAATTTATTTTCGATCGTGCCGAGAACGCTCGATGCGCTGCAATGCCCTCTTCCTGATGTCGCTCGATCCGGTGCCAGACCAATTCACCACGGAAGAAATCTCCGCGGTCAACAACTATCTTGGACCTGTTGGAGTAGCTGCCGTCATGGACGTGGTTCGGGTCAACAGGCAGCTTTGCGCGTTGCGACTGCCAGGAGTTGGTGCCACAGACGACAATGTTTACGCCATATGTGATGCCCTGCGCGGCCACGAGCGGTTTTTCGAGCTCGATTTGAACCACAACGCGGATATCACCGACGCCAGTGCGAAGAATTTCACAACGTTGCTGCAGGACTGCAAAATGTTGTCCATCGTGAATCTGCAGGGCACTCGAGTCAGTAAAAGTGTTCAACGGCAGCTGTCTGCGGTCGCGAAGCGCAACGAAATGCTGGAAGCCAATTTCTTTCGTGCGGACTACATGAGGTTGAAACGCCTGTTTTGCGAGCTGGACACGACGGGTAGTGGCCACATCAGCGTGGGGGCGCTGCTTGCCCAAATTGAAATCCCGCAAGTCGCCGCGGCTCTCGAACGTCGTTTTCAGGCGCTGGATCGAGGGTCAAAGGGCAACGATGGCTTCATCGACGTGAACGAGTTCCTCCTGTTCACGTACCCCGCCTTCAAGACGCAACACTGGCTCGAGAACCACATGCAACGAGCTTGCCCCGACGAGGACATCATTTCCGCAAACTGGAAGCGAATTCAATCCGTGATGACCAAGGCACGCTTCCAGTTTCAACAATGGCATCGAGTTCATATCTTTCATAGACATATTACCGAAGAACAAGCGAGCGCTCTCGTGGCCAACGCGGTCGAGCAGGAGTGGAAGAAGGCGGGGGACCCGGAGATGACGAGCGACGGACGGCTGGTAATCGACGCCACGTCGTTTGATGCTTCCATCGCGTTGCTTTTCGGACAAGAACTGGCCGCGTTTCGAAAAGAGCAGCTTTCTAGCTGGGAAGGGTTTCGGCTGACGCCGACGCTGGTGAAGGCCATGGCTGCCGCTTTTGGTCCGCTGACGGACCCCTCCGATGGGCCCTGTGAACGAGAGATCGGCGACATCACGGCTCACCCAGTGCAAACGTGCTGCATTTCCTTGCAACTCGTTGCTGCCCGGAAGCGTTTGGAAGGTGCAGGTCTTGGCGCGACGATCGCGGTGACCTTTGCGGAGTGGTGCAACTATGTGAACGAGTCGTTCGACTGGATGGTGTATCAAGCGTACAATCCCCCTCACGGAGGTGGAACGACGGTCCAAAAGACGTCGACATAAAAACGTCGGAAAACCCTTCTTTCTCTTGCGATGTGAAAGCATCGTTCAAATCGTTCGTATCCTCCGTGCACACTCTGCGAGCTGACATTAGTTGACTTATCAAAACGTTGCAACGCCTGCATTCACGGGTTTGCGGGCTCTTCACCCCTGTATTCCCTTCAAGAATGATCCCATTTCCTCTCTCTTCTTGAAATGAGCCGTTTACCGCCGGCCTCACCCATCGACCCCGGAGTGCCCGCCGTAGCCGCGTTGAAAGGCACCGCCTCTCCCCTGCCCGCCGTTGACCAAGGGGGGCCCGCCTCGTCGTCGTCGTCCTCGTCGTCGTCGGCCCTCACGGTCGGGTCCTCCGTGTTGGGGTCGGACGCGGATGACGCCGCTCACTTTTACGGACCTCCCGATGATGACATTCCCTGCATCAATTCGCTGTCGTGCCGCACGTGGTGGACGCCGACGGCTACGGCGGCCAATCCTGCGACAGCGTCGAGGCCGGTAGTGAATGCATCCGCAAGCCCTGACGCCGCTGGAACGAAGACGGCTTGGACACAAAACGACATCTCGACAGCAGCGGCCGCTGACAGCGCACAACCGCCGAAACCGCCGCCGACCACGTCGTCACTGGCGGACCGCCCGATCGCGCATCACTTTCTGCAAAGAGACATTGTCGCCTTGCGGCCTTTCATGGAGGACTGCGTCGTGCACGCCTACTCCGTGAGGACGACGTCCTGGATCAAACGGTCAGCGCGGGCCGTCGTATGCTCGAAGCCGTTTGCGAAAGGCGCCATGCGGACGTCGCATTACTGCTACGTCATCGAGGACCCTGCCTCTCCTTCGAATGCTCAGACGACCACGGTGGCCAACATCACCCAAAGTGTACTTAGCCGCTGTCCAGCAGCCCCTAGCGCCGCTGGCCGGCCGTTGCGGCTCATGGTCGCGAAGCGCTACATCGACTCGCGCGCGGCGTCTGTGATTTTCACTGACGCTCACATGCACACCGTGGCGTCGTACTGGGCGGACACGTACAATCGCATGGATCCACCGAAATCGGTCACGTTCAACGAAGCATCTGTTTTGGAGTTGGTGGAACGTTCGCCGCCATTGGTGCTAGGCCTTGAACCCCATCTGGCGGGAGACTACGTGAAGCACAACAACAATTTGGGATACGTCAACGAAGCGAGGAATACCCCCCACGCCTTCCTCCATTTCACGTATCATTTCAGTGGCAAAACGTTGCTCATCTGTGACATTCAGGGTGTCGGCGACGTCTTCACGGACCCGCAAATCCACACGCGTGAAGGAGACGACTTCGGCGTCGGCAACTTTGGCTTAGACGGGATGCGGCAGTGCCTGGAGACGCACAAGTGCAACGCGGTGTGTCGCCAGTTGAATCTACCACCCATTACGGTGGCAACGGATCCTATTCTTTTGCACGTCGCCCCCACGACGCGAAAGAACGTGAAGCCGCTTCCGCCGGACACACCTCCGCCTCGTCCAGCTGCCGCTGCCCCGGCTTTGGTGCCGCCGCCCCCTGTGGTGCGGAAAAGCGCGTCGTCGGGTCCCATGTTGGCGGAGGAAAAGAAAGGAGGAGCGTTTCACCGCATGAGACAGTGGTTTTCGACGAAATCATGACGCCTTGGCGCTAAGGCAACTTGTTTTCCTAGTCTTCTGCCAACGGTACCTTTCAATCTGACGTTGAATCGTGTAATCACGTTATGCCATGGAGGACGAAGGCGGAAGGGGTTAATCGTTGCGAGAAATGTTGGGAACAACAAATAGCAATCCAAGTGTTTCCAAGTGTCTTCTCATTCTTCATTTTTCTTGAGATGTTAACGCGGTCGCCGGGGCCTTCGTACCTCGAGCAGTTTCGAGACGAGACGCCTACTTACCCGAAACCGGTTATTCCCTCTTCGAATGCAGCAGCAGCCTCGATCGACAAGGCCGCCATCCAGGACATGGTGGAGGTGCACGTCGCTGTCATCACAGGACTTGCCTCGCTCATCCCGCCTGACAACATCGTGACTCCCTTTCTGGTCGATCAGTGGACCCGTCTCCACGCTGATTTTGCGCGGCAAGTGTGGTTGACTTGCTTGTCGACGTCAGGCTTCGAAGACTGGTCTCCAAAATCCATTTTGCGAGCCGCGTCGCTGCCCGCGCTGCAGAAAGCATCGATATTGAACGAAGCTCACGAGACCGTTCAACTCGACAAGGTGCGAGCGGAAAATCGCGCACTGCAGCAGAAGCTTCGAGAATCCGAGAAACAGTATCATGAAAGTCAGCGGAACTACGACGCGCTTCACAGAACGTTTCTATCCTTTCAGGAAAGCACGAGCGCTAAAATGACTGAGGAACGAGAAGCCGCCGCACGAGTGGCGCAGGACTCACGTCGCCAAGCGGATGAAATCCGCCGCTTGGCGGAATACAGCCGCGCGCTGAGACGCGAAATTGACAGCCTAAAGGTCAGTGACCGCTCGTGGACGCGCATTGACGATGATGACGCCGCGGAGTCGAATCTGCAGACGACTCTATCTGCGGCCTACCGGACGGTCGTCATGGAGCATCAAATGCGCCCCGCGACGGCAAAGACTCCCCGTAGCCTGCCGGACGAAACGACTCGAACCGAGGCAGCCAAGCAACAGCGACCCGCCACGTCGTCTGGTGCTGGCAAGCCCGTGTCAGTTTTGTTTGGGGACGCAACCCGGCGTCGAAAAGCGATCGAGGCTGTGCTCGCGATTTCTGACTCCGCGAACGATGAAACCGATGTGGATCTCGCCGCAACCTTCGTCCTACCGCAACATGCGTTTTTTCGCGGAGTCTCCGGGCCGCCTTCTCGCCGCATGTCCGTCCTGGGCGGCAATCCACCAAGTCCGAAGTCCGTCACCACGCCGCATGCCGCCCTTGCACGCCGCACGTCCCTTGCCGTCACCGCAGCCTCCGCGTCGAGTCCGAGAAAGTTGTCCGTGCGACTGGGAGCCAACGCATTGGAAGTATCAATGCGACCTCAAACCGCCCCGACACGTCCACGGGGCTTTGTCGCAGGGTGGCGGTCCATCGCGCCCTCCAATAAGCAAATGCAAGACATTTATGCCAAGCTGGGGGGCAACGGCGATGGCTCGGGCGCGTTGGACAAGGCGACGTTGCGTCAGTTCTTAGCGTCAACGTATGAGGATTTTGGTGACCCGAAGCATTGGGATCGGATTCTGACGAAATTTCCCATCGTCCGTTACGACGAGTTGTGTGTATTATTGCTGCAAGTGAGTCGACTTTAGAGAACCTCTGCCTCCCTCTCACACTCACACGACCGGTATACTGGTAACCTCGGGTACTTAAAAATCAGTCATCATATTTTTATCTCGCCAGGAAACACACAACGATTGTCGTTGCGCGCCGGGCGTGATTCGTCTTTCCAGATCATCAAAAACCGCGCGGCATTTGGTTGTCCCTGGAAGCTCCTTTTTTTTTACTGCTCGTTGCTTTCTCCCAAACATGCTTTCTCGACTCGGGCGGTTGACCACGAAGCTGCAAGAGAAGGTGCAAATCGCCATGGCTCGCAGCGCCGCAGAGGCAAAGTTTATCGAAGTGATCAACGATGATGCGTGGGGTCCCACCGGCCCCCAGATGGACGAACTGATGGAGATGTACGGCAGCAACACGTCCTCGGGCGACGACATTCTCATGTTAATTCGACAAAGCCTCGACAACCGCGACGCGGCGGCGAGGCGGTGCTACAAGACGCTTCTATTGATGGATCACTTGATCCGGAACATTGACGACCGGTTTGTCGACGATTTTCGCGCCTTTAGCCCAACGCTTGTCGACATCGCCCACACGTACCGAGTGGTGAAGTCGTCCGGTCATGGATCCCCACCCCCGCCGTCGCCAGCCGAAGATCACGAGGCTGTTTCGATCCGCGAACGCGCGAAGAAAATCCACGAGCTGCTGCTGAATGATGACACACTCCGTGACGCGAGGGAAAAAGCCTTAGTAGCCCGGCAACGAACGTCTGGTATCTCAGACTCGGGCAACGGCTCCAATCGCTTCAGAGGCTTCTCGGAACACGATGCGAGAGACGTTGGTGGCTTACGACACAATCATCACCACGTTATCGATCGACGCGCGCTGCCCGTCGCAGGGGACAAAGTCGCCCCTGGAACGATCGACCGCGATAAGCAGTTTGACGCCGATCACGAAATGGCGCTGAAGATGCAGCGCGAGGAAGAGGCTCGTGCCAAACAGGCAAGGCAGCTGCAAGAGGAAGCGGATTTTCGCCTCGCACTACAGGTCCAACAAGGAATGGTCAGCTCACCAGTCACCGCACACTCACACCCGTCGGCACGGCAAACGCCGCCTTCCACGGTTCATGCGGTGCAGCATCACGGCGTCACCGCACACGGCCTCGTCGCAGCGACCCACACCCATTCGCAGCCTGCACGCGCAAACGACGGATTCGGGGATTTTGTCCCCGCGCGTGGGCCCGTTCCTCACCACCCATCAGCGGCGACTGATCCTACCCCCGTGGCTCAAAGCACTCCTTTACCGAAAACAAGTCTGATCGACGATCTGTTTGGCGGACCAGCACCGACGAGCGCACTCCCAACAGCGTGGCATCCTCCAGCGACCGCCACCGCACCTCCCACGGCACCTCCTCCACTGGCACCGCGGCGGGATACCGCGGAATTTGATCCGTTCTTTTCGGCGCCGGTGCCGCCACCAGGGGCCGCCGCTGTGGCAAGGGCGAGCGATCCCGCCGCGTCGCGAACCGTCCCAGGTGTCTCAGCGAGCGCCGCGGATCCGGCAGGCATTTTCGACGACTTCGTCGCTAGTCGAGTGACCGTTAGTGCGGCGGCGGCTTCAACCTCGGGGACGCAGAATAGTAGCGGCGTCCCGTCCGGTCGGGCGTGGTGAGTGGCTACAGCGAACCCACAATACATACGGCAGCGAGCGCCACACACATATCGCTCCCAGACAATTCATATCGCCGATTTGACGATAGCACGTCTTCTTCCTTTCATTCTTTCTTTGTTTTTGCTCGAGATGGCTCTCTCAGCGTGCTCCGCTTGCGCACATTTGCGTACTGTCCGTCCGACGTTACAAGTGACTTTTTCGATGAGAACGTCTTTTGACGGTTGTGAGAAAAATTGTGCTAAGTTTTACCGCCCGCTAATTTTCGTTACTCGCACGTTTCTCTCTCGCTCTTCCCTATCTCGATCGTTCCCTCCTTTCGTCGTTTTCCTCATTTCATTGCCATGCATCGCAGCATCCACGTCAAGCACACTCCGCGCGACGGGGACAAGAAGGCCCGCGACGAAGTGCACCACGCCCTGCACTCCGAGGCCGCGACCGCCAAGGCCACCACGGCGGCGGCGGCGCCCAACATCGTCATCCCGATGACCTTGTTCTCGTTTCCAAGCCCAGCCGACAACTTCATGACCAACTACGCCCAGCTGCTGGACCAGTCGTACAGTCCGTTATTCCGTGAGGCACCGCTCGGCTACGCCAAGGTACCTGGCACCAAAATGAAGCGAGTGTGCATCATTGGTGCCGGCATCTCCGGATGCCTCGCCGCCCGTGAAATGACTCGGTGTGGATATTACGTGGACCTCGTGGAGGCGTCAAGCCGCGTCGGGGGCCGCACGTACTCCATTCGCGCGCCGGCCACGACGACCGCCGGCCAACCGGGGCAGCTCACGACCTATGAGCAGGGCGCGATGCGCATCCCTTTCTTCAACGTGAACGAACCCTCGGCCACATCGTCGTCGTACGGCCCTTGGGTCGGCGGACCCTATGACATCGGGTGGTGCAACTCGGTCGCGAACTTTTGGGCCCTCAAGTTTCAAATCAGCACGCTGTCGTTCCCGGATCCTGGCAAAGCCCCCATCACGACCCAGGACGGTCGCGTCAGCAGCAACGGCGTGAATACCGCTGTGTACGTGTACAACGGCCGAGGTGTGGACCTCGACGCGCTGTATGGCAAGGGCAAGTACCAGCCCGCGTCGGCGCCGTTCACGTACACGTGGCCGGCCGATGGTTCCTCGGCGAACATGAACCCGATTTTCCCAACAGGAACCGACGTATCCCAAGTGAAGTTTTACAACAAGGGCGACTTGATGGCGGATCCCCCCGTCGTCCTTCAGCTCGGACATGCCATACCCAACGCGATGACCTACTTCCCCAAGACGCTCAACACCAGCAACCCGAACGACGTTCAGACCTGGCAGGCGGGGGTGTTGGCCCTCCGCACCCTTCTGTACAAGTACTCCCTGTTCGCCACGATCATCACCACGGCCATCACCGGCGGCTCCATGACGTACTACACGAATAACGGTGCGACGCAGAAGCAATTGGTGATCACCAACACCCCTTCCTTCCCGCTGCCATACGACAGTCCCTCGTCTTGGATGGACTTCTGGCGCAACAAAATCATGCCGCGATACCAGAACGTCTCCTTCTACGAAGTCGCGATGGCGGGTCCCATGCTGCCGATCCGAGCGGGCGACGGGACGCTGTCCGTGAATCCGGAGTGGGCGAATGGTAACTTTGGCGGCCTCGGCATGTCGGCCGCCGAAGCGTCCCTGTTTTACACGGTTGGCGCAGGCGACGGTTCGTGGGGTGCGTTCTACCCGCAGTCCTCCTTGTGGGCGCTGCGAGCCCTGCTGTTCGGATACGCCAAGGAGCATCAGCTTATTCTGGGCATGTTGAACTCTCAGCAAACCGATGTGCGAACGACCCTGAACCCGCCCGCTGACACCACCCCAGCCGGGCAGACTCCCAAGACGATCTTGGACTCTCAGAAAAAGCCTTTCACATGCCCTCAGTACGTCGGTGTGAACAGCTTCACGCAGGGCTTCATTTTCCAGCCTCTGACGGTCAACGGTACCTACGGTGGAAAGTCGTTCTACGACCTCGCTACGGCCGCCACGCCGCGTCAGTGCAACCTGTATGTCAACACGAAGGTCACTCAGGTGAATCGTAAGGTCGTCAACGGCGTCCAGACCATCGACGTCTCCACCGTCGACGCGACGCTCCCGTACTCAAGCAACCCTACTGTCACCACGCGCGAGTACGACTACGTGCTGTGCACGGTCCCGATCTGGAACGCCCAAACCGACATGCAATGGACCAATTGGCCGCAGTCACTCATGCCGACGGAGCTGTACACCGGCATTGCGACATCCCATTGGATCCGCACCGCGAAGGTTTTCATTTGCCTGAAGCAGTCGTACTGGACGGACACGTCGGTGAGCAACCCAATTCCCCAAGTGCTGTCGACCAACTCCGTGCTGCAGGATGTCTACGGCTATGGCGCGACGTCGGCTGGTGGTGCCAGCAATGGGGCGGGCGTCATGCTGCTGAGCTACACCTGGGAGGACGACGCTCAGAAGTTCGAAGCGTACCAAGAGCAGGAGCTGGCCTTGATGTTGACCAATCGGCTGCGCAACGTCTTGAGCCAGTCGGGTTACGCTCCCATTGACAAGTACATGCTGGACCCAACCCTGAAAGCGGCAGGCAGCTATTTCGTTTGGATTTGGGAGAAGCAGCCCTTTTATCATGGCTGCGCCAAGGCGTACCAACCAGGCATCGAAAATCTGAGCATGAAGCTGATGCTGTTCAACAAGTGCGGCGCGCCCGCCACCGACGGCGCTGGCGATGCGGCGAGTGGTGTGTTCTTCTCTGGCGATTCATACAGCCTCGAAAGTGGCTGGTTGGAGCCTGCCATGCGCTCCGGCATCGATGCGACACTGTGGATGCTCTATAAGGACCCCAACACCATGGTGAATTCCTTCAATACCGGCTTCCAGTTCCCATCCGGCTATCAAAGCGCTTCCTTCATGACGTGGGACCAAACGCAAGTCACCAAGCAACTCGGTCCTGCCAAGACGCCTTCGACAGAGTCCGTCACCCGTGCCGAAGGAAAGCGCGATCGATCGTAAATGGTGCAAAAAGCAAGGGGTAGGTGCGTCGCGGGACCTTCAGCCCCAGAACAAACAACACCAGCGCTTTCTGTCCTCTCTCTCTCTCTTTGAGCCTGCTTTTGTTTGAACCCAGCACACTTCGTGCCTTACTTTTGACATTACCTCTCAACCCTCGACGATATTTTCCCCCCCTCGCTTTCTTCGTTCCTTTCTCCCTCCCTCTTGAGACAGTTAGGCAGCTCTTTGCGCGGCCGACTGGTCTCACCGATTTTTTTTCTCCCCTCCTTGAGAGCCCTTGTCCCCATCACGCGAGAGCAGTATCGTTTCCTCCGTGGGGGAAGTTGATTTCCCAAAGCAAACAGCCGACAACGAGAGAAGCGCAGAAACGAAGGAAAAGAAAACAACGGCAAACTGTACGTAAACGTAACGAAAAGCAGGTCTTTTTCTCTCCCATCATTCTTTTTTTTCCCCCCCACATCCCGCCGCAGAAACGCAAAACGATGAATTGCTACGTACGTCCCAGGAAAATAGATACCTACGTTGCCGTCGATTTTTGATTCAATGATCACGCACCCAGAACTTTATCGTCTCCCCTTTCTCGTTGTTTTTGTCAGCCCCATCTTCGACATGAACGGTGCAACATTGGAGCAAGTCCTACCGCAGCTGATCGAATTGATCACTGTCGGCCTCCAAGGTCACCGCGCGAAGGAGGCAAATGCAAAGCTCGAGCAGCTGAAGTCGCAGCCTTGGTTCATCGGCGCGTTGAACCATATTTTTTCCTTAGACAATGGAGGCCCACCCCTCGTCCCGGCTCAGGCGTTCGCGACGTTTGGCTGGTCCCCGTACCGTCAAATGGCGGGTGTGATATTAAAGAATTCGATTAAGGCCTCCGTGGAAGCGTTGGGTGGTGCGTCCAATGCACCGTCGCTCTTGGCACCCATCGCTCAGACGGCCACTCGCTTGTTGACCACGTCCACCGAACGTCGTATTACAAGCACCGCGGCGCAGCTGGTCGCCAAGGTGACCTCCATGTGCGGCGTGGCGTGGTGGGCTCAAGTCGCGCAGGTCGATCTTCCGTCTCTGTTGCTCGGCGACATGCTGGGCCCAAATAGCAACGACCAGTCCAAGGAAACGGCACTGCTGGCGATCGAGTACCTGCTCGAGGACGCCAGCGCCTCCATCGGTGAGACGTGTTTCAACATCATTTACGCGATCTCAGATGTGTGCGTCCATCCGCAGACCGCCTTAGCCCTGCGCCGCAAGGCCATCGCCGCGCTGACTTACCCCTACGAAATCGGGGCACGCATGGACTGGAATGTCGAAAACTTGCAGCCTTTTCAACTCGGCCTGTGCCGAGCGGTCGTCCGCGTTGTGGAAGTCGTGTCAATGATCATGTCGACGCCAAACGTTGACCTCCGCGTGGCTCAATTGTGCCTGCGCGGCTGCACGCTCTCATTGGACTACACCTCTTACGTTGGCCAGGATCTCCCTCGCTTCGTGGCGCAAACGCAAAACTGGATTCCGGCCGTTCTTCATTTTGCGGCCAGGCAGCCCTCGTTGCAGTGCCAAGTGAGCCAGGATGGCAGTCTAGAGTGTGATGTCGCCTGCGAAGCGCTCGACTTGGTCGAGAGCATCTTATCGTTTGATCAGCGCTGTGGCGCCAACGATGACCTCCGGCTCGTCGCTGCCATTGAGCACGCGCTCCCGCAGTTAATGCCGCTCGTGTTTCAAGCAGCCGTCATGCGGGACGCCGAGCTGCAATCCTTGTTAGAGGGCGACTCGCCAACGTGTCGCGACCCACCGCGGCCTCGCCGCGCGGGGCAAACCAAGAATCGCGCAGGTCGCAGTGCGGGTGCTGATGCGGACGACGACGACAGCGCGAAGACAGGTGCGACTCTCCGCGACAGTGCCGGACGACTGTTGGACCAGCTTGCCCTTGGCCACGGAAGTGTCGTCTTCGGTCACGTGCTAAACTTCGCCCAGAACAACTTTAGCGCGGCAGACTGGCGCTTGCGTGAAGTGACGTTTCTCGCGCTTGGTTCGGTCGCCGAAGGCTGCCAGCGTCAGATGGAACCGTACCTGCCCGTGTTTATTCCCCAGCTGTGCGCAACTGCCAGTGATCCAAACAACAAAGAGCCGGTCGCGGTTCGGTCCATGGCGCTGTGGACGATATCTCAGTATGCGTGCTGGCTGTTCGAGTCACCCGCGCCGCGCGTGGAATACATCGCCGGCGTGGTCAATTGCTTACTGTCGGGGTTGAGTTTTCCCAGCAAGCGAGTCCAGTGGGCGTCCATCAGCGCGCTGCGTCAGTGCGTCCGCAACGCCCTTCGGTTCGACCCTCTGGCGTCGTCCCTGTCGGCGCACCTCGGCAGCGTCTTCACCGCCATCACCGCCTGCTGTAACGTGTTTCATGGGAACAACCTCGCCGTCTTGTGCGACCTCACCATCGAGTTCATCCCGCTCATGAACGAGCAAACCGTGGGTCCGGCCGTTCAACCTTTCTTCGTGTCCCATGACGCAGCTTTGGGACAGCTCGCGCAAACGCTGGAAATGCACTACAAGCACGACCAGCCTGTCGATGTCGTCCTAGACGCTTTTGAGCACGGTCGCGTTCTCGTGTGCGCGTTTCAATGCTTTCCCCCAGCCTTTGGCGAACATCCGCAACAACTCCTTCAAGTGTATCTCCAAATTGTCAACACGGTTGGGTCGTACAAGGTGACCGACAATTTGGACATTCAGAGTTATCCGCTTCACTTGGCGTGGCAATTACAGCTGTCGTTGACCACGCAAGCGTTGGCGGCATTCACGACCACGACTAGCTCCGCGTTACTCATGGCCGCGGTCGAGTCGCTGAAAAGCGGCGACAATGAGGCCGCGATCATCGGATGCAGCATTCTGTCCGACCACGTCAACCGGCTTGGGGTCCACGGCATCGGCGGCGGCGCGCAGTTTATTTGCAGCGCGCTTGTCCCGCACTTACATTTCACCGAAACGCCGTGGCTTGCCTGTGAGGCAGCGACGCTGCTCGAGAAGCTCATCTTGGTCTATACCCAAGCCGAGGGTCAGTGCCACTGCGCGGATTCAGCCGTGCCGCTCATTGTCGCGCAAGTCCGGGGCGACACATACGACAATCAGGCCATGGATCACTTCGCCGTCGCGGCGGCGGCCCTCTTGGTACTGCGCCCTCAATGCGCAACGGTCCAGTGCGTCCACGAGATTGCGCTGGCTCAAAAGAATCTTCCGAATGATGAGCCCAAGGCAAAGGGCACGAAAAGCCTGGCCACCGCCATCGCGACGAGTCCCAACGTCACGATGGATCCCTCCTGGCAGCGAAGTGTCGAGGCGTTTGTGCGCCTCCTAGTCAGCTGGCAGCGCGAAGGCCAACAGTACGACAATTTTGTCGCCACGGTAAGGGCCGCTCTTGCCAAGTTACAGGCGTTGCACGCCGGATTCTTGAAGCATGTCATGGATTCGCTTCCAGCGTCGAACCGTGTCAACTTAAACCAACTGTTTGGCATGTGAGAGAGTCGAGAAAACGAGTAGCAACGTGAGTTGAGATGTTACGGGTGTGTGTGTTGTGACGGCACGGTCCCTTTCACGAGGCTACAACATGTATGGAACGACGACCCCTTACGGTGGTGGGTTCAAAACTGCGACTGGTTTGTAATGGGCGCGACCGTCCAACTCTTCCCTTCTGGCGAACACAAAAACAAAACCGCCGACGAAAAAAATACATTCTATTTTCATAATTTCACATTGTGTTAGACTCATCTTGATGTTTGCGGGGCGAGCGATCAGCGGAATTATCAGCGGGCTTCGTGTGTGATCGTCGTAAGCGGCCCAGAGGTCAAACGGGAGGGGGACTACATTCCACCCAAAACGAACGCAGTCGGTGGCGGCCGTCAGGGGAAAGGGAGTGTCGCCAAAGAGAGTGGTGGGCTTCAGGGATGCCTCGGCTGGGAGGGGGGAAGGGGCACCACACATCCATTCATCAGGCATCACACCAATCGATCGCACAGAAGCAGCGTTGGCCGCTGCGGCTAAAAAAGCACAAAAGTATACCACCCAAGGGAAGGGAGGTTTGTAGTCATTCCGCTTATGAGAAGTCAGCGTTTGATCAAAAAGGTACCCCCCACGCGCGGGTTTTGCGCTTTGGAGCGGCCAACACCCGGTCCGGTGAAGTGCCCCGCACCAACACTCCGGGGGGGGGGGGGGGCCAAAAA
>ERZ1292630.3519-Hain-H41-02um-R3-3519-length-13701-cov-8_pt1 | contig 13701 bp, 5 predicted proteins | sample MGYA00564408_ERZ1292630 | MGnify/ENA primary metagenome ERZ1292630 (study PRJEB36523, sample SAMEA6512641) | groundwater metagenome | collected 2019-01-08 | study: AquaDiva: Metagenomics assemblies of 32 groundwater samples | reverse complement strand
CCCCCCCCCCCCCCCCCCCCCCCCCCCCCCCCCCCCCCCCCCCCCCGCGGGTCGCCTTGCGCTAGAGGGGAAAAAGGCATCGCCCCGATACTGCGGAGGGGAAAAATTGCTATGGTCGCGGGGGGCCCTGTGGTCGCTGTTAAGCCAAGTTGAGCTGCTTTTTGATCCTCGCAATGGTTTCCAAATCGCGGCGGTGTTTCTCCTCGAGCGACATGAGCTGATCGTCAGACGGTGCCCCCGATGATTTGGTTCCCGTCGGCAGTGGGGTCTGTGACTTCAAACCCTTCACCCGGGGGCTCACCGGCTTTGGCGCATAATTTTCCGCAAACATAAGCGCCCGCTCGCGTTTTTGGATCGCCAGCAGAGCATCCACCGTCGGCTTGCGCTCCGGAATGGAGAGGCGGGAGGGAGACTTCGCCTCATTAGCCCGCTTCACGGAACTGGCCGGGGAGGCTCCCCCCGATGGCGGCTGCCTCCGTGAAGATGTCGGCGACACGCGAGGATCGTCTTCTCCTCCCGCCAGGGTGCTTCTCACGACCGCGTTGACAGAGGTCACTGCGTCGCCATACTGGAACATTTTTTGTCGCGCTTCCCTCAACTTTCGCTTTTCTTCGTTGTCCTCCGCGCCAAGGCCGCCAAAGCGGTGGTGTTGATAGTCGTCGACCATCTTCAAGTAGTCCCGGAAGCCGTGTTGTTCATAGTTCCCCATGACTGGGTGGCTGACGAGGACGGCTTGCCGGTCGGTGAGGCGCGCTTGGCCAGCGCGACGACCAAACTGTACGAGCGCCAGCTCATGAAAGTCAGGTAGCGGCGGCTTCACGTGACGCGGCTTGCCGCTCACAGACACATCGCCGGGTAACGGCGGGGCACCAGCAGGTGAGGATCCCGTCCCAGCCGCAGAGTCGGGGATGCCGATGACGGAACCTAATCCCCACGGTCGCGCCCCAGCACCCGCCGCCCAGGAATCAGCCGGCTGCTGTTGCGCCCAGGAGTTATCGGTCGCCAGTGGTGCAGGTGGTGGCGGCTGCACCGGCGTCGGTGCTTTGACTTCCAGCTTTCCGTCTCGAGCGACGTGCTCTGACCGATCGCGGAAGCGATCACGAAACGCCATGTCGATATGGAGTGATCTGACACACAGTTAGTTGTCACCCAAGGGGGGTTGTGGTGCTGGGGAAGCTTCTTCTTCTCCCCACACCTCCTTGGGGAGTGAGAGTTGACTGCGTGAGGAGCAAAAAAATTACCATAGTGGACCCCCTTACTCCGATGGTCAATTATTTATCGCATTGGATGATCAGGAAATGACCCTCGGACCGATCGTACAACGAAAAAAAAACGGCTCCTATCGCGCCGTTTGTTGCCACGACAATCGTGTTTTCCAAAATCACGGGACAACATGGAAGCGACAAAGGGACAACCTATCGCAACCCTCTCGGCCTTCATCATCCCCTATGCAGGTTCGTCCGCGGACGTCGCCGCCGCCGCTGGTGGTGGTGGTGCCGCGTCGTCGTCGTCACCGGTTTCCTCCTGCGGCGGTGTACCACGCCGCAACGGCACAAACTTTTCCTTTGGCAGCCGGCTAGGGACGTGCGGAGGGGGCTGCGGCGCTGCGTTGGGTCCCGGAACCGACGCTAGAGATGCCGTGGCGTTTTCTGAATGCGTGCCGCCGAACTTTACGCCTCGAGGCATTCGTGTGTCGGACGTGGGAGTCGAGCTCCGCCGCGGACTGCGTCGCGATGACGGCGTTGTGTTGTTATCATCTCCACCGACGGCTGACGTCCACGATGGAGGGGGCAGCTGGATCACGGCGGCGCAGTTCAGCGCCATTGGGTGCTGCCTCGACCCGCGCAGCCCCGGCCACCGTGCGGCGTCGGAAAACAGTCGCTTGTCGAATCGTCGCTGAGAACCATACTTATCCCAATGGTCGACAGCTTGGAACAGCGGCACGAGCCGTTGCACGAGGTACTGCGTCTCGCAGGCGAGCTGGGCCACGAGGGTTAACGGCACGTGCTTCAGGTAAGGTTTTGTGAAACTTTGGGAATCTTGGTACGGCACGTCAGGAGCGTTGGCGACCTCGCCTTTCACGGCGGGGTCATCCCCTTCATCCTCGCTGCTGCTGCTATCGGCTCCGTCATCGTCGTCACCGCTGCGGCACGGCGAATGCGGCCGGTGATCGTCGTCGTCTCCCTTCCTCTTTTCCGGGAGCAGCGACATGTCGTGATCCTTCACCGACTCGGCCGCGGCGGAACGGACCCCCGACGGATCCGCATCCGCGACGGCGAGAGTGGTCGTCGTGGGGCCACCATCATCTTCTCGGACCTTGTTGCGCCGACTGACACCTGCCGAATGCGGCCCGCGGCCACTGTGCTCGGCCTGCGATACTAGGCACTTGACGGCCGTGACGACGTCGTTGACAAAGTGCCTCGCGGTCGCCCGGAAGGAGTTCGTCGCTTGGCCGTTCGTCAGCGCCATCCGGAGGGTCGTCGGGAAAGGCGGTGCGGCAGCCGTAAGTCCAGCGGCCGCCACAGTGGTGTCAGCGGCCGACGAAGATGAAGGCGTCGGCAACATGGCGGCGGCCGCAATGGCAGAGGGAGACACGAGGCTCACTCTCATCGCGAACGGTGAGAGGGGCGACATCGCCCGAAGCAGCATGCGGCCGTTGTTAAGCTCCGAGCCAAACTCCAGCAGCGAATGGAGCGCCATGTCGGCAGCGTTCAGTGGGGTTTTGGCTCGGTGGAGAGGGAGCGCCACGCTCTGTTGCAACACGACGAGCCACCGGTGGTGCGCTTCCAACTCTTCCATGAGAGGTTTGACGAAAGCCGCGAACATAACCTCGGCGAAGGACGACATGGCCGACTGGAGTGCAAGGTTGAACTTGTCGTTGCACTGTGATTCGATTTTTGCGGAAAGCTCCAACTCCAGAATGGCCCGCTTGGCCTGGACGTCGTCCTGATGATCGGCGGCGCCCCGCCCTCGGCGTTCGAGCTCTAGCATCCGCTGTTGCTGTTGTTGCAATCGGGATTCGAGGCCGACCACGGAGCTGCACGCGTCGTCGGCGCGGCGGCGTTCCTCCTGATAGCTGATCGTCACCTCGGCAAGTTTATCGGTCAGCTTTTGACGTTCATCCGCCGCTGTTGAGCGCGCGTCCTGAAGTTGGATGTTAAACGCCTCGACAACCTGGCATCGAGATTGCAAACGGGAAATGGCGTTTTCATCCCGTTGCTGTTCCTGCCGCCGCTGTTCGAGCGCCTCCTGGAGGCGGGCAATCTCCGCGTCTTGATCTCGCGCCGAGCGGCGCAGCATGTGTAACTCGGCTTCGAACCGGGAAATGCGAAGCACATGTTCTTGCTGGCGTTGGGATGACGATTCTGCGAGGTCACATAGATGATCCATGAGCTGCGGCAGCGATGCCCCCCAGCTGCCATGCTGCCCGACGGCGGCGGCCCCTGGTTTCATGGTCGCCGCGGCGTCTCGGACCGCGACGGGCGGTGACGGTCTGGCGGCTGGAGGAGCATCATCTAGCCGCCCCCCGTTCGAATCACCACCTGTGTGTTGCGCGTCGACATCGACGATGCGGTTGTCAGTCGAATTGAGGACGATGCTACGGTGGTTGTGGCCGACCGTAGCTGCATTTGTCGTTGCAACCTCGTCGCGCAACTCGGGAAGGATTAGATCGACGGTTAAGTTTTTCACAGCTTCCGAACCTGTAACAGTGGTCGAACGAAACAGAGGCGCCCCAGTCGCGTCCCGTGAGTTGGCCACCACGGTTAGTGCCTCCCGTGTGGGAGGCGATGATGACGACGCAACCGTAGCAGACGCAGCGGAAATGAGGGCCGGCGACCTCAAGCCCTTGGTGGGAGTGCGATCCATTGCGGGTAGCCGAGGGGGTGGCGGCGACGCTGAAGCCTCTTCCTCCTGCATTGGAATTAATTGTATGTCCTTTTTTTGATTTGGATCTATTGACGATCCACGCGAGAGAACGCTGCTACTAGTGTTACTGAAAGAGAGAAACGATAGGGACCACGACGCTAAACTAACGTTCGGATGTCTCGCTTCGCGCATCGGATGGGCAACGAGCGATTAAAGCACGACTCGCCTTTCTATTTCACTTCGTTGTACCTTGACTACGGCGTCAGCGGTCACGGCTCCGGAAAAGTGCGCTGGGTTGCGTCATGTCGCCTTGCCGTCGTTGGCTTGGCAGAATGCGGGCTGCACGTAATCGCGATCGCGATCAACCTCTGGGTCTCATGGGAGCGCCTGCTGCTGACTGCCCGATCGCCTCGACAATGCGACTCTCGGAAATTTGTCACTTTACGCAATGGGGGACACTGAAGGAAAGGCCCAAATATAAGAACAGGATCGCAAGTCAACGGGTTGATGCAAGGATGCGACAGTCACGTCGCCGCGCTTGGGCGGTTGACTCTCCCGTATGGACATCTAGGTCCCAGTAGACCTGTTCCAGTGCATTTGCTAGCTGGACGCACTCAAAACGGCATCGGGAGAGGGCTCGCGTTATTTTTTTTGCTTTCGTCTGTTTTTCTCTGTTGATCTCCCGAGTGAGTCGAACAACAAACAGCCGAATTTGGGGAGCTCGCGCAAGTTATTTTGACTCTCTAAAATCGCGCGTGTCAAAAAAAAATCATGACAAATCAAATCGCAGCAATGGCAACGATTCAGCCACGGTGAAGGTGGATGATGCATCGGGGAATTGACAAGTCACGACGTATTCGTAAAACGGCGGGGGGGGTGGTCGCGCCGAGTCCGGAAGCGCGGCATCATGGCTGCTCTTCGCTGCGGCTCTTTTCTTGTCTTCCTCGACCCAACGATCCGTCCACAGTGCCAGCGGGAAGTCCGATTGCGAAGCGGAGGACCTTGCCGACTTACCACCGTCACTTTTTGAGCTGACCATCGCTTCCCCTTCGTCGCGGTAGACCCACGCGTTGGTAGTGGTTTCCACGAGTTGCGTGATCACGAGGCCACTGTACTTGGCCTTGAAGAGCTCGATGACCTCTCGGATCGTCGTCCGGCCGCGCTCCCCTTGGATGACGAACTTTTGCCACGATGCGGCCTCAAAAGAAAAGGACGCCGAAGAGGGGGCTGCTGCTGCTGCCGCCGTCGTCGTTGGTCCTCTGGTGGTGCGTTCGAGGCCCGGGCGAAGCACCAATAGCTTTGTTCGTCGAGGTGGTGCGCACTCAAACGTCTGCGTCGCGTCCATGTAGCCTAGATTGATGTTGGAGCTGACATGCATCCCGGAGGCCAAACGACGCTGTTTCGCGAGCATCGCAACACCAGGCGCCCCCCCGACCTCCTCCTCGATGCCAAAGGCGACGTCCTCCGGCCCGACCGCGGCGGTCGGAGACGGCGGCGTGCCGGTCGTGACTCCGGCGGCGGCGATCGTACCTCCATGGCGATCCACCGACATCTCCAAACAGATAAAGCGTTTGAACAGCTCGATCGTCGCCATCCCAGTGACCATAGCAGTCGTGGTGATCAACGCGGGCACGATGCGACCCGCGAGCTTCCGGACCCCTGATTTTGTCTCTCGGGGAATACCGTACGTGGCGGCGCGCACATTGGCCGCGAAGGTGACGAAGGACGCGTGACTGTCGACGTCCTTGTCCATTGTGAGACTGCGATAGTTCCGTTCGAGCAGCGCCGCGCATTCGCGGATCAACACGACGCCAGTAGAAGCCTCTCGCTGCTGTTTCGCCACCGCCTCCCCATCGCCAGTGGTACCACCGTTAGGTTGGCATGCGTGATCGTCCCCGCCAATACGATGCAGCCGCCCGAGTAAGGAAGCGACATGGGCGGTTTGCCTTCGAAGCGCGGCTTCCAGCGCGGCGTCGTCGGTCGTGGGCACAATGCCGCCGCCAGTGTCAGCTGCCGTTACCGCCTTCGTTCCACCGGCGGCATCGCCAGGAATGCGACGAGGAGTGTACACCGGTCTGTCCATTAAAGCCGTGATAAGCGGTTGCAGTGCCAGGACAGGGTTGGCGAGCGCCGCCGGCAGCCAGTGGGATGCCCAACACTCGGCGGCGGGCAGCTGTAGCATTTGTCCGCGTAACACCGCAAGGGTGCAGAGACACCCTGCGTGATCGGGGTGACAGCGCGGGTCGAACGGCTGGTACTGCGGTCGTTTTCGGGACGTTGTCCAGAATGGGTCACCCTCGGCGGTTTTGTCGTCTGGGGGATGTGTGTGGAGCAGATCCACCACAGGGAACACGAAGCAACGATCGAACACGTCCCGGGCCCACTGAAGGCATCCGGCAAGCGGCGAGCCTGGCTGGTCGAGGCGACCGTCATCCCCGCCGGCGCCTTGTTGGCTGTGGTCGACGGCGGATCCCTCGTGATTGCGGAGAGAGACCTCCCGCATCATCATCTCTGGTGCATCGGCCTGGCTGCAGCTCCTTCGGTGACTGTCTGCTGACCGCGATGCCTCCAACAACGAGACGACCGTTGACAAGCCCCTCTCACGGTCTGCAGGGGGGAGCGACACGAAGTGACGGTAGACTGCCTCCTCAAGTTGGGCACCTGGGCTGGCACTATGGCCCACTGCCCGCGTCGAGGCCGCGCCGCCTCCTCGTAGCGACTGGGCTAAACGGTTCACCTCGTCAACCGGACGGCTGAACTGGGCGGCGAACAGATCCATGGCGTACTGCACGCAGTGAGCCATCGTGGTCGGGAAGAAGTGCAACGTGCAAAATGGGATGGCCCCCGCGCCGCCATCATCCACTCGAGCATCCGAGAATCGGTGGGTCACGAAGGGGACGAAGACCTCCACGTGGCCCAACGCCCCTTGCGTCCCGGCGTCAATGAACGGCAAGGCATACCGCATGCAGGCGGTGTCTAAAAAGGACCTGGCCTGCATGTTGTCCACCGCCGTGAGCACGACGGAGAGCGACGACCAAAATCGACCATTGAACGTCCCCTCTACCGGATCGCAAGTCAAGGGTCCGACCTTTTCGGAAAGGGCCCGGATCTTGCACTTGGAGTTAATGGACTCCTTCACGACCGTCGCCGCGACGACCGCCTTGTACTGGCCCACGTGATGATCACGGAACAGAAATTGGCGGCACAAGTTACTGGCCTCGATGCGGTCGTTGTCCGTGATCGTGATGCGGCCCTTGGGTTGGGTGCCCGCGCCGCTGAGGGCGAGCGCCTTCATGTACTCACACCCGATGGCGCCCGCACCGACGACGAAGAGGTGGCTGTTCGCGAGGGCGGTGAGCGCGGCGCGGCCAATGAGTGGCACCAACCCACTGTAGCGACGCTGAGCGGGCGGCAACGAGAGGACTAGCCAGAGGTGGGTCGTAGATGGTGGCGAAGAGGAGGATGTTCGCGGCGGCTGCTGCGTCTGCGGCTCGCCGATGGAATGGTCGCCGAAATCCGCTGTGTGCAACTGCCACATGCTTGGCGCGGCCGTGTGCCGTGGTGCGACGGCTTTGCGCAGCGCATCCATGACCTCACGGTACGTCGCCAGGCAATGCGGGAGCAGCAAGGGGTAGCCGTGACCCTCATCGTCGGCGACGGCGCTTTGACCCATCGGGGGCGGCGATGGGGCCACCTGTCCCGCGGGCGCGGTGGGATCCTTCCGGAGGAGCAACTCACGCGCATCATGAAACCAAAACTGCTGCAGCGGGATGAACTTCCCGGTGACCGCCTTCATCGCCTCTTGCGTGGCCACGGCGCCGATGATGGCGGCAGTGCCGGCGTCCTCGCCCATCCCCGCGTGACACAGCGCCGCGCACAATGCTGCTTCCTCCAACGACAAAGATGGATAGGGGGCGATCATCTGCCCGGAGGGGTGTTGTTCCGCCGCCTCAGTGCCCTCACCGGCCCTATCCAACAGGCCCTTGATGGATGAAAAAGTGGATCTCACCGCATTCCATGCTCGTCGCCGCGCGGGACCACGCTGCGCCACGATGGCCGTCGCGCACAAGGCACGCATCACCCGCACATCTTTGGCATAGTTGACGCCGAAAAGCGATGCGTCGGATATCGCGTCGACAAATGGAGCGAAGGCCATCACGCGCGGCGAGGCAACACGGCGCACATACACGCTGCCAAGTGGGGCAGGAGGAGGAACGTTCCCAGGCGGAGCACCGGCGGTTTGGACCGCGTCGCTTCGCGGCCGCTTCAACGCCTGACACCAAAGATCAAATGCTGACATGGTTGTCGTTTTTTCGGCGGTGGTGGCGCGATTGCTTTCTTCGTTGTGCCGGTCGCCATCGGCATCCGCCGCTACGCCGCACAGGAGTGCCTCGTTGCACGAAATTTGCCGCTTGACGCGGGCCATGCACGTCGTCGTCGTCGTCGTCGAAACGGGGGCGTTGTCCTCCCTTTCCGCCTTGTCCTCCGCGCCGCGTGACATGATCCCTGCTGGATAGGCGGCCGCATCGTCATCATCACGGCCCATCATGGTGACGAGCGTCAGTTCAACCACCTCGCCATCGCGCAAGGGATCGTGCTGAATCCCATCTAACTTGAGCCGCAGCTCGAAGCGGCCGCCGCGCGATGACAGCGACGACGCAGGCGCATCGGCATTCGCACTTTCTTGCTCGCCCGTGATCGGGTCCCACGCATCCACCCGTGCTTCGACAGAGACACCAGAGGCAAAGTATCGACTGTCATCCGATTCCTGAGGCTCGTCGACGACAAACCTCCGACCGAAGTCGTCAAAGACGAAACCAAAGGGTCCTCGATGGAAGGTCACGACGATCGGCAGCTCCTGGGGGTCGGCAGCCGCGAACACGGAAGATGGAACCAAACCAGTTGGCGGCGCGCGCCGGACGTTTGTGAGGATCGCGTCCGGCAGGTCCCACCAGGAAGAGGTCAGACGCAGATCCCGTCGTCCCTCATCATCGGCCACGGCGTCGTCCTCTTTCATCTGTTGGTGGCAGTCGTCGTAGGGGGGGTGGTTGAAGAGGAGCCACGGGTTGTTGAGAACCACGACCCACTTTTGCTGGCGAGACGCCTCCTGTTGTTGGTGGCGACTGCCCGTCGTCGTGGAGACCACCGGGACAGCTGCTGCTGCTGCGGCGGCGGCGGTCTTCCCTGGTCCTGATGTTGTTGTTCTCTCTTCTTCTTCTTCGGCTATTCTTTTCAGCAACACCACGCAGTCCTCCAGCGTCGGCACGACCGTGACACTCACGTACGGATTGAGCGCGGCCAGACGGGGCGAAAGCACGGCGGCACGAGGTGCGGCGGCGGTAGTGCCGGCGAAATCGTCATCGTTGAGAAAGGGATTCGCGGACTGCTCGAGACGGGAGATGGGAGACGGGTCGCACAGATACACGGCACGGACGCCGGCGAGGATCAAGTTCTTCGCGCACTCCACACCAACTGGGCACAACCCGACGATCAGAACGTGCGCGGAGGCGAGTCGCGTCATGGCGGACTGACCAAGGGCGTATGCCTGTCGGTTGTAGCGTTCGAGGGTATCGGCCATTTGCGAGCTGCAAATCAAAAATCAAAAAGGGGAGAAGGAAATCGGGGGAAGTGCGGGCGCTCGATGGATGCAGAGCTGATGGAAATCCTTGGGGCCTCTCGCTCCAAAAAGTCCTTCGAGCGTATTCCACATCATTTTTGTAATATCACATGATGGCGTACACCGCAGTTTGGAACGTCGCGCAGAAAACCACGGAGAGAGAAAAGTTCTCTCCCTGCCGAACATTGCCTGGCCAGTGGAGGGTGAGGTGATGATGGTGGTGTTTGCAACACACTGAAGCCGTACGTCGTAAACAATTGCTTTTTTTTTTGATGACCCGGAAAATCTCGATAGACACGTCTACGCGGACTAGGCGTAGGTTGTGCCGGATTCGAACCGGCTTTTTTTTACGGCGGGAAACTCGTCAGAAGCATCGACTACCTCGAACAAAATGAGGGGACGAAAAGCACACGAGAGGGAAACAGAAGATGGGGAAATCGGTCGAATACATAAAAAAAGGGGAACGACGAAGACGATGCGCATGTGTTTGGGGCAGGAGGAGGAGTAGAACAGAACACCCCCCCACCCCCCACCCCCGAGAAGAAACTAAAAGACACAAAGAGTTTTACTGCCACCCCCCACCACAAAAAATAATATCGTACTAGTACGATCTACTTCGACGTCATGGAAACCGTCCCGTTGAGGATGACCTGAGTGACTTCGGAGAGATCAAAGAACGATTCCCACTGCGCCTCCTCCACGGATTGATCGAACTGACACGCACGGTGCAGCAGCGCAGCCAGTTGCGTTAGGGCATCGGTGAGCGGCTTGGCATACTCGCCCGTCGGGACTCTGGCAAGCTGCTGCTGTAACAAGGCGTGCGGCGGGTGGCCACCACCACCAGCAGCCCCCCTTCCTCCTCCTCCCGCGCCGAGATCACTGGCTGTCGTCGTTGTGATGGGGTCACTGGTCGTGGTGGACGGGATGTTGTTGTTGATGTCTTCCGAAAATGACGTTGCGTACAACTCGTCGCGCTGCTCGTGGCCGCCTCGCGATGGCACCACGGTCGTGGCGTCGTGGCTTTCGTCTTCATTGATGTGAACATATCCTGGCAAATTCACCCTCGGCGACATGTCACTAGGATCCTGCGGCGTGAGAGTGCCCGTGGTCGCCTCGCGTCCGCTATTCGGCGTCCCACCGGCGGATGAGCCTTCCGATGACGTTGGCAGCGTAAGCAAGCCGATGCCTAAATGCAGGAAATCAGTGAAGATGGAGTTGTTAATGAAGAGCGCTTCCTGCAGAGGAACCGAAACGTTGAGCGTCGGAAAAGCCGAGGTCAGTTCTCCTATGTCCGCAACCAGCGCGTCGGCGCGAGGCGTCGCATTGGACGGCGCCACATGGGCGTGCGTGGTGGGCGTACTTCGCTCGAGTGCCATCGGGGACCGCACCTCAGTGCCTCCACCTCTCCCTCCGATGCGCCCTCCATTGCTGAGGAAACCGATCGCCTGAGTGACGTCAATTGGACGGTGACGCCCAATGAGCGCCGTCGGGCCGAGCCGCCGCACTGCGAAGCGAGGGTTCAATTTGGACGCGAGCGCGGAGGAGACCAACACCATGGGGTAACAGTGCACAGACTTCCCAAGGGACTCAAGCCGCGCTGCGACGTTGACGACATCGCCGATGACGGTGTAGGAGATGCGTTGCGCGCAGCCAATGTTGCCGACCATGCCGATGCCTCCGTGCACGCCAACGCGAACAGAGCAGATCGTTGGTGCTCGATGCGGGGTATCCGGCATTGTGTCACCACCGTACGAATCACAACGTTCACTGGGGCGCCGAGTGGACGTCGTGGACGGCGGTTCATCTACTTCGATCGCCGTCGTGTCAGAGGGGAGAATTAGATGTCGACTTGAACTGATCCCTCGGCGGGTCGACATGAGCACTGGTGCCCCGTCATCGTCGTTCGGGTCCCCGAGGCGGAATCGGTGGCTTGCCACCTCCAGGGCGGCCATGACGGCGGCGTCGACAATGTCCAGTGGGAGGTCGCCGCGTCCCCTGGTACTTCGCGAATCTGCATCCCTATCGAGCCGAGGCTCCGATGACGACTGGGTCGCGTTAAAGTTCGCCAGATCGCTCATCGATCCGCCTATTTCCGCTGCCTTTGACGAGGAATGCTCCGCGATCCAAAAGGCCATGACGTTGTCACCGATGAACTTGTCCACAATGCCTTTGCGAGACTCAATCGCGATCGTCGTGACGCTGAAAAACGCGTTCAGGGAGTCGGTGATTTTCGCTGGCGAACGTCGGAACACTTCGCATGCTTTGGTGAAACCCGCCAGGTCACAGAAGATGACGACCACCGAGTACGGATGCACCGCGAGAGAGGCAACCTCCTTCGTCGACAGCATCCGAATGACCACACTTCGAGGAACGTACAGCAACAACGACGCGGTGGCCGCCTTCAGCGCTGCAATGGCCGCGTTGGCTGATGATAGTTCCTCGATGCGGGAATCGGAATGGTCCGACACGTCATCCAAGTCCAGGCGGGACAAGCTGTTCACGTCGTGCGTGGTCCTCAGAAGCATCGTCATTTGCATCGCTGAGATCAGTCCTGCGCAAATGAACAGTAGAATGACGAGCACGAGGATCCACACGGTGGTTACAATAATGCTCGTGATCCGATCGTTGGTGGTGGGTCGAGGCAGCACCCAGATGAGGAACAGGTTGAGATTGGACGCCTGAATGACCTGCTGCACGATGTACCGCATCACGACCCCCGCATTGTCCTTTCCAACTTCGCGGACGGCGGGTGGGGGTATTGGTTGTGGTGCGGAGGGTGTGGAATGGCTAGCGATCATGCTACTCGTGTTCGTCGTCATCGTCATCGTCGTGATGGCGCCGAATGGCACGTATGGTGTGGCTGGAAGGACGCCGGATACTTGCCTTCCTGCGCCGCCTAGGAGGTACGCGGCGGAGGCCGTGTCGTTCATGACCTCCAGGAAGCGTCGTCCGATGAGTTGCAGATCGGGATGGGCCACGTCGGAGCTCTGGTCGGCTAAGGACAGTTTCAAACATGCCAGGAGGACATCCGAGAGCACCGTTTCGTTGATGGAGCAACGTCCGGCCAGTGTTTCGGCCCCGACCATGCTGCTCGCCACGACACTGCCCTCAGGGGTGACTAAGAATAGCTGACCAGCGGGATTGGCTAGTTCGAGCTCCTGGCCGTAGATGGACGTGTCTCTGGAAGCAGCCGCTGTCGCTTCGCTCGTGGATGACGAGTAGGACGAAACCGTCGACTCGCGCAGCAACGCAGACCACGTGTTGGCCGCTTGGAAGCTCTGCACGACGGCCTGGGCGCCCGGCCGGATCTCCAGCGAGCGTTGATGCACGAAGTACCAGAAGGCGTTGCCGTCGCTCGCCGCCCAGGGTAGGGGGAAGTCGAAGTATTGGTCCTCGAAGAGCACGGGCTCGACAAAGGGCAAAAATGGCACTTCGTATTGCAGAGACCCCAGCTGATACCGCGGCATGGCGGCGATCGTCGTCGTCGAGGGTGCACTATTCGTCGTCGTCCCTGTCGTCGCGCTGTTGTCTGCCGTCGTGGACGGGACGATGTCAAACATGACGTTGACGTTGCGCTCGGGGTCCGTCCAGCTGTGAATGAATTGCGTGGCGCCGCTGCGGAGGGGGTCGCCGTAGGTTTGGATGCTTTGGATCGTGCTCGTGTTGACCCCGGCGACGTACGGAACGTCGAAGAAGACGACGTTGAGACAAAATCCATAGATTTCCCCTCCGCTGAGCTGCCGCGGTGCCCACGTTTCGTATAAAGACGTGTTAAATGTCGCGAGCGTGGAGGACGAGTTAACGCATTCCGGCAGTCGCGGTGACAAGGCGTTGATCGTTTGCGTCGTGGTGCGCCGGAGCCGTTCGAACTCGGTGATCAATTTTGCAGCGGCGCCTGATATCGTCGCCTCGCCGCGTTGGAAAATAGCGCGGTCGTCGCTTAGCAAACTCCTTGCAGTGCTAATAATGCCCACCGACAAGACGCTCTGGGCGATGATGACGCCGAGGGCTAAGATCCCCGCGAAGCACAAGACGAAAACAAGACGCACTCGACAGCTCTTGGGTCGGCGCATTTTTTCTTGTCAAAGCGTCGCGAAACGAGGAAGGCCACCTTAGATGTTCCCGGAGAAAAAGGGTGCGACGGGTCGGTGGCAAATCACCGCGCTAGCCAAACAGTAATACACTTGAGAGAGCAACAGAGTGTGCGGAGTGGAGTG
>ERZ1292630.3518-Hain-H41-02um-R3-3518-length-13702-cov-7_pt1 | contig 13702 bp, 11 predicted proteins | sample MGYA00564408_ERZ1292630 | MGnify/ENA primary metagenome ERZ1292630 (study PRJEB36523, sample SAMEA6512641) | groundwater metagenome | collected 2019-01-08 | study: AquaDiva: Metagenomics assemblies of 32 groundwater samples | reverse complement strand
AGCAGGAGCGGCGTGGTGTGCCGCACATGAAAATATCCGGCAAAGGGGGCAAAACTCGTTATGTACCGTTGCACCCTGCGGCCAGTGGCTTAATCCATGATTATCTTGATGCTGCTGGGCATAGTCTCGAAGATACTGGTGCATTATTCCGTTCAGCCAGTAATAACCGGGATAAGCAATCACAAAAACCGATTACACCAGACGGAATTTATAAGTTGGTACAAAAATACTCTGAAAAGCTGGGGTTCAAAATCGGCGCACATTCGTTACGCGCAACAGCTGCCACCAATGCACTGGATCATCAAGCAGATATTGCCAAAGTACAAGAATGGTTGGGTCATGCCAATATTACTACCACAAGGATTTATGATCATCGTAAAACCCGGCCAGAAGATAGTCCAACGTTTAAGGTTGTTTATTGAATGCTCTATTTTCCATTGATGAAAAAATTTTTACGATTCAACTATTAAGACTAACTTCGGCATTTCATAAACCCAGTTCTTTAGTGTCCCTTAGGGTAACGACAGTCGTTTTGCTGCGTCTTTAAGCGGTTTCTCTTTTTACAAGACTTGCGAAACGGTTCGCCTGGTTCCCGATAACTTTCAATAAACGGCTTGGTGAATCTTTACCAAAGCGTTCAATATTTTTCATGCCATCAGCAATACTGTAAGCACCAGAAGGAATAAAACCGAGGCTCAAGTAATTTGTAAGCACAAATCTGGTTCTATCTTTGAATTCTGCCAAGACTGTTTCTCGGCCATACATTTTGGCCTCTTCCATGAGCTTGAAGCTATCGATGACAAAGTCCTTATAAGGCCCAAAGATGTGAGAAAGGTCAGCTGTGCGCACAGCTTTAGCTGTGTTACCAAGCTCTTTATCTATATCTTCGGGTAGCTGTTCACCCATCTTTGTAAACATTATGCATGTTTGAACACCACGGATACACGATTCTTCAAGCCCGTAATTTTGCAAAAGAACATCCATTATATGGGTTGAATACCCCTCTTTACTGCCATGCTTTTTCCAGATATCTGGCGTTATGAGGTCATGTGGGAAACCGGCGTCATGGCCCATGTAAGCAACCTTGGCGATGAAGGAGTTAATTGGGTTGCCTTTTGCCTTTTCTTGCTCACAAAGATTGTCGATGATGCCAAGACCATGCTCAATATGTTCATCCCAATTGTGATAGGGTAAACGCGGTTCATAAAAGGGCTTTAAATCACTCGAGAGTCGCTCCAGAAAACCAGCTTCATCATGAACTTCTTCGTTTGACATGACAAATTTCATAGGATTTGATTATATTCTCGCGTAGTCTCATAATAAAAAGTAATACCGAAGGTTAAAAACGTGCCATTTGCCTCATTACCGAGATAATCCTGAAAATGAAAAAGATGTTGCGTTAATTTAGCATCATCTGCGGTTTCAGATTAAATGAATTCTACATTTCGTAGAGAGTTCGCAGTTTTGACTTGGTATCATCCGTCACATTCTCGCAGTCAATCACTCGCTTATAAGGCGCTTAGCGTGGTACGGCTTGTGATAGCGAGTTCCCATGCACTCCTATAATGTATCGAGCAGAAATGATTTGGGTCCGAGTATCCTTGGCCTGGTAATCAATATCGGCGCGGTGATTGCGCAGCTATAGCAGGAGAGCTACCGATACGAGGTGAAGATGTCGCGCGGTTTCCACCCTTCGTTCATGCACGGCACATGAATTAGTTAGGACGCTACGCTTTCGCAGTTCCTGAAGCGGTTACTCGAGACGAGCTACAGGCATTGCGCAATCTCAACGATGCAGATTACCGGGTTTTGCGTTCCATTGCGCCCTAAATCCCATGAACAAGATAGGCTGGCAGAATGTTTCAACATCCGTTACAGTAACAAATCCTGTAATATCTATCCTGTTCTTACTAAAGGGTTTGCTGCACGTATGCAAAATCATCTGGAGAGTAATGTCATACGGCGCGTGATGGTAGGCACCGACCGCTCCGAAACCGCCGACCAGGCCGTCCACTGGGCCGCCGGGTTCGCCGACCGCTACGACGCAGAGCTGTTCGTGGTACAGGTGGTGGTGCCGCAGTATCCGTCCGCCACAGAATTCGGCGAAGCCGAACAAACGCGCGCTGCGGCTGACAACAATGACCTGGCGCACTTCGCGCGGCAGGTCGCCGGGGACCGCGGTCATGCCCGGGTCGTCATTGATGCTGATCCGGCATTGGCGATCGTTCGCGCCGCTGAGCAGGAGGCAGTCGATGTACTGGTGGTCGGCAATTTTGGCATGGCGGGTCGAAAAGAGTTTTTGCTCGGTAACATACCGAATCGCATCAGTCACAGTGCCCACTGCACCGTGATTATTGTAAACACCGCGCACTCTACCGATGAGCATGCATCGCACTCGGTGCGAGCTCATCTATCTAAGGGTGACACCCCGCCTTTTGAGCCTCCACTGGTAGCGCGTGCTACGCATATCGCAGCCGTGATGGCGAAACACGGCCTCACAGAGCTGTTCGGCCAATCCAACGAGCCGGATATGTCCATCCGCTGTCAGCGGGCCAAACGCTTACGTGCCGCCTTGGAAGAGCTGGGCCCGATATTTTCGAAACTCGGGCAAGTGTTGTCAACCCGCCCCGATCTCCTTCCAGTCGAATACATTGAGGAGCTTGCCCTGTTGCAATCCCGCGTGCCGCCAATGACTGAGAGCGAGGTCGTCCGGGTTTCTGAACAGGAATTGGGAGTCCCGTGGGAGGATGTATTCAAGTCGATCGACCCGAAGCCCCTCGCCGCCGGAACAATCGCTCAGGTCCATCGTGCGACACTCGAAAGTGGTGATCGGGTCGTAGTCAAGGTCCAGCGCCCCACCGCTCGTGCTGATATCGAACAGGATCTCGCCCTGCTCGAGGTGTTTGCGGAGAAAGTCGGAAAGCGTCCTGCGCTCAATCAGGTGATCGATATGGAGGCCGTGTTCAAACACCTTTCCACCTCGCTCCATCGTGAACTCGACTTCCGTCAGGAGGCCGACAACATCGGGCGGATGCAGGCGGTGCTCGCAGACTATGACCGTCTTGCCGTACCCAGAGTACACCGGGATCTGTCCACGTCTCGATTATTGGTGATGGAAGAGATCCAGGGCATACCGATCAAGCAGGCGCCGGCTGGTCCAGAGCGCATCCAGGCCGCTCGTCAACTGTTGGAGAGCTATTACAAACAGATCATCGTCGACGGCTTCTTCCATGCCGATCCCCACCCAGGCAATCTGATGTGGTGGAAGGATTGCATCTATTTTCTCGATTTCGGAATGGTCGGCGAGGTAGGGGCCGATCTTCGTGAGCATCTCTTGTTAATGTTGATGGCTCTTTGGCAGGAAGATGCCGGGTTTCTCACCGATGTCACATTGATGATGACGAGCGCCGTCAATAGCAGCGATCTCGATGTGGCCCGATTCCAGAGCGAGATCGGGGAAGTGATGGCAAAATATCGCACAGCCTCGCTTGCCGAGATGCAGATCGGGCCGCTTCTGCAAGAAATGAGCGCGGTCTCATTACGGCACGGAGTGCCGCTACCGGCTTCGCTCACGCTCGCCACAAAAGCACTTGCGCAGGTACAGCTGGCGACTGCCGAGCTTGATCCAGCACTTGATCCTTACGACGTAGCAGGTAAGTACTTGATGCGCTTAATGGTCAAACGCATGGGTAACGCACTCAATCCAAAGACATTCGTGTATCAATCGCAGAAGTTAAAAGTACGAGTTCTGCGCGTGGTCGAGGCGGTAGAAAACCTCGTCGGTGTTCGTCCTGGCGGCCCAAAGCTTGTGGTGAACTTCCGGGCCAATTCGCTGGAGGATATAGTGCGTCACACGGGACAACGGCTGGCGCTCGGCCTGACCGCTGCCGCAAGTGTTTTGGCTAGCGGATTCACGGCCACCTCGACGGTTGTTGCCGAGTGGGTGCCGATAACATTCGGGGTCGTCTCAGGTCTGCTGATCCTTGGCCTGGTTATCGATCTGCTGCGAGGGCGTTGACGATAAAAATGGTTCAAGAAGTAGGGTTGTTCTACGTCGAAGATTTCGTGCCACTGCGCTTGATCGAACGCAACACGGCTTTCTCGATCAGGTAGGCGATGACCATCATTACCATACCAATCAGTCGGCGTTCCATTCTTCGAGTGAAAGACCTTTTAGAGATCGTATTCGTGGAAACGTTGTTCATCATAGGTCTATTATCGATTAAAGGATTACGATCCGCAACGAGTAACTTCTTACGCTCAACGCAGTTAATCCTACCCATGCCGGGCCTGAATATCCATCATCGACGTTGTCCCTGATGAATGATCGTATATCAGCATGGCTAGAAAACCTTGGTCTCAGTATATATCGCGAGTCGTTTCAGCACAATGCGATCACTTGGGATGTCCTACCCGAGCTGAATGAGGGCGATCTGGAGGCGATGGGTGTCTTACTGGGACATCGGAAAAAACTCTTGCGCGCGATCGCTCAATTGCCACAGAGCGCTGAAGTTATGGGCCCGGGGTCTATACCCGTTGGCGTCATTCCGGAAGAGCAGCCATTCCCTCCCGAACGAGATCAAGCAGAACGTCGCCACTTGACGGTGATGTTTTGTGATCTTGTGGATTCGACAACACTATCTCGCCGTTTGGACCCTGAAGACCTCCAGGAGGTGATCCGGCAGTTTTTAGACGCCTGTAGCCAAGCGATTGGTCGGCTCAATGGCTATATCGCAAAATACATGGGGGATGGGATGTTGGTCTATTTTGGGTACCCCCATGCCCACGAAAACGATGCCGAACGAGCGGTACATGCCGGATTGGCTATTCTAGACACAGTGAGGGCGCTTAATCTAGACAATTCCCATCCACAGTTTGGCATTGCTGCACGAATCGGGATCGCTACTGGTCAAGTCGTAGTCGGTGAACTAATGGGTCAGGGCCTGGTTTGCCGCCCTCTTTTTCGACTATCGCCAGTAAGATATTAGCTGGTATTTCATACTTGATGGCGGCTGTAATTGAGCACACCACTCTTTCTTGCATATCCGGTGGCAAATCCATCATCAATCGAATCGCTTAAATACCTTATTCATTATTTACCTCCTCCTTGCGAAATATTGTTGATACCCGCAGATTCCTGAGCTTGACCCTTTTCAATAGCGCTGCGTAAAGCATCCGGCCCCGCACTTCTTGCCGCTGCCAGCCGACCGGCTGCCAGTGATCCACCATAAGATGCAACTGCCGCCGCTGTCCCGGCCGCTGCCATAAAACCACCGGCGCCATAGCTGCCAATTCCAGCGCTCGAGCCTATGCTACTACCCGTTATAATGCCAGCCAGTAACGATGGTAATCTGGAAATCAACACAAAAAATGCAATTGTAAAAATCAGCATAACCGCCAGTTCTTCATAATTCATAACATTCTTACCCATTTTGGCGTAAAAACTGGATAACAGATCACTACCAATACCAACAATCAGGAGCATCACAAATAACTGTATTCCAATACCCAAAACCGTTTTAAAGTAGTTTATAGCGATGTCGGATGTCCAGCGCGCTCCACCAAAGCCAAGTAAAAAGATACCCGCATACATCAACACCCAGGATGAAATTAGCAAGAGCAGCATATTGACTGCGATTACAGTCAATATAATCAAAATAATTAATGACATAATGAGGCCGACTAAGCTATCAATGGGATCCAGGATATTCAAATTATTGATGGATTGATTCCAGATTAAAATGCCTGTATTAACAATACTAGTATGACTTGAGCCACTTGGAAGACCAGCAGCCGTGCCACCTAATTGCTGCATAGAATCTATAATAGTGCCTGCAATATTGTGACCTGATACGGCATTAGTCAGCAGCCAGAAATAAAAACCTGTGAAAATAATGAAACGAGTGAACTCAGCAAAGAAATCACCAATATCGGCTTTGCGCAACAGCATCATGCCAAATGTCCACACCATTGAAATCAATACCAGCGTCCAGAACAAACGCTGGGCTGCACCCTGGATAATGTTTTGCCAAGCCTTAACCTTTGTCCAGAATTTATATACCACTTGATCCAGAACACTCTGATTAGTTGCTGGGTCAATATACGCCAGCTCAGCAGATACATTTGTAGAAAGAAACAGCAAAAGCAAAGCAATAAAAAAAATAGCTATATTCATTTTGTGCATGCGCTTGATCTCTAAATTTTTCCCGCAAATGATTTAAGGCCAATAACTATTTTGCCTCCTCTAATTCAATTGGCTTTCCCGATTCATCAACTGGTCCGTTAACAGTCCACCTAATTCCAGGTGGCATCTCACTTAACTCTTTTCTAGGCTCCTTCAATTTAAGCTGGCCATCGGTTTTTTCACATCCAGTTAAAACCAATACTGAAATCGCAATAATGGCAATTATCAACATGCTGATTGTTTTCATGACTCTCTCCTTCGATTAGTATTTTAAAAAGCGTCCCTTACAGACCAATTTCTACCAGCAGGTAATATTTCAGGACTCAATCGCTTGGTTGCCGCCTCACGCGCGGCCTGTTGCATGGCCTTTTGATCTACCTCGGCCTGACTTTGCGTATTGGTGGCATTATGCTGGGCAATCAGCATCTGACGCATTTGCAACAGCTGATTCGCTTGGTAAGCGGCCAATTGATTGGCATATTGCAGGGCTTCCATTTGTCCCTGCGCAGATTCAGTTTTTTGTTGCAGGATTTGTAGGTGAGCCGCATCCAGCGGAATCTGATTTTGATGTTCACTTAAGCCTCGCAAGAGCGAATCATTAGCATGTTTTTGTGAGTCTGTGCTCGTGTTTTGTCCATCCTGTAATAGTTTCCAGGCGGAATCGCTACATTTTTCCTCTAAAGTGAAGCAAGATGAGCTACGGTAATATTCGACATTACGAAACCGTTGCATGTAGCTATCTAATCCCCCATATTGTTGTTCATAATACCGTATGGAATTGGATAAATTGATTAGCTTAGTCATGGTGTATTCTACCTTCGCCCATACATAAGCAGGTGGTGCCAAAGTATTGCGAATCATGTTTTCATACTGCTGCAACTGGGTTCTGTATTGCTCAATTTGCTTTTCAGTTTGATTGATTGCTTCAATAGCTGTAATCGTAGATTGTTTTACATTTGCCATATCTATGACAGCCATTCCACCGGCTTTATTGATAGAGGAATAGCTTAAAATACCCAGGATTAATAATATTGTGATCCACTGAATAGCTAGATTCTTACTATTTACCATAATCGAATGCTCCGGCATTAATAATCAAATGACTGATAGGGTTTAGAAAACTTCATGTCTTTGGTAACAATGATGTTAAAGCGGTACCCCGGCCTGATTTCAAGTGTGGGTGAGATATTCAGGTTCTTACGGATCAGATTGGCTGTTACCAATCCCAATTGCTGACCTAGCGATTGGCTCATGATGCTACCGGCATTCTGCCGCCCGAACGCACCTCCTGAGTCACGCTGGCTGTAAGTTGAACCGGCCACAATGGCTGACATAATCAGGGCTGAACCAAAGATGCGCATATAGTGGTTATTCACTTGATCTTTAAAACCCGCATAACCCACCCCGTCAGCACCCGGCATGGCACCGATATCCATGGTCTTGCCATCCGGAAATATGATGCGCTGCCAGGCCACCAACACACGTGCCTGACCAAACTCCACTTCGCTGGAATAAGTACCCACCAATCTCGAGCCTTGTGGAATCAAGCGCCATTTACCTATCGGAGAATCATAAATATGCTGACTCACCTGTGCCATGATCTGACCCGGAAGGCTTGAATTAATACCGGATATCAGGGTTGCCGGAATAACAAAGCCAGTTTGCAAGACATACGGTGTGGGAGGTTTTTTGACTTCACTATCCAGATTCCAGCGTGCATCCCCTTTTGCCGAATCAAAACGAGAATAATCTTGAGCCTGTCTGCCAACATCATCATCCAGCAAACGAGGGGCGCCATCGTTCATGAATTCATCACCCCTACCCGCTCCCATTCCTCCCGCTACACTTGATTCCCCATCCTGTCTCAACCGCGCCAGACGCGCATGATAGGCAGCCGTTGGATCTTCACGCAGATTTGCATCGATCTGTTGACGCACTGATGCCAATTTAGCCAACATTTCCTCGCGCGTTTTAGGTGCACCCGTGTTGGTTAAATCCGGCGATGATCCTGTACTTCTGGGTGCAATCACATTCACATTTGTTTTTGCCTTGATCGCTTCTTCCAGTTGCTGGCGTTTCAACATCCGAATATGCTCGATGTCAGCATGATGCGAGGGATCAGTAACTGCATTCAGGGATGGCGGCAGAGGCGGCCTATCCAGATCCGATGGCCGCTCGATAATGATTCCCTGAATGGGTGATTTTGCAGGTGCGTCTGAAGTTGCAGATTGGGCTTTAGGTTCTATGATGCCGCCGATATAGTCTTTGGCAATGAGTGAAGCAAAGGAATTGCTCGACTGAATATCGCCATTCACATCAGAATCGTATTGGCCTCGCTCAGCTGCGCGATTCATAGCGACGATCATCATCAGCAACATGAATATCAGCATGATCGCGCCAAAAATAACAATCGGAAGGTTATTAACGCGCCGCACACCAGCGTTTTTTGCGACCACATTCGGGGATGAATCGGGTGATAAGAGTTTTGAATTGGTCGACATCTACCTCACCCCTTATTCTTTTCTTACCCAAAGACCGGCAGGATGAACACTGTCGGCCTGTGCCACAAATGCACGTGACAAGCGTGTATCGTCAATCGTAATATTGACATGATACAGATCACCCGACTGGTCAATTATGTAACTCAACGCTAATCCTGTCGATTGACTGGCACCATCTGCCTCATGATTAATAGCGATGTCCGGAATGCTGCCGCCCGTCAGAATCTTTGAAACAAAAAGGGAATTATCTGAATCGATTCTTTCCTGAACCGCAAATCCTTCAAGACGCAGATTCTCGATCAAGGCATGACCAAACGGGTCATTGACTGTATGACGCAGATTAAATTGCGTGTTTGCAGCCGGATACAGCCGCACTATTTGTGCTGTCACTTCATCGGCCATTGCTTTACTGGTTACGAGTGACGGATTCTGAATAAAATTACCATAGGGTTGCGTGGCACAACCATTCAACAATAATAAAATCAACATGAGGATAAAAACAAAGTTGGATGCAGTGATCATTTTATTCATCATTAATTCCCCCGCGTAATCGTCACCCGGCTCTGATTGCCGCCCACTCCAGCAACAAGAATTGCCTTGTCAAACACAGCATCCACGATATAGCGATCACCCTGTAAGCGGTAATTCACTATGACCGTCTCATCATCGCTAAAAATGCCGCCTTCCTTGTTCAATAGTAACAAAGTCGGTGCTTCTGTCTGCGCCATGATGGCAGGCATCTGTATGATGGTCTTTTGACCATCGTTATAGACACGCAACGGCTTCCAGGCAGCATCGCCAGTCACCGCATACGCAAAATCCAGATTACCCAGATATTCTCCAGTTTGGGCTATCGTATTTGACCTTCTGATGTTCATCGCATGGCTCTCACGGGTCTTGATGGCATCCCATTTGGCTAAGGCATCCTCAGGATAAGTAAAGCCCACTCTCGGCATGAAATCGCGCCGGTGAGATCGCAATCGCATGTGATACGTGCGCCGGTTAGTCGTAACAACAAGCGATGTCTCCAGACCCACATCCAAGGGTTTTATAATTAAATGTTGTACTTCGGCAGCCCCCTGCCCTGTCACGGCCGGTTCAACCAGCCAACGCGCCTGATCGCCCAGATGGATGGAATTCACTTGCTCCCCCGGCTGCAATTCAATATCGCATACCTGTAATACTGCACAGACGATACTGGGTTGCTGTGAACCAAACAAAAAACGAATGGATCCATCCGGTCCCGCAACAGGTTTTGTGCCGCTAGGATTGACTGCTTGCCATTTCTTGGCCAGATCAATAGCGGCACGTTCCTGTGGCGTCAGTTGAGGGTTCTTATCGGTGAAATACGCCTCAGACAAGCCGTTGGCATAGCTTGGGGCAACGAGTCCAATGGAGAGAATCAACGTGCTTAGGGTACTTAGCGTACTTAAAGAGAATAACGGTTTCATGATGAGTGACCCCTTTATGTTTGTTTCGACCAGGAAAAGTCCTGAATATAAATGCCCAGCGGATTATTTCTGATCTGTTCTTCCGTTGTGCTTTGTGTTGTCGGCTTGTTATAGACCCTAAGCAAAGCACGCATCTTGAAAGGCGGCTCGGTTAAGTGCCCTTGCCGATCATAGATTTTCTCCAGCCAGTCGACCTGCCAGGTCTCCGGTGATTGGGGTATCACCGATATGATTTCAACATTGACGGTTTGTGTTTCAGCACGTTTGAAAGGACTGCTGGCTTCACTACTGTTGAACCATTCATTGGCTTTTGCAGTGGCCGGATCATTATTGGACAGCATGGCATACGCACGAAAAATGGCGCGACGCTGCAAAGCAATATCTGGCGTCACCATGCGCAAATCATTGATGAATGCTGCAACCGATGCATGCACTACGCGCTGATCGGCAACAGCAGCAATATCCGCTCGGGAAACCGCCACCGCTTCACCCAGTTTATTGACCTGAACGACATAGGGGATGAATTTGGATTGACTGCCGATAGCAATGACTCCACCTACTCCTGCCAGCGCAATCAATAAACAAAGAAGAGCTAACATTTGCCACATATTGCGCGAAGCCTGGATCCCGCGCATGTGGTCATTCCAGGTGCGTCTTGCTGACAGATAAGGATTTTCATTTTCACCGCAGCGGCGACCACCTTCCATGAATTCGTAATCCTCACGGATTTGTTTGTTCGACTTAATTTTTCCGCCAAATCTTAATTTAAAAAAATCACTGATTACACTCATCCAGCCACTCCATAGTCAGATAACGTTAACCCTTTAATCGTCAACCATTCGTTAACCCAGCGATCTCCATACTTCTCATGCAAGTTTTTGATGGTTGCGATCGATTCCTTATCCGTAGTTCCCACAAAAGCTAACGCCAATGGCCCGAGTGCCAGGTCATAGAGTCGCCTGCCGTTCTCGGACACGGTGTAATATTGCTTTTTAGGAATGGCAGAAGCCAGAATCTCAATCTGGCGTGAATTGAGACCCATGCGTCGATAGAGTGCTGATGCTTCCTCATCGCGCGCAAATACATTGGGTAGAAATATCTTGGTGGCGGTAGATTCAACAATTACATCGAGAATGCCACTGTTTGCGGCGTCCGATAAACTTTGGGTTGCCATCAACACCAGACAATTGTTTTTACGCATGACTTTGAGCCATTCGCGGATCTTTGCGCGAAACACGGGGTGACCCAGCATCAACCAGGCTTCATCCAGAATAATGGCGGAAGGTTGACCCTTGAGGCTTCGCTCAATGCGCCGGAAGAGATACAGCAGTGTCGGCAGTGCGTATTTATCACCGAGATTCATCAATTCCTCGATCTCGAACGTGGTGAAGGTTGAAAGATTCAATCCATCGGCTTCAGCATCGAGCAAATGTCCCATCATTCCATCAATGGTGTATTGCCGAAGACACTCGCGTATGGATTCGTCCTGAATCGTCACCAGAAAATCCGACAAGGTTTTGGAGCCGCTTTGATGCATGTTGGCAATGGCATGACTGATTTCATTGCGCTGCAAGGGCGTGATGGTGATGCCGTTGAGTTCAACCATCAAGCAAATCCATTCCAGCGCCCAGGCACGATCACCTTTGGTGTGCAAGAACTGCAATGGACAGAAAGATAGCGATTCGTCATCCCCTGCCACCGTGAAATGCTGACCACCCACGGCACGGGTCAACGGATACATCGACATTCCCTTGTCAAAGCAATAAATCGACATGCCCTGGTAGCGCCTCAATTGCGCGGCAATCAACGCCAGGTGCGTGGATTTTCCCGCTCCGGTGGGACCGAACATGAAGGTGTGACCTAAATCGCGTACATGCAGATTCAGACGGAAAGGCGTAGCGCCCTGAGTGACACAGTGCATCAAGGATGGTGAATTGGGCGGATACATCGGACAAGGCGCGGTAGGTTTTCCAGTCCAGATGGTATTGACCGGCAACAGATCAGCCAGATTCATGGTATTGATGAGGGGTCTGCGGACATTTTCAACACCATGGCCTGGCAGGCTTCCCAGATACGCATCCATCGTGTTGATCGTTTCAACTCGCGCAGCAAATCCCAGATGATTGATTGCTTTCTCGACTCTGCGCCCTGCTTCTTCCAATGCCACCCGATCTTCCATCATCAGCACAACCACGCTGGTATAGTACCCTTGGCCGACCATGCCGCTATTGGTCTCAGCAATGGCAGACTGCGCATCATCAACCATATTGAGCGCGTCCTCATCGATGTTGCTGCTTTGCAGGTTAAATACCTGATCCAGAAACCCGCGAATCTTTTGTTTCCACCGTCTGCGGTATTTCTCCAGATGATTGACCGCCTCATGCATATCCATAAAGATAAACCGCGATGACCAGCGGTACACGCCCGGCAATTCAGATAGCAGATTTAACATGCCGGGTGAGGATTCCAATGGAAAACCCTCAATGGAGATTACCTGAACAAAGTTGCGGCCAATCTTAGGCACAACCCCGCCCCACATTTCTTGACCACACAGCAGCGTGTCCAGATACATGGGATTGGCAGGTAGCACCATTGGATGATCCAGGCCGGTAATGCACAGTTGTAACCAACACAGGAAATCATCATGCGTCACCAAAGAACCATCCTCATTGACCTGCTTTTGACTTTTTAAGCGCGACAGATGAAATACGCTGGATAACCTGGATTCAAAGTTGGCACATTCTCGCTGAAAATATTCCAGCAATCCTTGCGTTCTGGCTTTTTGATCGGGCGCCTGGGTGTCATCATCAAACATCAGTTCAACAAACTTGCGCTGTGCCAGCAAGGGCGGTAGATATGTGAGTGACACAACAAAGCAACTTTCGTACATGGTGCCGATACGCTCGAACAAATTACGCCGCTCCTCGTCAATGGCAGCGGTAACGGGATCAGGATAATTGGAGTGGGCTTTGTCTGAATACGCTAACGCAGGTTTGCGGATGGCATCGACATGAATCATCCAGCCATTGCCCAAACGGGATAATGCCTGGTTAATCCGAAACGACACCCGTTCACGCTCAATATCGGTACTGCTGGCCGTATCGTCACCACGAAATACCCATGCGGCCATCAATGCACCGTTCTTGCCAACTATCACGCCATCTTCCACCACTGCCGCATAGACCAGCAAATCGGCAAAGCCCATTTCTTTTGATCGATGTTGATCCAGCCTTAATTCTTTGCCAGCATCACGAATACGCAGAAACAGCATCAGAAGCAGCAAAGCACCACACATTGCGATGAGGATGATCATTGCGGCAATCATGAGTGCTGTTTCTCCTGTGTGAGCGTATTGTCATAGAAGGGTGTGCTTCGCGCCGGATAGTATTTCTTGTATTGAATCTGACGCAGATACACATGACGCAGTTGCGGATCATTTTTAGCCATCAGTCGCAATGCAAATAGCGCAAAAAACCACAGCGCTATGCCAAAGATCGTGGCCTTGATTTCCATCGCTACAAAAATGGATGTGGCTGCAATCAGAATAGAAAACATGACGAGTTCAC
>ERZ1292630.3517-Hain-H41-02um-R3-3517-length-13702-cov-7_pt1 | contig 13702 bp, 11 predicted proteins | sample MGYA00564408_ERZ1292630 | MGnify/ENA primary metagenome ERZ1292630 (study PRJEB36523, sample SAMEA6512641) | groundwater metagenome | collected 2019-01-08 | study: AquaDiva: Metagenomics assemblies of 32 groundwater samples | reverse complement strand
CCCGTCAGGTCGTAATATCCTTTCGATGCCGCGTACCAGCCCCAACTCACTGCGCGCCGACTGGTTTGCGGCGCGCGCACTGCTTGCTTCGCGTCGGCTGCGCCCGTTCGTGCCCGTCGGGCTACTGGTAGTCGCGCTCGTGTTCGCAACGGCCTTCGCCGCCCGCAGCCTGCTGGCCGACCGCGCGGCAACGGCGCAGCGCGAAGCCGGACGCACGCAAATCGCCCAGCATGACACGTTTCCCCTCGTGGCCGAAGCGGGGTCGGCTCGCTCGCGGCTCGCGTTACGGGACTCGTCTCTCCGCGCGCTCCTGTTCCGGCTGGAGACGGGTGCCGCCGCTCCGGCGCTGTCGCCGGAATCACAGCGCGCGCGCGATTCTCTCCGGACGCTCCTCGTCCAGCTGGATGGAGCACTCGACCGGGCAACCAAGGCACCGCTTGCGGCATCATATCGAGCGCTTGCCAGCACCGGAGCCATGCGCACGCTGGGCGGCGTGCAGGATCTTCTCGACACGCTGGACATGGTTGAGCGTGTGCGGCAGATGCTCGGCCCGGTGGAGGCACCACAACGTGAATTCGCGCAGCTCACCCAGCGAGCCAACGCGATTGGTGGCACGTTGCAGGAGCTCGGGCAGGCACGGCGTGCTGCCTTGGCACGCCAGATCTCGAAGCTCGAGAAAAGCGTCCCAGCAATCGCGCGAAGCGGTGCATTTGCCGAGGACTCGGTTGGCGTCCGACGGGCGCGTGACAGCGCGCAGGCCAGAGTGGTGGGTGCGGAGGTTGAATTGCGTGAGGCGAGGCAGTGGCACGTGACGGAGCGTGCACGCGTCGATTCCCTGGCAAGCGCTCGGTCGGCGCACATCCTGGGGGCCTCACCGGTGGTGGCAGCGACCGCGGCATTGCTGGTGGCGGGGGTCCTGATCTTCACACTCGCCGTCACGGCAGAGGCGCGCCGGCCGACCATCGCGCACGCGCGTGAAGCGGAGCGCATTACCGGTGTTCCGGTGTTGGGTACGGTGCATCCGTGGCACTTGCCGCGCGAAGGACGCGCGCGGTTGCAGCTCAGCGCCGGTATCGACCCTTTCCGCATGGTATACCTGGCACTGACGGCAAGCGGAACGCGCGAACGTACCGTGTGCATTTCGGGAGATGATCCCGAAGTGGTTGCAGCGGTCGTTGCGCGCCTCGCCGTGAGTGCCGCCACCGACAAGCGCGCGACGCTGGTGGTGGATGTTGCGTCCGGGACGCCATCGGCAACCCGCTATTTCGGGGAGCGGCACGAGCCCGGCTTTTCCGAGGCGATCGCCGCCATTCGGCTCTGGCGTGAGGTCGCCCGCTCCGTCGGGGCAAGCGAAGGACTGGGGCTGGATGTCGTTCCGGCGGGCGCTCGCCGCGAGGATACCGCGGAGTCGGTGGCGATGGAGTCGAATCTCCGCGAGTTCCACTTGTTTGCGGAAGAGTATGACTTTGTGATTGTTGCGGCGCCGACTCGCGAGTCCCTGGCGACGGCACTGATGCTGTGGCAGCGACCGGCGACCATCTACGTGGCGCGTATCGCGCAAACCCGGCTGGACGCAATGGCCGCTGAAGTAAGAGACCTGTCGCGCCTCGACCTGGACCTGCACGGAATGCTACTGGTGGATTCCTTTCGGTGAAATTCACCGTTTTCCAATATAATGAGCTAATGATGGCGGCATACTGTCGTATTAATGATCGTCAAAATGGTAGTCTCTTGTGATGAACACTGGTGTCCCGTCGGCGACTCACGACGTCCGGGTATTTCTCCAAGCGCGTGGATGATCGTCTCGACGTCGCCGAGACATTCTCTGTCTTGCGGTACCCGGCTGCATCTTGGCTCTGGAGAGTCGATTGCGGCGACGATGGATACGCCGGAGCACGCTGCGCGCTGCGGTGACGCGGATGCAGGTGCGCGTCGCCAACACTATGTTTCGTCACCCAGCTCCTGTGCGGGGCCCTTCCAGGCGCCATGACCGGCTACTCCGACCGCATCAATCACGCGTTTGCCTTCGCGGCCAAGCACCACGATCAACAGGTGCGAAAGGGCACGCGTCTGCCCTACATCACGCATCCGGCAAACGTGGCGTTCATCCTGGCGCGCTACGGCCAGGCTGATGACACGGTCGTTGCCGGCATTCTGCACGACGTCATCGAGGATTGCGTGCGCGAGAACTGGACGCGCGAAATGCTCGAGGAGCGGATTGGCGAGAAGTTCGGCACGACCGTGCTGGAAACGGTGCTGATGGTGACGCATCGCAAGGTCGACGACGACGGCAACGAGCTCGACAAGCAGGAGAAGAAGGCCGACTACCTGCTGCGTCTCGCGCAGGCCAGCGACTCCGCGCGCTGGGTCTGCGCTGCCGACAAGATCCACAATGCGAGCTCCGTGCTGGCCGACCTTCGCCGCACGGTGGATCCGGAGTCGGTGTGGGGGCGCTTCTCGGTGGGGAAGGAAGGCACGATTCGCTGGTATCGCGCGGTGCACGAGCGCCTGAAGGAACTGGGCTTCGATGCCCCGATCCTCACCGAGTTGCGCGACGTGGCCGAGGCGCTGGAGCAGTACTCCGACATCGGCGCGGGGCAGTCGGGCGGATAGCCTTTTCACTGCTACCGCAAAGGGCGAAGGGCGCGAAGGGGCGCGAAGAAACACCTGGGGGGAACTGCCATAGCGCAGTTCCCCCCATTGCCTGATCTTCGTGCCGCTTCGCGCCCTTCGTCCTTCGCGGTAGCAGTTCAAGCCGTTGGGTACGTACGCTGCACATAGTCATTGAGGATCACCAGGAACTCCTCGACAATCCTGTCGCCCTTGAGCGTCTTGAGCAGCGCACCGTCCACGTACACCGGCGCCTTGGGCTCCTCGAACGTCCCCGGCAGCGAGATGCCGATGTTGGCATGCTTGCTCTCACCCGGGCCGTTCACCACGCATCCCATCACCGCGACCTTCATCTCTTCCACGCCAGGGTGCGATTCACGCCAGACGGGCATCTGCTCGCGCAGGTACGTCTGGATGTCCTCGGCCAGCTTCTGGAAGTAGGTGCTCGTGGTGCGTCCGCAGCCGGGGCAGGCGGTCACCTGCGGCGTGAAGGACCGCAAGCCGAGCGACTGCAGGATTTGCTGCGCCACCAGCACTTCCTCGGTACGGTCGCCACCGGGGCGCGGCGTGAGTGACACGCGAATGGTGTCGCCGATGCCTTCGGCCAGCAGCAGCGACAGTGCCGCCGACGAGGCAACGATGCCCTTCATGCCAAGGCCGGCTTCGGTGAGCCCCAGGTGCAACGGATAGTCGCAACGCGCGGCGAGACGACGATACGCGTCCACCAGGTCCTGCACCTGCGAGATCTTGCACGAGATGATGATCTGGTCGTGCCGCAGCCCCACCTCCTCGGCGAGCGCGGCACTGCGCAGTGCGCTCTCGAGCATCGCCTCGATGTAGACATCCTTGGCGTCGCGCGGCGTCGCGGCAGCTGCGTTGGCGTCCATCATCGCGGTAAGCAGGTCCTGATCAAGCGAGCCCCAGTTCACGCCGATGCGCACCGGTTTGTCATGGTCGACGGCGATCTGGACGATCGTGCGGAAGTTCTCGTCGCGTCGCTTGCCGCCGACATTGCCGGGGTTGATGCGATACTTGGCCAGCGTGCGCGCCGCTTCGGAATACTTGGCGAGCAGCAGGTGTCCGTTGTAGTGAAAGTCACCGATGATCGGCACATCGACACCGGCGTCGGCTACGCGGCGTGCCACTTCGGGCACCGCGGCGGCCGCGGCCTCATTGTTGACCGTCACGCGCACGAGTTGTGATCCAGCGCGCGCGAGCGCGAGCACCTGGTCGGCGGTAGACTGGGGGTCGGCGGTGTCGGTGTTGGTCATCGACTGCACCACGATGGGATGCGCCGATCCCACGGCGACATGTCCAACGTGGGCGGTGACCGCCTGGCGACGAGAGGAGAAGACCACGGCAATCGGGGCTGGAGACGATTGGTAAACTAACGTCTGGTGGACGCCGGCGGTTCACGGCGCGATCTTTCCCCCAGACTCCCTGCCGAGGAAGAGCGGATCATGTCCGACGCACCCACACCATCCCCCGCCCCGCCCACTGAACCGACGCCTGTCTCCCGTCCCGGCTTCGGCCGCCGGCACTGGGGCAAGTTGACCCTGCTCACCCTGGTGCTGGTGCCGCTCATCGGCATGTCACTCTGGGTGGGGATCACGCTTGGCTACACATATTCCGAGGGTACCCGCACCGGCTTTGTGCAGAAGCTCTCGCGCAAAGGGTGGCTCTGCAAGACGTGGGAAGGCGAGTTGGCCATGTCGACGCAGCCGGGGACGGCGCCGCAGATCTTCAATTTCTCGGTGCGCAGCGACTCGGTGGCGCACGAAATCGAGAAGATCGAAGGCCATCAGGTCACGCTCTTTTACAAGGAACACCGTGGCGTGCCCACGAGCTGCTTTGGCGAGACGCAGTACTACGTGGACGGTGTGCGCGGTACGAAATAGCCGCTCATGGCCTATACGAACTGCGGTGTCTGCGGGGCCAAGGCGCTGGTGGGCGCCACGCGATGCCCGCGCTGCCAGGCGCCGTTTGTATCGTACGACGTGAAGGGCAAGCGCGTGCCGACGTTGAACTGTCCGGTCTGCGGCGTGCAGCGTCCGACGGCCATAGGCGCCTGTCCAAACTGCCTGACATCCACGGGGCCTTCACGTGTTCGCGTTACCCGCGGTCTTCTGCTGTCTGGTGTGGCGATTGCGGTAATTCTGGCGGTGGGATACGCGGTGTCACGACTGCGGGAATATTCCCCGACCGCCACGCCACCGGCGGTCACGGCCGGAAGCACCGCGGACTCGACGCGCTTACTCGACGCCGCTGGTGCAGACAGTGGTTTCGATTCCACCCAGCGCAAGGAACCGACTTCACCGGCATCGGTAAGCGTGGTCGTCGCCTCAGCACCGGTCGATTCCGCAGTGAAGCCGCCGAAACCAGCGCCGGCGCCAGCTGTTGCCGTAGCCGACACGGGTCGGTGGGAAGACGCCATAGCCACCACGTGGGTTCACGTGCGCTCCGCGCCCAGTCGCGGCAGCGAGGTGCTGCGGCTGATCGACTCGGCGCAACATGTGCGCCTCGGCCCGCCGACGGCTGGATGGCGCCCCGTACGCGTGGGTGTCGATCGCGGATGGGTCGATCCGCGACTGTTCATCGTGGTGCCGGTGCGGCGTCCCTAGTTCGGGACGTTCACTCCGGCGGGCTGCTCCAGCGTCCGCCCGAACTCGGTGCGGATGCGCACGGTGCGTGACAGTTCGTCGGCATTCTGCAGAATCTTCTGTCGCAGGTCGAGCGGAAGCGCGGGATGTTCGCGCAGGAACCGTTGCACGATGTCCAGCGCCTCGGTGTCCGTCTGTCCGTTGAGGAATGCGCCGAGCCACGCGCCGAGAAAGAAGATGCGCCTGTTAGCCTGGATGAAGGGGAGCGAATCGAGGGCGGGGCGAAGGTACGCGCGCGTCATCGCCTGGTGTTCCAGGGTGTTGAAAGCGCCCAACGAGGCGCTGGCCCAGTCCTCGTTGAGTGTGGTGTCGGCGAAATAGCGGCGGAAGTACTCGGCCTTGGCCCCGGTGGAGCCGCGCGCAGCGCCAACGGTGAATGCACGCCGACGTCCATCGGGTGTGCTGTCGCGCGCCACCTGTGCCGCGAGTTTCGCGCTGGCATCGCTCGCACCCAGCACCATCAGGTGCGTGACGATTTCCCAGCGCAATGGGTCTTTGACCGCGTCGCCGGCGGCGGAGTCGGCGGCAAGCAGGCCGCGCAGGCGATCAATGGCCGACGGCGTGCGCGAGACACTGATGAACGCATCGAGATACGCGCGTCGAATGCCGTAGGAGCGGGTGCTATCCCCCACCCCGCTCCATAGAAATTCTTCAACAGTCCCCTGCAGCGAGTCGTGCGCGGCATCCACGAGGTAGGCGTTCATGGCGCGCGACAAGCGTCCAAGCTGGCTGGGGACGCTCTGCTCGTCGCTCTCCCTGAGAAGGTCGCGCACGACGAGCTTCACGAAGCGCGCGGGGTGCAGGCGCGCGGCGCGCACTTCGTCCCAAAGCGTTCCCCAGAGCATGGCGCGCAAGAACGGGTCGGCCACCTTCGCCAGCGTGCCGTTCAGCAGATTGCGGCGGCTCATGGAATCCAGCCCGACCAGCGCGTATCCGTAGTCGTCGACGTTCGGATACACGAACAACGGCTGCTTGGACCCCGGCGTCCATGGGACGTTGGTCACAGGCCCGCGCATCTCGACTTCCGCCACCGTGAACGCGCCCACTGATGGGCGTGCCGACAGACAGTCCGCGCATGCTTCGGCGGCGTAGACGGCGTACAGCTTCGTTTTCATCGGCCAACTTCCCTGCCCCGACACGGTCGGCTGCACCGGACGCTGTACGAGCTGGAGCGTTTCGACGCGGCCGTTCTTCATCGTGAGGCGCGTTTCGACCTCGGGCATGCCGGGGCGCAGCATCCATTGCCTGCCCCAGGCGGTGAGGTTGCGATGCGAAGCTTGGCCGACCGCGGCGAGGAGATCCTGCCAGGTGGCGTTGGCGTACGCGTGCCTGGTGAGGAACAACTGTACCCCGGCGCGAAACGCCGAGTCACCCACCAGGTAGTTCAGCTGCTTCAACACCGATGGCGCTTTGTTGTAGACGATAGCGCCGTAATTGCTCTTGGCCTGGTCGAGATTGGCAAGCTGCTGCCAGAGCGGCGTGGTGCCGGTGGTTTGATCAACGCCGTAGGCCGCAGGCTTGTTGCGCAGGTAGAATGTCTTCCACGCCTCGCTCTTTGGCTCGAGTTCGTCGAGCGCCTTGGCGGCGATGTAGGTGGCGAAGCCTTCCTTCAGCCAGAGATCGTCAAACCATCGCATGGTCACCAGGTCGCCGAACCATTGGTGTGCGACTTCGTGCAGGATGGTGGAAAAGCGACCAAGCCGGCGCGGAAGCGTGGGTCGCTCGCGGAAGATGAACTGGTCTTCGCTGTAGAAGATCGCGCCCGGGTGCTCCATGCCGCCGAACGGGAATGCGGGGGCCAGCACAAAATCGAACTTTTCAAAAGGATATGGCCTCGCGAAATAGCGCTCCATCCACCCGATGGCGCGGTGATTGAGCGCAAGAAGCGTGTCGAGGTCGGCTTCCCTGGCCCGGGAGGCGCGCACGAACACATTGACGGTCCGGCCCTGCACGGTCGATGACACGCGATGCCACGGGCCGGCGGCAAACGCAACGAGGTAGGTGCTGAGCGGGCGCGTTTCGGCGAAATGGTGCGTGAGCGCGTCCGTGGCGGTGTCGGTGCGGGCAAGCGGACCATTGGCGACGATCGTCCACGAGGGACGTGCGCGCAGGGCGAGGGTGACGCGCGCCTTCAAGTCGGGCTGGTCAAAGCAGGGGAAGAGCTGGTTGGCGTCGGCGGGGACGAGCAGGGTGTACAGGTACTCGTGGCCGTCCGTGCGGTCGATGGATCGAATGATCGAGGCACCGGCAGCGGCCACGTCGGCAATGAAGGCGACGGAGACGCTGTTACGGCCGCCGTTTAGCGCCCGGGCCGGAAGTCGAAGGTGGGCGCCGTTGAAGGCCGGCCGGTCAATCCATTGCCCGTTCACCTCGACCGCGCCAAGCCGTCGCCCGCGGAAGTCGAGAATGACGTCGCGGTTGCCACGGCGGGTGAAGGTCACGGTGACATGCCCGACCGCGCTGTCACGCGCCGTGACGTCGAGCGCCAGGTCGTACCGGACGTCGGAGAGCGAGCGGGCACGCTCGATGGCCAGTTCGCGGGAGACGCCGCGTCCAACGAGCGAGGAGTCGGGGAGAGCTGCGGGCGGGGCGGCGGCGAGCAGCGCCGCCAGAAATGGGAACCAGTACACGGGAAGCCGGAGAGGGAGGTTTGCCAAACTTCCGTGGTGGGCATTCAGGGGGCAACCCAGGGGGCAATTGGTCGCCTCCAGGGTGCCCTTGCTAATTTTCCCGGATTCCGTAGGTTAGAAGCGGCTACGATCTGGAGACCTGGTTCGTCCAGGTCTCCTTTTCGTATCCAGCCCAGTACGGGGGGCTTCAGTGGTCCCGTGATCTTCACGATCGGCTTCGACTCGGGACCAGCTCGAGCTAGCGATCAAAAAAAATCAGGAGTAGGGTAATGCGTACGACCGGCAAGGTGAAGTGGTTTAACGATGCAAAGGGCTTTGGTTTCATTACGCCCGATAACGGAACCAAGGACTGCTTCGTGCACTACAGTGCGATTGGTGGCTCGGGTTTCAAGTCGCTCGCCGAAGGCGATGCGGTCGAGTTCGAGATCGTGCAGGGCGCGAAAGGCCCGGCCGCGGAGAACGTGACCAAGGTCGGCGGCTAAGCCTCGCTGAGCCGTTCGTCCGCAAGAGGGCCCCGGGAGACCGGGGCCCTCTTCGTGTTTCAGAAGATAGTTGATAGTCGATAGTTGATAGTTGGTAGACGAGGCTAGTCCTTTGCTGGCGGACGACCGCGACGAGGAGGTATGACGTGCTCGATGGCTTCGGACAGCCGTTGGTGCAGTTCCCGCCGAATACGATCGAGGTCAGCGTGGATGGCCAGGTGTCCGTCAGGCGAGGTGATGACCCCTTCCCTCGAAACCAGGGTTCGATCAGCCAGTTCTAGTGCCGTCGGAATCGGGATCGAGAAGTCGCGTGCCAGATCAATGGCTACAGCCACCTGTTCGATGCTGGCCAGGGAGATGCGACGAGCGAGGCCTCGCGTTCCCCGTTCGAATCCGCGCACCAAATGTCGTGACAGAATATTGTCGAGGTCCTTCTTGGGGACTCCGAGCACAAACGCCGCAGTGCCAGTGGTGACGGTGCGCATTATTTGTTACTCGTAATCGAGGAAAAACATTGCTCGCTTGCGACGAATATATATGAAATACGTGTTACTGTAAATAATGCAGCTAGTTAATAAGCATTAGTAATCGTTTGTGTTCTCTCAAGCGTCTGGCACAAGCGAAGCTTGCCAAGGTCATCAGAAGCAGTAAGGGTGGTTCCATAAAACCCGAAAAGGGCACTGCGTGAGTGCCCTCAAGGTACGATATCGCGTTCTGGAGGCGACGACCAAACGCTTCCCCGGCTTTGAAGAATCAGGACCGCCGAGAGATCTCGTTGCCCCGCGTGATTTCGGCCTCGGGCGTCAGGATCGTCTTTGCGGCCTCGATCTGAAGCCGCACCGCGGTCGGGCCTGTACCCCCTTCCACATCGCGGTGGGACAGCGACGCGTGGGGCAACAGTTCTTGCATTACGTCCTCCTCAAACGCTGGACAGGCGGCCTTGAAGGAGGCGAACGGGAGTTCGGTCATCTCGATTCCCATGCTTTCCGCCTCCTGCACGAGTTGCCCTACCGCCCCATGCGCTTCGCGAAAAGCCACCCGCTTCCGGACCAGGTAATCCGCCAGGTCGGTGGCCATCATCGAGCTGGTGACCGCCGTCTTCATTCGCTCCCGGTTGAACGAAAGCGTGCTGAGCGAGCCTGCCACGGCCGGCAACAGCAGCGTCATCCCGTCCACGGCGTCGAACAGCGACCTCTTGTCCTCTTGCAGGTCCTTGTTGTAGCCACTCGGCAGCCCCTTGATGGTGCCCAGGAGTGCCACCAGATCACCCAGCATTCGGGCGCCACTGCCACGCGCCAACTCCAGCGCGTCCGGGTTGCGCTTCTGCGGCATCATCGACGAGCCGGTGCTGTACGCATCGCTGTACCGGACAAACCCGAACTCGCTGGAACCAAAGAGGATAAGGTCCTCGGCGAGGCGTGACAAATGCGCGCCAAGCACAGAGAGGGCAAACAGCGTTTCGGCGATGAAATCTCGGTCGCCCACGGCGTCGATGCTGTTGGGTGACACCGCACGGAAGCCGAGTGCTTCCTTGAGGAAGACTCGACTGACCGGAAACGCCGACCCGGCAATGGCACCCGAACCGAGTGGAAGGACGGCAGCGGCTTTGCTCGCCGCAGCTAAGCGATTGCGGTCGCGCTCAAGTGGCCAGAAATGCGACAGCATCCAATGGGCGCCGCTCACCGGCTGCGCACGTTGGAGGTGTGTGTAAGCCGGCATCACGTCGCGTTCGAGCGATTCGGCCTGCGCGATCATCACCTGCTGCAGCTCGCGGATCATCGCGTCCAGCCTGACACAGGCATTCATGGTCCAGAGCCGAGTGGCCGTCGCTACCTGGTCGTTCCGGGATCGCCCGGTGTGCAAGCGTGAAGCCACTCCGCCCACTGCGTCGTGAAGCAGGCGATCGATGAGCGTGTGCACGTCCTCGTCACCGGCCTCCGGGATGATGCCGTCGGCGAGGCGATGCGCGACTGCGTCGAGACCGCGCTCGAGATCTCCTGATTCCTCGAGCGTCAGGACGCCCGCGTTCCAGAGCGCGACGGCCCAGGCCTTGGAGAGCTGTACGTCGAACGGCCAGAGCCGGAAATCGACGTCAATGGAGCGATTCACGGCCTCGAGTTCCGGGGCAGGGCCACCCGCAAAGCGTCCTCCCCAGAGCTTGTGCGACTTGCCCTCCGTCGGGCGCGGGTCAATCATACGCCGGCGAGTTTGGCTTCTTGGCGCCCTTCTTGGTGGCTGCGGCCTTGGCATACACCGAGCCCTGCATCTCGAGGTCCTTGAGTGCGCGCACGCGCTGCGACAAGCCATAAAGGCGAATGAAGCCTGCTGCGTCGCTCTGCTCGTACACGTCGTCCTCGCCAAAGGTGACAAAGCGCTCGTCGTACAGCGCAAAGGCACTTTCGCGACTGGCGATGGTAACGTTGCCCTTGTACAGGCGCAACTTGATGGTGCCGGTAACGCGCTCCTGCGTGATGTTGACGAAGGCGTCGTACGCCTCGCGCTCGGTAGTCCACCAACGCCCTTCATAGACGAGATCGGCGTAGCGCGGGGCAATCAGGTCCTTGGCGGCCAGTGTGCGACGGTCGAGCACGAGCATCTCGAGCTCGCTGTGCGCCGTGTAGAGCAGGGTGCCACCCGGAGTCTCGTACACGCCGCGCGACTTCATGCCGACGAGGCGATCCTCCACGATGTCGGCGCGGCCGATGCCGTGGCGTCCACCGAGGGTGTTGAGCGTCTCGAGCAATTGCACGGCGCCCATGGCCGTCCCATTTACCGACACCGGCGTTCCCTTGTCGAAGCCGATGGTCACGTACTCGGATTGATCGGGCGCGTCTTCCGGGTCAGTCGTGAGCATGAACAGGTCCTTGGGCGGCTCGGAGTCCGGCTGTTCGAGGACGCCGCCTTCGTGCGAAATGTGCCAGATGTTGCGGTCGCGCGAGTAGATCTTGGTCGTCGTCGCGGCCACCGGCACGTGGTGCGCAGCGGCATACGCGAGCGCGTCCTCGCGAGACTTGATATCCCACAGGCGCCACGGCGCGATCACCGGAAGATCCGGAGCGAAGGCCATGTAGGTCAGCTCGAAGCGCACCTGATCGTTGCCCTTGCCCGTGCAACCGTGGGCGAGGGCGGTCGCGCCAACCTTTCGAGCGACCTCCACCTGCGCCTTGGCGATAATCGGGCGGGCCATCGATGTGCCGAGCAGATACTTGCGATTGTAGATCGCACCGGCGCGCAGCGTGGGCCACACGTAGTCACGAATGAACTCTTCGCGCAGGTCGGCGATGTAGCACTCGTCCGCGCCTGACGCGATGGCCTTTTCCTTCACGCCCTCGAGTTCGTCGCCCTGGCCAATGTCGGCGGCCACGCAGATGACCTTGCAGTCGTAGTGTTCCTTCAGCCACGGAACGATGATCGAGGTGTCGAGTCCGCCGGAATAGGCGAGGGCAATCGTATGCATGGGCGAGACGATATGTGGATAGACGATAGTGGATAGTAGAATCCCCTAATCTTACATATTTATGCGGTTGAGGTCAACTGTGGACGCGTTGGGAGGAGGGCAGGGGGGCGAGCCCAGCCAACCGATTGCCACGCTGGTGCTTATCTATCGTCCTGCGAGGGCCAGAAGGCGCTTGGCGACGCGCTCGCGCGCAGCCTCGGTGCGGCAGATGATGAGCACCGTGTTCTCGCCGGCAATGGTACCCAGAATGTCGGGGTTGCCCTCGGCGTCGATCGCTTCGGCAATGGGCTGGGCGCCGGCGGTGAAGGTCTTCACCACGATGAGATCGCGCGTGAACTCGAGCTTCTGGAAGAGCTGCGGAAGAAGCCCGCTGAGCACGGCGCGCCCTTCCTCGCCGGCCGCGTGTTCGCCGGCGGTGTACCGAACGCCGCTTGGCGTGGGCACGCGCGCGATGCGCAGGTCGCGCATGTCGCGTGACAGCGTGGACTGCGTGACATCCCACCCGCGTTCGATCAGGAGCTGGCGGAGTTCCTCCTGGCTTCCAATGGCGCGCGTGGAGACAAGCTCGAGAATGGCGTCCTGACGTTCGCGTTTCGAAGCAGTCACGGGGTTCCTCAGGTGGCTGCGAGAGGATAGCACGGGCCGCCGGGCGCCGTAAGTCATGTTGACAGAGCCGAACCGCAATATTATGCATTCATTTGTGCATAAGATACCAGTGGGCATACTTGGCGCCAGCGGTTATGCGGGGCGCGACCTATGCGCGCTCGTGCTGCGACATCCGCGGCTCGAGTTGGCGTTCGCGACGGCCAATGGCCGGCGTGGTGAAACGGTCGAACTCTCTGGTGGTTCGGCCGTGACTTTTCAGGCGCCCGACGACGTGCCGCTGTCGAGCGCCGCGCTGGTGTTCAGCGCGCTGCCGCACGGTACGAGCGCCGAGTGGGTGCAGCGGGGGCGCGATGCGGGGGCGCGTGTCGTGGATCTGTCGGCCGACCTTCGCATTGGCAATACGGATGCCGATATCGTCTATGGCCTGACCGAGGCGCGTCGCGAGGAAATCCGCGGTGCCGAGCTGGTGGCAAACCCCGGCTGCTACCCGACGAGCATCCTCATGGGGCTGCTGCCGCTGCTCGAGCTCGGGCTGGTGGCGCACGGCGCGACGATCAACGTGAGCGCGGCGAGCGGTGCCACCGGTGCGGGGCTGACCCCGCGTGCCGACCTGCTGTTCGGCGAGGTCACCGAGAACTTTCGCGCCTACGGCATCGGGAATACACATCGGCACCTCAACGAAATGCGCGCGTTCGTGGCGGAAGAGGGGGTGAATGCCGACCTGATCTTCACCCCGCATCTCCTGCCGACGGCGCGCGGAATCCTGGCCACCATGACGGTGCCGCTCACCTCGGCTATCGCCGACCCGCTGGCGCTCTGGCACGAGCGCTTCCACAACGAGCGCTTTGTCGAGATCGTGCTCACGCCGCCCGAGACGCGTCACGTGACGAACCGCAACGTGGTGCGCATCACCGCGCACACACTGGACCACGTGCGTCATCCGACGTTGTTGGTGCTGTCGGCGATCGACAACCTCATGAAAGGGGCCGCCGGGCAGGCACTGCAGAACGCCAACCTGATGCTCGGGCTGGACGAAGCCATGGGGCTCCCCGCGTGAAGCGGGTGATCAAGATCGGCGGCCGGGCGCAGGGTGACCCGCGACTCATCGTGCAGATCGCGGAGTCGATCCGCGCCGGCGATGCGCTCGCCATCGTGCACGGCGGTGGCGACGAAGTCTCGGCGTTGCAGCGGCGGCTTGGCATGGAACCGCAGTTCCTCGGCGGGCGCCGGGTGACGAGCGTCGAGGATCTCGAGGTT
>ERZ1292630.3515-Hain-H41-02um-R3-3515-length-13705-cov-5_pt1 | contig 13705 bp, 12 predicted proteins | sample MGYA00564408_ERZ1292630 | MGnify/ENA primary metagenome ERZ1292630 (study PRJEB36523, sample SAMEA6512641) | groundwater metagenome | collected 2019-01-08 | study: AquaDiva: Metagenomics assemblies of 32 groundwater samples | reverse complement strand
TGGGACTGCGAATCTTCATGCGATACGGCGTGCCGCCGCCGCGACTGTTAATGTAGAAGCCGAGTTCGCCTTTCGGATTCTCGTGCCCGAAATAAACTTCGCCGGGCGGACAGTTCATGCCCTGCGTCACGAGCATGAATTGATGGATCAATTCCTCCATGCTCGACATGACTTTGTTCTTCGGCGGCAAAACGATTTTGCCATCGGCCACGTTGACCGGCTCTTTCGACGCGTTGTCGAAGCCACCGGGAATCTTGTCGAGGCATTGATGGACGAGGCGCACGCTCTGGCGCATTTCCTCCATGCGGACCAGGTAGCGGTCGTAGCAATCGCCGACCGAGCCGAGCGGCACGTCGAACTGCAAATCCTTGTAGCAAAGATACGGCTGGGCTTTGCGGAGATCGTAATCCACGCCGCTGCCGCGCAGGTTCGGACCGCTCAGACCAAAATCAATCGCCTCTTCCTTCGAGATCACGCCGACATCTTTGGTGCGATCCACCCAGATTTTGTTGCGCGTGAGCAGCGTCTCGACCTCAGCGATGTTGACGACGACTTCGTTGAGGAACTTGCGCACCGCGTCGCACCAACCAGGCGGCGTGTCGCGCGAAACTCCGCCGATGCGCGTGTAACTCGTCGTGAACCGCGCCCCGGTGAGGGATTCGCAGAGGTTGTAAATCTTTTCGCGCTCGGTGAACGTGAGGAGGAAAACCGTCATCGCGCCCACGTCCATCGCGAAACAGCCGACACCGAGCAGATGCGACGAAATTCGCGCCAGCTCCGCGCAAATGACGCGGAGGTATTGGCAACGCGGCGGGAGTTTGTCGTGAATGCCGAGGAGTTTTTCGACCGCGAGCGCGTAGGCGACGTTGTTCGCCATCGGCGCGAGATAATCCAGCCGATCCGTATAAGGGATGAACTGGGTGTAGGTCATGTTCTCGGCGATTTTTTCGTCGCCGCGATGCAGATAGCCGATGTCGGGAATCGCCTTGGTGATGATCTCGCCGTCCAGTTCCAGAATGATCCGCAACACGCCGTGCGTGGACGGGTGCGACGGCCCCATGTTGAGGACCATCTTTTCGCCCTGCATGTCCTGCAAATCTTCGGCGGGCGGAAAAGACCGCGCCACCGCCGCCGCTTTGGCAGCAGAGTCGCGAATCTCGATTTCTTGAACTTCAGCCATGAAAATCAGCCTTCAAACGTCTTGGCGCGCGGCTCGCGCTCGATTGCATCCTTGCTGCCCGGCGCAGTAACGAACGGCCCGCCCTCGATGGGTGCAGTCTTGGTAAAAGCAATTTCCGGCAAATCGGTCGGCTTACCGCCGAGCGGGAAATCTTTGCGGAGCGGGAAGTGGGGATAACCCTCCCACATGATGATGCGGCGCAAGTCGGGATGCCCGCGAAAGCGAACGCCCATCATGTCGTAAATCTCGCGTTCGTGCCAATCCGCCGTCCGCCAGACGGTCGTGACGGTCGGAAGCTCGGATTTCTCCTCGGAAACCGACGTTTTGAGGCGAAGGTAAGTTCCGTTACCGATACCGTAGAGTTCGTAAACGACGGTCCAGCGGGGATCTTCCCCGTAATTATCAATGCTGGAAACGTCTGCGAGATAGTCGAAGCCCAGCTCCTTCTTGGCGAAGGCGCAAACCTCGACGATACGCTCGGCATCAGCCACGCTCAGCGTGATTTCGCCCCGAAACTCTGCGGACGCAGCGATGAGTTCCCCGAATTTCTCGCGGAGTTTGTTGGCGTAGTCCGTCGCGTTCACTTCAGGAAATTAAACTTTGGCCGGTAGCGGGGTTAGTTTCTTCAAGTTGCTGAAAGTCGGTTCGCGCTGAATCTGATTTTGCAACTTGAGCAGCGCGTCGAGCAGCGCTTCCGGACGCGGCGGGCAGCCGGCCACGTAAACGTCCACCGGAATGATTTGATCCACGCCCTGCAGCACGGAATAGCTGCGATACATGCCGCCAGTCGAGGCGCACGCGCCCATGGCGATGACGTATTTCGGCTCGGCCATCTGGTCGTAAATGCGCTTCACCGCCAGCGCCATTTTGTAAGTCACTGTGCCCGCGACGACCATGCAGTCCGATTGCCGGGGTGAAAAACGCATGACCTCCATGCCGAAGCGGGAAATATCGAACCGGCTTGCGCCCGTAGCCATCAATTCAATGGCGCAGCAGGCCAAACCCATCGGCATCGGCCAGATCGAGTTCTTGCGAAACCAGTTCAGGGCAGCGTCAACCTGGGTGACAATGACATCACCCTCGATCTTCGAGTTATAGCCGACTTCAGTGGTTTCTTGCATGGGAAACGCCGGTCCGGTTTCGACGCGAGGAAAAGTTAGCGAGCACTTTGGAGGCAAGCAAGAAGGTTTCGTGATTTATTTCACAAAGTAATTTCTAGCCCTGAATATGTGTAGGTTCGCGTGGAAAAGAGGCTTGACCCCAACCGCCAGCACCGCACCTTGGCGCGCAGCTTCATTGCTGAGGCAAACCGAACTGATTATGAATCCTGAAATGAGCGAGTGGATCGAGATGCTGTTGCGCTGGACACATATTTTCGCCGGCATCATGTGGGTGGGCGCGACTTTTTACTTCACCTGGCTGGATGGCCGGTTCACGGAATTGGAGAAACAAGCGGACAAAGGCGACGGCAAATCCGAGAAGAACGTCTGGATGGTTCACAGCGGCGGCTTCTATCTCGTGGAAAAACAGAAACGCCCGACCATGATGCCGCAGGTCTTGCATTGGTTTAAGTGGGAATCCTTCACGACTTGGATCACGGGCATTCTGCTGTTCGGCTTGATGTATTTTCACGGCAGCAAGCTGGTTGAGTTCGAGGATTGGCCGTACAGCAAAGGTCAGGCGATGGCCATGAGCGTGGGTTTTCTGCTGCTGGGCTGGGTTGTTTACGATTTGCTGTGGTCGAAGGTTTTCAGAAACGAACTCGTCGGTGCGGTGATTTCTTATCTGCTGCTGGTGGGCGTGGCGTTCCTGTTTATGTATAGCGGCAAAATCAACCTTGGTTTCACGCAACTGCAATTGCCCCTCTTCCCCGCTCGCGCGGCGTTCCTGCAAATCGGTGCGATGCTTGGCACGATCATGACTGCGAACGTCTGGATGCGCATCCTGCCGCCGCAAAAGCGCATGGTCGCAGCGCTCAAAGCCGGGCAAGAGCCCAATCTCACCGAGGGCGCGCGCGCCAAAACCCGCTCGAAGCACAACACGTTCATTGTCATGCCCGTGGTATTCACTATGATCAGCCATCACTATTCTTTCATCGGCTCGAAATATAACTGGCTGATCTTCGCGGGGCTGACATTGGCGGGTTTCGTCGCGGCCAAAATCATCCGCAAGGCCTGACCGCGCACTTGCGCAAACGACTTTTGCTGGCAGAATCCCCGTCCGGCGGTGGGTCGTCCAATTCCGTCGCAATACCAAAACCATGGCTAAAGACATTCAATCGCCGCCCGTGAATTCCGCAGAAGTGTATCTGGAAAAATTCCGCCACTTCGAAAGCGCCACCAGCCAGCCCAAGTGGCTGCTGCCGATCCGCAAGGCGGGCCTGGCGCGGTTCGGCGAAATCGGTTTGCCGACGCTAAACCACGAAGACTGGCGCTTCACCAACACGTCCGCCATCGCCAAGCTGCCGTTCAAGCCTGCGTTCGCTGGCGGCGAGAGCATCACAGCGGACCAACTCAAAGATTTTGCCTTCGCGAAACAGGCCGGCTCGCGACTCGTGTTCGTGAACGGCCACTTTGCGGCCACGCTCTCCTCGGTAAAAAATCTTCCAGCAGGCGTGAAGGTTGGCAATCTCGCTGCGGCTCTGACGAACGACGGAGCATTCTTGGAAAAACATCTGGGCCGCTATGCCCAAAGCGCAGACAACGGTTTCGGCGCGTTGAATCAGGCTTTCTTTCTCGATGGCGGCTTCGTCCACGTCCCGGCGGACCAGATTGTGGAAGAGCCCATCCAATTCATTTACGTCTCCACGGCGAAAGCAGCGGGCGCAGCGATTCACCCCCGCAACCTCGTCATCGCCGAAGCCAACAGCAGCGTGACCATCCTTGAGAGCTACGTCTCGCTTGGGGGTTCAAACTATTTCACCAACGCTGTCACGGAGTTGTTTGTCGGCGACAACGCGCGGCTGGAGTTCGTGAAGTTTCAGGACGAAGCGACCGATGCGTTTCACATGGCCGCATTTCACGGCGAGTTCAGTCGCGCCAGCAATGTGAATGTCCACTCGTTCGCGCTCGGCGCAAAACTCTCGCGCAACAACATCCGCACCAAACTCGCGGGCGAAGGTCTGGAATGCGTGCTGAATGGTCTTTACCTCACGCGCAACGAACAACTCGCGGATCACCACATGATCGTCGAGCACGCCCAGCCGCACTGCGCGAGCCACGAGTATTTCAACGGCATCCTCGACGACAAATCCAGGGGCGTTTTCCACGGACGCATTCTGGTCCGCGAGATCGCGCAGAAGACGGACGCCAAGCAGACCAACAAAAATCTGCTCCTCTCCGACGACGCGACCGCCGACACGAAGCCGCAGTTGGAAATCTACGCTGACGATGTGAAATGTACGCACGGCGCCACCATCGGCCAGTTGAACGACGAATCCATTTTCTATCTCCGTTCCAGGGGCATCAGCACCGACAAGGCGAGACAGATGTTAATCCACGCCTTTGCGGGCGAGATCATCGAGCGCATCCAGCACGAACCCGCGCGCGAAGAATTGGACAAGCTGGTCTGGGATCGCCTCGAAGCGAATCCGCACCTCGCGGAGAAATAATTCAGAACAGGGAGAAGAGCTTCCCGGAATCGCGGTTGGCGGACAGGTCCTGACCGACCAGCTTGATGCTTTCGTTGACCCAGGCGATCATTTTGCCACTGAACGCGGGCAGCTCTCCCGCGAGAGCTGGGCGGGGCGCATTAACCTCAAAGGCAAATTTCGCGCGGCTCGCCATCCAGAGCGAGGCAAACAATCGGTGGTTTTGTTCCTGACAAAGCGTGAGCGCCTTGCGCCGGTTCATGAGCTTTTCTTCGGCGAAATAGAGGAAGATCGGATTGCCAGTCTTCGCTTGTTCCGCGCCCAGCCGTTCCACTGCCTGAGTTTGTTTGGGCGTCAACTTGAGTCCCGCACAGGCTAGGTAAGCAGTCGTATCCCGTGTGGTCACCAGGCAAGGCAGCCCCTTGATCAAGTGCAGTTCAATCGGCACTGCGTGGTTCGGAGTGACCGTAACCAGGCCGGTGAATTCATCACGCTCCAGTTCCAACAACACCGACAACAACGTGCCGCGCGACGTGTCGGAGGCGTATTTGGTCGCCGGTTTTAGGGCGGGCAGGAAAAACTCTTTGCCCGCACTCAACGCGTGCATGGCTGCCGCGCCCAATTCGGTGTCGTGGTTCGACGGAGGATTGCCGTTGGCTTCCTGGAGCGCCTTGGTGACCGTGGCACACAGCAGGTCGGCGGTAAACGGTTTGGGAATCGTGTGGATGACGTTTTCGAAGGCGCTTTGGGTCCGCTTCAAATCGCCAGCCTGTCCCCCCATCAAGATCACGGGCAAGCCGGCGGTTTCCGGGTCGGCTTGAAGGCCGCGACACACCTCATCGCCCGCGATGTCTGGCAGGGCAAAATCCAACAGGATCAGATCCGGCTTTTCGCTGGCGGCCATTCCCAGTCCTTCCGCCCCGGCGCTCGCAAATGTCAGCGCATGGTCCGGCAACTTCTTGGTCAGCGTCCGATGGATGAACTGGCGGAGCGCGGTGTTGTCATCAATGGTCAGAATGCGGCGTTTCATGGCAGGCAAATCCCTCAGGCGGTCACCACGTTCTCGTCAATGTTCTGGGCGATCCGCAACAACAACCCCTGCCAATCCGTGGTGATGCTGCGTTCCGGAATCGCATCCAGCGGCACTTCCTTGATGCGCCCGCCCTTCCATCGTAAAATTTTCTCAAAGGCCCGCTCCCCACGCTGCGGTCCGATCTCGGCATGGACGATGTCGCCGTGATTGAAATAGATCCGCCCGGTGCCGTGACCAGAAGAGATTTGCAGCATGATCGTGGCGCTGGCGAGACACTTGAGCTGAATGATGTCGAGGGCCGACGGACACGTGAGCGACACGGCGAACTCACCTTTCGCATCGAGTTGGCCGGTGCTGCTGGTCATGTAGCTATGATGGGTCTGGACCAGTTGTGCCAGCGCTGCAATCTCCAGCGGCTTCGGGAAATGTTGGAGCACCCCCAAATTATGTAGTTCCTGCTCCTGATCGGGCGTGAGCTTTTCGGACATCATTGCCACCCGGGCTTCCGGAGAAAAAGTCCGCAGGTCGCAAAGAAAATCAATTCCACTTCCAACCGGGAGATTGGCTTCGAGGATATAGAAATGAATCCGCGTACCCGCAATGATCTCCTGCGCGTCTGCGAGCGTGAGCGCCGGATGGATCGTCACTTCCGGCAACAGCACCCGCACCGCATGGGCGATGCTTTTCAGCAGCGTTTCGCTGTCATCAAGGATCAATACTGAAAATTTCTCCCGTGTGATCACAAATTTTTACGGATTCTCCGCCCAGGTACGACGCTTCGAACTAAGCAAACCCGTTGCCATCTGCTGGTTTAAGCTGGGAAAGCGGAAAGTGCGGCAGAATCTGGAAAAACTTTAGCAACTTTTTGACGGAGTACCTATCAATGTTGTCCCGCGACAGGACACCACTGGGTGAAGCCCGACGTCACTCGTAGCGCAATGACTCAATCGGATCAAGGTTCGCCGCCTTGTAAGCCGGGTAAGTGCCGAACACGATTCCCACTACAGAACAGATCGCCAGGCCGAGCGCGATCCAATCGAACGGAATCACCGGCGGCGACTTGAAGAAGAGCGCCACCGCATTGCCGCCCAAAATTCCCAGTATCACACCGATCACACCACCGACTTCGCAAAGCACTACGGCTTCGACGATGAATTGCGTCATGATGTTGCGCTTCTTCGCGCCGATGGCGCGACGGATGCCGATCTCGCGCGTCCGTTCCGTCACCGAAACGAGCATGATGTTCATGATGCCGATGCCCGCCGCCAGCAACGCGATGGAACTGATGACCGCCACGCCGACCCGCACAGCGAAAGTGAAGTTGTTGAATTGCGCGATAAGCGAATCGTTCGAGAACAATTCAAAATCATCCTCCGCGCCCGGCGGAACTTTGCGCGCCACCCGCAGGATACCGCGCACCTGTTCGAGACAATCCTCGTAGCTCGCTTTGTCCTGCGCCTGCACCAGGATCGTCAGACTCCGCCGCCACGCGCCGAAGCGATTCAGCCCGGTGGTGATGGGTATGATGACGAAGTTATCCTGATTGCCACCCATTGAAGCGCCCTTGGGGGTCAGCACGCCGATCACTTGATAATTGATGCCGTCAATCTTCAGCTTTTCCCCCACCGGCGAGCCGAACGGGAAAAGAATTTTCGACAAACCATCCGCCAGCACACAGACATCGCGCGCGTTATCCACGTCGCTATCGGTCAAGGCGCGCCCATCGGCGATGGTCCAGTTCTTGGCGGGAAAACTTCCCGCGGTTTCGCCCCAGGTGCGGACGCCGGGTGCGGATTTCTGGAAGCGCGTCTCCATCTGGCCGCCCCAAAAATCCTCTTCGATGCCTACACTCGCCGCGAGCGTCGCCTTCTCCGCAACCAACCGGCCCTGCGCCAGCGTGACATTCGCGCGCCGCCGGACTTTTTCCCAACCCGCCGGCCCCTCAAATTGAACCTGCGGCCATTTCTGGATCGCGAAAGCGTTCGCTCCCAACTGGCTCATCTCCGTCTCGATGTTGCTTTTCAGCACGCGCATCGAAGTCATCACCACGATGATCGAGAACACGCCGATTAACACGCCCAGCAGAGTGAGCGCGGAGCGAAGCTTATGCGCGGCGATGGCGTTAAGCGCCATGAACAGGCTCTCCTTCGCTTCGGCGAACAGGGTGATTTCGTGGCGCTGTTTCATTCGCTTCGCAACGCATCGACCGGATTCATCCGTGCTGCGCGCCACGCGGGCAGGAAGCCGGAAACCACTCCCGTCACCAGCGAGACGAGCAATGCGATCCCCGCCACCGTCAACGACATCGAGGCGGGCAAAAACTTCTGCATCACGAGCGTCAGCGGCCAGGCGATGGCCAAGGCAATCACGCCGCCGAGCAGACAGATACAGCCTGCTTCGGTGAGGAATTGCAGCAGGATGGTGCGCCGTTTCGCGCCGATGGCTTTGCGGATGCCGATCTCGCGCGTGCGTTCTGCAACCGAGACGAACATGATGTTCATGATGCCAATGCCGCCAACAAAGAGCGAAAGTCCGGTGATGAAGAAGCCGACGGCGGCAATCGTGCCCGCGACGCGCTGAAACATCGCCACGAATTGATCCTGCTGGTTGATGGCAAAATCATCCGAGTCGGTCGGCTCGAGCCGGCGGATTTTTCGCATCGTGTGCCGCAATTCCTCGCGCGCTTCATCGAGTTCCGCGAGTTTGCCAGCCTTGACCTGGATGGTGATGTCCGGGTTGTTCCAGAGCGTGCTCATGAATTGCTGGATTGGGATGATGGCGCGGTTATCGAGATTGAACACGCCCATGAACGAGCCTTGCCGTTCCAGCACGCCCAACACTTCAAACGACTGCGGGCCGATCTTGATGCGCTGCCCGATCGGAGAATCTCCGCCGAACAGGTTTGAGGCAACGGTCGTGCCGATAACGCAAACCGGTCGCCCACCCGCCGCTTCCGCTGCGGAAAAGAAATGGCCCGCTGAAATACCAACGCCCGAGGTGGGCAGATATTGGTCCGTCGTGCCGACGATCTGCACACGCCCGGAACTGCGTCGTTGATATTCGACCTTCGCCCCCGACTCCGCTACCGGCGCGACGGAAGACGACAAGGTCAGTTGCGCCGCCACCGTGTTGGCATCCGCGAGCTTGAACGGCCGGCGCCGCATGGATTTGCGCCAGTCTGCTTCGTTGTTGTTGAACCACGCGTGACGATCCACGAAGAACACATCCGCACCCAGCGACGAGATGCTGCTCATGAAAGATTTGTTCAACCCCTCGATCGCTGTCCCCATCAGCGTGACCGTGACAATGCCGATGACGATGCCCAGCGTGGTGAGAATGGAGCGCATCTTGTTGGCGCGGATCGCCGCCCAAGAGATGCCGAAGCCCTCGCGGATTTCGGTGAGAAAATTCATGGCGTGGGATGATCCACCGGCTCATCGCTCGCGATCAACCCATCGCGGATGCGCAAAATCCGGCGGGCGCGGCGGGCGACATCTTCCTCGTGCGTGACGACGATGATGGTGTTTCCCCCGCGCCAGAGCTGCTCGAACAGGCCCATGATTTCCTCGCCAGTCTTCGAGTCGAGATTTCCGGTGGGTTCGTCCGCGAGCAGGATGGAAGGTTTGTTCACCAGCGCGCGCGCTACCGCGACGCGTTGGCGTTGCCCGCCAGAAAGCTCGTTCGGGCGATGATGGACGCGATCTGCCAATCCCACCTTCGCCAGCGCGCTCAAGGCAGTTTGGCGGCGCTCCTCGGCGGACATGCCCGCGTAGATGAGGGGCAGCTCGACATTGTGCAAGGCATTCGAGCGCGCGAGCAGGTTGAAGGTCTGAAACACGAAACCGATTTCGCGATTGCGGACTTCGGCGAGCGCGTTGTCATCCATCTGGCTCACGTCCGTGCCGTTGAGTTCGTAGGAGCCGGACGACGGCGTGTCGAGACAGCCGAGCATGTTCATCAACGTGGATTTGCCTGAGCCGGACGGGCCCATGATGGCGACGTATTCGCCGCGCTGGATTTCGAGCGAGACGCCGCGCAAGGCGTGCACCGTCTCCGTGCCCATCTGATAAAGGCGCGCGAGGTTCTGGATGCGGATGAGCGCCACGGCTATTTCTTTTCCGGCGCGGATTTGTCGCCGCCTTTGGTGATCTTCTTGCCGTCTTCGAGCTCCTTGTTCACGGCCTTGTAACTGCCGGAAACGAACTCCTGCCCCTCAGTCAAACCTTCGGTGATCTCCCAGTGGTTGCCGTCGCTGATGCCGATCTTGACCGGCGTCATCTTCACTTGATCACCCTCGACGACAAAGACCACCTCGATCTGCTTCGGCGCGTCCTTGGATTTCTTGTCGGCAGGAGCTGCGTTGGTAGCGACAAGTGAATTGGTCGCGGTCGCAGACGAATTAACATTCGTCCCGGAGTTCTTGCTGAAATCCATCTTGGGCATCCGCGTCGTGACCGCAGCGTAGGGAACGGTCAGCGCGTTCGTGACGTAGCGGCTCTCGATCTCCGTGCTGACCGACATGCCCGGGCGGAACGCGGTGTTTTCGTTGATGCGAATGCGGACTTCAAACTTGGTCGCCTCCTGACTGGAGCTGCCGCCCCCACCACCCAGCGCGCTCGCGGAGCTTTTTGAGGAGTTGGCGATTTCCGTGACCACGCCGGTGAACTTTTTGTCGCGAAACGCGTCCACTTCCAGCCGCGCCTTCTGGCCGGGCTTGATCAGCACTACGTCCACCTCGCCAATATCCACGCGCGCTTCCATCTGGTTCAAATCGGACACCGTCATGATCTCCGTACCCTTGTTGAAGGACGTGCCGAGGACGCGCTCACCCAACTGGGATTGCAACCGCGTCACCGTGCCGTCAATCGGCGCGACGATGGTCGTCTTGCTCAAATCCTCCTCCGCCTTGTCGCGTGAGAAGCCCGCCTGCGCCACCGAATGAATCGAGTTGGTGTAACGCAGCTTGGCGACTTCGTAGGAGGTCTTGAAATCGAGCATCACCGAATCCGACACCAGTTGGTTCTTGAAAAGCTGTTCGTTGCGTTTGAATTCTGCTTCGGCGCGCTCCATCTCCGCTCGCGCAAGCGTTTCGCTGGATAATGCGGATTTGTAACTGGACTCGGCGGAATTGCGGCTGGCCTTGTACGTGTCAGCCTTGATCTGCACGAGCAAGTCACCTTTCTTCACGTGATCGCCCTCGCGCACGGGCAAAGCGACGATTTCTCCCGCCACCTCCGGGCTGATGACGACCTGGACGACTGGTTGAATCCGGCCATTGGCCACGATGAGTTCGGTGAGATCGCGGCGGGTGACCTTTTCCGTGGTGACCGCGATGGCTTTTTCGCCCTTGCGGCAGAACTGCGGCATTACCAAGCCGAGAACGATGACCGTGGCGATGACGATGTAGCGGCGGGTTTTCTTTGATTTGGCCATTAGATTCCGTTTCAGGGCTTGGACAGGGTGAGAGTGAAAATGTTTTGAAAATTCCCGGCGCGACCGCCCGCTCGCACAAATAATATTTGGTTGTCCGACATGGATTTGAACCATGACTAGGCGAGTCAAAGTCGCCTGTGCTACCATTACACCATCGGACAGACCATGCCTAAATTATCCAGCCCGATGGATTAGCGCAAAGAAAAACTCGGCCCGGCAAGCTTGGGTAACCGGCTTTCCAGCTTGTCAGCCCCAATCTCACCCGATAATTTTGCCGCGAAGTTTCCCCGGACGTCCAAACAAACCTTTCAGTTTGCATGGCAAGACTCAGCGTGATCCGGGAATATTCAAACATTCAGAACCCCACACCAAGAAAGGACCGCCATGTCATACGCCGACGATACCCGGCTCTGGTTGGAAGCCCGGAGTCTCCTCTCCAAACAGCGCAACAAAGATGCTGTCGTGAACTACTACACCAATCGCGGCATGGATCCGGATGAAGCCCGGGAAATGATCTACTCGATCTATCAGGAAAACCTGTCGGAAAACCGCAAGTCTGCCATGGGCTGGTTGCTGGGCGGCGGCGGTGGCATGGTGTTGTTCATTCTTCTGCTTTTTGTGGGAGGCTGGGTGACCCTTTTCAGCCTGGTCGGAATATTCATCAGCTTGGTCATCCTGCTCATCGGCGTGGGGCGCTTCTGCATCGCCAAGGGTTATGAAATGGACGAAGAAGTCTGAAGCGGAAGAAAAACAAACACGGCGGAGCACCACCGGGACACAACTAATATGGAACCGAAACATTCAGGTTGGGGCATCACCTCATTCAGCATCAGTCTCCTGGTCGGCTTCCTGATCTTCGTCACCCTGATCGTCGCGGGCGTGATGCAAGCCCGGACCCCGGAAGGCATGGATGAAAACTCCCCGGTCACGATTTTCATCGGACTCGCCATCATTGGTCTGCTCCTGCTCGATCTGCTCGCCATCGGGTTCGGCGTGGTCGGGTTGTTGCAGCGGAACACCAAAAAGGTTTTCGCCATCCTTGGCATCGTGTTCGCCGCACTCACGCTGCTCGGCACCATCGCGCTGATCATCTTCGGGAACGCCCGCATGGCCCAGTAAACCGAAAGCTTTTCTCAACGTGTGGCCGACGACCGGTTAGTGATGTGCCATTTCAACTTGAGCGCATTCCCGATCACCACCAAATCCGAAACGCCCATCGCCAACGCACACAAGACCGGGCTCATGAAACCCAATGCCGCCAGAGGCACGCCCACTGCGTTGTAGAAGAACGCCCAGAACAGATTCTGTTTGATCGTCCGCAACGTCGCCCGCGCCAGCCCCAACGCCTCCGGCACGGCTTCGATGTCTGATTTCAGCAAGACGATATCCGCCGCCGCCCGCGCCACATCACTCGCCCGCGTAACCGCGATTCCCAAGTCTGCCTGCTCCAAAGCCGGGGCGTCATTGATGCCATCACCCACGAATGCCACCCGTTCGCCGCGCGCTTGAAGTTTCTTGATGAGTTCCGCCTTCTGTTCCGGGCGCACCTCGGCAAAAACATTTTCCGACGCGATGCCGCATTGTTTGGCGATGCCGGCCGCCGTGACGACATTATCCCCCGTGAGCAAAAACGCTTTCAGCCCTTGCTGTTGCAGTTGGGTGACCACCGCTGCCGCACCCGGCTTCAACGTGTCCTTCACCGCAAACAAACCAATCAAGTCGTTCTGCTGCACCAACCCGACGATGGTCGCCCCCTGCCCCGACCATTCGGCAATAAAACTCTCTCCCGCCGCGAGCGCTACGCCACTTTCGCGCAACCAACGGATCGAACCAAGCCTCGTCATACTCCATCCCCCATCCTCCATCCTCTGCTTTGCTTCCACTCCTGCCCCGCGGATCTCCTGCCACTCTTGAAGCTCCACCCGCTCCACCGCCAATCGTGCGACCGCCTGGCTGATCGGATGGGTTGAATCGCGAGCCAATGCCGCCGCCAGATTTCCGACTTCTGACTTCTGACCTCCGACCTCTGAAACCGCCACGACCTCGGGATTCCCCACTGTGAGCGTCCCCGTCTTATCAAAAACAATCGCCGTGATGTTCCCCGCCTTTTCCAACGCCACACCGTCACGGATCAAAATCCCGTGTCGCGCGGCTGCGTTCGCGCTGGCCATGATCGCCGCCGGAGTTGCCAATCCCATCGCGCACGGACACGCCACGATCAACACCGCTGCCGCGATGATGAAACCCGCCCCTGCCCCGCTTGGCGGATGCGCCGTCCACAGATACGGCGCAAACATGTGAAACACATTCGCCATGGTTTCCGGCGCAAAAGCCCACGCCAACCCCGCCAGCAACGCGATTATCGTGACCACCGGCACAAACACATTGCTCACGCGATCTCCCAGCCGCTGAATGTTCGCCCGGCTCGTCTGCGCGCGTTGCACCGCCGCAATGACCTGCGCCAGCGCCG
>ERZ1292630.3514-Hain-H41-02um-R3-3514-length-13711-cov-4_pt1 | contig 13711 bp, 14 predicted proteins | sample MGYA00564408_ERZ1292630 | MGnify/ENA primary metagenome ERZ1292630 (study PRJEB36523, sample SAMEA6512641) | groundwater metagenome | collected 2019-01-08 | study: AquaDiva: Metagenomics assemblies of 32 groundwater samples | reverse complement strand
AAGAAGTGGCTTTTCGTGTTAGAATAACTCCATCAATAAATCAATTGCGCCAGTCTGTGGTGTTGCTCAATCAAGCTCTTTTTGGCGCCCAGGATAGCTTTACCGGTAGAACATATCAAACTTTAAGCGAGGCGGTGAACACTGCGCTCAGGCAAGATCCTCGTTTTCCAACTGGTGGCGGATATGTTTCTCAATAATACATTTTTATGAAGCAGACAGATAATTTAACGGATAAAATGGACAAAGTCGTGAATCTTTGCAAGAGGCGCGGCTTTGTGTTTCCTGGATCAGAAATTTACGGAGGTATGGCGAACTCTTGGGACTACGGGCCCTTGGGAGTAGAGCTGAAAAATAATATAAAAAAATTGTGGTGGAAAAAATTTGTCCAGGAGCGTGATGATATGGTGGGAATTGACGCGGCTTTGATTATGAATCCGAAAGTTTGGGAAGCGTCAGGGCATTTAAAAAACTTTACTGATCCCTTGGTTGAATGCAAAAAATGTCACAATCGTTTTCGTTCGGATACATTGGAAGGTCAAAAAAATTGTCCAGAATGCGGCGGAGAATTTACGCAGGCGCAACAATTTAATTTAATGTTCAAAACATTTATTGGTCCGGCGGAAGAAAGCGCCAATATTGCGTATTTTCGTCCAGAAACCGCTCAAGCAATGTTTGTGGATTTTAAAAATGTTTTAAATACTACGCGCAGAAAAATTCCTTTTGGTATCGCGCAAGTAGGCAAAGCTTTTCGCAATGAAATTACCCCGGGGAATTTTATTTTTCGCACACGCGAATTTGAGCAGATGGAAATAGAATATTTTATTCGTGAAAAAGATTGGAAAGAGTCATTAGAATATTGGTTAGGCGAAATGAAGGCATGGATGAAACTAATCGGCTTAAAAGATGAAGATTTGCATTTTGCGGAAATTCCAGACGGCGAGAGAGCGCATTATTCCAAAAGAACTGTGGATATAGAATTTGCCTTTCCTTTTGGCGTGAAAGAATTATATGGCATAGCTTATCGTACAGATTTTGATTTGAAAAATCATCAAGAAAAAAGCGGGACCGATTTAACCTATAAAGATCCTGTAGTTGGCGAAGAGCCGTTCCTTCCTCATGTCATAGAGCCGACTTTTGGTGTAGATAGGACGTTTTTGGCGGTTCTAATTGCCGCTTACCAGGAAGAACAAGCAAAGAGTGCCGAGGGCGAGGAGGAAGAAAGAATTGTTTTAAAACTTCCCAAAATGCTTGCGCCTATACAGGTTGCCGTTTTGCCCCTTTCTAAAAAAGAAGAGCTTTCTAGCGTGGCCCAAAAGATCGCGCAAGATTTAAGAAAAAATTTCACGGTGGATTATGATGAAACGCAAAGCATCGGCAAGCGTTATCGCAGGCAGGACGAAATAGGCACACCGTTTTGTGTGACGGTGGATTTTGAGTCTCTTGAAGACGAAGCGGTGACAATCAGGGAGCGGGACAGTATGGAACAGGAGAGAATAAAAATAAAAGAGCTAGAAAATTATCTTTCTGAAAAATTTAAGTAGAAATTTATGCCAGAACATATTTTAAAGCGCATTTCCAAATCAGGCTTGCGCATTTTGGGTATTCCGATGGTGGATTCACAATCAATCACCGTTTTAGTTTTGGTGGGTGTGGGCTCTGACTACGAAAATAAAAAAATAAATGGCGCCTCTCATTTTCTGGAACACTTGATGTTTAAAGGGACAAAAAAACGCCCATCGGCATTTTTAATATCTTCCGAGCTGGACCAGATGGGAGCTGAATACAATGCTTTTACTTCAAATTATTACACGGGATATTATATAAAAGCTGAAAAAAATCATCTTGGTAAAATGCTTGATGTCGTTTCGGACATGCTTTTTTGCTCCCTATATTCCAAAGAAGAGATCGAAAGAGAGCGGGGTGTTATTTTTGGGGAGATTGATATGTATGAAGACATGCCCAATCATCATGTGGAAGATGTTTTTATGGAGCTTCTTTACAAAGACCAGCCTCCCGGGCTTCCTGTTACTGGCACAAAAAAATCTTTAAAAAATATCAGCCAAAAGGACATCATAAACTATGTAAAAAATAATTACGGAGCTCAAAACGCCGTTTTGGTTTTGTCGGGTAAAATCAACGACAAAGACCTACTTTTAGCTGAAAAATATTTTGAAAATTTAAAAAGAAAAAAAGTTGCCGAGCAAAAAACTCCTAAAGAGATTCAAAAATCTCCTGCGATAAAATTTTTACACAAAAAAACAGACCAAACGCATTTTGTACTAGGCGTCAGGGCTTTTTCGGTAAAAGACAAAAGGCGTTACGCGATGTCAGTTTTAAGCATTATTTTGGGCGGCAATATGAGCTCGCGGCTTTTTATCAAAGTTCGGGAAAGAGAGGGGTTGGGATATTATATACATTCAAATTTAGATCTGCGTCCTAAATATGGATTTTTAGCCTTTAACGCGGGTGTGCACAATGACAAGGTTTTGCGTGCTGTGGATATAATAATTAATGAGCTCAACGATATAAAGAAAAACGGGGTAAGTGTTGATGAGCTTAAGCGAGCAAAAAACTATATAGAGGGGAAGACGCTGGTAAATCTTGACACTTCAGACGCGCTGGCAAATTTTTATGCTTCAGAAGAATTAATTTTCAATAAATCAGATTCTCCGCAAGAATATCTATCCCGGATAAAAAAAGTTTCCCCGAAAAACGTAAAAGATTTGGCGGAAGAAATTTTTGTCCAGGAAAAATTAAATTTAGCTCTCATCGGGCCAGATATAGACCGCTCAGGTCTTTACAAAATACTAAAAAAGATATAAAATATAAAGGATGCCGACAGAAAGATTGACAATAGATGTTTCTTATAAAACTCTCTGGCGAATAGCCGTGTGGGTTGTTTTGTTTTTTGTGGCTTTTTACGTGCGGGATGTTTTGATGGTTTTGTTATTGTCCATAATCCTAGCTTCGGTGGTGGAAATACCGGTTCAGTTTTTTCATAGATTTAAAATACCCCGAATCGCAAGCGTTTTAATAATATACGCTTTGGCCGTATTTGTTTTTGCTTTGATTGTTTATTTGCTTTTGCCGCCCCTGGTTGTTGAAATAAGAAACCTTTCCACGGTCTTGCCTCCGTTTTTTTACGAGCTTTCCGACGGATCGTTTTTACCGCAAATTCATTTAAATTTAGAAAGCACCACTAATCTTTTGGACATAATATCCGGATGGGTAAATTCTCAGACAAATATTTTATCGGCTTTGACGGGTTTTTTTGGCGGAGCGTCATCAGCCGTTATAGCTGTAGTGATTTCCTTTTATTTATCAACGCAAGAAAAAGGGATTGAAAAGTTTTTGCATCTTGTGTTGCCCCACGAAAGGGAACAATACATTATTGATTTGTGGAGAAGAGCACAAGACAAGATTGCCAATTGGTTGCGCGGTCAGATAGTTTTGGGGCTTTGTATGGGCGTATTGGTTTTTATTGGGTTAAAAATAATAGGCGTTAAGTACGCTTTAATTTTAGCTCTTGTGGCGGCTATTTTTGAAATAGTGCCGTTTGTTGGCCCGATTTTAGCGGCCGTTCCTGCTGTGGTGCTGGCATTTTTACAGGCGCCAATTTTGGCATTTTGGACAGTCGGCATGTTTTTAATAGCGCAACAACTTGAAAATCACGTTTTTGTGCCTTTGGTTATGAGGCGCTTGGTGAGCATGAATCCAGTAATTGTAATCATTGCTTTAATCTTGGGCGCAAAACTCGGAGGAATTTTAGGTGCTATTTTAGGGGTGCCAGTGATGTCGGTGATTGAAGAGGTGGTGGCTGATTTTAATAAGAAAAAGGCGCGCTCTTCCTAATTTATGTTTTTATATATTGTATCAACACCGATAGGTAATCTAAAAGACATCACGCTTCGCGCTCTTGATACGTTCAAGGGCGTTGATTTAATTTTGTGTGAAGATACCAGAGTCACATCTAAACTTTTACAAAAATATGATATTAAAAAACCGCTTCTTTCCTATCATCAGCATTCCAAAATAAGCCAAATAGATAAAATTTTGGAATTACTTGGGGAAGGAAAAAATATTGCCCTAGTTTCCGATGCTGGCACCCCGGGAATATCCGATCCAGGCAATATGTTAGTTCAAAAGACACTGGAAAAATTTGGTGATAGCGTAAAAATAGTGCCAATTCCGGGCGCCTCAGCACTTACCGCCCTGGCATCAGTCAGCGGAATTAATACGGACAAGTTTTTGTTTATGGGATTTTTACCTGTCAAAAAGGGCAGGTCTAAAATTTTAGAAGAAATAAAAAATTCAGAACATCCTGTAATTTTTTATGAATCACGATATAAAATTATAAAAACTCTAAATGATTTAAAAGGCATTGTGCCTTCAGCTCAAGCCATTGTTGGCCGAGAACTGACCAAGATTTTTGAAACCATTTACCGAGGTAAAATAGAAGAAGTTTTAGAAAAAATCAAAAATGATCCGCAAAAGGGAGAATACGTTGTGTTAATTCAAAATTAAAACCCCGCTTTGCGGGGTTATTAAATTACTTCAACTAAACAATCTTCATAGCTATACTTTGACCTATGATTATACGTTGCATCACTAGTGCATTCTTTAAAAAATTTAGAAGGTGGTATTTCAGATTTAGCGGAAAAGCAGATAAAAAAAGATCCATCTGGTGATTTTCCCACCATAATTTTTCCATCAATGGAGTATTGAGGAAAAATGTCATCTTCTTTGATTAGTCTCGCGTTGCGCAATTGGAATTTTCTGGGATTTGCCTTAATGTCTTCAATAATAGATTTTAAAAGAACAAATTTTTTATTCGTAGCGGGCGTTGATCTTTCTGCCATTTTTCCTCCTCGGACTTTAATCAGATATTACATTAAATATAATTCCAGTCAAATTCTTTTAAGTAAAAAAGCCCCCATGGGGGCTTAATATTTTGTTGAGTAAAAAATTACGGATATTCTACGAAACAGCCTTCGAGATTGAGACGACTTGGATCTTCTCGGCAAATTTTGGGTCGGCAGGCTTTGGGCCAAAAGATTAGATATCCCAAAAAGAGGTATTGAGAAGACAGCTCTCCGTGGTTTGGTTTGAATGCTACAAAATATTCACGACTGGCATTTTCCATGTGATGGACAACAAGAATGCCTTTTCGATAAATGCCCTCATGTTCGTAAACAGCACTCCGGCCATTTAAAGAACAGCCGTCATAACCGATTCTCGTCAAGGCATCTTTGAGCGGAATCATTTCGATTGGCTTGGTTGTTTCGTTCACTCGCGGCCTCCTTTTTAAAGAGTCGTCTCTGTCCTCAAGCCATTATTAGCAAGAGACCATTGCTTTATTTCTACCGCAGTTCATTCAATAAGTCAAGTTCCATGCAAGACAAATTTATGCTAATGTTTAGTTGTCATATTCTACTCTGCCAGCTGGCGGACTATTTACTACTTTCTTCACCCTGTTAAATAGAGCGGAGCTCTAATTTGCGGGGCAAATTATTTAACAGGGTAAATATATGTTAATCGACTCACACGTCCACGTTCATTTCGGAGATTTTAAAGATGATGCTGATGAGGTGATAAAAAGGGCGCTATCACAAAACATATGGCTGATTAATGTCGGCACAAATAAAAAAACTTCACAAGAAGCCCTTGATTTGGCGCAAAAATACTCAGAGGGAGTTTTTGCGGCAGTTGGCACGCATCCTCACGATGCAAAGGAAAAATTGAAGACGGACGATCAAGAAAAAGGCTTTGAATTTTTATTGGCGCTTGCTCAAAAGGACAAGGTGGTTGGGATAGGCGAGTGTGGCCTGGATTATTTTAAACTGGATGATGAAAACATAAAAAAGGAGCAGAAAAATTTATTTTTGCGTCACATTGAACTTTCTCAAAAATCTCAAAAGCCGCTGATAATTCATTGCCGCGATGCCCACAAAGACATGCAGGAAATTTTGCGTGCCCATAAAAATGATTTGCTTAAAAATCCTGGCGTAATGCATTTTTTTACCGGATCTAAAGAAGATGCTAAAATTTATTTGGATATGGGATTTTATATCTCCTTTTCTGGCGTGATAACTTTTGCGCGGGATTATGACGAAACTATACGTTTTGTGCCGAAAGATAGAATTTTAATAGAAACGGACGCGCCTTATGTTTCACCCGTGCCTTTTCGCGGAAAAAGAAACGAGCCTTCCTATGTAAAATATGTTGCCGACAAATTGGCGGAGATTTTAGAGGAAGATAAAGAAAAAATATACAAACAAACTTTTGATAACGCAAAAAATCTCTTTAGGTTTTAATCAGTGAGGTGTCAGCATCTAAGGTATTGACTTTTCCAATAAAGCGTTTTAGAATGTAAGCGTTCTTTTACAAAAGGAGGGTCATCATGCCGACTTGTCCAAGAAAGGTTATTTTGAATTTATTTGATCGGAGAATTGGATTTACCAAAGAAGATATTAGGGCGGATTTTATGAAAATCCAAAAGGAAGCTCCCGCCAATCTTGATCTGCTTATAGATGAGTGTCTTTGCTGGGGGCTACAATTTGGCCTTTTGAATTGTGATGGAGAAACCTACTTTAATGCGCGAAACCGGTCGTTAAACCAACAAAAGGAGGCGTGAAGTGTCGAAAGGTCTAGCAGAGCGCGCCACACACAATGTCAAGGTTCTTATGGGGCTCATTAACGCTTGGGAGGAAGTTAACGGGCGCAACAATTTTACGGCAGACGAGATAGAAAGAACATTTGCCAAAGCAAACGATGGCGACATCTGGATTGACGGATGTTCTTCGGTAGAGGAATTTTTGGAGAACTTGTTCAGGTTGCATGATTTGGATTGCGAATTCGTTCCTTCGGCGGTTTATTCTCTTCCAAAGAAGAGTCGCGAAGATGTATGAGACAGAAATCGAAAACGGAAAAAAATTGGTCCAAAGAATTGAGGAGCTGACTTCACGTGACGCAGTAACTTGGCGGCAAGCCAACAGATGCGGGATTTTTGATAGATATGAGTGTCGTCTTGGTAATCTACTGTTTATTTTTGAGGAGTGTGGTGGCGTCTTTATTGTCTTGACTGGTCGCGATAATAGTTTTAGGGACATCTTTCGTGAAGCGCGGTGCGGAATTTTGAGGATTGAGATTAGAGATCAGCTACAGCGCCAGAAAACATTGTGTCTGGCAAAAGATGCCGGTCAATTACTGGATATCCTTACAAAAACATTCGGTAATACATAAATTAACACACCGCCTTGCAACGCAGGGCGGTTTTTTATTTAACAGGGTTGACACGACGCGACCCACCTTGTTATTCTTAAGGCAAGTTAGTTTTTTAAAAAGAAAGAGGGGATGATGCTCAAAAGAGAGAAGCAGGACTCTTTTTCAAAATTGATTGATAAGTTGGTGGATTTGACTAATGGTGACAAGATCTTTTGGGAAACCCATCTGGGTCTTTCTCGTTGTAAATCATGCGATATTGAGTTTACGATTGATAATCCACAAGACGGAAAACCGACTTTTTATATCGAAAATGGACCAGACAAATCAACAATTACTAGCTACAAGGTTCGTGATCTTATTTCTGCCATTTATGACCAAGAGCGTCGTTTCTATCCCGTGTCGCCGCCTGATCCTACAATTAAAGAGCGAGAAATTGAACAGAAAAAGAAGTGCCTAGAAAGTTGTAGCGACGCTGTTGAGATTTTGAGCAGGACGTTTCCTAAGTAATTAATAATCATGCCGGCTCAAAAGCCGGTTTTTGTTTTGAAATTTTCTGATTTCGTTATATATTAAAGAAGTCGTGGTTTTAGATAAAAACAAATAATGATTCGCTATAACCATCAAAAAATCGAGAAAAAATGGCAGAAAAAATGGATTCAGGACAAACTTTACAGCGTGAAAGATGAAGTGAAAAACAAGCCAAATTTTTACGAACTTGTAATGTTCCCGTATCCTTCGGGCAATTTGCATATTGGGCATTGGTACAATTTCGCGCCAGCTGACGTAGTGGCGCGTATGAAAAGAATGCAGGGTAAAAACGTCTTGCTCCCTATTGGTTTTGACGCATTTGGCTTGCCAGCGGAAAATGCTGCCATTCAAAGAAAGATTCATCCGGAAAAATGGACTCTGCAGAATATTAAAAATATGCGTACGCAACTCCAAAGCATTGGAACGATGTTTGATTGGTCGCGTGAAGTTATTACTTGTCTGCCAGAGTATTACAAATGGACTCAGTGGCTTTTTATAGAGTTATACAAAGCAGGGCTTGTCTACCGCGATAAGACCTTAGCTAATTGGTGCCCAGAAGATCGCACGATTTTGGCAAATGAACAGGTGGAAGACGGTAAGTGTGAAAGATGCGGATCAGCTGTTGAGCAAAAAGTTTTAGAGCAGTGGATGATAAAAATAACGGATTATGCAGAAAATTTGCTTGATGGTTTAGATAAAATGGATTGGCCGGAAAAAACGAAACTGATGCAAAAAAATTGGATAGGAAAATCAGAGGGGGCAATTATTAAATTTTCAATTTCTAATTTTCAATTTTCAATTAAACCTGAAAATTCCCAGGCGTCAAAAGAACAAAAATACATAGAGGTTTTCACAACGCGTCCCGATACTATTTTTGGCGTTACATATTTAGTTTTGGCTCCGGAAAATCCATTAGTTGATATTTTAACTGTGCCAAACCAGAAAAAAGAAGTGGAAAATTATAGAAAACAAACTGCGGCAAAATCTGAGCTAGAGCGCCAATTTTTAAATAAAGAAAAAACCGGAGTTTTTACGGGAGCGCATGTCATAAATCCTGCCAACAGTGAAAAGGTCCCTGTTTATATATCCGACTATGTTTTAATGAATTATGGAACAGGCGCGGTAATGGCGGTACCAGCGCATGACCAAAGGGATTTTGAATTTGCCCAAAAACTTCGCTTATCGATTAAAGAGGTTGTTAGGCCCGAACATGGATTGAAAGATGAAAATGTTTTTAAAGCGTTTGAAGATGATGGGATTTTAATTGAGTCGGGGCAATTTTCTGGGCGTAAATCTGAAAAGGCTAAAGCTGAAATTGTTGAGTGGCTTGCGCAAAAAGATTTAGGAAATAAAAAAACAAATTATCGTCTGCGCGACTGGACAGTTTCTCGTCAAAGATACTGGGGTTGTCCCACACCGATGATTCATTGCCAAAAATGCGGCTGGCAGGCTGTGCCAGAAAAAGATCTACCAGTTTTGCTCCCTAAAATAAAAAATTATCTACCCGAGGGCGAAGGGAAGTCTCCTTTGGCAAATTCAGAAAAATTTGTAAATACCAAATGTTCAAAATGCGGCGGCCTGGCACAGCGCGAAACAGACACCCTGGATACTTTTATGGATTCGGCGTGGTATTTTGCGCGCTATACTGACTCCAAAAACAAAAAATCTTTTGCCGATAAGAAGAAGCTAGACGCTTGGTTGCCAATCGATTTATATATCGGTGGAGCTGAACATGCTACGAAACACTTGATATATGCCAGATTTATCGGGCAATTTTTACACAACGAGGGATATTTAAAAACCAAAGAGCCGATATTAAAAATGCGTCACCAGGGATTAATCCTGGGGCCCGACGGGCAAAAAATGTCCAAGTCTAAAGGCAACGTTGTCGATCCTGATCAGGTTGTGAAAGTTTTTGGAGCTGATTCAACGCGCATGCATCTTTGTTTTATGAGCGAATATTCCCTGGGCGGACCATGGGAGACGAAGGGGATTTTAGGCGTGAATAGGTTTTTAATCAGAGTTTGGAATTATTTTAACGATAGAGAAAAATTTATAAAAAAACATGGTTTATACAGTCTTGGAAACAGACAAAAAGAGCTTGATGTGTTAATTAACAGAACCATCAAATTTGTTGAGGAAGACATAAATAATCTAAAGTTTAATACGGCAATTAGTAAGTTGATGATATTATTTAATACTTTAGATGAAACCATATCGTTGAAAAATGAGCTTGGTGGTCGGGTAAGATATTTAGACGGAGAAAGAAGTGATAAAATTTTAAAACTGCTCGCTCCTTTTGCCCCACACATTACTGAGGAAATTTGGCGTGAAATTTTAAAACACAAAAAAAGTATTCATCTGGAGGAATGGCCTAAATATGATGAAAAATTTTTAGAAGAAGACGAGTTTGATTTAGTGATTCAGATAAACGGCGTTTTGCGCGATTTAGTGCGCGTGCCGAAAAATATCACCAAAGAGCAGGCTGAAAAAATTGCTCTTTTACAGCCCAAAATAACAAAATATTTTGAAGGAAAAAATATCAAAAAAGTAATATTTGTCCCGGGCAGATTAATTAATTTAGTTTTATAAAAATATGTGTGGAATAGTAGCCTACATCGGAAAAAGATCAACAGAGGACGTTTTGATTGAAGGATTAAAGAGTTTAGAATATCGCGGATATGATTCGGCGGGATTAGCTTTGCAGGAAGACGGAAAAATTACACTTAAAAAAGTGGTGGGACGCGTGAAAGGGCTGGATGAGAAAAGGAGCCAGAAAGAATGGATTTTAGGTATCGCTCATACGCGCTGGGCGACACACGGAAAACCATCAATCCCCAATGCCCATCCGCACCACGATTGCCAGAAAAACATTTATTTGGCGCACAACGGCATTATTGAAAATTATCTTGATCTTAAAAAAGAATTAGAAAAAAAAGGACATAAATTTTATTCGCAGACAGATACAGAAGTTTTGGCGCACCTGATAGAAGAAAATTATAAAAATAAAAAATCTTTGGAAAATGCTGTTGCCCAAAGCCTGCAGAAGGTCAAAGGGACTTATGGAATTGCCGTTATTTCAAAAAGTGAGCCGGGGAAAATTGTGGCTGCCAAAATGTCCAGCCCTTTATTGATAGGGCTGGGACAAAACGAATTTTTTATCGCTTCGGACGCTGCGGCGGTTTTGAAATACACCAACAAGGTGGTTTATTTAAATGATGGGGAAATGGCCATTATTAATGGAAACCAGATCTATTTTCAAACTATCGGAGAAAAATCAATCAAAAAATCATCACAGACACTGGAGTGGTCGTTGGACCAATCCAAAAAGGGCGGCTTTGCGCATTTTATGCTGAAGGAAATTTTTGAAGAGCCAGAAGCTTTGCGCAATACTTTTCGCGGACGCCTTATGCCAAAATCCGGAGAGGTGATATTGGGCATTGAGGCGGAAATGGGAGCGCGCCTGAAAAATATAAACCGTATAATATTTTGCGGATGCGGCACAGCATATCTGGCGGGGCTCTACGGGAAATATATCGCCGAGGACTTTTTGGGCATTGAGGCCAAGGTGGAGCTAGCATCTGAATTTAGATATCAAAATCCAGTAGTGGGTCCAAATGATTTATTTGTAGTGGTATCGCAATCGGGCGAGACGGCAGACACCTTAGCGGCATTGCGCCTTGCCAAAGAAAGGGGCGCGCTGACTTTGGGCATTGTGAATGTGGTTGGTTCCACCATTTCACGCGAAACTGATGGAGGAATTTTTAATCACATCGGACCTGAAATAGGGGTTGCCTCAACCAAAGCACTTTTATCTCAAATGGGAGTTGTAAACCTTTTGGTTTTGATGATTGCTAAATATCATCAAATAAAATTATTAAAACGCAAAACATTAGCACAGACACTTGCAAAAATTCCTGAGCAAATTGAAAAAATTTTAAAGCAATCAAAAGAAATTAAAAAAATTGCGCAAAAGTATAAAAATTACAAAAATTTTCTTTACATTGGTCGCGTCTTTAATTTGCCGACGGCTTTGGAGGGCGCTCTTAAACTTAAAGAAATATCCTATATTCACGCCGAGGGATATGGGGCGGGGGAGATGAAACACGGGCCCATTGCGATGATAGATGAAAATTTTCCGACACTAGCGATTGTGCCGCAAGGAGAAACATATGAAAAAATGATTTCAAATATCCAGGAGATAAAAGCTAGAAACGGAAAAATTATCGCCATAGCTACGGAGGGCGACAAGCTTATTGGAAAAATCGCCGACGATGTATTTTATGTTCCCAAAACTATTGAATCTTTGACAACTCTTTTAAATATCATACCTCTTCAGCTTCTGGCATATTATGTCGGCACATCTAAAGGTTATGATGTGGACAAGCCAAGAAATTTAGCAAAATCGGTGACAGTAGAATAAATAGGTTGTTTTCTGTAGGTATAAAAATTTACACAAAAAAGCCGCCGCGTTTGACGCGGCGGTTAATTTTATTTTTTTGTCTGAGCCTTAAGAAGGCTGATCGCCTTTTTAAGCTGAGAATCGTTTTGTGGCAAAATGTCGCCAAAAGTCCAAACCGGCAATCCGGGCGCTATCTCGTAGTCCGGCACCACTCCATTTTCGTTCCAAGTAGTACCATCGGGCAGGAAAAGATATGAGTTGGGGATGCTCAAAGAGTCTCCATTGCTCAATTCAACGGGAATCTGAGAGATTCCTTTTCCTCCACTCTGCTCGCCTACAATTAGGGCGCGCTTATGGTATTGCAGAACCGCCGAAACGACTTCGCTGGCAGAGTAACTGTTGCCGTTTATTAAAATAACCAAAGGTTTATCAGTGCAGCCCTCCTTCACGAATGAAACAGAGGTGCTTTGCGGAAGATTCCTGAAATTTTGGATATACAGGATTTTTTCAGGTGGTAGAAAATAAGACGCAATAAATTTGCAGGCCTTGGCGCTTCCTCCGGGGTTATCTCTCAAATCGATCACATAACCCCTGACGTTAGAAAATTGTCCAATACATTTAATAAATTCTTCCCCGGTGTTCGTTTTAAAGCTTCTGATCTGTATGTACAAAAAACCATCGATTTTCTTGCAAATCACTGAGGGCATCGCAAGCTCTTTTTTGTTTGAAATTATGTAAAAAGTTTTGTTGTTACGCACAATGCCCAAGATTACTTTGTCCGATGCAAGATAGCTTTCTTCGTCAAAAACGTCTTTTCTGTGTGTAATCTCTTGGTCATCAACGCTGATAATTTCATCTCCTTCGCGAATGCCTGCAATTTTAGCCGGAGAATCAGGCGCCACATATCTGACGAAGTAGTGTCCTGATCTTACAGCCAGCAATGCCCCTATTGTTTTTCTGGGACGACCGTCATCTTTTTCTACGTAATAGCAGTATTCGTGGAGTTGTTCTACCATGCCTTTACGCATGTTGTCTTCCATTTCATCAGGAGTAATGGTCTGAAAATAAAACAAATTGAGATTGCGCTTAATCTCTTCAAGAAGGGGGTCACTATTCGTGATCACAACATTAGGAAGGATTGTTACCGGTAAAACAGGGCGTCTTTTTTCAATGCGGCTATCATGAATAAAAACGACAATAATTAGAGAGGCCAGGGCTAGTGCAAAAAGTACATAAAAAACTAAACGAACTTTAAAAGTAAAAAATCCTTTCCGGGGCCTTTTGAAGCTGGGCATCTGCCACTCCTTTTTGTTAAGGTTCTAAGTTAATTATATAACTACAATTTTAAATAAGTAAACCCCCACACCTATGCGTAGGTGTGGGGGTAAACCTTTTTGTTTGCGAGGGCGCTCCCAAGTGTTTGGGTGCGGCTGTTGTTTTGAAAAACCATCCGCAGGAAAATTTGCTTGGTATTTAAAATGAAACCTATTTTATAGGTTTCATTTTAAATAAATTTTCCGAGGACGTGATGAAATCGCTCGCAGGAAGCGATTGAGT
>ERZ1292630.3513-Hain-H41-02um-R3-3513-length-13711-cov-4_pt1 | contig 13711 bp, 8 predicted proteins | sample MGYA00564408_ERZ1292630 | MGnify/ENA primary metagenome ERZ1292630 (study PRJEB36523, sample SAMEA6512641) | groundwater metagenome | collected 2019-01-08 | study: AquaDiva: Metagenomics assemblies of 32 groundwater samples | reverse complement strand
TCGTTCTACCACACTTATTTATTTTATTACTTTATGACTTAATCATACAAGGGGTAGGTTTAAAACCTACCATCTACGGATATTTATTTTTAAGGAATAAAAATGGCAGAAAATACAAAAATTCTTGTTGTGGAAGATGAAGAATCAATTGCAAGATTTATTGAATTAGAATTAAAATGCGAAGGTTACGAAGTTTTTGTATGTCATGATGGTATGTCGGGTTTAACAAAAGCAAGAGAATTAAATCCTGATCTAGTTATTTTAGATAGAATGTTACCAAATATGGATGGACTAGAAGTTTGCAAAAGATTAAAACAAACAACCGATATACCAATAATAATGTTAACTGCTAAAGGTGAAATAATCGATAGAATAGAAGGTTTGGATTCTGGTGCAAATGATTATATTGTAAAACCATTTAATTTAGATGAACTATTAGCAAGAGTAAGAGTTCAACTAAGAGCAAAAAAACCAAAGGAAAAAACTCTTTTACAATTTAATGATATTTCTATTAATCTTCAAAGTAGAGAAGTAAAAAGAGATAACCGATTAATAAATCTTTCGCCTAAAGAATATGAACTTCTTTTACTTTTTATTCAAAATGCGAGAAATGTTTTATCAAGAGATAAAATATTAGAAAAAATTTGGGGCTGGGATTTTAATGGGGATGATAATGTTTTGGAAGTTTATATCCACGGTTTAAGAGATAAAATTGAACAAGGTGGAAAACCAAGAGTAATTCAAACTATAAGAGGTATAGGATACGTCCTAAAAGATATTTAATGAAAATAAAAACAATTCTTACATTATGGTTTACTATTTTAGTAAGTTTTTTATTGATTATTTCTAACGTTATTGTTTTTTATGGAATAAAATCTTATTTATATAACCAAAAAAGTGATGAAGTAAGAGAACGAGGGCTTGAAGTTGAAAAGGTAATAAATGCCCTTGCAAATGAACGAGATGAAAGTGGTGAAGATTTTGATATAAAAGATCCTGAATTACTTTCATATACACTATCAGATCAAGGAACTGCATTATATGAGGGTGCTTATGTTCAAATTACAGACTTAGATGAAGAAGAGATTTTTTCTAAATCACCAACATTAGAAAACTCTAAATTACCTATTTTAAAATTAGAAACATTAGGGCCGTTAACATTAGATTTACCAACAAAAAAAGGAAAAAATTTAACTAGAATTTTATATTATGCGACTACTATTGAAATTGAAAAAGAAGCCATTGCAAAAGTTCAAATTGGCTTACCTTTGGCAAAAAATGAAAAGCTAATATCTAGTATTCTATTTTTTATGTTTATAGAAATTATTATTTCTGTGTTAATATCAATTCTTTTTGGTATTTTTCTTTCAAGAAAAGCCTTACAACCAATGGTAAAAATAACAAATAAAGTTAATTCTATGGAAGGAAATGAATTACTTAGTTTATTAGATACAAAAAAACTAGCTGATGATGAAATAGGAAAATTAGCACAAACATTTAATAATCTTATTGTTAGAATTTCCGATGCGTTTGAATTTCAAAAAAGATTTATTTCGGATTCATCTCATGAATTAAAATCACCTCTTACCACGATAAAAGGATATGCTCAATTAATAATAAAAAGAGGTGCAGAACGCCCTGAAATTATTGATGAAGGTATGAGTGTTATAAAAAATGAATCTGAACGTCTTGAGAAACTAGTAAATGATATGCTAAACATAGCAAAAACGGGAATAAAAGTAAATTATTTTGTAAAAATAAATATAATTGAGCTTATTGATGAATTATTTAAAGAGTTAAGCATTATTCATCCTCAATTAAAATTAAAAAATTTAGATAGCGAATTATTTGTAAATGGTGATTATGATTCTTTAAAAAGAGTTTTTATTAATTTGATAGATAATTCATTAAGAGCTATAAATGATGATAATGGTTTGGTTGAAATATTAGTAAAAAATGATGACAAATTTGTTTATATAAGAGTAAAAGATAATGGTATTGGTATTTCTGAAGAACATTTACCTCATATTTTTGATAGGTTTTATCGAGTTGATTCATCAAGATCAAGAGCAAAAGGTGGAAGTGGATTGGGTTTATCATTAGTAAAAGAAATAATAGAGAATCATAAAGGCAATATTTCTGTAAAAAGTACAAAAGATGTTGGTACAAAATTTATTGTAAAATTAGACATTGTGTAGGAAACATTTAAATTTGGTATTTAATGATAAATATTCTTATAAAGTTACTTTTGAAGAGGAAGAAGAGATTGATATTGTTTCCTTACAGGGTGAAATAGATGATTTGGAAAAAAAATTAAAAGATGTAAGAAAAGAAATGAGTTTTTATTTATTATAATTAGGTTTAGTTTAAAATGACTTATGATCCCAAAAAACATAATAGAAGATCTATAAGATTAAAAAATTATGATTATTCTTCTGATGGAGCTTATTTTATAACATTTGTTACTAAAAATAGAGAAGATTTTTTTGGTGAAATTATTAATGGAGAGATGATTTTAAATAATTTCGGTAAAATAATAGAAGAAGAATGGAATAAAACAGAAGAAATTAGAGATAATATTATTCTTGATGAATTTGTCGTTATGCCTAATCATATTCATGGAATTATTTTTATTGATAATTTTTTTAATTCTAATAATGAAGGAGGAGGAGGGCGTATGCAATACGCCCCGACTCAATACATCCTTACAGATACCCCGACAGATTTCTCGACAAAAGAAAAAACTGCTTTTATATCACCAAAAAATAATCTAGGTTCAATAGTTAGAGGTCTAAAATCTGCAATGACAAAAAAATATTGGGAAAAAATGTCTCAATTGGAATATGGGGGCGAAGGACGTATGCAATACACCACCACAAATATAACCTTCAAAGAATCAATTTGGCAAAGAAATTATTATGAAAATATTATTAGAAATGAAAGAGCTTTAAATAATATTAGAAGATATATCAAAGAAAATCCTATGAAATGGTTTTTGGATAGAGAAAATAAAAATGGTGAATTTGAAAAATATAAATTTAATAGTATGAAAGAAATTAATGATTTTGAAATAAAGAAAGAAAAAGAAGTTTAAAAATAAATGGAAAAAGAACTGTCGGGGCGTATTGCATACGCCCAAAACAAGTTATAAATAGTCTGAATTTTGGTTAATTCCTGAAGATTTGGAAATTAAAAATCTTAATTCTGTAATAACTTATGTTGATTATAGAGGAAAAACACATGAAGAAGCTTTAAAAGAACGTAATTATAAAAAATTAAATGTTATTTTTAAAAACTCTAATATTAAAATTTTATTTTAGCAAGAAAATATTAAAAAAGCATATAATTATTATAACCATAATATTTTGAGTAATTTTAGAGATAAGAATTAAATGGCAACCGTAACAACACCATCTTATAATAATTATGACTTATCCAATTTTGTAAAAAATACTCAAAATACAGGTAAAATAAACCCTGTTGAATATCAGAAAGCAAAAGTAGAATTTGCTAAATCTAATCCTAATGTTAGTTTTGATAAGAGGCTTGAAGAAGCTTTTTCTGGTGTAGCAGATAAAAATTTAAGTCAAAAACTTCTTTCTGAAGCAAAAAAAATATCTGCTATTCCTTCTGCAAAAACAGAAATTTCTTTTATTGATACAGCTTTTTCTGGAGATATAACCATAAAAGATAATGCTGGAGAAATAAATAATGGTAATTTTAAAATAAATCTTACCAATCCAACATCTCAAAAAGCTTTTAAAGAACTTGATCCAGGAATAAAAGAAATAAAATATTCTGAAAAAAATGGTGAAGGAAAATATACCATAAATCATGGTAATACAATGACAGGCGATTTTTTACCAGTAGCAATAGATGTCAAAGCAGATAAAGATGGAAGATTATATATGGAACCTGCAAATGGTATGGCTTCTTTTTTTAATGGAACTATAGTTGATAAAGTTCAAAAAAATCTTGAATCGTCTCTAGGTATAAAATTAAAAGCTGATTATCAAACAGAAAAAAGAACTATAGGTGGTATTTTTGGAATTAAAAAAAGAGAAATTGAAACAGTAACAGGAAGAGTTTATCTTACTCCTGAAAGTGTGAAAACTAAACTTGGTTCTAATGAAAAACCAACTGATATAAGTGCAGATATAAAAAATGCTAAATTTAAAGTTACTCCTCAAGGAATAGAAGCTGATTTTAGTGCAAATAATGTTAAAGTTTCAAGTGGTGAACCAGTTAAAAAACCAGAGCCAAAAACAAATCTTATTATAGAAACAGATGCAATGGGTGGAGTAACAGGAACAAGAGAAGAAGTTATTCATCCAGAAGAAACTAAATACCCAAATATGAGATTTAATCTTGAAAGAGTTAGTGCAAAGTTTGAAACTCAGAAACCAGAAGAAGTTAAAGGTTTTATAAAAAATATTCAAGGTGTTTTAAAAAATGAAGGTGTTAATGCAGAAAGAGTAAAAGATTTACTGAAATCATCTGGTTTACCAGAAAATATAATAACAAATATAACTTCATTAGATGATAAAGGGATCGATAATCTTTTAAAAAATCCCGATATATCTGATAAAATAAAAAAAATATCAGTAAATTTAAATTTAAATAATGTAACAATAAATTCTAATGAAAAAGATACCAAAATAAGCTCTGAAAATCCATCTGATTCTAAAACAAGTGCAATAAGTGCTAAAGCTGATGTTGAAGTAGAGAGAAAATTAAATTTTGGTTTAGTTGAAAGATTAAAAAATGATCTTAGTGATAAAACAAAAGTTGAAAATATAAAGAAAAATTCTGGATTAAATCCTGAAGAGTTAAAAAGCTTAGATAAAATAAAAAATGAAGCTGATCTTAATAAAGTTTCTCCAGAATTAAAAACTAAATTAACATCAGTTATAAATAAACTTTATTCTAAAGAACTTTCTGGCTCTTTTAATGTAGGAAATTTAGACTCAACTATTAAAGGTGATAAAATAACTGGAAATGTTTCAGATACTTCTGCAAACCTAGCAGTTTCTTCTGGAGATGCCACTTCAAATTTTAATGTTTCTGCAAAAGAAATTAATGTTAACGATAACGATGGTACGAAAAAAATAACAGGAAAAGATGTAAAAACAGGATTAAAAGCTGAAAATATTAAATTGAATGAAGAGCAAATAAAAGTTTTAAAATCATCATTAGATACTGCAAAAAATGCAATTACTCAACAATTAGAAAAAGTTGGTATAAATGAAAAACAATTTGTAGCTATTTCTAATGCTGTAACCAGATTAGGAACACAAGCTGGTTCTATGCAAAATCAAATACAAAATATTGCCAAAGCTTCAGGTGGAACACCACAACAAGTAAAAGATTTAATGAACCTTTTTAGTAATAAAGATTTTAATAATGCTCTTTCTGATTTTTCTAATATATCAAATTCATTAAAAAATGGTAGATTTACATTAAATGCCAATGTTTCTGCAAAAGATATTGATATATCATCTTCTGATAAATTATTTTTAGCTTCTGCAAATAACTTATCGACTAAAGTTAATTTTAGCTCTAAAGATGGTCTAAATGTTAATGCAGAAAATTTAACTGCAAAAAATGTAACAGTTAAAAATACAACTGAAAAAACAACTGTATCTGCTGAAGGTTTGAAAACTAATAATATTTTAGTTCAAGGTGGAAAAGGAAAAATTGAAGGCAATGCTAATGCCTCAAATTTAAATTTTGAAAGAGATAAAAACACAGGAAACTTTACGTTATCTTCCTCTAAGGCTTCTATACATGCCCAAGGTAATTCTGGAATTAATTTTAATGCAAATGCAAGAAAAGCTTCTTTAGATTCTGATAAAAATAAACTAGAACTTGAAAAAGTTAGTACTGATGCAAAAATAAGAGGAACTATGGCAAAAGTAGAAGCTGATAAAATTACAGCTCAAAATACTAATGTTAGTGCAAATAATACAAAATTAAATGCGTCTATAAATAGAACTGAACATGATACAAAAGGAACTGGAACATTAAATCTTAATGCCCAAAAAATAACTTCATCAAAAAATAACGGTTTAACAACATCAGGTATTAAAGGTGATGTTTCAATAGATCTTAAAAGTCCAATAGCGTCAATAAAAGGTAGTTCAGATATAAATGTAGGTGATTTAAATATTAAACCTAATGGAGATACTAATATAAAAGGCCTTTCTTTTAATAGAACTACAGGAAATGCATCTATATCTTATGGAAAACTTTCAAAAATATTATCTAATGATCCTCAAGGTAAAAAGATACTAGCTAATATAAAAGAAAAAGGAATACATATTCCAGAAGATCAAAAATTAAATTTTAGAGTTGATCAAGGAGCCTTAAAAGATGGTAAATTATCTGGAAATATCTCTTTAGCTAATTTTGATTTTGGCTTAGGAAAAGCAGATATTTCATTAAAAATTGATTCTTTTGATCCTGCTTCAGATAAAGGTAAAATAAGTTCTAATGGTAATTTAAAAATTAAATTAGACCCTGAAAAAATGGCTAGTTTTTTAAGCAGTAAAATTAAGGGAGCTTTACCAGATTCTCAAGTAAAAATGATTGATGGACAAATAACTACTAAATTTAATACCTATATGACAAATGGCTCAGTTAGAGTTTATGTTGAAAATAATGAAGTTAAAATGAATATTGATAAAGCTAAGTTTTTAAATCTCATAAATGTTAAAGATACAGCAAAAGATAAATTAGAAACTCTTATGAAAGAGATGGGCGTAGAAACTTCATCTGATGGAAAAAATGTAAAAATAGGTGTAGGTTCTTTAAATAAATACTTAAATAAAAATGTTCTTAGTGGTTTGAATATATCTGGAATTTCAGATGCAAGAAATAACAATTTTAATGTAGGTTTTTCTTTTTCAAAATAGCTTTTAAATATTTGATATTTATAGACATGCATCATTATAAATAAAGGATTTGATGAATCAAATCCCTACATGTAAATATTTTACACTTCAACGTTTCTTTAATTACACAGATATTAATTAATTGTAAATACTTAATGAGGCAAATAACCTAATAATAATTGAGCAATAAGTATTTTTGCAATCATTGCAAAAGGGTAAACAGTAGAATAACCTTTATTTGGCAAAGAATTATCAGCTTGCTCATTTGAAAAAGCTAAAACGGCTGGTTGAGTTTGTAAACCAGAAAGCATACCTATCAATGTTCCCATAGGAATTTTTAAAAATTTATAACCAATAACTAAAGTCATAACTGCTGTAAGGCATGTTATTAATATACCTGATAAAAATATAGTAAGCCCATTTCCTTGAGAAATAGTTGTTAAAAAACTATAACCTGAAAAAGTTCCGATTCCTGCCAAAAAAAGTATAGTTCCTAATTGTCTTAAAGTTAGATTTGCATTATATGGAATTTGCCATAAAAATATACCTGTTTTACCTAATTTTCCTAAAACCAATCCACTAATAAGTACTCCACCAGCAAAACCTAGTTTAAATGTAACTCCTTCATATAAAGGTATAGGAATACTTCCTATTAATAATCCAATAGTAATTCCTAATGTAAAACTAATAACATCAACTTCACTTAATTCTTTGTATGAATCACCCAAAAAACTACTTATTTCATTTAATTTATTTCTGGGTGCAACAACTCTAACACGATCTCCTGGTTCTAATACTGTTTCTGGTGATGCAACAAAATCAATATCACCTCTTCTAATACGTGTTATGATTGCTCCATATTTAGTTAAATTAATATTTTCAAGTTTTTTACCTAATACTTTATTACTAGACACAAAAATACGTCTAAAATCAAACTCATCTCTATTAAAAGATAGATCTTCTTTACTTATCTCTCCTAATAAATCAGCCATTTCATAAAGTTTTTCTTGTGTTCCTATGATACTTACAAGATCTCCATAATTAAGTTTAGTTCCAGATTCTACAATACTTAATTTATCATTTTTTTTAATACGACAAAACATTATATTTTGTTCATTGCTAAATATTTCTTCATGAGCTTTACCAGTTATTTTAGGATTAGTTATTTTTACTGTTATTGATGATATTGGTTCAGAGCTAATTAAATTTTCATCACTATCATCTTTTAAATCATTTTTGTAGTCTATTTTCCAAAATTTTTGTAAAATATAAATTACTAATATCATACCAATAACACCAGCAGGATAAGTAACTGAAAATCCTACAACAGGATCTGAAAGTAATGTGTTTAAATTTGGATTATTTGCATTATTTTCTTTAATGTAATCTAAAGAACCAGCTAAAGCAGGAGTACTTGTAAAACTACCACAAAAAATACCTGTAATCATAGTTGATTTTAATTTAAAAATATACCAAGAAAGGGATGTTAACAAACCGCCAAAAGAAATCATTAAAAGAATAAAAATATTATCTCTAAAACCTTTATATTTGAAGGATGCAAAAAAACTTGGCCCACTACTTAGGCCGACAGTATAAACAAATAAAACAAGACCAAAACGATAAATTATTTCAGGAATTTTAAAATCAGGGCTTAGTGAACCAATCGCTAAACCAGTGAAAAGAACTGAAGCTACTCCAAGATTAAAACCAAATATTTTGATTTTACCTAATGCATAACCGATAGAAATTACCAAAAAAAGTAAAAGAAGTGAGTTCTCAGCCAATAAACTTCTTATTAATTCTATTATATACATTTTTTAAGTTACTTTTAAATTTACAATGAGTATTTTAAGTATTTAGATATTATCTCTTTACTCATTTTTTATTATTATAATACATTATAAATTCTAACATTATAATTTGCTAATATTAATTATGCTTTACTATACTTAGTGAGAAGTAAAAAGTTAAAAGTAAAGAGATAAGAATATTGTGTAATGAACGTTTTAAAAATACTACTAAACAAACAAATTAGATAATTTATTTTTTATAAAAAAAAAATCTACGATAAAATTTTACCGTAGATTCAATAAAAATACTAAAAAATAGCTATTAATCTATCTTTTCAAAACTTCTTTTTGATATTCAGTCCAATTCATGAAAGGCTTTTCTTCATCACGTGTTTCCATCGTAATACATTCTTGTACTGGACAAACTAATTCACATAAATTGCAACCAACACACTCTTCTTCAATAATCTCAAATTTCTTTGAAGGAGCTTTTGTATAACTAATAGACTGATGAGAAGCATCTTCACAAGCAATATAACAAAGACCACATTTAATACATTTATCTTGGTTTATATTTGCTACTACTTTGTAATTAAGATTCAAATTACCCCAATCTTTTACACGAGAACTAGATAATCCTATAAAATCATCAAGTGTTTTAAACTTTCTTTCTTCCATCCAATTTTGCATACCATCAATCATATCTTCAACAATTCTAAAACCATGATGCATAACAGCTGTACAAACTTGAACATTAGAAGCACCTAATAATAAAAACTCTACAGCATCTTGCCATGTAGAAACACCACCAATGCCAGATATAGGCATATTTTTGGTTTCTGGATCATGAGCAATACTAGAAAGCATAGTTAATGCAATTGGTTTTACAGCAGGGCCGCAATATACGCCATGTGCAGAAGTTTCTCCTACAATTGGTCTTGGTATAAGTGTTTTAAGATCAACACCCATAATACTATTAATTGTATTTATTAATGAAAGTGCATCAGCACCTGCTTTGGTAGCAGAACGAGCTGGATAACGTACATCTGAAATATTTGGAGTAAGTTTAACAATAACTGGTGTTTTTGCAACTTCTTTAACCCATTCTACTATATTACAAATATATTCAGGAACTTGACCAACAGCAGCTCCCATTCCTCTTTCAGACATACCATGAGGACAACCAAAATTTAATTCTAAACCATCACAACCAGTATCTTCTGATCTTTTTACTATTTCTTGCCAAGCTTCTTTTTTAGATTCAACCATCAAAGAAACAATAACAGCTCTATCGGGCCAATTTTTCTTTACATCTCTAATTTCCTTAAGATTTAGTTCTAAAGGTCTATCTGTAATAAGTTCAATATTATTTAAACCAATTAATCTTCTACCATTATAATCTATTGAAGCATAACGAGAAGAAACATTAACAATAGGATCTCCAAGTGTTTTCCAAACAACTCCACCCCAACCAGCTTCAAATGCTCTTTCAACATTATATTGTTTGTCTGTAGGTGGTGCAGAAGCTAACCAAAAAGGATTTGGTGATTTTATTCCGCAAAAATTACTACTAATATCAACCATGGTTTATACTCCTACATTTCCAAAAATCATTTTATGAATACCTTGAGCAGCTATTTTTCCATCTTGAACGGCATTTACGGCTTCTTTTCCACCGTTTATACAATCTCCACCAGCAAAAATCTTACTTACGCTAGATTGCATATCTTCATTAACAATAACTTTTCCCCAATTTAATTTTAAATCTGGGATAGAAGATAAAAAGCTTTCATAAGATTTTTGACCTAAAGCTTTTATTACCATATCAACTTCTAATATAAATTCAGAACCAGCTACAGGAGAAGGAACTCTTCTACCTGAAGCATCTGGCTCACCTAATGCCATTCTTACAAGTTCTATACCTGTAACACAGTCATCGCCTACTATTTTTACAGGATTTGTTTGCCATAAAAACTCACACTCATCTTTTAAAGCTAAACCATACTCATATTCATAAGCTGGCATTTCTTTTTGTGTACGTCTATAAACAATATAAACTTTTTCTGCACCAAGTCTTTTAGCTTGTGTTGCGGCATCAATTGCAGTATTTCCTGCACCAATAACAGCTACTGTAGAACCAACATCAACTTTTTCTTTAGGGCCTCTTTTTAATTCTTCAATAAATTCAATAGCATCAACTACACCATCTAAATCTTCTCCGTCAACTCTTAATTTAGGTGTTGTACCTAAACCAATTCCGATGTAAACAGCATCATATTCATTTATGATATCTTCCATTTTTACATCTTTTCCAACCCATGTGTTATATTTTATATCTATACCACCGATTTCTGTAACAAAATCAACTTCTTGTAAAGCAAATTCGGTTGTAATTTTATAATCTGCCAAACCAAAAGTATTAAGTCCGCCACCAAGATCTTTTCCTTCAAAAACAGTTACTTGATAACCAAATTGAGATAATTTATGAGCACAAGAAAGACCTGATGGGCCTGCACCAATAATAGCTACTTTTTTACCATTATCTGGTTGTCTTTCAAAAAGTTTACTTCTATTATCCATTAACCAATCTGTAGAAAAACGTTGTAATCTACCTATATCAATAGGTTTTTGAGCTAAATCATTATAAACACAAGAACCTTCGCATAATGTTTCAACAGGACAAACTCTTGCACAAGTTCCGCCCATTATATTCGATTCTAAAATAACCCTTGCAGATCCTTTAAAATTTTGAGTTGCTATTTTTTTAATAAAACTTGGAATATCTATTTTTGTAGGACATGCAACTATACAAGGTGCATCATAGCAATATAAACATCTGTTTGCTTCTGATATAGCACTATCAAGGTTTAAAGGAGGCTTTATATCCTTAAAGTTGTGCTTATATTGTTCATGAGACAATTTCGGGGCAATTTTTTTTACCATAAGTTAGCTCTCTACAAATTAAAATAATGCCCGAACACATCTAATAGCAAGAGTTTAAAGCTTATAAATAAGTGATCTGACACAAAACTAATTATATCATAACTATATTTTATTTAACAATTTTTTACTTAAAATTTTTGTTGATTTTATAAGCTTAAAAAAGAAAAATAATAAATCCCAGATTACTGGAAACCCTGTTTGTATTAACACCAAAGAAAAGCTTGAAAAAAAAAATTTCATTTTGTTTAACCTAAAGGCAGAGCTTAAAGGTATTGTGAATAAAATAAATTTATTTGTTAGATATTTTTTTTGATACGAATCTAATCTATAATATTTAACATAAGGTTTTTATAAAGGAAATTTATGAGCAAAAAAAACACTATACAAAGTTTTTTACTTGCAACTCTTTTTGTTATGAGTTCAAATAATTACGCTAATGCACTCAATACAGATGCAGATTCTATTGGTTTAGGAGGCGATTTAGCAGGGGTTAATAATGCTTTTTCAGTATTAAAAAATCCTGCAAGCATAATGACTTCAAAAAATGGAAATATAATTTTACCATTATCACCTACCTTATCATTTAATAGTGACTCTTTAACAATAAAACAAATTTCAGATTTTAAAGATATTTTTGCAAAAAAAGATGTAAATTCAATTTCTGAAATACTTTCTTTTCTTGATAAAAATAATGGAAAAATAGCGTTAGAAAGCAATGTTTATTTACCAATTTTGGGTTATAGTGGAACACCTTTTTCTATTGGCAATAATAAAATAGGTTTTGGAATTAATATAGCAGGAAGTGTTTTTGTAAAATCTAATTTTGAAGTCTCAAAGGTTTTATCTAGTGGTTTTTCAAGTACATTTAGTACTGTAAATGATATTAAATCAAAAGTAGAATCATCTTCTACTAAAATTTCAGATATTTCTAAAAATTTAAAATTGCCTGATCTTTCTAAATATACTTCAGGGAGTTTTAATATTTTTGATCCTGCACAACTAAAAACAGCTTCTGAAGATTTTGGTTCTATTCAAAAAAATACTATAGAACCTCTTATTACTGAAGGTGAAAATACTTTGGCTGAATTTGATAAAATAACTAAAGATATAAAAGGACTTTTAGAAACATTCTCTTCTATTTCTAAAGATAAATTATTGAAAGGTGAGTTAATTGCAGATGGTCATGCTGTTATTGGTGTATCTGGAGCAATGGATGTTTTTAAAAATAATTTTGTTAATGTTTCAGCTGGTTTAACATTAAAAGCTTTTGTAATGCCTTCTATTCCTTTAGGAGATACATTGGGAAAAAGTGTTCCTGAAACTTTGGTTAGTAATTTTGCAAAAACACCAATTTCAATTACTGCTGATATTGAAGCAGATAAATTTAAAAGTATTGATGATATAAATACTCTTTTAGATAATGATGTAAAAGCTATTACAGATGCTGGTAAAGAGCTTATGACTAACACTAAGGATTTAAATACAAAAGTTTCATCTATACTTGGTAAAATAAACCAAAATGAACTTGTTGCAGCTGTTTCAGAATCAGCTTCATTAAGAAGTGATTTTGTAAATATTCAAACTATAGGAACAGAACTTACAAAAAAAGTTGATGCTAATTTTGCAAAAAATATTACCGATAAAATTCAAAGTTCATTAAAAGAAGATCTTAAAGGTGTCAAATTGAATATTAATTCTGTAACAGATGTTTCTCCTGTTGGATTTGGTGCAGATTTAGGCGTTCAAGCTATTTTATTTAATGATCTTTTACTAAGTTTGAGTCTTGAAAACCCAGTTGTTTTATGGCCTTCAAAATCAAAAAAATCAGTTTATGGGCTTGATCTAGAAAATAAAGATTTATCTAAACTTGATATTTTTTCAGTATTAAAACTAATGGAAGAAGGTAAGGCTCAAGATTATAATTATAATTTATCAGAACCATTTGCAATGAGATTTGGAGGTGCTTATAACTTAGCAAAAATAACTCCTTATTTAAATGAAGGAAAATTAGTTGCTGATGTTGAGCAAGTTTTTAATGGAAGACCTTTGGCTTTTCATTTAGGCTTTGAAAAAAATTGGAACTTT
>ERZ1292630.3511-Hain-H41-02um-R3-3511-length-13712-cov-7_pt1 | contig 13712 bp, 10 predicted proteins | sample MGYA00564408_ERZ1292630 | MGnify/ENA primary metagenome ERZ1292630 (study PRJEB36523, sample SAMEA6512641) | groundwater metagenome | collected 2019-01-08 | study: AquaDiva: Metagenomics assemblies of 32 groundwater samples | reverse complement strand
AATGACGCGGGAAAGCATCGATTCGCCTCGCCGAAATGCGAAAGTAGGGCTAGAGCAACCGAAACAAGACGTTCCGCCTCTCTAGTCTCACCACATTCAAGAGCCAGGGACGCGGCGCTGCGAAGCAAAACTGAGCGCGTCGGCTCAAAGTCAACCTCTCTTGTGATCGACTCCGCCGCTGCTCGCTCTTTCTCGTACGCGGCGCGAATCACTTCCTTGTAAGCAGCAAAGTCTCCCTCGTAGCGCTTTACCCAGGCATCATCGGCAAGGCTCATGGCCTCGTCGTGCAGTTTCGAAGTTGTGGTCATCGCCTTTTTAGCCGCGAACGAGGCTCTCCAAACTCGACAACAGCGATTACCGCAGGCAGTCTAACGCCATCGGATACCTTGGTCTGATTCACTTTTTGCCTGATCCTAGCCATCAGCAGTGGCTCCGTGCCTTTGGCGATTCCCGATACTTCTAATCGAGCTCTCTTTTGAAATAGTTGCGCGTCCCCCGCTGACTTCCCTAACCAATAGTCAAACCCCGTTCCCTTACGCGATCTTTCGACAACCACCAGATCCATGAGCTGCGCAATGAGCAACGCTGCTACACAGCAAGCCCCGTGCTCGGTGGTGACTTGACGGTCAGCCCACGCCCGTTTTGCCTGCTCAGGATCTGCCAATGCAGACCAAGCAACGGAGATTTCTCGAACCAAATCTCCATCGACAGGCATCGGAACTCCGCTACTATGAGAATGTTCTTCAAAGCATAGAACTGCGGCTTCGGCAAACACTGCACCTATTCGTGGGGTAATCCCGGGCATTCCCGCCGCAAGATCATCCAATCTGATCGTGGCGGAGCTCATGCGATTGTCCCAGCACGACGGGACATGCGCACATGAGCACACTTAGGACACGTCTTCGTGAGGGCTTCGAAGGTCATAAGACTGCCCGTGGCTTAAGCACTGATAGTGGCCCCAATAGGTAAGACGGCGCGTATGGATTCAAACCTCCACCGGCATTACCCGGCTTCAGCGGTACTACGAGCCTCTCCGCCACCCCAGGGCGCCCGGCCTGTCCCTCGCGGGCGTCCGGTCGATCGTTCCCTGACCATGCCTCGGGGCTTCCTGTCATGCTGCTCGTTTTGATGGCCATTGGCCTGCCTCCTGTATCTTCATATTTCAAACACCTTCAGCACCTCGTCGCCGTAATGGTTGATGACCTTCACGGCGATCTTGCCTGACTCGGGCTTGGCAAACGGCCGGCTCACTGTGCTGTAGAGGCTGCTCCAGGCCGCTTCGTCGATTTCGGCGCGCAGGGCGCGTTTGAGCTTGTCATAGGGTTCTTCGGCTCCGGTGAAGTAGGCGTGCCGCACGAAGAAACTCTCGCCGTTGTAGTCGGTGTCGATGAACCAGCAGGCGATGTCGTCGGTCGAGGCGCTGCGAATCTGCCCGGTGGTCGGGTCGTACACGTCCACACCCTTGATCTCGACGACGATCTGGCCGTCCTTCTGCTTCGTGATCTCCACGTCCGGCTCGCCGAAAACCATGAACAGGTTGCCCGCGCCGGTTTTCTTGAGCAGTTCGTCACCCATCGCCAGGTCGGGGTTCATCTTGGCCGGCAGCACGGTCAGCTTGCCGTAGCGTTTCACCTCTTCGGCAACGTGCGGGTCGAAGGCGAAACCGCAGACGATCAGCATGTCGAAGCCCACGCCCTGCACCGCTTCCTTAGCGGCTTCCTTCACCTGTTGCGGGCCGACGGTGCCGTGCTCGGGGCCGATGGAGACGGCCACGCGCCGGGTCTTGCCGTCGGCGTCGGTGTATTCCCCCGCCGCGTGCAGCCACGCCCCGGCGTAGGGGTCGAGCCGGTCGAAGGTGAGCCGCTCGCCCTTGCGGGTATTCTGCACGCCTGCCTTCTTGAGGTTGTCCAGGATCATGGTGGCGAAGTCCTGCTGCTTGCGCGCTTCCTGCTCTGTCACCGTGCTGTCCTGATTCTCGTCGGCCGTGGACAGGACCCGATGCGGCGACAGGCTTTCCACCGAGAACGGCCCGCACACCCGCACGCGCTTGTTGTCCTCATAGGGCTGGTCGAAGAGCGTTTCGGTGTCAGCATGGCGGGCGATGGCGGCGTCGATCTGTTCGCGCGTCATGCCCTCCTTGATGTCCGGGTTGTTGGCGATGGATTTGAGCGTGACGTGCGGCACGCGCTTGTAAACGAAGCCCTTGCGGATGTCGCTTTCCGTCTTGTATTCGGGGGGCATCTTGCCGGTCAGTTCCATTTCCTTTTTGATGCCCTCGGGCGAGTCGGCCAACAGGTAATACGAATACTTGGCGGCCATCATGCGGGTGCGCGCCAGCGCCAGGGCGACGCGGCTGGTGTCGCAGGTTATCCAGCGCCGGCCCCATTGCTCGGAAACGTAGGCGGTCGTGCCGCTGCCAAAGGTGGGGTCGAGGACGAGGTCGCCGGGGTCGGTGGTCATCAGGAGGCAACGCTCGATGACCTTGGTGTTGGTCTGGACGACATAGACTTTGTCCTCTGTGAACGCTCCTGTTTGAGTGTCGGTCCATACGTTCGAAAATGTGCTGACGGGAAAGTCATCGAGGAAACGAACGTACGCAAGCGAGTTCTTTGTCGGTGCGGCGAGGCGTCCAGCTTCCTCAAGGACAGCCATCCCTGCCTCATTGGTCTTCCAGAATCCTTTTCCAGGCGTGAAAGAGCACCTATCAAATCTCACCGGGAATGCGCTCTTTTCCGTTCCACTCTGTGACGTTAGATTGTCGTGTCGGTAAATGCGTGCGCCTTTGGGCAGCCGCGAGATGTCCTCGCGTTCTTCGGTCGACATTATTCGGCGGCTACCATCATGCAACTGTACCCTGGTAAAACGACCACCGACATCGTCTTCGTACCCGCGAGCTTTGTGCAATTGGCGGAACTTCACGTGTTCCCGCTGCTTGGCGTACCAAAGAATGTAGTCGCAACTCTTGCCCAAAAGTTCACCACCGAGGCTAGAGGTCGTTCGGTAGCTAATAAGCGAACAGAAATTCTCACTCCCAAACACCTCATCCATCACGTTCCGCACCAGATGCACATTCTCATCGCCAATCTGCACAAACACACTCCCCGTCTCGGTGAGCAGTTCCCGGGCCACCACCAGTCGGTCGCGCAGGTAGGCGAGATAGGAGTGAATGCCGAGTTTCCAGGTGTCGCGGAAGGCGCGCACCTGTTCGGGCTGGCGGGTGGCGTCCTCAGCCTTGCCGTCCTTCACGTCGCGCTTGCGCGTGCTCACCTGCCAGTTGGAGCCGAACTTGATGCCGTAGGGCGGATCAAAGTACATGCTCTGCACCTTGCCTTTGAGCCCTTCCTTCTCGGCCAGTGAGGTCATCACCAGCAGCGAATCGCCGAGGATGAGGCGGTTGGTCCAGTTCTGCTCGTGGTGGTAGAAGTCGACCTTCTGCTCGAAGTTGTGCGGGCCGCCGTTGAACTCGCCGAAGAGTTCGATCTGATAGGCCGCCGCCTCTTCCGAGACGCGGTCGCCCGCCGGTCGCGCTGCGTGGGCTAACAAGTCGTCGATGATGGCCTGCGGGTGAATCTTCTCCTGAATATAGATTGGCACCACGGGGACGGCGAGGTCTTCGCGATCCTGTTCGTCCTTGCCCTTCCAGACCAGTTGCGGATCGAGGGATGGATCGCGCGGGTAGAGCATGGTCTTGGGGGCGAGTTCTTCGTCGGCCACGAAGTCGCGCAGTTCCTCGGTAGGGATATTGGCGCGCTTATCCTTGTGGCGGATGGAGGCGACTTTCGTCGGGGATTGCTTTTTTGTTCTTGCCATATTCGTCGTCCGGTCAAAAAGCCTGCGCTGCAAGCCTTAGCTGCCCCTGTTGCGGCATCTCATCCCAGGTTCGTCCTTCGAGCTCCCGCCCGGTCTTTTTCTTACGGACACCGCCCCATTGCTTGAAGAAAAAGGTAACGCCTGCTTCAAGGCACTGGTCACGAATGTCGATCACCCATGCCGGTTCCATCGGTCGCGCCTTCGGACCGGATTCGCCACCCACGATGACCCAGTCAATTCCTTCGAGACGCAAATGACGCAGCGGGCCGAGCAGCGGTTCAAGAGACAGGAACTTGATCCTGGCCCCTGTCTGGCGCAGGTGCTCAATGCGGTACGTGTACTTCTGGTTCTCGACGCTGACGCCCATCCAGATGTTGTCCGCCCAGGGCAAATGCGGACTGAGGTCCAATAACCGATCCGAGCGCTTGGTGAGGATCTGGAATTGATGCCAAAACGCACGACGCATCACGTCAAACGCCCTGAGGATAAACGCATCGGGAACATCCTCGTGAAAAAGGTCGCTCATGGAATTGACGAAAATGCGTTGTGACTTTTTCCAATGCAGCGGCATTTCCAGCGCATCTTCGTGCAGGGTCAGATCGAAACCGTTGACGTAATTGGGCTGTCCCATCGCCTGCAAGCGCCGCGCCATGCGTTCAGCGTAGCAGTGCTTGCACCCCGGGCTGATCTTGGTGCAGCCCGTCAGCGGGTTCCAGGTGGATTCGGTCCACTCTATGGATGACTTAACTGCCATTACGTCGTCCCCCTGGCGCGGTATTTGTCGAAGATATTTTTAACTATACGTGCTCCAGTCTTATTTTTGGAAGCGAAGAAAAGGTAGTACACAACCGCGCCTTTCTTGTTTCGCATCGGCATCGGGGCAGGGACATACTCAAATCCCGCTACATCCTGCAGGCGCACCCTGAAAGCTTCGGCAATTACATCGTTATCGGTCTTTTCAGGAAAACCAAACAGGTTCTGGTCAGTGCGGTACGCAGCCTTTCGCCATGAATCATCACCCCAAAACGCGTCCATCCGGCGTGCTTGTTCCGGCTGAACTTTGTCAGGGTTGCGCCATAGGACATTCATATTCATGTCCATAACAGGAAAGTTTAGAAATATTTCTATACTTTTCATCCGGCCAGCAGCAGCCATAATAGACCAGTTCAGGTGCAGACCATAGGGATCGAGCAAGCATAGCGCCCGGCTGTAATCTTCGTAACGACAACGGGGAAACACTCTGTCTTCAAGGATTGTGTTGCAGTCCCCCTCATAGACATGGACGTCCGTGCGCTCATCTGCCAATTTGCGGAGTTCAGCGGCCCTGCCACCATTCATGTCAATAAAATGAAGCTCTCGAAAAGGTGGCTTAACAAGCAGGGCGTTCATTGGGCTACCCGGAACAAATTCTCCCGTCTGTTTGGAAATGTGAACGCCTGGACCGGCGAAAGCGTCAATGTACAAATGCCGCTTGATACGTTGTTGCTTTGCCAGAATCGTGGAGTAGGCCGAAGCGTACTTGCTCACGATCTCCAGTTTGACCTCGGACCAGTAGCCAATCTCGTCGTACTTCAGGATACTCATATTGTCTTCTTGGTTCGTGCCATGGGATTACTCCGTCCTCGGCTTTGATTTCTTGGCCACGGCCACGATGGCGTCAAGCTTCTCACTGATCTCCCCGTCCAGTCTTTCCTTAGGCACCAGGCTCGCAAGGATGTGGTAGTCCGATTTTCGCAATTGGAGAGGAAGCGCCAGTTTCTTGAAGAAAAGCTTGAAAACCCGATCCAGAACCTGATCGGTTGCTTTTACATCAGGGGACCATGGATTCAGATCATCTATTTCGAGAAGTTTCGTTACATCCGCAATGGCATCTCGCATCGCCTGCTCTCGAGGTTGGCTGTCTGCCTTCCCGAACAGATCATCCGGCAAGTCGTGCCTGGCGTAGGAAAGCAGCACTTCTTCAATACAGATATAGTTTTCAATCTCCCTGCGGCGCCACATTGTTTCGGTGAGCCCATTGGCGGATTGAAGCTCGCTGTCGAGGCGGTCGAAGATGGCAATCCCCGCAAGATCATTCTTCGCTTCCCGCAAGCCGAAGAAATGGTCGCGCGCTCTCTGAGGCAAGTTGGTCTCGACGTACTTCACAAAGGGGCGATCAAGGTATTGCTGCGCTTCGTGACCAAGCAATGTGGCAAATTCCTGAAGAATGGCCAGGTCGGTGGAGTTCTCCAGATAGAGCACCCAGCCGGTTTCTTCCGCCTGGTAGTACTGGTCGAACCCAATGTCCCGTAGCGCCTTTAAAACCTGAGCTTTGCGATCGTCAATGCGATGTGGCTTACCTACAAATGCGATGACCACATCCCGGTCGGCGGCCTCATTGAGTACTACCTCGGAGTGGCTGGCGGCGATGATCTGCGAGCCTTGCTGCTCGGCGATCTGGATCAGGAGGTTGTAGGTTTGGCGCTGGCGCAGAATCTCCAGATGGGCATCCGGCTCGTCCAAGAGCAGCACCGCCCCAGGATTGGCATAAAGGTGGGCGAGCAAGAGCAGCGTCTGTTGCAGTCCTCGCCCTGATGAAGAAAGGTCGAGCTTGTTACCTCGCTCGTCCTTGTAGGCCAGGGTGATTTCGCTGCGCTCGGCGATATATTGCGGGGCCAAAAGCCCCACACCGAATAAGGCGCGGATGTGTTTCACCAAATCATCCCAATGCCCTGAATCTTTGTTTTTGTAGATCTGGTAACAGAGGTTACGTAGAACCTGGGCCGTTTGCCCCTGACCGATGAGCACTCCGATCTCACCCGGCTCCTTCACGAACTCCCGGTCCGCCAAGCCGGACATGGGAGGGAGGAAGGCAACACGCACACCTTCCACTTCGTCAGGGACGGACATACGCTCGGGACCCTTGTCAACTCGCAACGGTCGGCAATAAAAAGATTCCTCGTTGGCGTAGTCGAATTCGAGGCCGCAGTACCATGCCTTGTCGTGGGTGACACCGTCCACAATGATGTCCACTCGGACGTTCTCGGTCGTTTGGACTGGCTTGCCGTCTTTTTTGCTCCGCCGAACGTCCCGAACATGCAAATTACGCCAGAGCAGGTTGGCAACCGGCACGGGAATGGAAGCCAGGTCGCGCCGGTTGACGGTGACGGCCGGTCTTTTCTCCGGTAATGATTTCCCTTTTCGTTTTTCATTCCATCGCCTGGCGCCTAGGTCCCACAGGGCGAGTGCCTGCAATGCGGTCGTCTTTCCGGAATTATTTGGCCCGATCAAAACGACAGCTTTGCCAAGCTCAACATCCACCTCGTCAAAGCGTTTGAAGTTGCGGATTCTGATGCGCGTCAACATGCGGATATCTCTTTTCTGATTATATTCTGCGCGTCCCACGGGTCGGCGACTTCGATGAACGCCCAGCGCCCGAAGCCGCCGTGGTTGTTGTCCTTGAAGAGTTGACGCATTCGCTGCTGGGCAAGCTCTGGATTCTCGATTTCCTGGACGCGCTCGTAACCGACCTGTGCCAGCCAGCGCTTGAACGGCTCGGCTTTGGGGCTGGGGACGGACTGGATGATGCGGAAAGCGGCTTCGGTGTTGACCGCATCCGTCTTGTAACTTTTTCCGTCAGCGGAGGTTAATTTCAGTTGTCGACAAAGTGTCGACAACTCGATTCCAGAGGATTCCTTCTCGCGGCGCTTTATGCGGTACCAGTAATCGCGAGGATTGTCGCTGTCGGTCAGCGCGTCGATGATGTCTACGACTGAGAAGAACCACTGCTCATCGTGCCAAATGCGACGAATCTGCTTCGCCCCGAAAACGATGATCTTGCCGTGTGAATCGACGGACAATTCTTCGCTCATGGTTTTGTTCCTTTTTGAAGGCTGGCTCGGATTATGTTTTTCGCGTCCCACGGATCATCAATCTCAAGAAATGCCCAGCAGCCGAAGCCGCCGTGGTTGTTGATGGCCGGCACCCACAGCGTGCGCGCCGTGGCAACCTTGGCGGCCTTGTCTTTCTTTTTCTCGCCGGTCACTTCGACGATCAGGTTGAGCAGATTACTCTCACCCTCACCCCCAGACCCTCTCCCAGAGGACGAGGGGAGTTGAATGACAGCGATGAAGTCGGGAATGTAATTCTTTTCTTCGCCGTTCAGCGTGTAGGGGATGGTGAAGCTGAGGTTGTGGTTCTTGACGTAGCGGATGACCTCGGGCATGTCTTCGAGGGCTTCGGCCATTTTCTGCTCCCAGGAATCGGTGTCGGCGACGACATGGGAGATGTGGCACTTCTCGGCTTTGGTCGCATAGACCGGCCGGGTGGTATCGAAATCAACGTAACGGGTGGAGCCGATGGTGTCATACGGACGCAGGATGGGCTTGAGCGCCGCCGTGCCGTCAGTCGAGGCGACGATTGCCTTGTAGATGCGGTCGGCCGCGTCGTGCGCGAACTCGATCAAAAGCAGCAGTTGCGGGAAGGTGTTGTCCTTGAGCGTGACGCATTCGGCGAGCCAGCGCTTGGCGATGCCGAGCAATTGCGGGAAGAGCCAGGGCTTGTCGTTGCCGTCGTCGTCGCGGAAGTATTTCTCCAGCGTGAGCTTGGCCAGCAGAAAGGCGACTTCGTTAGGCCGGCGGCGCTTGAGATCGTCGAGGGTGTGGATGCTGGATTCGCCGACGATGGGGTCGAGCTCTACCTTGGTCGGAATGTCGGCGGTGGAGAGTGTCAGGTGCGATTCGTCGGTGAAGGTCGCGGTGAGCCGTTCGCCGGCCACGTCGTAGCGATAACCAAGCAGGCGGGGGAAGGTGATCTCGCAGGCGATTCGGCTTTCGAGGGCACGCACGCGGGTGGGAAGCGGGCCGGGCTTGGGGTCTGTGGTTGCGCCGCTGCACGGGATGAACGAAAACGGCACGCCGTAGACTTCAGCGTATTCGGGGTCGAAATGACCGTTCTCGTTGGCGGCGTAACTCATGCGGCGCAAGGCGCGGCCAACCACCTGCTCGCATAGCAGTTGCGTGCCAAAGGCGCGCACGCCGAGAACATGGGTGACGGTGTTGGCATCCCAGCCCTCAGTGAGCATGGAGACACTGACCACGCACTTGACGTGTTCGCCGAGCTTGCCGGCCTTGCCCACGGTGTTCATCACTTCGCGCAGCAAATCTTCGTCGGTCAGGCTTTCGGCATCACGACCGGGGAAGCGGGCGCGGTAGTCCGCTTTGAACTCGTCGATTTCACGGGCAGCGATTTTCTTGAAGTCGTCACTCATTGATTCGCCGGATTCGAGCTGATGGCTGTCCACCAGGATCGTGTTCGGGCGGTGCAGCCAGGCGCCGTTGCCATCGTCGTTACGGAAGATGGACAGTTGCCCAGCTTGGACGACGACCGAAGGAAGTCCCTGTGGGATGGTCTGTTCGCCGATCTGCTTTTCCCAGCCGGCGACAAAGTCGAAGACCAGCTTGGAAACGTTGGTGTTGCTACAGACGACGATGAACACAGGCGGCGTGATGCCACGGTTGCGGGCCTCGGCGTTCTGCTCCCACAGGCGGTAATACTTCTCGTAGTTGCCGTAGAGACTGAGCAGTGCCCCTTGCAGTTCGACCGGGAGCTTCGGTTCGCCGCCCACCTCGCCGGTCTTGCGTCCCCCGCTTGGCAGATCCTCGCGGATGCGCAGCCACAGGTCGCGGTAGGTGGGTTGGTCGCCAGTCATCGAGTTGTCGGCCACGGGCACGCGCGGCACTTTGACGATGCCGGCCTCGATGGCGTCAATCAGCGAAAAATCCGAGACTACCCACGGGAAAAGCGTGCCTTCGGGGTAGCCCGAACCACGCAGGAAGAACGGTGTCGCCGAAAGGTCGTAGATGGCCTTCACGCCGATCTTGGCTTTCACGGCCTCGATGCCGGAAATCCAGACACGAGCCTCTTCCTCTCGACTCTTAGCCTCCACGCGCTCATCGCCAGTGAGCTTTTCGTCCTCGCCGTCGGGTTTACGGCGGTAGCAGTGGTGGGCTTCGTCGTTAAGAACAATGATGTTTTTCTTCGCGCTCAACTCCCGACAGACGCGACGCACCATCTGGTCAGAGGTTTCGGTGAACGGGCTTGGCTTCCCGTCAGCTAAAATCGATTTCGTGATCTTGCCGGCGGCGACCTTTTCGCGCAGTTGGAAGGCGTGAAAATTGGTGATGAGGATCTTGGCCTGCCCGAACTGGTCCTGTAGCTGGGCCGGGACAATGTCACGCTGGCGGTAGTAGTTTTCCGGGTCATTCGGCAGCAGCACTCGCAGCCGGTCACGGATGGTGATGCCGGGTGTTACGATCAGGAAGGTGTCGGAGAAGCGTGCATCCTGCGGATTGGCGCGCTTGTTGAGCGTGTGCCAGGTGATGAGCATGGCCATGACGACGGTCTTACCGGAGCCGGTGGCCATCTTGAACGCCGTGCGCGGCAGGCCGGGATTCGATGTATCGTTTGCCGCGCGAATCGCGTTTTCTATCCAGGAATCGCCATATTTCTTAGCCACTTCGGCAATATAGATGGCGGTTTCGAGGGCTTCGTTTTGGCAGAAGAATAGTTTCTTTTCTCGGTTGGAATCGGTCCAGTAGGCAATCAAGCGTGCGGTAGTCGGCGTCACACCAACGTAGCCGCCCTTGCGCCACAGTGCGACGCGGCGGCGGATGTCGTTGACGAGCTTGTTCTCTTCTATGCGGTCTTGTGTCCATTCCGTGTCGAATTGAAGCTGGTGCGAGCCTTTCTTTTTCGGCTTGGCGATGGGCACGAAATAGGAGCTGATACGACGGCCGTCAATCACCTCATTCGTGATCCCCTCGTCGGCAAACTTGAAATGGCGGGTCGGCTCGTCGAAAGGCGAGTTGATGATCGGGTTCTCGATGACGACTTGGCTCATACTTGCGCGTCCATGGATTCCTTTTCCTACGCTGTCGCCTCGTGCGCAATTGCTTCAGCGCGCCGCACTTTGATTTTCACCTCTAGCATCATGATATGGCGAAAGCCCATATGGCGCTTGAGTCTCAAAAAACAAAAGTATGGAAATCCAGCGCAGACTGGAATGGCACGACGTTAAAACGCGACGAGTCGCGGTGGGTCGCAGCACGCCCGACCAGCCGGGGCCGGATCATGGATTCCGGGCAGCGTGCATCATCTGCGCGGCTGGCCAGATGTGGGAGAAATCGACTCCGACGTCTGTGCCTGCGTGGATACGCTGGAAGGCGGCATGCATCAGGCAGATGAGCTCGAGCCCGCTCAAGCGCTCGTTGCCAAGGGCGGAAATGGAATGAATCTTTTCGGGCGAGTCGAGGTCGATGCCTGTCGTACCTTTCAGAGCAGTCTCGGTGGCGATGCTCTTGACCTCTGCATCGCTGAGATTCTTCAGCCGGTCAAGAGCGGACACCAGAAACATCAGCGCCGCCGGTGAATCGATACGGCGCGCGGGAGCGGGGTCAGGTGCCGCCTGCGGTGTAACGTCTTGTCCCGCGCCGATATCGGGCCGCCAGACATACCAGCCGCGAACGCCGAGTTGCGTGGCGAATTCGTCGACAAGATCGTATTCCTCACCGGGACCGATGTTCCTGGCTGCGGCGTTCCGGTAGGTGGCATAGAGTCGCTCGGCCTTCTGCAGGCAATGAAACGGCTTGTAGGCGGCGACATGGTCGATGGCGCCATCCGATAGATCGCGCACGAACAGTGCGGTCGCGGCATTCAGCGTGTCGTTGACCGACTGGATGCGCTCCGGCGTGAGCTTGCGGATTTCCTGGTTGGAGGTCACGCCGATCGCTTCCTGGGCGAGCTTATCCAGGGAGAGCAGTTGGGCATCGGCCAACGCAGGAAGCTCGCGGCGAAGGCGCTGTTCAATCACCATGTCGATGGCGCAATTGAAAACAAACGCCGTAGCCCCGTTATGCAACTGCACCACCAACTCGGCCAGACGCTCTTCCGCATGCCCCTGGCGTGCCAATTTCTTGATCTCCGGAGCCATGAGTTGAATGGCCTTGGCGCGCGTCTCGGCGGTGGTGACAAACCAGCGGTTGCGTCCGACCGCGCGGGCATCGGCCTCAAGAGCGATGTGGGTCGCCTCGTGGGCCAGAATATGGTGCCAGGCCGGCTCGGGATAACCGCGGCGCAAGCGGATCAGGTGATGGTCGCGCCCCTTCTTCCAGGCCATCTGGGTCTGGGCAGCGAAATTTTCCGGAAATTCGCCCCACTCTTCCTTGACGGGAAAGCCCGAACGCTGCGAGATGGCCGCAAGGTAATCACGCACGGCGGAAAGTGACTCATCGCGCCGGGAGGTACCCAATAGCTGAGTGACCTCACGCCACAGGTCACGGGCTGCACCGAACACCGCCTGGGACCGGGCATCGCGCATCTTCGCCGTGCGAAACAGGTTGTGCAGCCGCGCCCGCGCCTCCTCGAAACGCCCCTGGGTGGCCAAGGCATTGGCCAACCCGTAGTACGCATTGGCGAAATCCGGTTTGACAACCAGCGACTTTTGGAACCAGTCCATGGCACCCGCGAGGTCGCCACGCTCCGTGGCAATGCCGCCCAGGGAATTCATTGCCCAAGGATCGTCCGGGGCAAGTTCATGAGCCTTGCGCAAAAGGCGCTCCGCAGGTTCCAGCTTGCCCGGTTCGCGCACCAAGGCGTTGCCAAGGACGACGTAAGGCCAGGGGTCGGTCGGATCGTGCAAGGCGGATTCCACCAGATACTGGCGGGCCTTCTCCGTTTCCCCCAACTCCATGAGAACCATGCCCAGATTGCGGCAAGCCGGGCCATTTGCGGGATCAAGTTCCAGGACGCGCGCGAGCATGCCTGCGGCCTTTCGATATTCGCCCTGACGGCTGCGCTGCACTCCCTGCTCCAACAACCGTGCCGCTTCCGCCTTGTTCGCTGAAGGGGGTTCCGGGAATTCGATGCTGACCATGCCGTCCGCGACAGCAATTCTTGCTCCGGCAAAGAGAGCCGGGTGGTCAGCGCGGATACGTGCGACAACGTCGTCCTCGGACAGGGTGTCCGGGCTATCGCCGGTGAAGAGCGTCAGGTCGCGCAGGGGGATAAGAAAAATCATTGCTTGGGAACTGCGTGTTATTTCAGGAACCTGCGGCCGGTTGCATTGTTGAGCCTGCAATTATCTCCCAGGTACGACCCGCGCGTCGCGGGAATTCCTGAACGGAATGAGGATGCCTTTCGTTGTAAGCGGAGGGCATTCGGCGTTAAGATTCTCGCCCATGCAACTACCACCGCGCTACCACGAGATCATCTGGCCCTTGATCGAGAAAGCCAAGGGGTTTCTTGAGCAGGGGCAGAACCTGTCGCCCTTTGCGTTCGTCGGCAATTTCGAGACCGGCCAGGTCGTGCCCATTCTCATCGACACCCTGGATGACAGCCGCAAGGACGCATCGGCAATCGCTATCCGGCTTGCCGCCGAATCCATGGCCGCCGACTACGTCTTCACCGTTATTGAAGGATGGGGTTTGCCCAAGGACAAGATGTTGAAGTACGAGGAGATCATCGAAAGGTACGGCTCCATAGGCGCGAGTCCCTACAGGATCGACACGGCGAACTTCATGCTGGAAACGCGTTACGGCGTCTGGGGGGCGCAAGTGCCGCTCAAGTTCAAGGCGCCATCCAAGAAGCGGCGTACCTTCGCGGCACCCGTCGCGCTCATTTTCATGGATGGCGTCGAAGGAAGGTTCGCCGGACTGCTCCCGGCAAGGCATGAAGACGGGGCGAACCTTCATTGAAAGGGGACGGTTTTTACCCAATGCTGAAAGTCTCCTATTCGACTTACTAATTCCAGCATCATGATATGGCTGTGACGTAGGCGACGTATGGGTTGCAGGTTATGAAAGTTTTAGAATGTTGGCGGCATTGGATGGCCGCCCTGCGCGCCGCCGCCATCACGTGATGGCCTT
>ERZ1292630.3509-Hain-H41-02um-R3-3509-length-13714-cov-4_pt1 | contig 13714 bp, 18 predicted proteins | sample MGYA00564408_ERZ1292630 | MGnify/ENA primary metagenome ERZ1292630 (study PRJEB36523, sample SAMEA6512641) | groundwater metagenome | collected 2019-01-08 | study: AquaDiva: Metagenomics assemblies of 32 groundwater samples | reverse complement strand
AGCGTCAATAACCCGATTAACGTTATACTTTTTAATTTGTTTTAGCAATTATTTTAATAAGATTAGTAGTGGAAAGGCCTTTAACCAATTCTACGGTCGATACTCTGCCGCCGTAGCTTTTTATAAAATCAGCGCCCACAATACCTTTGTTCTTCCAATCCGCGCCCTTGATCAATATATCCGGCTGGATCTTCTTAATCAAGCCTAGGGGTGTATCTTCTTGGAAAAGCACGGCAAAATCGACGCTCTCTAAAGCAGCAATCAGGTGCAGCCGATTATTTTCTCCGACAATTGGGCGATCTTTACCTTTGATTCTTCTTATCGAAGCATCGCTATTTACTCCGACCACTAAAATATCACCCTTGCTTTTGGCTGCTTCTAAATATTTCGCGTGCCCATAATGCAAAAGATCAAAACAACCATTAGTAAAGACTATTTTCTTGCCTTCTTTTTTAAGCCTGGGGATTATTTTGACCAACTGGCTTAAAGGCTTTACTTTATCTTTTAACGAATTAAAGCTTCTTCGACAAGTTCGCATATGATATGACCGATCAAGATATGGCTTTCCTGTATACGCGCAGTTTGTAATGATGGAACGATTAATGCTATATCCGCCTGCTTAGCTATCTCTCCGCCGTCGCCGCCGGTGAGTGCAATAGTAAAAAGCCCCATCTTTTTAGCTTGTTTCAAAGCTAAGATTACATTCTTGGCTTTTCCACTGGTAGATATTCCTAAGGCTACATCAGCCTTAGAAGCCAGGGCTTCGATCTGACGGGCAAAAATAATATCGTAACCAAAATCATTGGCTAATGCCGTAATAATCGAAGTATTCACGGTTAAGGCTATAGCCGGAAGCCCCGGGCGGTCTTTTTTAAACCTACCCACTAACTCCGCGGCGATATGCTGACTGTCGCTAGCTGAACCACCGTTGCCAAAAATAAGCAGCTTGCCGCCTTTTTTTAAGGACTCGATTATTTTCTTGGATATCTCGACTATCTCTCCAAGATTATTCCTCAGAAGCTCTTCTTTAACCCGGATACTCTCTAAAATCGCTTCCTGAATAATTTCACGCATTAGCTTCTCCTTGCCCAGAAAGGGCACACCCGCGCAATTCCTTATAAGCGCGGGGTGTCATCAGCCAAAGAAAACTTTGGCTACATTATAGAGTTCCATATCCACGGTCTTCAATTCTTTAACCGCGTCTTTTAAAGGAACGTCAACAATCTTTACACCCTGAAGCGCTGCCATCCGGCCAAACTTCTTAGCCATAATTAATTCTATCGCCTTGACTCCTAACCTAGTCCCTAATACCCGGTCAAATGCTGTAGGAGATCCACCTCTTTGGATGTGGCCCAGAACACTAACCCTAGTCTCGAATTTAGTCCTCTTTTCGATTTCAGCGGCTAAGGCTTCACCAATCCCTCCTAAACGCACATGGCCAAAAGCATCCAGTTTCTTTTCCTGAAGAACCATTCCACTGTCTTTAAACTGGGCGCCTTCTGATGCTGCTACAATACTAAATAATTTACCACGACTATGCCGTTTATTAAGTATCGCGCAAACTTCTTCGATATCAATAGGTATCTCGGGAATCAAAACTACATCCGCTCCGCCGGCAATCCCTGCTTCGACAGCCAGCCAGCCAGCGTGCCTTCCCATTACCTCGACGACAATAACACGATGATGGCTCTCAGCAGTAGTATGCAAACGATCAATACATTCAGTAGTGATATTTAAAGCGGTATCAAAACCAAAAGTATAATCCGTGGCCGAAAGATCATTGTCTATAGTTTTAGGGACACCGACCACATTAGGGATACCATCATCAGTCAATTTTGAAGCCACGCCTAAAGTGTCTTCTCCACCTATAGCGATTAAAGCATACAAACCCATCTTTTTAAAATTATCTTTAATCTTTTCTAAATTTCCTTCTATTTTATAAGGATTTGTCCTGGAAGTGCCAAGTATCGTCCCACCCTTATTGATTATTCCGGAGACAGAATTTATGTCCAGCGGCATAGTCATATTTTCCACTAAACCTTTCCAGCCGTCTTTAATACCTACTATCTCATACCCTTCTAATAATCCCTTTCTTACTACTGCCCGGATAACCGGATTCAACCCCGGACAATCTCCACCACCAGTTAGAACGCCAATCTTTTCCATCTCGAACTCCTTTTGTTTTTGTTTAGTGAGATCCTGCGTGTGCCACAAAATTATCGAAGATAATTTTGTGGCGGTTACAAAGCAGGATAAAAAATTCGTTAAGCTCTGTCATATCCACTAAATGGCGCGGCAGGCTCATCTTTTTCAATTTCTTTTTTACGTTTTTCTTTATCTTCCATTGCGGCGATCTTCACTACATGAATCTTAATAATAATTTGCTCCTCAACCCCTAGAACTTCCTGAATCTTAGCCCGGGTAATATCCTGTAAACGAGTAGTCAGCTCCGGAATATTCGCTTCTTTTCTTAAGATAACCCTTAAATCTACGATAATGCCTTTTTTATTTGCGATAACATCCGGCCGTAATTCTTTTATTTCGGGGATAACGCCCGCGAGCCTGCGAATCAAATCCTCAACCGCGGAGAGCGCGATAGTTACTTCGCCGGAAGTAGTAGTAAAGGCAATGGTCTTTTCTCGCTGAAAACGGCCAAGGATTAACTGGGCGAAAGAAAAACTGATTAAAATTAAAAGCAAACCGGATAATCCGGTTATGATCCGGGAGTTAACGCTGCTCTGCAAATGAAGCAGCACGTTATTGATATCTTGCGGCTGTAAAATATTTAAAGAAAAAATGATTAAAGCAAGACTGGCTAAGATAATAACTGCCGCGTAAAAAAATATACCTAAAACTGTAAATATCCTCATCGTTAGCCCCCCCCCTTATCCTTTAGATTCTTCTTTCAACATATCCTGAATAAAATGTGTGGAGATATCACCTTTCAAAAACAGAGGATTATCCATAAGCTTAAGATGGAAAGGTATGGTTGTCTTTATCGGCGCGATATGAAATTCGCTTAGTGCCCGGCGCATAATCTTAATCGCTTCTTGACGGTTATTTCCATGCACAATTAATTTAGCAATTAAAGAATCATAAAAAGGCGGGACTTCATATCCGGCGTAGATGTGCGTATCCACCCGGACATTCGGGCCGCCGGGTAAGATCAAGGATTCGATTTTCCCGGGAGAAGGTATAAAATTATTATCCGGATCTTCAGCATTGATTCTGCATTCGATAGCCGCCCCCTTGATCTGAATCTGTTCCTGCGTAATTTTAAGTTTTTCTCCCGCGGCAACCCTTAACTGCTCTTTAATCAGATCGATCCCCGTAACAATCTCGGTAACCGGATGCTCAACTTGAATACGCGTATTCATCTCCATAAAATAAAAATTATTCGTCTTGGCGTCGAGAAGAAATTCTATTGTTCCGCAACTGACATAATTTATGGACTTCATGCCCTTCAGCACCATTTCCCCTAATTTTTTACGCATTTTACTATCGACTACTTCCGAAGGAGATTCTTCCAAAAGTTTCTGGTGCCGCCTCTGAATACTGCAGTCTCTTTCCCCTAACTGCAAAATATGGCCGGCTTTATCGGCGATAATCTGAACCTCGATATGACGCGGTTTCTCAATATATTTCTCAATATAAACATTTGAATTACCAAAATTTGCTTCGGCTTCTGATTGCGCGGTCATAATGCTTGAAACCAAAGTTAAATCATTATGGCAAATGCGCATCCCTTTACCTCCGCCTCCGGCTGCTGCTTTGATAATCACCGGATAGCCGATTGACTTTGAGGTCTTTAATGCTTCTTCTTTGTTTTTAATTGCCGCGCTGCTTCCCGGAACAATCGGCAAGCCGGCTTTATGCATCGTCGAGCGCGCCGCCATCTTGTCCCCCATAAGCCTGATATTTTCCGGAGTCGGCCCGATAAAAGTAATCTTGCAAGATTCGCATATTTCGGCAAAATGCGCATTTTCAGCCAGGAAACCATAACCGGGGTGGATTGCTTCAACATCGGTAATCTCTGCGGCACTGATAATTGCGGGGATATTAAGATAACTGCTCGAAGAAGCCGCCTGCCCAATGCAAACCGCTTCATCGGCAAAACGCACATGGAGAGAATCTCTATCGGCCTTAGAATAAACCGCGACCGTACGAATTCCCAGTTCACGGCAAGCACGAATGATCCTTAAGGCGATTTCGCCACGATTAGCAATAAGTATTTTAGAAAACATATTTAATGAGCACATAACTTACGATCCGCCGCAGGCGGAGAGTAAGTTATTGTGCGAATTAACTAGGTTCGATTAAAAATATGGGCTGCCCGAATTCAATCGGCTCGGCATTATCGACTAAAACTTCCAGTACCTTACCTTTAATCTCTGACTTTATCTCATTCATTAACTTCATTGCTTCAATAACACAGATGACCTGCCCTGGCTCAACATTTTGCCCCACTTCTACATAAGCCGGTGATTCCGGGCTGGGCGCGCGATAAAAAGTTCCGACCATCGGCGATTTAATCTCTACTGATTTAAAATCAGCTTCTTTTACAGCTTCTTGAATCTGCTTGGGCGCGGAATCAACTACATTTTGGCGCTCGACAACAATCGGGCCGCTAAAGCCTTCAACCCCGGAAGTAGTCTTCTTTAACCTTATGCGCATACCTTCCTTCTCAATCTCCAGCTCCATAAGATTATTTTCATTCATAAGATTGATCATTTCTTTAATTTCTTTTAAATTCATAAAATGCTCCTTTTATAGACCGGGCTTTAATCTTTATTCACCCTCTCAACATAATCTCCGGTACGGGTATCAACTTTAATGGTATCGCCTTCGTCAATAAAAAGCGGAACCAGTATATTTGCTCCGGTCTCTACCTCCGCGGGCTTAGTTCCGCTCTTAGATGTATCGCCTTTTATCCCGGGTTCAGTATGAATAATTTTAAACTCTATAAAATTCGGAAGATTAACCGATAAAGCCTCGTTTCTAAAGAAATAACCCAGAACTTCGATATTATCTTTTAAGAATTTCGCTTTGTCTCCTAGGCTATCTTGAGATATAGCGATCTCCTCAAAATTATCCGAGTCCATAAAATGGTAAATATGCCCGGAATTATACTGATATTGCAACTTACGCTCTTCGACAAATGCCTGTTCAATCTTTTCATCTCCGCGAAAGGTCTTTTCCTGAGCATTTAAATTCTTCATATTCCTTAGTTTCGCACGGACAAATGCCGCGCCCTTACCCGGCTTTACATGCTGGGCATCGATAACTACATAAACATTATCGTCAACTAAAATGGTCACTCCTGATTTTATTTCATTTATTGATAGAGCCACTTAACACCTCGCATCTTTTCTTTGTTACCAGAACCATATCTTCTATACGTATTCCGAATTTACCCGGCAAATAAACTCCCGGCTCAATTGTAAAAACCATGCCTTCTTTTAAAATATCTTCGCTCTTACTGGAAATGCTGGGCTCTTCGTGAATATTTATCCCTACTCCGTGCCCCAGGCTATGCACAAAATATTTACCATAGCCCTTAGCAGCTATATACTTACGGCTAGCCGCATCCACTAACGATGCCCTCGCTCCGGGCTTAATCTTTTTTATCGCCATTGCTTGCGCCTTAAGCACTATTTCGTAAATTCGGCGGGCAAGACTATTGATTTTACCCAAAAAGAATACCCTTGTCAAGTCAGATTTATAACCTAAATAGTCAACACCTACGTCAATAAGCACCAGTTCGTTAGGAGTTAGTTTTCTCGTGGTCGGCAAGTGGTGGGGATGGCAAGAGTTATCTCCGAAAGCCACAATAATATCAAAAGCAGAGCCCATCGCCCCTTGGTAACGGATAAATCGCTCCAGTTCAGCGGCGATCTCCAGCTCCTTGACGCCCGGACGGATAAAGTCTTTAATAAACTCTATCGCCAGAGCGGTAATCTCTAAAGCTTTTCTGATTTTGGCTATCTCTTGCGCGCTCTTTACCTGCCTTAGCTCCTCGATTATCCCATGAGTCGGTATAAGATAGGCTCCCGGATAAAGGCCTTTCTTTATTCTCTTATACTCGGCATAAGGCAGATGTCTCTCTTCGAAACCTATTCTTTTTAATCCGAGATCAGTGCAACTCTCTGCGATAGCCTTAAAAGCCGAACCCTTAATATCTTTAATCTGGGCAATGCCCTTAAGCCTCTTTTGGGCTTCCCGGGTATATCTGGAATCAGTAAAATAAGTAAGTCCGCTCGCGGCCGCTAAAAGATAAGCATCTGAATTAGGAAATTGAGTAAGGTAGGTTGTGTTAGGGGATGACGATACGATAAAACCATCTAGTCCATTGAATCTTAGTTCTTTCTTTAGCAACAAAGTGGTACTCATTATCCATTAAGCAAATCCAATAAGGCCTCTAGCCCCAGGTAATAACTTTTGGCCCCAAAGCCTAGAATCGTCCCGGAAGCTACCGGGCTGATTAAAGATTTATGACGAAATTCTTCACGAGCGTAGATATTGGAGAGATGCACTTCGACCGTTAAAATACCTGCGGCAGCGATGGCGTCTCTTATGGCGACACTGGTATGGGTATAGGCCGCGGGATTGATTAATATCGCACTGAATTTATTTCTTGCATCCGCGATTAAATCAACTATCTCACCTTCATGATTAGACTGCTTTATAACTAAAGCGACCTTCCCCTTCTTGGCCACTTTCTTTAACCCAACATTTATCTCTTTAAGAGTCATCCGGCCATAAACTTGAGGCTCTCTCTGGCCTAGTAAATTCAGATTCGGCCCATGAATAACTAAAATCTTCTTCACCCCGCACCTTCTTTCTTATTCATTAATCTAAAATCCCACACCAAATTTAACCACTGGAACATAAAGAAGGTGCGGGGTTCATTATTTATCCTCGGCTTCGTCAATAAGCATAACCGGAATACCGTCTTTTACCGGATATTTCTTTCCACACTTTTTGCAAACAATCTTTTCCTCTGTCAGAATAACATCTCCCTTGCAGGCAGGACAACATAAAATATCTAATAATTCTTTATCAATCATTTTTTATCCCCCTCGGCTTTAGCAAGATAAACTGTCCTCAATTCATAGAGCAAGCTTTCTAATAATTTTGATTCATCGGCATTTAAATTACCGGTTGTTTTATTCATCAGCATACCTAAGGTATCGATAATAAACTTAGCTTGGGCAAGATCGACTTCGATTTTATTTGTCCCCGGATTTGCCATCGCGCCCAATGCAATCGAAGCCTGAAGAGAAAGGGTAGTGATAAAAAAACTGAAATCAGGTTTAGGAGGAGTAAAATCTTTTTTTTCTTCGGTCATTTTAATTAATAATTACGCCGGCATAGCCGACAACACTGGTTTTATCTTTAGTTACATCACCGCTAGTCTGATAAATCGCTAACTTCCCGATTTTCGCGCCTAGGGCTTTAGCCGCACTCAACATAACTGCTACCGGAGCAAATCCACACATGGATATATCAAAATTACTGATTTCCCGCATTAACCTATCCTCATCCAACGCCAATATTGCTTCAATTGCTTTTTTATCTTTGGCCCTGGCTTGACTATCAGCTTCATAATGTGTCATGTCGGAACTGGCCAGAATCATTGTTCTCCCCTTATATTCAGACACTTTAAGAACAGCAGCTATATCTTCACCAATCTGTTTTAATATCTCTAGCTCTTGAGTAATAAAAGCGATTGGAACAATCTCAAAATCATCCTTAAAATATTGAATCATCGGTAGCTCTACTTCCAGAGAGTGCTCATCCTGATGAGCTAAATTATCATCCTCCAGATACTTTGAACCGGATAATATAAGCGAAGCTAATTTTTTATCTATTTTAACTTTTCCCAACGGAGTTTGCCAAATCCCCTCGGTCATAATGCTACAAACCGAACCATTGCCGGTATGATTAGGCCCTAACATAACCACTCTATCCGGAATATCGATCCGGGCAAGAGTTAATGCCGCTACTCTCCCAGAATAAATATACCCGGCATGAGGAAGCATGCAACCGATAACTTTTGTTTTAGGCTCCTCGTTACCCTTTATAAAATCACTTATTTCTTTATTGATACCTTCGGAATCTTTGGGGTAAAACTTACCCGCAACCACGGGCAGACGTAACTTAGAGGATTCCATCAAAAAGGCCCTTTAATAATTCTACGCTTTCTTTGATCTCTGTTGCAGTCGCCGGATGATGCGCCTCGATAACTTTTATGGTCTCTCTTTTAAGATAGGGCGTAATATCTTTAAAATTAAGATTCCCTTTAATCGGAGCCTGATGGTCAACGCAACCAATTATGTTATGCAGATGTATTCCTAATAGATCCTGGGAATAAGCCTTAAGATAATCTCCGTCGCCGATAAAGCCTAAATTTTGCATTACTTCTGCATGCCCGGTATCATGCCAATATAATATATTTGATCCCTTAAACTTATTTAAAATAATACTTACTTCTTCAAAGCTGGGTATCTCGCGATAATAGAAGCGGTTTTCTATTCCTAAACGAATACCTTTAGCGCAAGCATATTGATTAAGATCTTCAAGCGAATCAAGAACCTTAGTTAGAAAATCAGCTGCCGCCTCTTTTCTCCGGACTATGAAATCATTTCTCAAGTCTCTAAAATTCTTAGTATCTAATGATTTACTATCATAAAAAGAGATCAATTCTCTGGTTTTATCCTCGATCTCTACCCTGCCGCAATGCAAAACTACTGCTTTGGCCCCTAAAGAACTAGCTGTATCTATGGTTCTTTTAGTATAGCTTATCGCTGTTTTTCTTTCTTCAGTATCTAAAGAAGAGAGCGAATAACAATCGGGTAAAGCTTCTTTCCGGATAAACCCATCAGGGATAGGGCAATAGTTATGCAAACTTGAAATATTTAAGTTTAACTCACGAGCCAGGCTAGGCAGATCTTCTACCATTGATCCGGTGAGATTAAAGCTTAACTCCAGATCATTAAATCCAAGCTGCTTTATCTCAAAGAGCAAGCCCCTGGCATCATTATAGCGATAAGCATTCCAGGAAGTTGAAAGCGCTAGTGACATTAAACCTATCTTCTTTCTTTGGCTTTTTTCCTTTTGCGCGCGCTAGGTTTTTCGTAATGCTTACGGTCTCTTACTTCTCTTAATATGCCTTCCTGCTCAATTTTCTTCTTAAAACGGCGTAACGCTGATTCAAAAGATTCATCTCTTTTAACTTCGACTTCAGACAATAGTATCATCTCCTTTCTTGAACACAAACATGCGCCAAAGGCGCATTTAGTGAAATCCCGCGGAATACGTCAAAACCATTAAAATGGTTTTGACGCGATTATAGAGCGGGAAGGTATTTATATTAACACTAATCCTTCAAGGTGTCAATATACAGCCTTTATTCGATTTCGAAGGAAATGGCTACATTAAAGGAAAGTTCAGGATAATCAAGCTCCTTGGGAAAACTGGGGAATGGCGAAGCGTTTTTGACACTTGATAAAGCAACATTCTTAAGATAAGAACTAGCCGACGATTTCTCTTCTACTAAACGCGCCCTTCTAAGATCCCCGTCACTTGAGGTTACAAAAGCAATATACACCTCTCCGGTTTCGCTACCGGTATAATTTTGATAGGCGGAACGCCTGATTTTTTCACGCACAATCTGATAATAACTGATATAAGACGGGCTATCGATTTTAACCATATCTACCGGGGGTAAAGTTATCTTCTTTTTAAAAGCCGCTATACCCTGTTTAATTAATTCCGGTTTGGAAAATTGCATCTCCCGGGGCTTAGCCGTATCGTTTTCTTTACGAATATTCTCTATATCAATAAAAGGCGGCGGGATCTTCTTGATAACTCCAGTCTCCTTAGGCTTAAACTCTTCTTTGGGTAATTTTTTGAGTTTGATATAGCTTACTTTAGTTTTTTTATCTGTTTCCGGAGACTTAATAAAAGGCAAAACGCGGCTATTGAAAATAACCGCCGCGTGTATGGATAATGAAATTAACAAAGCGATTTGTAATAAACGGTAATCTCGCATCTGTTTAGTCTAGCATAAAGTATAAAAGTAGCAACTAGCTCCGCAAATATCTTAGAACCCTATCAATTGCTTTTTGGGTTTTTTCAATATCTTCTGCAGTATGTACTGTCGATAAAAAATTTGTCTCAAATCCAGAAGGATAAAAATAAATTCCTTCTTTTAGCAAGCCGCGAAAAAACTTTTTGAATAATCTTAAACTCTGCATACTTGCTGTTTTATAATCAACTACATCTTTATCTGAAAAAAAGATACTGAACATCGAACCTATATGATTAACCTTAAGCTCTAAGCCATATTCTTCGGCTTGTGCCTTTATTTTCCCTACCAAGTATTCTGTTGTTTTCGTCAAGGCTAGATAAGGGTTGTTTTTCTTCAAGACATCTAGAGTAACTATGCCAGCTGTAACTGCTACGGGATTACCGGACAGTGTACCTGCCTGATAAACTCCCCCTTCAGGCGCAAGGAGCTTCATTATTTCCCTCTTTCCACCGAAGGCGCCTATAGGCATTCCTCCTCCGATGATTTTACCAAGACAGGTCAAATCCGGTTTTACATTAAATAATCCCTGGGCACCGCTATATGAAAGCCTAAATCCGGTAATAACTTCATCAAAAATCAGGACAATACCATATTTATCGGTGATCTTTCTTAAACCATGAAGAAAATCGCCCTTGGGCAAAATTACCCCGTAATTTGCCTGCACCGGTTCAACGATGATCGCCGCCAAATATTTCTGATTTTTCTTTACTACCTCCTCAACTCGCTTTATATCATTGTATGGAAGCACAATTGTATGTTTAGTAAAATCTTTAGGTACACCCAAGCTATCCGGTACCCCTAGCGTAGAAGCGCCTGATCCGGATTTAACCAAAAGATAATCCGCATGACCATGGTATGCGCCTTCAAATTTTATTATGTTGTTCTTTTTTGTATATGCCCTTGCCAATCTTATTGCGCCCATAACTGCTTCTGTGCCGGAATTTGTTAATCTAACCTGTTCAACGGAAGGAACTGCTTTCACGATCAGTTTTGCTAAATCAGTTTCTAATTTTGTAGCTGTGCCAAAGCTTGTGCCGTTACTTATCGCCTGTCCTAGCGCCTTAACTACCTCTGGATGTGCATGACCTAAAATTAATACTCCCCAGGAAAGACAGTAATCAATAAATTCCATCCCATCTTCACTGTGGATTTTCGATCCGGAAGCCTTCTTCACAAATATAGGATATCCTCCTACAGCTTTAAACGACCTCACCGGGCTATTTACTCCTCCGGGAATATATTTTTTTGCCTTCCTAAATAAACTATGCGCTATATCTAACGGAGCCATCTAGCAACCTCTTTTCCAAAATAAGTTACAATAAAATCTGCCCCTGCTCTCTTCATGGAAGTCAGGATCTCAAATACCAACTCTTTCTCTTTAGCCTTATTGCCAACGCTTATTTTCTTTATCATACTATATTCTCCACTCACATTATAGGCAACTATAGGAATATTGAATTTTTCCTTTGCTCTATAGATGATATCCAGATAAGCCAAAGCTGGTTTTACCATAACAATATCTGCGCCTTCATTGATATCCTGTTTCATCTCTCTTAAAGCCTCATCCGAATTCCTAAAATCCATTTGATAACTTTTTCTATCGCCGAATTGCGGAGCGCTGTTCAGTGCGTCTCTAAAAGGGCCATAAAAATTGGAGGCGAATTTCGCCGAATAAGCCACTATCCCCACATCTAAAAAACCTCTTCTATCCAAAGTATTTCTAATTTCTAAAACCTGCCCATCCATCATTGCGGATGGCGCTACAAAATCCACGCCTGCCGCTGCATGAGATACGGCAACCTTCGCTAGAATTTCTAAAGTCTTGTCATTATCAATATAAAGATCTCGCGTCCCGGAATACAACTTTGATTTCTTTATCACCCCGCAATGGCCGTGCGGCGTATATGAACAAATACAAACGTCACTAATAATAACGATATCTTTTATTTCTTTTCGTATCCTCCTGATTGCCTTTTGCACAACACCGTTATCAGAATAAGCTTCTGAAGCAGCATTATCTTTTTTTTCCGGGATCCCAAAAACCAGTATCGCCTTTATTCCTAACGCCTTTACCTCCCCTAGCTCCTTAAGAAGATTATCTGCAGAGAGTCGATATATACCGGGCATTGACAGGATAGGTTCTCTTCTGCCTTCCCCACCAATTACAAAACAAGGAAGGATCATATCTTCGGTTCTAAGCCGAGTCTCGGCGACTAAATTTCTAATCTGAGGATTTCGCCTCAGTCTCCTTAACCTAACAACCGGCATCTTCTAGCCTCTCTTTTTGTTACTTCTCCTATGCAACTTACTTTTATACCTTTAGGCACAGAGCCATATCTTTTCATAAAATTACGCACTCCCGAGGGACTGGTAAACACTATCTCATCAAAAGATTCAAGCTCCAGATCCGGTAAATCTCCAGGCATTTCATTTCTATACGCGACAGAAACGGTAACCTTCGCACCCATTTTCTTAATCCCATTAGTAAGGCCTTTGTCGGATAGATCGGAACGAGGTAAGAATATCTTTTTGTCTTCCAGGTCTATCTTCTTGAATTCCCTCAATAAACCGGCTGAAGATTCTACTCTTGGAACCAAGTCCACACGAATCCCACGCTCTAAAAGAGCGCTTTTTGTCGAATTGCCTATAGCGGCAATCCAAGCTCGACTTAAGGACCTAGAATCGAGCCCAATCGCCTGCAATCTCTCAAAGAAGTATTTAACTCCATAGCGGCTGGTAAAAACCAACCAATCAAATCCTTCAACCTTCTTTAAATGTGCATCGAACTTCTTATAGCTGACGAGCGGCACTATTTTAATCAAGGGAAAGTAGGTATAGGTTCCCTTCATAAAGAATCTTTCTTTGGAAAGACCGGTAAATAGAATCTTTCGGTTTTTCTTTAGCCAATTAAATTCTTTCTCTAATTTTACCACCTCTCCGATAATAATTATGGCTGGCGGTTTCACTTTTTGTTTCTTTGCCTTCCTTACAATATCTCCCAATGTTCCGACAACAAGTTTCTGCGCGAGTAAACCAACATTCTGAAGTAAAGCACATAGTGTATCTTGCGGCTTTCACGCCAGTAAGAGTTCTTTTACTATTTTATCCAAATTCTCGAGAGCCATGTATAAAACTATCGTCCCGCAATGCGTAAGGTATTTCCAATCCAGGGCGCTTTCTTCCTTTTTTGGATCTTCATGTCCGGTAACAAAAACGCAGCTTGAAGCGTATTTTCTATCGGTTAAAGGAATTCCTGAGAATGCACCTGCCGCAGAAGCTGCAGTCACGCCCGGGACTATTTCGAAATCGATCCTACTCTTTATTAGCGCCTCTAATTCCTGAGAGATACGGCTAAATATCGAAGAGTCTCCGTTCTTCAGCCTGATTACCTTCTTACCTTCTTTTGCCTTCTTGACAACCAAGGCGTGGATCTTTTCCTGACGAATTAAAAAACCATCAGAATAGCGGCCTTTTTTGGCTAATTTATCACAACATATAAGTTCGGCGCTAGGCCTTGCCTCTTCTAAAATCGCTTTATCAACCAAATAGTCATATACTACTACATCCGCTTGACGTAAGATTTCCAAGCCCCTAACAGTAATTAAATCGGCCTTACCAGGC
>ERZ1292630.626-Hain-H41-02um-R3-626-length-36191-cov-7_pt2 | contig 13725 bp, 8 predicted proteins | sample MGYA00564408_ERZ1292630 | MGnify/ENA primary metagenome ERZ1292630 (study PRJEB36523, sample SAMEA6512641) | groundwater metagenome | collected 2019-01-08 | study: AquaDiva: Metagenomics assemblies of 32 groundwater samples | reverse complement strand
AACCGTTCCTGCTCGAGCGTAGCTCGCCCACATGGCCAGGTGCAACGTCAACGCGACGACGTAGAGAAGAAGGAAAAAAGGTCGGCGGAGCGCCGCTGCAAAAATGGCATCGACGGAACCCGCGATGGCATGCAGAACTGTTGAGACAATGGCCGCGATGATCAGCGCCTGCAGCGAGCTGTAGTTCGGGCCGTCACACTCACCAATCGACACCTGCTCGATACAGACGGGTTTCACATTGCTGCCAATCGTCGTCGTGTTGGTCTTGCCTGAGCTCACCGTACAAGACGAGCACGACTGCCACACGCCGCTGTTGGCGCACTCGCACACATACCACATGTCCAGGGGACCGGCCACGATCGCGAGTCCAAGTGTGGCAGCCATGCCCCCTAAAAACCACAGCAACTCGCGACGCCGGCGGCGCTGCCACCTCGCTGTTAAATCGGAGCCGTTCCCACCGGCAGCACCGTTGGCGACCGCAGCGGCTTCCACGGCGCCGCTTTGCTGAAGGAACCCCATGCGGACGAGCGTTCCGATGAACGCCGGTTGCGCCCCGTCCCGGTGCGTTCGTCCGTCACTCGCGGGTCCTTCCCTGCGTGCGTTTGGTCGAGGATTGGCCCCTTCAGCAGCTGGGGACTCCTCCGGAGGCGACGACGGCGATGCTGCGGCGGCGCCATGGATGTCTTCGTCGTCGTCGTCCGCGGCGCTTTCGGCTGCGGCGCTGCCGCCCGAGAGAACGGACGCACGACGGCCGCCACGCGTAAGGCGCCTCTCGTCTTTCCCCCGCGACGACGGCAGGAAGGCGTGGACGTACGTGACCGTGGGCAGAAAGTGCAGCCCGCCCCGCGGTGATGGGAACACAGGCCAGCGCACCCGGCGTCCTCCTTCGCCCGCCAGGCCGCCGCCTCCTTGCGTCGCCGATATCTTCAACGATGCGTCCAACGTTTCAGGCGTTCGAGCCTCGGCCGTGAGCCCAAGGATGCCTCTCGGGAAATACAAGGCGACGTGGTCGCGAGGCACATAGGCCGGAACGGGGCAGCCATTGACGAACGCCAGCGCCGACGTGCCGGCATAGCTACCACCGACGCGCAGCTGCGATGTCCTCGCGTCTCGCGGTGCATGGCTCACGCCGGTGGGTGTCGCGTCATCAGTGGGGTGTGTCCCTGACATCAGCTTGCGATGCGACAGCGACGAAAGGGTTCACTCAACAATTAAAAAAATGTGTAGTTTGTTCGCAAACACACGCCCCGAAATGTTGAACATGGGTGACGCGCTTTCCCCGCAAACGTCCCATAGTCTGGCGGTGGCGAATGGGGGGGCCATTGCGGTGTGGTGAACAATATGGACGATCACGTCATCGCGCACCTTCAGGCTGCTTATGCTATGCGGTAAGACAGCGTATCTCGCGCGCGCCTGGATTGTCGTCGTCACTCTCTATGCGGTCACTGGCGCATCTCCCCCGGGCAAAGTGTAGCGGCGCGGTCGACGCGCGTGCCTCGCTCAGTCACGAGGACGCTTCTTGCCGGACTTGTCTTTCTTGTCCTTCTTGTCCTTCTTGTGGTGCTTGTCCGACTTGTCCTTCTTGTCTTTCTTGTGGTGCTTGTCCGACTTGTCCTTCTTCTCTTTTTTGTGATGCTTCTTGTCCTTCTTCTCCTTCTTGGCTTTCTTTGCCTTCTTCTTTCGGCCCTTGCCGCTGCCGCTGTCGTCATCGTCGTCGTCGCTGTCGCTGTCGCTGTCGTCGTCGTCGCTGTCGTCACCATCTTTGTAGTCCTCCTCGTCGTCGTCCTCGTCGTCGCCCTCTTCATCATCGTCATCGGCGTCCGCCGCGAGGCCCGTGACCGAAAGACCGCGGGTGCGCAGCCACTCGGAGACAGGAGTGACCTCGTTTTTCGGAATCGTGAAGGTGAGCTTCTCGGACTTGGCGCCCTTCAGGATCGCCGTGAAGGACACCATGGCGGTGTACCCCGCTCCGAGACCAAGGTCAAAATCGACTGTCTGGATGTCGCCATAAGACAGGACTGTGCCTGGCTTTGGCAGGTACAGCATGGCGTTCTTCAGCAGGTACAAGCTTCCGCTGTTGGACTTAAAGTTGCACCGCACCGCACAGTTATCCTTAAATTCAGCACCGCTGTTGAATTCGGCGTTGATACCGACGAGTTGTACCGACAGTACCATCTTCAAAACCTTCGCGAGCGTCTGACCAAGCGGTCCGACGACGTCGGACGTTGACGTTTCCGTGGTTCCGTCTTCGGCAAGGCCGATGAAACAGCGCGGGGCTGGGAACGTTTTCCTGAGATCCGCGAGCGACATTGCTGGTTTCCAAGGATTGTCCGCGGTGAAGGCCACCGCGTTATCGATGGACAGCACGATGCACCCCAACGTGCTGGCGCCCACCTTGATCGGAGTGTGCAGCGCGAGCACGAGATAGGTGTGTTCATCAGTGGGAACCGGCAGCATGTACATGCGCAGCACACTGGACGCCGGCACGACGATGGGCGTCCCCGCCAGCGCCCCCTTCTTCGCCGCGAACGAGAGGCCGGCGGTCGTGACCGTGACATCGAATTCACCGCTCGGCTGCGACAGCAGCATGGAGTGAAACGTGCCCACGACGGGGGCTGCGGAGACCGCGGCCGAAGTGGCTGCGGCTCCCGATACGGCGCTGCCCGCGACAGACGCGATTCGCTGCATCAGTTCCTCGGCGATTGCTTTCGGAGGATTGGCCTCCGACTCATAACCGGCGCACGAGTTTGGGACGAAGAAACGCAGGGAGGTGACCGACGCCGCTGGGCCGTCCTTTCCCTTGATGTCGAGCGTCACATCGTTGCCGCGACCGCCGGAGGCACCCACAATCTGAGCGAGCGGGACATGCAGAAGGGTGTCACCCTTGTCGTCGGCTAACGTGACGCCATCCTCAAGGGCTATTTGGCCCCAGTTGCGCCCCGGGGTCTTTGTCGTTGATTTGACGGAGGCCATTCCTCTGCAAAGGGACCCACGCCGACAAAGGGGAGAAAGAGAAGGACTGAGTGGTGGGGACTGGGCACCGTCAGCGGTAACACCAACCCACCGTCGCACCACCCCCGACCACCCAGTAGCGACAAGAGCAGTGAGTGCGCGTGTGACGTCATGCGACGTGCGACACACTCGATGTTCGATGCATGGATATCAAAAACGAAAAACAAAATTGATGTTGTCGTCCAGGTGGCCTTTAGGAATTCCAGGCATTCGCAGCCTGGCACTGCACCACAAGGGACGTGGCGGCCTTGAGCACGGAGATGGCCTCCTTGGCGACCCGTTCATCAGGGGACAGAGCCGCAGCGGGGGAGTCGGGCGACGGCTTGCCGCTCCCACTGACGACAGAGTTACCCCGGATGCGATCTAGCAGGCCGCCAAAACCTCCCGATTTTGCGGGGGTCAGCTGTGATCCGCTGCCACCGACGAGGGTGGAGCCCGAATCGTGCAGCGACGCCGTGATGCGCGCCAGGGCCGCGGTCAGGTGTTCGAGCAGCGCCTTGGCAAGTTCCTTCGGAGACGCCGTGATCGGCAGACTCGACAGTCGCTGTACGCAGGACACACAGGTTTGGAGCGCAACGAGCTGCAGCGACATTGAGGAGGTGTCACTGCTAGCGCAGGTCGCGGCAACCTGGGACGTCGTCGTCGTGTTCGCCCCGCCCCTGGAGCGCGGGGAAGGTGGGTTCGAGGGGTCTCTTTCCTCACCGTCGCTCGGGTCGATGTCAAGCGCTTCCAGGTTTGAGCCATCTGGGAGCGGCGTGAGGCTCCCGTCGGCACGGGAATGGACCGGGGTTGCCGAGGAGGAGGAGGCTTCCGCCGCCCCGCGAATCGCGTCGATCGCTGCGGCGGGTGCCGACGTGAGCAGGACCGACAGGCCTGCGATGGCGGTGTCTCGAGCCTGAATCAGCGGGCACCACCTTTCAGGATGTGCCCCGAAGCGCAGCTCCATGTTCAACAGCAGCAACCGCCGGAGGGCGGCCGTCGTCTTGCCGCTGCTGGCGCCGAATGGCGCGGCCGCAGCCGCGGGTTTGCCGCCTCCCCCAGTTGGCGCCGCCTTGGTGCCGCGTGCCTTCATCGCGGCGGCATAGTCCAGCGGGTGGCGCTGCACCCACATCATATGGGCCTCCGTGAGTGCCTCCGAAAGCGATGGGACGGGACCGCTCGGTGAGAGGGCAACACTCCCGTTCATCAGTAGCGATGGCTGAGTGGCGCGGCTGCTGGATGCGGCCACGGCGTGCCCTGCCGCGAGAGACCGCCGTGGGTAGCTGGGGAACACGTCCCGGGGCTGCGACATGCTCTCGCGCTGCTGTCGCGGCGACGACGATTTTCCAACTATGTCCTCAGCCCTCCGCTCCGGCGAAGGGGACGCACCATCCACGCGGAGGGCCTCGCTCGTGGTGGGAATCCTGGAAGCAGTCACCGCGGCGGGTCGGACGGATGGCGCCTCCTCCATCCAGTTGCTGGCACTCCCTGCCGCCGCACTGCCACCAGCGACGCGGCTCCCCACGATGCCGAACGCCGCCGCGAAGAAGCCGAGAAGGCGGGGGTAATCGCTGAACATTCGCGTCAGCGGAGCCGACACCCCGTGCACCAGGCCGAAGCACGGGCTGTCATGGTCGCTTCCCCGAGGGCCGCCGACTGCCCCAACGACACCCGGGAGCGATTCCAGATCCCCCGGCGGGGCCGCGCGGTGGAAGCGACCGACGACCGCGGTGCGGAAGCGGTAGCGGCAGTCCTCGTACGACGGAGAGGCCCCAGCGCCCGACGGGACGCCCTGCGCCGCTCTCCCCCCGCCTGCGGCGACGACGGCGGCGCTGTCTTCCACGGTGCATTGATCGAGGCACTCCAGCAGGTCGTCGTTAAATCGGCTGAGCAGTTGGCCCGCCTCGGGGCGCATCATCGCGATGATCTCGCGGCAGAGTTCTGGCGACCGGAAACCCGACGCGACGAATTCTCTCCAAATGTTTAGCAGCGCCATGACTTGCTGAGTGACACTGGCGACCGCGTCCCGGTCAAGGTGTCTCGCCCACGAGGACGCCGCCGCCGACGAGGACGCGGTGCTGCTGTTATTCCCGAACGTCGCGATGCTGGTGTTCGACGCAAAGCCGTTGGCCGCGGCGGCCGTTGCTGGCACCCGGTTCCCTTCGCCCGCGCCTCTGGGCGCCGCAGCCCCCCTTGGAGGGGAGGGTTGACGCGATGCCATGACGCCCTTCCCTTACGTCCGAACGCAACGTTCCTTCTCGGGTGTTGTTGACGTTAACCCCTTCACTTTTACTCACTTTTAGTGCTGATGTGTGTGCCTTCCGCACCTTTTCAACCCATTGTGGTGACACCCCAGCAGCAGCGGGCGAGGGAAAGGGGAGCCGGCAGACCTCTGGGAGGCGGTAACGGGGACTCGATGATGAACGTAAAGTGGAAGGCGAAAAATGCTCTACAGACCAAAGAACGATTTTAAAGACGCGTCCGTCGGGACGTTGTCAATGAATCCCCGCAGCAGCCGGCGAACAACGTCTCTTCTGGTGGCGGCGGCCGGCGCGCCGACCTTTCCTCGGGCTGGAGGAGGGCCCAAGGAAGATGAAGCCGCTACGGTCTCCTCCGTTCCTGAGGACGTCGTCGTTGTCGCTCCCGACAAGAAGAGCAGTTCGTCTCGGACCGCAAAGTAGTCGTCATCGAGCGGAATGGCCGCCGTCACGCGCTGCCATCGCTTCGACACGGGGGAGTCATGCGGCAACAACTGGCACAGCGAATCGAGGGCCACGAAAGAGTCCACGCCGCGGCGCAGGATCAGTGAGAAGGGTGCCGATGATCCGTCTGCGGGATTCACGACGAGCTGCACGACGCGTTTTTCGAACTGCGCAATCCCGACCGCGGCCCGCTGCCCCTCACGGGCGGCCGCGAATGATTGTGCGATCGACCGCAACTCGGTCTCACGTTTGCTTGCGAGTAATCGGGCCTCCGAGAGCGCAAGATTCAGAGCGATTCGCTGCTCGTCGAGTTGCGTCATTCGCGACCGCAATTCGTGACTGAGGCGGTCAGTGTCCACGAGCAGCTGCTGCAGCTGCGGCCCCTCGGACAAAATGTCCGTCGACAGAGACGAATGGAACGGAGCTAGCGTGTCAATCCGGTGCCGTATGCGGTCCTCCGTCGCCGCCAAAGTTCGCTGGGCCGACAGCACCTGCCGCTCTACCACGTCATGCCGCTCGCGAAGCTCCCCGATCACGCTCTGAGCAATCCGGCCCACTTCACCAGAGGGTTGCACGCCGACCGCCGCCGGCGGAGGCATGTCCGAAGGACCCTCGCGGCGATCCGTCCGCGGGGCGTGCCGGTGCAAGCCGTTGCGGCGCGCGATGTCGCGCCACACTGGATCCGACATGGCGAGGTGCCGCAGCCAGGGCGCCACAAGAGACAACGTGCACGAGAGCGTGCGCAGGTCGAGGTACAACATGACGACGTACCAGGCATCGGGTGGGAGACAGTTGATGTGGCCTCCGCCACCAAGGACCCGCACGCGGGCAGGCTGTATGCCGCTCCAGCTTCGCCACGAATTCGGAAGCGATGTTGCCGACGCCATTGCCGCCGTGAGCCACCACTGTGGCTGCGGTTGCTGCGATGGTGTGTGAGCCGGCGGCGTGACCGCAACGGTGCCCTGTTTAGGACCTGGAATCGCCACGGCCGCCGCGGTAACTAATCGGCTTGGACGGGAGTTACACGCGTGCGAAGGATATGATTTCGACACTGCGGCACGGCAGCCGTCCGCCACTGTCTCGGCATCGGCACGAACGACGGCTCTCAGTGCAGCAGCTGCAGGCGCACACCGTGCGAGTTTCGACGATGCGGACGACGGCGCCTGTGCGGCTTGCGACTCCACCGATGTCAAGGGTCGGGCGGGCGACGCACACCGCTGGATCGTCACGGTGGTAGCGGCCCATTTGCGCCACTCGTTTCTTGCTTGACACGGTGGGTCGCGGTCTGGATGGGCAACGCCGCTTTCGTCCACGAGCGGTGCCGACCGGCCGGAGGAGATGGCGAGGAAGGGCATCAGACGCTCCAACTGCGCTGTAAACTGCTCGCGAGTCGACGGCCCTCGCGTCGTGGCGGCCTGCCGCTCCTCGTGGTGTTCGAAGCGACCCCCTCCGCCCTCCGCGCCATCGAACCGGCGAGCGCGCGGCGCGCCGTCATGCACCGTCTTTCGCGCCGTGGCGAGGCGGCCGATCGCAACGGGATCCTCTCGCTGGCTGGCGAGCAGATGCTTCAGCGACGGGGGTCGGCGACTGCTGGTCCCCCCCGCACCGCTCGCTGGTCGGATTCGCGTGGGAGGATCCCTCCCCTCGTCCTCGTCCTCTCTCTCCTCGTGCTGGCAGGTTCGCGGCGTGGCGGACATTCCCTCGAATCGACTAACTTCTGTGTGGGGCACAAGGGGCGAAACAATACCATAGGAACAATGAGCGAGAATACAGTAGCACCAATCCTACGCATACGCGTCTCGGCCTCCCAGGTTTAAGCCCCTTTTCCACTGGCAGGAAAGCCATCATCACCGGGGCGCTGCCGGCCGCGGTGCGGTGGCGGGTAGGAAGGGCGCCACCTCGTCGGAGCAGCCGCCACGACCAACGAAGGCAGCCGCGGACAGACGGCGCATCATGATGACGAAGGCGGCGACGCCGGTTGCCGTTCCGATGAGGCCACCCGTGACGACGTCAACGAAATGGTGCCGGTTGTCGACGGTGCGCGATACCGCGACGATGACGGGCAGCCAGATCGGCAGCCACGCGATGCCGACGCGCCAGAGCCTGATCGGCGCCCGTGTTCGTGCGCGCGTCGCAACACCAAAGGCGATACCGAGCCTCCACGTCAGAAACAGGCATAGCGGCACGATGGCAGAAAACGCCGTGATCGCGTGACCAGATGGAAACGATCGTCGGCCCTCCACGACGGACGCGTCCTGGTGGCAGCACTCCCAGCCGAAGCTCATCGCCGTGATGTTGCAATCCGACGCTGACGCAGCGCGCGACACGAAGTCCGGTCGCAAGCGTCCGGCGTAGGTCTTGCAAACCTCGCCCAACGCCAAAGCGAGGACGACGCTCGTCAGCTGCATGAGGGCATAGGCGTACAATTCGTCTCGACGCCCCCACCAGCGCGGACGGCTCAGCCCGACCCCGCGGTGTGGCCGCCAACGAGCGGCGGCCGCATAAATTAAAACCGGCGCCGGCGCCATGATAAAGAGGCTGTAGACCGGAAAGGTGTTCTCGTGATACGGGCGGCTGATGGTTGGGTCCGTCACGACGAAAGGCCGGCACGTCGGGTAGAACCCGAAGTGGCTCACGGCCACGACGGCCACCGCGAACAGAATGGTTGCTAGGTCAAAGATGCACAAACGTTGGAGAAGCACTTCCTGCTGACTGGGCTCCCGGCAGCCGGTACTCAACAGACACGTCGCCTCGCAGTCTTGTGAACACAACAGGTGGCTGTCGTCGTCCGGGACGCAGAGCCCTTCGCCCGCTGCCAACAGGGCCGCCCCGCGTTGAGCCGTGGCCATCTCGTCGACCGTCAACGCAGAGAGGACCGTCACCGACTGCAAGCTCGCGGCCGATGTCGTCATCGCCTGGATGAGTGAGTCGCGCGATCTATCGTTGGAGCCGCGGGAGGAGGGGACGGCTTTCAACAACACGATAAATGGGTGTTCACTTCTTCACTACGAAGGTTGCAAACAGTCCGGAATGAGGGAGGCGTGAGTGAAGGCGCAGCAGCGACAAAAGAGGACGGGTGGTGCGACGTGAACCAAATGAATATCGATCACATGTCACAAAGGCCCCGCTGCTGATGCAATTCCGTGAGAGAGATGCCGCGGCGGTCAGCGATGACGCTCATGATGCTCTGGGCCACGTCCTTCACCTCGTTGTACCGACGTAAAAACACCACCGCCGCCGTGGCCACGCCCCCTTTGCCGCCTTGGCGTTGCTGCGCTGGGGGCTCCGCCTCATCCAGCCTCATGGCAGCGTGAAGAAGCCTCAGCAATAGCAGCTCGTACAGTGTGTGCGTACTGCAGTGCCGCTCGTTGCCGTTGGCCGAGCTCGGGATGGCGAGTGCCTTGCACGGGATTGTCGTCCCTCGAGGGACGATTGGGGGATTGTGAAGCCTGGACAGCTCGCCGGCTTGTCGTGAAGATAAGGGGCATCCATCGTCGTCACGATTGCGTTTAGCTGTGATCGCGACTGCGGGTGCTGTAAGCCCGGCGCCGTTGTGACGAGGTGGCAAGGCGTGAAGCGGCGGTCGGTGAGTGGCCGCGTGCGACGGGACGGTGGGGATTTGGCCGGTTCGGCCCGTCTGGTCTGCGGAGCTGCGTTCGGTGACGAATGCGACGCGGCGTGTGGTCACCGGCAACATATGTGAAGACCAAAGCGAAGTGACGTGCACGTGGATCGGATGGAGAGGATTCCGTGAAAGGCGAGAAAAAGCTTCAAAATTGGTCAACTAACAATGCCCCATCAACATCTCCACGTGACCCATCCAGAAAGGAGCCCGCGAAGGTCGCGCTCACGCCAAGCTACCGAGGTTGGGTCCGGATGACACCTTCACAACGAGGGGCACGCCCTGGAGCTCCACGCACGACTCCATGACCATGCGTATGGGGGCCACGCAGGCCATCATGTCGGCGGCCGGCATGCTGAAAATGAGCTCGTCGTGGCACTGCGACACCAGGAGAGTGTTTGGCTGACTTGCCGCGACCATCCGGTAGCAGTCCACCATCGCCTTCTTGACGATGTCCGCGGCGCTCCCCTGGATGACGGTGTTGAAGGCTTGCCGCTCCGCGTTGCCGCGCTTGACGCGGTTGAGGTCGGAGATGCCCGGGATGGGCCGCCAGCGGTTCAGTAGCGTTCGCACGTGTCCGGTGCGACGGCAGGTGGCTACCACGTCGGCAACCGCGCGGTCCACGAGCGGAAACGAGGACCTGAAGCTCTGCTGGATCTTGGTCGCGAACGACACGGACTCACCGAGCTGCGCCGCGAGCGCCCGGGGGCCGATGCCGTATGCCACGCCGAAGACCACACGCTTGGCTACCGAGCGCTCATGGTCCTGAACGTCGGCGGGACTCTTCCGAAAGATCACGGAGGCCACCTTCCGGTGAATGTCCCGCACGAGCGGATCCTTCCCGCTGAGCACGGCTCGCAGCGTAGGGTCGCCGGACACGTGAGCGAGCACGCGAAGTTCGACCTGCTCGTAATCGAACGACACGAGCACGTGTCCGCTCATGCGCGGGATGAAAGCTTTCCGGACGACTCCCATGAAGTCGTCGTCAGTGCGAGGCAGATTTTGAATATTGGGCTCCGCGCAGCTGAACCGCCCAGTATCCGTCCCGTCTTGAAGAAAATTTGGGCGCAGGACCATCGCTGATGCCGGCCCGGTTGGCGCACCGACCCTCGCGGTGCCACGACGCACGACCGCGTCCGCCGCCGCCGGCATCGCCAAGTCCAACACACCTTCGAAGTAGGTCGACTGCACCTTGACCAGCTTGCGGTGGCGCAGGATCAACCGGGGCAGGGGATGATGCCGCTCGAGGCAACGCAGAGTGTCCTCCGCGGTGCTCAGCTTGCCACTCGCGCACACGTGGGTCACGTCGACCGAGGCAGGCTGAGGGGCGTCGGCACCCATGGAGACCCCATCCATACCATCCCCGTCACCATCGGCGAGGAAACGGTCCAAGCGCAGTTCATCGTAGAGCACCCGGCGGCAGTCGTCGACGCTTCCCGGATTGAATTCGGCGGCTCCACCGATCGCGCGCACGAACTCCACCGGCAGAGCTTTGCGAATAGCATTCAGTGTTTCCTCTTGTTCGGCAGCCGCTTGCGTTGCTGCGTGTACGGCCCCCTCACGACTCACGGCAAAGCCCACCACCTTCATGCGGGATAGAATCACGGGCATGTCTTTTTCCACTTTGAGGTACGCAGGCAGCATCTCGCGCTGGACGAGCGCGGCGTACATGTGGCGAAACATGGGTTCGAGTGCGGCAACGCGCTGCCCGGCGCCGAGCGCCGTTGACGGTGGCGCCCAGCTTGCCGGTATCCCGACACCAGCGGGAAGCGCAGAGCCCGCGTGGGTGATTGCAATGTCGAAATGCGACGCGTCCAAGTGAGGGGCGATCATCCAAGCCATCACACGAATGTCGTTGAAGCGGCGCGGCAGCGGTCGATTCATGCCACCCTGCGCGGAACAGGCTGCAGCGGCGCCATGTCGTTCTTCGACGGATGCTGCACCTCCGTAGCCGCAGAGGGCTCGCCGGACGGAGAGAGGCACCAGGAGTAGCGGGAAGTTGAAACTGACAAATTCGACCCGGTCGAACTCGGCCAACGCCTCGCTGATGACATCGAGACCGTCGGCAGGGGAGAGTTCGAAAAGTTGCGTGTCGGTCGCTGACGCCTCCTGCGGCGAGGGAGGCACCGCGATCCACACACGTGAGAGGCGCTCCACGCTGGCGTCTGTGTCTTCGCCGTCGCCGAGTAATTTTGGAAACGCGACGGAGAAACTAAACGAATTTTCCTCGGGAGCGGCGCCCTGCCGCATGCTCGAGAAGGCGCATGCGATTCCGACCGCAGGAGCTTGCATCAACAGCCTTTCAACGTCGTCAGGGGAGCCGCAAAGGCGCGCGATCGCAGCAAGGCATTCCGCGCGTGTGGCGATGGTGGGCTTGATGCCACCGGCGGGCCCCCCTCCCCCCCCCTCGCCTCTGCGGGTCGGGCCCCGCGGGGTGGCCAGCAACGCACGCGCCACCACCCCTTCCGCTGTGTCCCCGGCAGTCAGCGCACGCACGTCGCGCCCAGCCGCTGCCCCTGGAGCGCTTTTCTGAAACGTTGTCACCTTAGGGGTGCCCCCCCTCACGCCAACGTCGGATGCTTCGCCGCTCGACGCCGCGGAGGGGCGGATCATAGGTGGCCGGGGAACGGTCGTTGCAGTGGTCGTTGCTGATGCAGCGGGTTGCGGAGCGCGAGCGGCTTCCGGCGGCCCCGAGGCGACGTTTGTCGAAGTAGCCTCCGCCCCGCGGTCTCGCTTGGCGTTGGGGGGTCCCCCCCGCTGAGGCATCGCCCGCTGTTCGGTGCGTGTTGCGAGGGTGTGCTCCCTGTGTTGATGCTCCATGCGAACGAGTCTCATCCTGACGTCCTCCCACCGTCCACTCGCCGGCGGCGGCACAGGTGGGGTGACAGCATCGGGTACGGTAGGTGCCGGTGCAAAGCTGGGAAACTCAATTGATGACCAGTCGCCGAAGGGACGCTCGCACACTCTCACCTCGGCAGTGCCATGAGGGGTTGCGTTGGAGGGAGTCGCGCGGTGCGACTGCGATGACCCAGATATCATCGACTCTGCGTCGTGAAGAAAATAACAACGTTGATGTGAGGCGAGGGAGTTGTTCCCGTAGTGAAAGAGTCTGACGAAAGTGGGGGAAAATTGTCGAATTTCAACGTCGAAGCAGTTGTGAAACGTGCGAAAAGAAAGTAATTATGGCTAATCATATTTGGTGGGCCGACGTGTGAATTTGGGGGGGTCGGAAACAGTACCAAGCTAGTGTCGCATGAAGCTAACGATGGTCGCATGAAGCTAACGATGGAGGGCAGCTTGCAAACAACTGGGGGCAGTAGAAGGAGTGCATGAAGGTATCGATGCACCACGTCTCTTACTTCTCGGTGCTTTCGACGAAAGCCCCAGAACACGCATTATGGTCAGTCGCGGTGGCTTTCCGCAAGATTTCGAGCGATCGAGGTTTCTGCGAGGGTGCTGCCGTCGTTGTTCTACCAACGGTGGTTGGCTCCTTCAATGTGGTCCAAATGGGTTCCTCACCGCGCCGAATCAACGTCAGCATTGACCCCGCGTCGACGTTTCTTCGAGGCGGCCATCTGCTGGCGTACGATGGTAATCCTCGACGCCCAGTCTTCTGCCGACTCCGGCGCGTCGTAGCGGAGCGCATTGACAAAGTCGCGGTCGGTGAGAGCCTCAATCGGGACGTTGTGGCGCACGGCCCACCGCACCATCATGGAGTCGGCATCCGCTTGCGGTAGCATCCCAAGCATTGGTGGTTGTACGAGTCGGCCAGCCCCACGGTTAGCATTTCGCCACTCGGCGAAGCTGGGCGTCCTGGAGGAAGGGGTGTCGCCGCGTGGGACTCCAAGTGGTCACGAAGGTTCTTGTAATCCGACTTGTGATCGCAGGCGATCCAATTTTTCGTCCCGAGATGCGTCGCGCAGAAGTTACATTCATAGAAATGCTGTGGAGCGCTTGTCCCGGACGAGGAGTTGGGCCTGATTGTCAAGCCCTTGTAGGTGGAGTGCTGCAGGCAGTAGCCAGCTGGACCGGCTGCGTTTCCATCCTTGAGCGGCCCATCGTTCAAGCCGGCTGGCGGCAAAACAGCAGCAGGCTCGCTAGTCATGGTTTGGGAGTCAAAAATTGGGCTGAAACTCGATGAGGGTGCCGGCGAGCCCGTCAGTACACGAGCCGGTGGTCTCGGGCGGCATTCTGACCGAAAAGAAGACGTGTGTAGGAAGCGCCGCACACCCGAAAACGCTCTTCGGAGCCGTGTGCTTTGATGGAAAATCGAAGACACACAATCAGGCGGTTCCCTAGGGGTCCGATGGGCGAAAATGGGGAATGGTTCGAACACAGAGAACAACAGGAGGTGGATCCCATATGACCCTCTTCGCTACCGATGCCATGGCCACTGCTGCCATGGCCGAA
>ERZ1292630.3508-Hain-H41-02um-R3-3508-length-13725-cov-8_pt1 | contig 13725 bp, 4 predicted proteins | sample MGYA00564408_ERZ1292630 | MGnify/ENA primary metagenome ERZ1292630 (study PRJEB36523, sample SAMEA6512641) | groundwater metagenome | collected 2019-01-08 | study: AquaDiva: Metagenomics assemblies of 32 groundwater samples | reverse complement strand
TCCTATTTCTGAGCACCACATCGTTTGACGGTCAAACTTTTGACCAGCGTTTGAACGTTTCATATTTGGCAGTGGGTGAGCATACTGTGTATGTGTGCGGTGGGTTAGTGTGGTGGTTGTGGGATTGTCCAACCCACAGTCGCAGCTCGCCAGTTTGAACACACGCCGAAGGTGGTACAAAACCGAAAAATGTCCGGCTGGCCTCCACCTTCCCAATATCGTCCTGCGGGGAGCTCAGGTGGTGCACCGGCGGCCTTGAGGGTCACCAGCGCGGCACCGACGTCGCCGTCTCCCGCGGGGGCTGCGTCCTCGCAGCGTTCCTTAGCTCCGACGTCGCCGTCTGCAACGTCTTCGGGTGTTCCCGGCTTGCCGTTGCACTCGTCGCAAGGCGTCGTTCAGTCGCCGATGTATCTGCCGGCGTCGATCACGCTTCCGTCCACGCTGCCTTCCGCGGGCACGTCCCGACGGCCTCAGTCCGCGCCGTCGTCGGTTATGCCCCCGTCGGCATCGCAGCAGCACGCCCCGTCGCATCCGACTACTAGCAGTCATGGCAGCAACAATAGCAACAACCCTTACTCCGCTCAGTCGATGAATCTATCGCCAACGCGCCGGCCGCCGGCGATGCTTGCGGCATCCTCGGCCAGCACCGCCGGTGGCGGCATCAACTCGCCGACCTCCGTCACCAGCGCCATCAGCACTGCGGCCGCACTCCCACTCTATCAGCCAGCGGCGTCCGCTCCGCCGCGAGCATTCATCAGTGGCCCTGCCGTATCCAACGCCGCCCACATTGCGGCTCTTGAGAGCGAATTAGAATCGCGAAAAGCGTTGATCGAACAGCTCCAAAACGACCGGCTTCAGCAACTTCGAACCATGAATGATTATCGCGTCGAAGAGGAGAATAAACGGCAGGCGCTCATCACGTTGCACCGTCGCGAGCTCGAGGCGCTCACGGAGCGGAGCAAGTCGATTGCGAGCGAACTTGAAGCGGAGGCGCAACGGACGGTCGCGGCCGAGCGACGTCGCGTGGAAGACACCCTCGGACGCGTACGCGTGACGGAGGAGGGCAACGACAAGCTGCACCACCTACTGGCTCAAAAGCAACTCGAAATTCAAGATCTACTTCGCAAAGTCGCGGGGACGGAACAGAAGCTGCAGGACGTAACCACCGAGAAAGCCAACGAGAAGCGCACGTTCGAGGGCCGCGTTCAGGCACTCGACGATTTATTGGACGCTCGAGGTCGTGAATTAGAAGACGAGAGACGCAAAGTGGCAACGGGTGCCGCAAGACTTGAATCGATGAAGGCGATGATGGGCGAACTGAACCAAAAATGCTCTCAACACGAAGTCGAATCGGGACGCCGCGACATTAGCTTCGGCGAATTGTCTCGCGAGAAAGACCGTCTGGAATCCGTGATCGCTCATCTAGAAGGCGATGTTCGCGCCGAAAAACAACGGTACCAGGACCTCCTCGCCGCGGGTGACGACCGCGACCAAAGGAAGGATACGGACGTCGCAAAGTTGCGAGACGAAATTCGTCGCTTGCAGCAGGTCGTCTCTCACATGGAGGTGGACGCCCGGCAACGGGACGAGACGAACCGTTCCGTTGTCGGTGAGAAAGACCGCCTCGCCCGTGAACTTCTGGAGTCGGAACGTCGCTCCGAGCAGCTACAAGATTCGCTGGCGACGGCGAAGGACACTGTCCGCGACCTGCAAGCGAGCGTGGCTAAGACGGGCATCGAAGTCCAAGGCCTACAACGACACATCGGCGAGCTCAAGCATGACCGAGACGAGTTGCAAGCCTCCCGGGATAGCACGGACGCGCTTAATCAGCAGCTTCGAAAGGATCTCGACGGACAAGGAGACGAGCTCCGCCGCGTCGCTTTTCTCGAGGAACAAATTCGTCAACTCCGCCTTCAGCTCGAGCGCGCCGACAAGGACATCGACAATGAGCGGCGACGCAGCGCCGACGCCACCGATCGGCTCGAACACGCCGAAGTCACCATCGCGCAGCAAGCCAGCATGGTCCGACGCACGAAGGAACTCGAGATTGAGCTGCAGTTGCGACAGGAGCAGAGCGTGCAGCTCAGCGGTCGCCATGAGCAGCAGCAGGTCGTCTTATCTGATCTGCGGTCTCAGCTGGATCAGGCACGCAGCACGTTTGATGGCGAGCGGCGCCAACGGGATGCGGCCGAAGCCGCTGCGAACGATTGGCGCGAGAAGGCGGAAGTTTTAGAGCGTCAATGCGCCAGTCTCACCGTGAGCGTAGGCCGAGTCTCGGCCTTAGAAGCTGCCGTGAACAGTCGCACCAAGGAGCTCACGGATGCGGTCGAAGAGGTTGGATATCACAAGCAACGCATCGTTCAGCTTGAAAATGACCTGACCCAAATCTCCACGCTGGAACACGCTCTGAAGGCGTCGCACGATGAGCGCATGTCGCAACTGAACGTCTGTCACTCCCTCGAGGACGCCGTGGCTGAGAAGGACAAGGCTCTCAACCGACGAGACAACGAGATCGCGGATCGAATCGCAGAAAACTCGGCGCTGCGCTCGCAGATCGATCACCTGGAAGGAGATTTGCGCCTGGCGAACGGCCGCGCGGCGGAAGTCGTCGTGCTAACGGGCCGCATCCGAGATCTCGAACGCGCGGTGCAAGACAAATCGACTGAGTTTTCCGTTTTGGCGGCCAAGGAAGGGGAGGCTCGAATGAGCTTACTCAACATGAAACAGGAACTCGAGGTCATGCAGATTCACGCACAGGACGTATCGACTCGTTTGGACTTGACTGCCAAGCAACTGGAAGCCGCTCAAATTGAAATCGGGCGCCGTACCGTTCAAGCGGAAACGGCCGATCGCGCGTGCAAAAAGGCAGACCACGAAGCCAGCGTTGCGAGAGAGCGAGCGACAAAGGCGCATGCCGACGCCACCGAGCTTCGCCAATCGTTGGAGCAACTCACCGCAACGTGCGACACCATTCAGAAGGAGTCAGAGGATCGCCAGCGGGAACTCTCCACCGTCACACGGGGCCGCGCGCTAGCCGAAGCGACGATCGCGGAGTTGAATCGTGCCGTTGAGGACCGAGACGCGCGCCTGAAGGAGGTCGAGCTCGCGCACACCGAGCTCAAGAACGGTTTCACTAAATCAACCATTCTTGAAGGGAAGATTACCGCACTCGAGAAACTCAACGCGGCCGGAAACTTGGAAAGACAGCAATTGGAACTTCAATTACGCGATCGCAATTCCACAATTGTTCAATTGGAAGCCGAAGCCAGTCATGGACGGCGATCGGAGCAGCGCTTGGCGGAGATCAAGCTCCGTGTTTCCTCCTTGTCGGACGAACTGGAGGCCAAGGATGCCGAACTGTCCGCAAAGTCTATGCAGATTGTCGAACGCGATACTCAAATTGGAAAGCTCCGAGATTTATTGGCGTCGGAAGAGCAAACGTCGCGCCACACGCAGCAGCGCCTGCACGCGTCCTCGAGTGACGTGCATCGCCTGGAAGGCGAAGTGCGGCGCCTAAGCGCGGTGGACGGGGAGCTCGCCGGCGTCAAGGAACTACTCACGCAGCGCAACACGGCGGTATCATCTCTCACGACCACGATCGAAGATCAACGCGCCGCCATCAACCGGCTGCAAGAGCAGATCGACGGCCTCAAGCACGTCTTGGTCACGAATGCGGGTCTCGAGTCGCAGTTGGCGGCGAAGCGTGCCGCCGTCGATGAGTTGCAAGCGGAGCTGACGGAACGATCTGGCAAGGCGACCACTCTTGAGATGGAGTTGTTGCAGTGCCGCGGCCAGATTGCACGCATCACGAAGGAATTAGACGATGCGCGATCCGCTCGTGATGGGCATGCGGTTGCAGAGTCGTCGCTTCGCGCGATGATCGAGCAAGATCGGCACGCGTTTGAGGAAGAGAAACGTGCGCTCATTCTGGAAGCTAACACGCAACAAGCACTCGCGGAAGACTGCAAAATGCAGCTGAACACCGACAAGCATGCATTGAAGCGCGTGTCGGATCACTGTCAGGCCCTGGAAGCAGATGTTTTGGGGACTCGGCGCCGCCTGGAAGCGGCCGACACCGAGAAGGGTCATCTGTTAGTTGACTTCGACATTTTGCGCGCGTCGCATGACGAACTGAAGCAAACGGTCGTCCATCTTACATCGTCGCTTGCGGCGGAAAAGTCGACGAGTGACAAGGCGAACAAGCAAGCGAGTGAGCACCGTGCCATCACTGAGAATCTCACCGCCACCCTGGCCAAGGAACGCGGCACACATGATCAAGATCTACAACGGTTCAATCGACTGATCGAAGAGCTCAAATTACAAGTTCAGGAAAAGTCGAAGATGCTGCATGAGAAGAGCGACCACATCGACCGCATGTCGACGGCACTCAAGTTCAAAGACGAGGAGTTACGCTCCGCGTTCGAGGAATCCGCGTCACTGAAGGCGCAGCTTTCGAGCACGCAGGCCATCGCCAATAATTACAAGTCGCTCGAGCTGCGAGAAACCGAACGGCGTCGTCACGCCGAAACCGCTGCCGCGGAAAGCGATGCGACGACGTCTGTTGTGATCAGTCGGCTTCAAGCGACCGAAAAGCGTCTGGTTGAGCAGCAGCACCTAATGGAGCTGTCTGGTGCCGCGAACTCCGCCACGGGAAGCCTCGTATCCGCCGCTACGTATCGCAGTCCGCCCCAGAGACCGTCGGCGGGTGGGGCCGCTTCGTCCACGCGCCTCGTGGTCTCGCCTCCGCGACGACTCTCTACGACGCAGTAAGAGTTAGGTTTCTCCGCCGAGGTGGCTCTCTCGAGCGGAGCGGGGGCGATGCTACTCACTCGTGTGGCTTCCTTCCTTCCTTCCTTCCTTCCCCCCATTGTACCGCCGCGATGATGTGTCGTTTCACGAGAGCCTTTTCCCCAAAAAACAACAAATACTGACTTTGCGGGGATTTAAAGAACACACGTCGACCCCCCCTTGTTCGCTGTGATGTGAGGGAGAGAGGTATGTGTGATGGCCGACTCGCTTCTCTTGACTCTGTGTCTGCTCCTCCCCCCGTCCCCTGTTGACCGCTCCCCCCGATGGGTACCCCCATGTACGTACCGCGTATGCGGCGGATGGTCAAGACTGTGACGGTTACACTCCACACAGGCACCCGGGCCTCGCTATTTTGACATGCAATTGACTTCAGTCAGTGTGGTAATGCGCTGCTAACGTTGTGTCTACTCTCCCCCGCTGTTTTGCTGCGGCCACGCTAAGATCACAAGAAAGCAGGGAGTCTACAACGGGGATGTCGGCCACGACGCAACTATACTTGGCGAAACAGCGATTCGAAGACCCCGTGAACGACCTTTCTGCCACCGCCCCATCACGGCTCCACCAACGTCAGCTTTCCGGAGGTCGCGCAGGAGGCGGGGGGGTCGCTGCTCCGTCCCATGTGGCAACCATCGCCGCGTCGGCAAGCACAAGGGGTGGCGCCGTCGAATCGTCGATGGCCGTTTCGGACTGGTCGTTACTATCGGACGCCAAACAGCGAATGGAAGTCTATTTGCGCCTAGGTGACCGCGATGATGATTCACGTGTGCCGATTGGTTCCACGGCACCACGGCATCCCGCTCCCACCCATGGCTCCCCGGCGGTCGCTCACGTGGGCAACGTGACATCGAACAATGCTTCCGCCATTCTCGGCGTGTCACAGTCAACAGTCGCAAACCAATCCGCTGGCAGCAACGGCGCATCACGCCACGCCGCCGGAAATAGTGAACACGCTCGGACGGGGACCACTACTGAGTGCTTACCGATGATGAATCAAAGTAGCAGTCGCGACGTTGCGGAGGAACCACTCGCACAGCAACTGTCCACGACGGTCACGACGACCGGAGGCGGCTGGTCGGCCATTCTCGCCAGCTCGCCGGATGATTGGAAGCGACGACCCCGTGATCGTGAGGAAGCGCAAGATGATGGGAGGCGGGCCATGGCATCGGTGCAAGGGCAGCCCTTATTAGAGAGGGCGGCCGTCGTCGGCCAGCTCCCATCATGTGGTGTCGCATCTAACAACACCGTCGCCACATGCGCACCACGCAACGACATCGTCTGCGGCGAGAGGAAAGTAGGGGGAAGCCGCACCCGAGGGGGCGCGGAGAATGATGCCGCCCCTGCGCTGGGTGACGCACCTGCCGTGCCGTTGCCATCCACTCAGGGCATCCTCAAAACGACGGCGAGGGGAGTCAGGTCCTCGTCCCAACAGCCGAAGCAAACCCCGGGAGGGCCCCCATCGTCATCGGCAAAAGTGACTTATACCGGACTGGCCGGTGACGATCGGATGGTCGAACCCGTGGGATCGGTCGCCGCCACGGCGTTGAGGCATGGTTTTTCTGCGGGAGCTGAGCCCCTTCCCAGCGTCGCCATGGAGACGCTCATTAGCGCAAAGGCCGCCTTCTTCGGCAGCAACAACGTCTCCAAGGCGACGAGTGATCAAGCGGGACGAGGGGTAGACAACGACGACGACGACGACGATCTCTACGTCGTTGGAGCCATGGGTCGTCAAGACGATGGCCCTGGTGGTGCGCTCAATCCACTCACGGATGCCGAAATCATCGAAGATCGGTTTCGCCGCCGACAACAGCGTCTCTTTCAGACCACGTTGACGGGGCTCAGTTTTCACGACGCTGCCTTGCTCACCACCACGCGGCGGAAGCGGAAGGAGGTCGCGTTCCTCACCTGGAGGTTGCTGCTGTGCATTCCGGAAGCGGAAACGTTTTTTGGGGACCTATTCTTCGGACCTCTGCCCGCGGAGATTCCGGAAGATGTTTACGACGCGTTGCACGATGAATCCGGTGACCTCGTTGTCTACGCAGATCCAATGGACTCTTTACTCCTCCAACCCGGCGGCGGCCGAGACGGACTCTTGGGCGAGCCACACGATGCCTCGGTGATGTCGCAGGCCGGTGGGGGGCTTCCAAATGAGGGGTTCGGCGATGACAATGACGTGGCTCTGTCGAAGTGGTTGCCCACTCTGCCACCACCTCCGACCGACCTCTGGCGCATCGCGCGTGACGAGGCCCAAGTCCTTCGCGACGCAGACCATATTCGGGACGAGGTGCATCACGTGGATCGTCTCGTGGATCACGTGGCGTTGTTGAATCAAGCGAACGTCGAACAACAGGTGAAAAGGGCAGCCGTGGCAGAGTCGGCCCCACACGCCGGTGCGTCAGTCGACGCTGCCGAAGAAGCCGCGTCTCCGCCGCGCCATGTCGTCGCCGATAGTGCCGCATCGCCGAATTTCAGCAGCTCGCCGTCTGGGAGCGGTGAGTCCCAGCGGCGCGAACTGGTCGCACCGTGGTCTCCAGCCCGATCACGAGCCGGCGGCGCCTCAGCAGCATCCCCTGGCCGACGGCGAACTGTCGCGGCTGCGGATCCCCTGTCGCGCAGAAAGAACGCAACGATGACCCTCCCCTCCAACGTTCGCGACACGTTAGATACGCTCCAAGCGCAGATCATGCTAGGCTACCTTCTGCAGGCATGTGACCATCTCGAAATGGAACGAGATGCCTCGACGAAGCGCGATGCCGCCGTGAACTGTACGCCGATGTCCGATGCCATCGCCAGCGGCCACAACTTATCTTCCTCGTCGTCCAGTCGGCTGAACGGCGCCCTTGGAAGTGCGGACCGGCGATCCGATCGCAGCAGCTTGCTGCTTGCCCCGGTTGACGGCATGAACCGTCCCGTGGCGGCTTCAGTCAACCGAAATGGCGCCACGTCGCATCGGCGGTCGTACAGCGCGTCCGCTTCGAGCACGACCGCCGGGGGCGGCGGCGGAGCCCACCACCTCCTCGGCCAGGGTTCGTCGGTTGACCAACAACGATCCCCGCCGCTGCTGTACGGGGCGCATGCCACGGCGGCGAGTGCGACCGCTGCGGGTTCGCCGACGAGCACGGCGAGTCAAGGTGCGGTGCCCCTCGCACCAGGAGGTGGAGGTGGCAGTGGCGGTGGTGGTGGTGCGGTGCTTCGCCCACCGTCGGCACTCGCGATACCCAACTACAGTCTGGCGCCGGGCGGCAACATGCCGCCGCAGTCCGCCTTGGGAAACAGCACGACCTCGAATCCTCGTTCGACGGTTGCGCGCCGTGCGTCCGTCGTCGCACCGGCGAAGCCGCAAGGGGGGAGAAATCCGTTTGAAGAAGCCTCTGGTGACAGCGGTGACGAGGAGGGACGGGGTTACGGATTCTCGACACGTGGTAACGTCACATTCGGCCACGAAGCCTCCACCTCTGGGCCGCACGACGCGTCCGCGACCACCGCGGCGCCCGCTGACGGGGCCGACCCACTCGACAACCTCTCCTCCGGTATCGTGTCCGCCCCGCCGTCGCCCCGTCGCGTGCGACGAGACAGCGCCAAACGCAATCTGGAAGCATCAGAGGCGGCTTCAAGTAAGAGGAGATCGAAAGACGCGAGGAAGAGGAAGAAGAAGAACAAGAAGAAGAGTGGGGGATTATTCTCGTGTCTGCGCCCCCCTCCGTCGTCCGACGACGATGATGACGACGACGACGACGGGGGAGACGACTCCGCCATCGACTTGTCGACGTCCATGAGCGATGGCGGACCCAGGGCGTAAGGGAGACACACGTAGGGGAGGTAGAGAGAGCGGGCGGAGAGAGAGGCAGGGGGCCGTCGAACGATCGAACGACCCCGTCGAAACGACACACAAATAGAGACGCACACGTTGATGTTTAGATGAAAAACCAGCTGGCAAAAATTTGGAGGGATACAAGTATGCTGGGCACCCGCGCGCACCCTATTACCGGTCATGATGCCCCGCGCCGATCATTTCCCTTGTTGGACGGAATTTTCAGTGTCGTCTCTCCCCTCTCTCTTTCACATAGAGGTGCCGGTTTTTCGAATGAACGAATGCCACTGATCGGATGTGTTGTGATTAGGAGATGGCAATGCTCCGTTCACGTGACAAGAGGGGGACGCCAAGTCGTCCCCGCATCCAAAGTTTACTCGTTGTCGTTGTTTCGGTCTTCTGGTTGTGTCAGCACGCCAACGCCGTTAGTGCCGTCGTGGACATCGCTTGCGACCGACTGCATGATTCAGAAGTGGTTGACATCGCAACGTTCCTTCCATCGGATTTGAACTCGTTGAACGGCACGACGTTGGCCCTCCGTGTGGCTCATTGTCACGTGGCTGCTCCGGCGATGTTTAATTTTACAGCGGCGTTTGCGACGTTTGACGAACACCGTCGTCAGACCCTCCATAACGCTTCGTCTTCTGCGCTCGTTCCTCCGAAACAACTGCTGGACGGAGACGGCGGTGGTGTCATCGAGGAGGGGGAGGCGGAGCTCCGGAGCATCCCCCCGATGTGGCCATTCGACCTCTCGCTGCTCTTCGATGACGTCACGGTGACCGGCGATGGCGCGTTACAGCTCTTGTCCGCCGCCGGCGTGGTTCGAGGTGTGAGCATCACACTTGCCAACAGCAACGTGAATATTTCGTCGTCGCTCACATCGTTCTTGTCTTGGGTGGACGTGGAGCAGGCTTCGTCAGTCGCCTTTTCCGTCGTGAACTCAACGGTCGTGGTCCTGAGACCGGAATCCGCTCAGAATACAAATCCCACCTCTGCCTTTTGCGTTTCCCTGGCGCCGAAGTCCCTCGCACCTCCGTCATACTCCGCCGATGGTGAACAGGGGATTCCTGGATTATGTCCTTTCGAACGTTTCCATTCGAGTTCGTCACAGTTTAGTGTCTGTGAAACAGGGCCTCGGAGTGTCCGACTCTGCCTGTGTGGCTGGCGTCGTCGCCATGTTCGTCATCGCCACGGCCATCATTGACGCGTCATCGCTCTACTTGTCGTCGTTCAACTCCACGCTGTCTCTTGCGGGTGGCGCTCCATCCAGTCCGGCCGCCGTGCTCGGGATCGCCACATATGGCAACCGGATCGATATCAGTTTATCGGTCATGTTCTCGATCCAAATCGTGTCAAGTCAATTAAATTGCACGCGAGGCGTGTCATGTACGTCGCTGGGCGGCGTCGCTGTCCAGGCCACGAGATCAAACTCGTCATTTTCAGACTTTCATATTGATGCCTCTCAGCGGTCGAACTTTTCATGCGACACCACGCTGGCCACGGCACTTGCTTTGCTGGGGGTTGCCGTGCAGGTCACCTTGGATTCCTCCTCGCAAATGACCAACGTGACGATGTCCGTCATGGATTCCTTTGTCGTCGGTCGCGGCAACATCGCCGTTGCGGTTGCAGGGGTCTCATGGTACTGTCACGCTGGAAGTATGGTATTCGATGTCCTCAATGCGCGATTCTTCTCCTCCGGGTCGTCTCTCCGAGGCACGTCCGAAGTAGCCAGCGTCGGTCTCATGGGAGCCACGATCGTCGTCGCCCACGGATCCAACCTGTCCTTCAGCGACGTGCGATCGTTCTCGAATCAAAGTAACCTCACTGCCATCGGGAACAAATACGCTTCTACTGCCATGGGCGTCGCATCGCACTCGGATTACACGACGACGTGTCTCACGGTGGTCAACTGGACGTCGGTGGCGATCCGTAGTTCGATTCAAGTGGCATGCAGTGGCGCCGCCAGTGGTCTTGGCTTATCCGTGTATGCTGGGACGAGCAACATCAATTGCACGGATGCGATGTTCGTAGCCGTCCAATCGTGGGTTGACACCAACGCCCCCTCTCAGGGAGCCCCAGCGGCCGGGATTGGTATCGCCAGTTCCTCTAACGACTATGCGACGTACGCGACGACGATGATCCGTGGCACGTTCTTCGCGGCCGTGAATGGGAGCGTCATTCAAACTACGAATTCGTTCGTCGCCGGTGCGGCGGTGGGTGTGTCGCTTTTGTCGACGGGGGCAGGGGCGTTCTTCAACGCGACCGATGTCGTTTTTTTCGCCTCGACGGCGTCCGTCGTGGAAGCGAAGGGTGTGAGATCCGGATTTAGTGCGATGGGAATCACCGTCCACTGCGACCATACATTTGACATTCGATTGCACCGAGTCGCGATGGTGGCCGACGCAGCGATGATCACCGCGTCCTCTCCAAGTGGATGGACGTCAGCCGCTTTGGGAATGGCGTTTTACTCGTCGTATGATCACCGTCTGGAAGTCAACGACGTGGTGCTGTACAGCCGCGCATCGACCGTTGTCAGTCAAACTAATGACGCCTCCGCAGCGCTCGCCGTGTCGTCATGCGGCACTCGCATGGCTGAAGTCATCGTGCGAAACGTGGTCATCGTCGCAACGCAATCCATTCTGAGTGCCTCCTCCGGCTCCTCGTCGGCCGCAGCAGGCATCGCCGCAAGCGCCCAAAGTGTGGATAGGTTCGACGTCGCGAATGTGACCGTCCTCCTCGTCGACTCACGTAGTACCGCCATGGCCGATCGCGTACCCAATGCCGCTTGTGCGGCGGTGGTATGCCACTCCAGTTTGCCGTCTCCAAACGCATCGATACAGATGACCGCGCTTGTACTTGCGGCGTATAATTCGGCAACAACGGTCTCTTGTCAAAGCACCTGCGCCGTGCTCGGGGTAGGCTTCGTCGGCGGTGCCGGCCCACCCCCATTGAACTCGTCTCACCAGCAAATCACTTCCGTGACCATCGCCGCTGTGAATTCGACGGTGTTGATGGACGCGGGATGCCAAGGGAACTGCGGCATCGCGAGTCCCTTCTCGACCCCGGTAGCTTGGACGCGGTGGTCACGGTTCGTCAACAGCAGCGTGACGTTATGTGACTGCAACGTGACCTCGCTTGCAAGCGGCAACTCCGCCATCGGCCCTCCTCGATATCCAGAGCAAGTAGGCGGTGACTCCTCCTTGGACTATCAGCTCACGCTCGTCGGCTGCAATGTATCGCTGATGGAGGTTGTAGGAAGTTGCTTCGGTGCCCAGCCAAACGGATCGTCCTTGTTGCAACTCGTCCGAAGGCCAGATGAGCTCTTGTCGTTTCCTGTGGTGGTGGTGTCCTCAGATTTCGTCTGCCCGGTCATCGGCTGGTCGACGGACCTCCGGTCGGAAAACGGAAGCCTCGGACAGGCAACGGACGTCCGAGTCGCCGGAAACGTGACTCCAACGACCTCAGAAAACTTTCCGTTCAGAAACTTAGAGCCTCTCCTAGCGACGACGGACACTGCGTCCATAGGGACCCCAATCGGCATCATCTCGGTGTATGCCACCACGACCCGTCCTGGCCTGGTGCCTTACCCTTGGCTGCAACAACACCAATGCCCTACCGTCAGTAACGCCTTCCACGCGAATGTTTTGTTGAGTGAGATCGACCGACTACCACGCAAGCTGATGGAACGATGTCTGTTGGCATTTCAAGCCGTTGACGACCCAACAAGGAGAGAGGCGCACCGCGTTCGATCGGTTACGGCGACGATCGCCAACAGCCGGCGGTCGCGAAGCATCTCGTTGTCGACGTCACGCCCCGTTATGTTCACCAATCCCGGCATGTCGTCCGCCGCACCACCCATGACGACCCTGGAAACGGCTACGACCTCGCCGCCCGCCATGACGTCGTCGTCGCACACAAGCACCGCAAGCTCAAGTGAGATGGGGTCCATTTACAACACATCCGTCGTGATGGGGTGGACAACGGATGGGGGGGAGCGACCGGTGGGCAACGCCACGAACGACATCGCTTCGAATCGGCCGAATGTCAATGACATCGCCACCACCGCTTCTTCCACGGGAAGGGGTCAAATCGACCGTTCCCAACTCGACACCGTGACGGGAACGGTGGCGATGGTGGCGGCGAGTTCGGGCGCGGGGAACGCACTGGCCGCCGCGGCCGGCAACCCGCTGGCGGCGTCGGCGGCGACCAAGGCGACGCAGCTCGGCCGCACGCTGATGCTCGCGGCGTGCAGTGCAGCGGACGGGTCGTCGGGAGCCGTCGTGATGGATGACGTGTCGTACGTATGGACCCGCGGACATCGCTGGGAACCGTCTCCGAGCATCGCGCTTTGGACGACCACGGCCGCGTTGATCCTCGCATTCGCCGTCGCCGCCGCCGTGGGGCACCGACTCGCAACGGGCCTCTTCACCGCGGCGGTGTCATATTATGGACCGAACGGCGTGAATCTCGCTTTCCAGGTATTCTTCGCGTCCCCGTCGTCCGCACCACCAGAAGGAGCCCTTGCGCCCGCCGTCGTCGCGATGGTGTTTATCTTGCTCATCATTGGAGCTTGCGCCCGAGCCGTACAGTTGAAACGCTGCGGAAGTCGGAGGGCATCTCACGCGCGTGGTGTCGATGATCCGACCTCCAAGGCGATGGAACCAAGGTGGACCGTCGTGGCCGAACAGTTGTTGACGGATATCCGGGAGCCGGCGGGGAGCGTCCTCCGGCGCCTTCAAGGGGTGATCGATCTCGCAGTCGGTGTCATCGCCGCGGCCGGGGCAGGCATGAAGCAAGGCAGCGTGGCAACGTGCGGGAGTGTAGCGCTGCTCGTCGCCGCAGTTTACGCTGCTCAGATTGCATACCTGATCTACATTCAGCCGCTCGCCAGTCGCAGGTCCCTCGGCCTTTCCTGTGTCAACGCTGCCGGCATGGCCTTGGTCTCGTTGATCGCGGCTGCGACCATATTTTCCACTCCTGCTGTCTCCGTAGCCGTCGGTGTCACTACGGATCGCCGCGAGCTCCTCATGTCGCTCACGCGATACCTTGTGATGGCACTGTCTGCCCTTTTTTACGGCGAGCTGGTACTGGAAGTCGGTCTGTCCATG
>ERZ1292630.3506-Hain-H41-02um-R3-3506-length-13736-cov-8_pt1 | contig 13736 bp, 8 predicted proteins | sample MGYA00564408_ERZ1292630 | MGnify/ENA primary metagenome ERZ1292630 (study PRJEB36523, sample SAMEA6512641) | groundwater metagenome | collected 2019-01-08 | study: AquaDiva: Metagenomics assemblies of 32 groundwater samples | reverse complement strand
CATCGTTATTGAACCTCCAGGTTGAAAGGATGGAACACCCAAGAGGTCTTCGACCAATGCTTTTGTTATTAGATTTTATCTGCTACTGAACTGTTCGTGACAGATTGGGTAACGAAAGGGGGGCTGCTGCTGGGAAGAGAAGTATCGGAAAAATGGGTGACTGTATGTGTGGGTAGGGCATTTACGGAGGAACCGCAAAATTTTTCTCTCTGTTTCAACGTCGACATTTTTCTTTCCACCCGGCCCAGGTCGACACGCACAATAGCATACCCAGCAGCACGAGAAACCGGTGTCGTCTCCGTATTTGGGAAGCAACACACCGTAGATTGCCCACCCCCAGTTTGTGGCACGTACCACCACGCTGGCGGTGTCGACTTTGGCGGCGGAACACAACACACCACGTTCAACACACTTCAAGGATGGACCGCGCTCCTCACCACTCCTTCACGACCTGAAACACAACGGTCCTTTCGTCCGCTGTTGCGACGCGGTACACCAGCTTGACGCGAAAAGTGAGTGTCAGGTGGTCCACACCGGACGAAGCCGTTTCAATCGTCATTTGCTGATCGATCGAGCCGCCCGCTAAGATTTGCGAAGAGGGGAGGGTGTGCAGATCGAGCTTCGCGCCCTTCGTCACCGCCACGAGGACGGCTACATCGCTGATCGCTGCCGTCCGATTGGCGTTCGCGATGCGCAGCGTCACACGCGAAATTGTCGTGGACGATGATGCGGCGGAGCGAGACGCCGTGAAAAGGACGTTGACGTCGGCGTTGCTGAAGGCTGGGGCAAATGTGGTCGATGGCGCGGCAGTAGGGCTGGATGAAGCACCCGGCGGCGGCGGCGTCGCGATGCTATCGAACAACGAGGCTGCGAGGGCCGCCGCCCTCTGTGGGTTGCCCGGCGCCGTCGTCGTGCTGTTGGAAGGGATGCCCGCAAACAGGTTATCGATCGAGGCCGCCCCAGAGGTCGGCGTCGGTTGCGGCTGCTGTTTGGCCGTTGCCTTGCTGCCGGCGGCGGCCGCATCGCCGAGACCACCAAATAGGTCATCCAGCGCAGCCGACGCCGGGACAGCGGCTGCGGCCGCCGGCCCATTTGATGAACCTTCGTGAGGGCGGTGGGAGCTGTGCTGCTGATCGGCACCGGCAGGAATTTCTTCCAACACGGCGTCGTCCGCGGCTGACGTGAGATCGGGCTTCGGCACCCTCTCCCAGCACGCCTTGGCCACTCCAGGATCCGGGTGCTGAAGGATCGCGAGGTATTCAATCGCCCGCTGTTGCAGCTCGCAGTCAAGACTTGTGGCGGCGGTTTCGAACACCGACATTGCGATCGGCGCGGTGATCGGGTAACGCGCGCCGATCTTGGCCAAGGCGGCGAGGGCGTACAGCCGGACGGTGTTCGATGTGGTGTCGAGGTTCACGCTCGCAATGGTCATGGCCATCGCCTCCTCGGTGGAGGTACCGCCCGCGGAATTGGCGTTCGCAGATTGCGGCCCCGCTTTGACGCACAGTTCTACGAACTCGCCGCACAAGTAGATGCTCGTCATCAGGAAGGCATGCCGAGACAGTGTCGCCGCGCTCGTACTGCTGTTGTCACGACCCTGAGACAGCTCTTCCCAGAGGGCCCGGACCACTTTGGCGATGGCCGCGTCCTCCTGTAGCTGCGCCACGATGAGACACAGCAGTCCGGACAGCGATACCGGCACGTGCTGTTTTCCAACTTTGAGCAGGCGCAAGGCCATTTCGATGGTCCACTCGGGAGACGGGATGATGCTCTCGATAACGGCGGACAGTCGCTCGGTGGCCTCGGCCTTGACCTCGTCGGTGCTGAGCTGCACGTAGCTGATGAGGTCGGGGACCAACAGCCGGATGTTCGACTGGTCGATGAGCGCCACGCTGAGTTCGAAGGCCTTGCGGCGTATTGGGAGGTCCGGGTCCTTCAAACACTCGAATATGGCGTTGCGTTGCTTCAGCACATTCGGTCGATCGACACCATGGGCAAGGTCGAGCAGCGTCGAGAGCGCGACGAAGCGCTGATTGTTATCATTATTGGCGAGGAAGTTGGCGAGGACGTTGATCGCGAGCGCCCGGAGGCTCTCGTCCGAGCGAATGGTGCAGATGGTACGAGCGCACTCCAGGATGACGGCGCAGCCCGGGTTCTTTTGTGTGTTGGTGTTGGTGGCGACTTGGGCCAGGACGTCATTCATCGCTTCCGATGCTTCGGCGGAGTCGGTTCCCACGACACGGAGCAGTCGAATCCAGCGAATCTGTAGAAACGGGTCCGCAATATGCCCGACGTCGTGATCCGTGGTGTAGGTCGACATCACTAGGTTTTTAATGTTGCGCGCCATCGCGGGAACCATGGTGACGTACTTAGGCAGCAGATCCCGCTTCCCCTCAGGTGTGGATAAAATTTCGGTCAGCAGCGCCACCTGACTGAGCTGCATGCCGTGGTTGCGCTCCGAGAAACAGTGATCCAATGTGTCGGCGACCGACCGTATGCCCCGGGGAAAGCGCTGCACGATGCGCAGCGCGGCGAGGGTGGCCTTTCGTCTGACGGTTAAGTTCGTGCTTCCCAAAAGGGCGGTGACTTCCGCCAGGACGTCGCTGGCCATGTCCGTTCCCGCGATGTTTGCGACCACGTTTAACGCGAGGCACTGGACGAATGGGTTGGGGTGCACCATGTCCTTCTTAATGTGATTCTCCGCGAGCGTCAGTACTTCGTGGCTCTCGTCAATGAGCAGCGGCAGCGCCAAGTACCCGACACGCTTGGCGGTGAGGTCGTTGGCCGCGAGGAGCTTCACGACGTACATTTGCCCGAATTCCGTGGGGTAGCCGAGCATGTGGACGTAGACGAGCTTGAGCATGGCCTCGGCGACTGGGGCGCCCGCAGCCAGCTGTCCTTGGTGCGAGTCCAACGCGGTCAGCACCTTGCGGATCGTCGCGCACTCGCGGTGCACGACGCTGCGCTCTTCGGCGGCTGTCTTGCACCCGCGAACCTCGCGAATGATTTTGGCAAGCATATGCTTTTCTTGTGAGGTAAAATACGAGTGTGTGGGGGACTCACTGCTTGTTGTTTCCACGTCGTCAAGGGGGAAACATACCGTTCTGCTGTTTGTTTTTCCCGTTCGAGACATCGAACCTCCACCGTGCGGTGGCCGCGAGAGGGGGCACGACTAGCGTCTCCCCCAACTTCAGTTGTGCTTAAAGAACTGCCACGCCATCCATCGCACGTATCCAAAGACGACCACCGTTGGAATGTACATGATGGGGAGCAACACGACGAGCCACCGCTCCGGGATGAGCGGCTCGGGCGGCGAGGCGATCGTCGTGTCATTCATCCCGCTGACTATGGTCGTCATCGTCATACTGGGACGCGGCGCGACGACGGCGTGCATGCCGACAGCCGTGGCGTGGAGCGTCGCACTGCTGCTGCTGCTGCTTGCGGCGATTGACAATGCAAATGCGGTGGTTGAGCTGTCTCCTACTCCTCCTTCCGTCCACAGGACGTAGCCCACCGATGCGACCGTATACAAGGTGACTGCCCACACGAACAGGAGCATCGGCAGCCCGAACCACCAGTCCGAGGCGGAGGACGGCACCTGAGCGACGCCTGCGCCCTCTGGATGCTGGTGGATGCCCTTCGCGGCTCCTCCTTCTGGGCGGGACCGATGCATAGGTCTCCCCCTCCACTCGACGTGAGTATCCCCCCCCCCCGTGAGCTGCTTCGTTGGGTCCGTACTGTACGTGTCAATGGAAGAACGACAAACACCAGGTGGAGGGGTCAGAGGGTCTCGAGATGCCCCAGAGAGCACATTCTCTCGTCCAAAATGGACAGATTAATGGCGTGAAATACGTAGGACACGCAAGGAGGACAGCCAAACGGGTAGGATTGGGATGTCCCTTTTGGATTCAAAAAAGGCGGCGTCCCATTTGCCCGCGGGGACTGCCACCCTTCCCTTGTCAACTAAGTCGTCCGCTGTGTCGTTTCTAACTCTCGTACAAATAATTCAGGGAGTGTGTGAGAGGGAAGAGAGACGTGGGGAGAAATGGAAAAATCATCTGAAGGAAGGTTTGGTTCTTCGAATGTGCGATAGGACCCCCGCGATCACAGACGCGTACAATGGGGAATAAACAGTGGAAAAAGCAAAGAAGGGCGAGCGAGGGCTGTCAAATAACAAACGCGCTCGCACACTCCTGCTCTTTGTGGGGCCGTCCCCGCTGTCCCCCCTACCGCCTTTCGGAGCTCATCACGGTGGAAGAACTCGAGAGGATGGCGTATCTTGGCGTGTAGCTTCCGGGTCCCGGAGCAGTTCCGCCCTTGGAGTCGTTCCAGTGTGAGTTGACGTTGGTGCCCACGCGACCACGGGTCGAAACGCTCAAGTGCCGTGTGTCACCCTTGATGACATTGGATTGCATCTTTTGCACGTCTTGTGCGAGAAAGTATTGTCCCGGCCGACCCACGATGGGCTGAAATTTCGACGAGCGGCCGAAAGTGCCGACCTTTGGATTATCCTTTTGCAGAAAGAAACCGCCCACTAACGTGGAGTCATGCTCCCAGGAACGCCGCATGGCTTGTTTCATCTCCACGAAGACGTCTCCCTTCGCTTGCCTCAGTTCCACGCGCTTACGCTCTGGAAGAATCGGTGGCTCAGCAGGAGGAACGTCCGTGGCGATTTGGGGTCGCGATCCGCTTGCGCTGCGGCGCAATTCCGATCCCCCCGAGACGCTGCTGCGATTGTTGTTCGCGCTAGCGCTACGGCGGCTGCTGTCCCCTGCAGTTTGTTGCTGCTGCCGCGCGAGCACACGCTCCTGGTCAGCCTCGAGCAACATGCGTTCCCTGCGCAGGATATCCATCTCACGCTGCAACAAGGCTAGCTGCTGATCGACATCGGTGACACGAACCTGAGCGCGACCGGCAGGCGACGACGACGACGAGCCGGGCCGCGGAGATGGAATCGGCCGCCGCTGTCCGGCTGATTGGCTATCGTTGACGGAGGAAGAGTCGTTGCCGCTGCCAGAAGACGGATGGACGTCGCCCTGCGGCTGACGGGACATGAAAGAAGAGGAGCCGTGCGCGGTGAGAAAATGGTTTGCTTTTCGAGCTTCAGTCACGCACACACACACAATGCCAGCCACGAATGAGCAGTTCGTTTGCGTATACACAAACACATACGGGTTGGGGGGCATCCCACGTTTGTGAGAGTGTACAGCGAAAAAGGTCGCGCGTTCGATGGACTGTTCGTTTCCACTGAAACAACCGAAAGCGGGAAAAGGGAGGGAAGGTAACTGAAAAAGCTGTGAGCTGAGAGCGACGTGTCGTGACTGCTTCACTCCCTTTTCCAGTGCCGGCCGTCGTGAATGCCGTGATGTATCGGAGCAAGGCGACCCTGTGAGCGATCGCGAAAGCATTTGCGGGGGGCCGTTTTAATCGCGAGACGACAGCAGTGCTGTCACCCTCAGCAACCGTTGCGCTAATGAACGGTCCAACCCAACGTCCGCGATCCACTCCGCCTCTGAGAGAGCCGGCGCGACGTCCCACGTTACCTCATGCAGACGCATCTTGACCCCCAGGAGCGCCTGTTCTTCCATGGAAATCTCGCCCTGCTGCAACAGCCACATGGAGAAGGCGTGTGGATCAGCCGAACCGACCACCGGATCCGAGGAATCGAAGCACATGGAAAGCGGGGTGGCATCGCTACCTTTCCCTCCACGGGCAGCCGCAGCGTCGCTCCGCGCTTCGCTGCGGTGGCTGCCGGGCAGCGGTGATGACGCGGCGGTCGTCGTCGTGACTCGTCGCTGGTTCAGTTGCGTCAGGAGGGACGGCGGTGTGTGCGACGAAAAGGCCCATCCCGATTCGTCCGGACCCGCCGAGATGGAGGTGCCGAGTCGGCGAGCGGGGGTGGTTGACGGTGAAAATTGCCGGCTGTAGCTGCCTGCTGACTCGAGCTGCCGTACTCGTTGCTCAAGGCCCCGCAGCGTCGGGTGATCAGGGCCGCCGTTGTGCTCGCTGGAGGGAGCAGCATGATGCCGCGAGCTCCGAGAAGAGGAGACGCCGTCGCCTCGTGGGCCGCCACCACCCGCGCCACCGGCCGCCGGGGACGAGTGCAGCGAAGGCGAAGACGGGTCCGTGGCCGTCGAAGCTCCCGGAGCACCAGACGCCGCGGCGCCGCTCATGTACTTCCGCCGGAGCGATCGCATGAGCGCGTCCTCGCGACCATCGTACTGACGCAGCAGGTCGTCGACTTCGTGCAACTTGGACGGGTTGTAGTACCGGTAGATCTGCGTCACTTGCTCTCTCGCATCGCCAAATGGCATCGGGGCAGATGCGTTGGGACCGCGAGAGAAGACAATGGGCGGGGGCGAAGGGGCGGCGGCTGCCCCCGCAGCGGGGGCGCCATCCGTGGGCTGCTGCTGCTGCTTCCGCGTAGCGTCGTCGTCCTCCGTCCCAGGGTACTGCCCTAACAGCTTGAGCAGCTGTGGTTCATGGCCAAACCACTCTCGCAGCAACGCAGGTGCTTCGGCCATCCTTGAAGGCATCTTCGATTGCATGGTCTGGAGCACCAAGTCGCGCATGGCGAGTTGCTGTTCCAACAGTTGCTCCAAGACCGGTAGATTCAATTCCCATTCCGAGAGCCGGGAGTCGATGGAGCCGTATTTTTCCGGTTCATACGTCAGAACCACTTGCTGGAGCAACGACCTGCAATGGTCCAGTTGGCGCTGGCGGGACGATTTCACGAGGGCGGCCGCGGACGGCATCCGAGCCGCGGGAACCGGCGATGCTGATCGCGGTGGTAAGCCACTCAGCACATTCGAAGGCTCCGGTCCATGAAAGTCCACGAGGGCCGCGATGAGTTCGGCCTCCCGGCCCCGCCAGTTCATCATCCACTGGTCCACGATGAGACATTGCGTCGGTTCGTATCGCGAGAAGAATCGAATCAGACGCGACCGTAACTGCTGTGAGTTGATCGCCGACACAGGCGACGTCGATGGCCCTGTCGCGGCCGATGGCCCTGCCGCAGCCGGCTCGGTGGCAGCGGACGGACGGCTGTTCGCGGCGTCGCTGCTTCCCCCGACGGGTGGTGGCACGCCATGCCACCGGACGCGTTCCAGAGGGGACGACGACGCAACCGCGTGCGCAGGAGGCACCGCAGGAGCCGCCGCGGCAGCCGCCAAAACGGCTGGCGCCCCCCCAGCAGCCATTTTCGGTGGCATCGAGAGGGACGAGTCAGACTTTGCATTTGAACCATCATCACGGCGTGACAGCAACACGGCATAAAATCCAATGTGCGAATTTCGGTAAATCGATCGCACTGACTGAGAGGGGGGAGAAGGGATGAAATGCGACTGGTTTGAAGAAATCGAAACAGTTCGCGCCACAGGGAGGAAAGAGGGGCATGCAGTTACGCACGGCAACCACTGTCCCACGGAGGAGACTCGAAACGCGCAAACGGCGTGTGCGCCGCTGGTCGAAAGAGCGCAGGGCCCCCCCACACTACGACGCGCTCACACGTAGGTGGTGATGCAATGAAAGCAGCACAGCTCCGCGTTCTGCACCTCACCTTTGGCAAGTTTTAGAAACGAGCGCCACGCATAGGTTTCGATGATCATTACCGGCAAAATCACCACCGCGAAGAGTGCGACGGTCACGATGAGGAACACGATCGTTGCATTCCACACGCCTAAGTAGATGGCGAACGCAAGGGTGCTCACGATGTTGCAGGTGAGCGCGACCGGCTGGTGCCACCGGGAGCTGTAGCGCCATGGACCCAGGAACATGGTCAGACCCACATACGCCGCCGCGTAGAGCACGACGTAGAACAGGATGAACAAGATGACGGTGATCCAGTGCATGGCGAGCACGTGCTGTGTCACGAGAAACATAATCCAAGAAACGAACCGTAGCACGATGCACCACAGGGCGTTGTACCCTGCTCGGTCGGAAAAGATGAATTGGAAACCGTGCGGAAACTTGCACTGCAGTGTCGTGGGGTCCCGCGTGATCGCGCTCAGCACCGTGTCGGCGCGCTTGAATGGGTTGAGGATGAATACCTGCACTGCGTTTGGGTTGCCCTCTGCTGCACCGTTGACCGGAACGCCAATCGGAACGGGGGCCGGTGGGGGTGGAGGCGGCGCACCGCGGTCAGCAGTGCCGCCGTATCCACCCGCGCTGGGCGCCGCGGTCGTGCCAGCCAATGGCCCAAACAACCAAGGTGTATTTTGCTGGTCGTTCACGGACCCCGCGTTGTCGTACCAGCCAGCCTGCTGTTGCTGTTGCTGACCACTCGCCATTTTGACTAAAGGCTTGATTTGATTTTTTAAACGAGCACCAAAAATACAAAGAACACATCACGACGTTTCATCGGCGCGACAACGTCAGGATTAGCCGCCACGAGTGCAACAAATCCCGTTGTCCGCGGCGCATCCTCGTCGGCCTGCCCTGTCACACAGATGATGATGTACCGTACAACACAAAACGTCGCGGCCACAGAGGTTCCTCTCCAACTACAAGAACGGTGCCCACCCCACCAAGTAGGCCTCACTCAGATTGTCGATTCCCGTCGCTTCAATGATGAGGCGCGCGACCTGCTCCGTCTCGTCCAGAGGCGGCTCCAGGGCGGCCCCTCCTTGCGGCAGGCCCTCGGAGGACGGGTCGGTGCAATGCGGGCTCGCGCCGTCTGCGTCACCACTAGCGGCGGCAGCGTGAATGGCGGCCATCGATACCCTCCTGTTCGCTCGCGCGACAAACCGCGCCCCGGTGAGCACCGAGTGCATGAGGGACTCTTGTTCGAAGAGCGCTGTCGCCCCTTCTGCGCCCACACCATGACCAAGGAGGACATCCTCTGCCTGTGCGGCTGCTGTTGCTGCTCCATCCTTTGCGGTCCGCACCGGGGGCTGAATGCCCCCGGCCGCCGTCGCCGACGGCTGCGACGCCGAGCTGGACTGAAAGTCGCTCCCCCAGAGTTTCGACTGCACACGTTTAAACGCGACACTGGCGAACTCGTTCTTCCGCCACATGAACGAATTGTACTGCGTGGTGACAAACTCCTCCATCGAGATGGTGCTCGTCGTGTCCGAGGCGTCATCCACGACGCGCACGCGGAGCATGCGAAGCCACTCCAACGCGCGCGGAAACGCCTCGGCGCTCACGGCTTCGGCGATTTGGGACACGATGTCGTCGACGGATAGCACCGTAGCGGCGGTCGCCGTGGGCGGCGGCGGATTGCCAGAGATATTTTTTCCCCCAGTCAGTGTAGCGGCGTTGGGCGTAATTGGACTCGTGCTGTGCGCCCACGCGATTGGTTGCGAGCCGCCTTCCACGACGACGTTGGGTAGCAGAGCACCAGTGAATGGCGGCAGCGACGACGCGCCCGGCGCGGCGGTGGGGACAGCCGTCGCGGGCAGCAGCGGGCTGTTGCCGCTCGGACCCACTTTGATGTTCAGGGTGGTCGACGCTGCGCTGCTGCGGCTCGGCTGCAGCGGGGGAAGGCCGCCATCCAGCGCAAGGCCAGCGACCGCGCTCGCAGCATGTGGCGTGGACGTGTGGACCTCACTCCCAGCTGCTGGCTGCGGTTGCTGTGGTTGTTTGGCGAAGGAGAAGAAGGCGTCCCACTTCGTCGCCATCAGCGGGTCGATGGGTCCGAGTGCTTGGGCGTGGAGCCCGTAGGGCGGCTGCTCCGCCGCAACCGCCGCGGCGGCTGCGTCCCCGTCACCCCCGGTTGCCGCCGTCCCTCCCTCCAGGGCTCCCCCGCCGCCGCCACCACCCATCTTCCAATTCACGAGAGGGTCGTACACGAACGTTTCCATGAGGGACAAGAGCATATCGCGCTGCTTTCTCAGCAGCCGCATGACGTGCTCGCACGTGAGGCGAAACGTCCCCTCAACCTTCGACACGCCCAGAGCGGACACGAGCAAGCGAGTGAGGCGGAAAGGGACCGCCTCTGGGTACCGCGATCGGTGCATCGCAGCCTCAAAGCAGTCGCCAAAGTCGATGTGAATGACGCTGCCGGTTTTGTGAAGCAGCAAGTTGTTAAGATGTCGGTCACCGAGGCCGAGAATGTAGCCTACCATGGACATGACCGCGAGCGACCGACCGTAAGCGGAACGATAGGCCATCCAGGATTCACAAGACGCGTTGCGGTCCCAGAACACCCGGCGCAGCTCGTCGGAAGGCGTTGTCGTGATCGCAAGATGCAAGAGCTGCCTTCGTTGTTCCTTTGGCAGCTTCTGGTAGTCGTCAATCTGCGCCAGGCGCCCTTCGCGGACGATGAGGTTGCACTCTTCATACATCGATGCGCTGTGCGCCAGTCGTCGCGCCTCGATCATCCGGAAGATGGTTTCCGTTTCGTTAATCCATCCGATCAGCCCGACGTTCGCGCTCAGCGGCGTCACGGAGTAGCGCGTCACGCTCAAATGGAGGCTGGTGCTGCCTGGGTCGCCTCTGAAGGCGGTGTTGATCAAGTCGAAGAGCTGCATCACGCGCTCATCTTGCCGCAGATCCTCGTGCCCTTTCAGTAAGAAGTGATACTCGACCCCGTTGCTTCCAAGGACACCAAAGCGGCGCGGCTTCTGCTTCGACGTAATGACCTGCACTTCGGGTAAAAAGTGCACGATGGTGACCGCGGTATCGAGACTCGCGCCGCTGACCGCGGCCGCTAACGCCGCGGCGGAGACCGACCCCACCGCAGCTGCCGCCACTACCGTAGATGAAGGCTCAAATGTGCCCGGCACAATAAAGTGGCTGGTTTTCATTTCGGCGAGTTGCGGCGCAACTTGTGATAGGACCAAGGTGCGCTGATTCGACGCTTTTCCCAGTTGGGTGTAAACTTGCTGAAAGATGGTCCAAGCCTGGGTGACGCTTTGTTCAGTTTGCAACCGCAGCGCATGCTGCGCTCGCTTCAACGCTTGACCGAAAATCGAATCAAAGTTCTTTTCGTTTGCCGTCACCGGGTGCTCAAGTTCCTGGTAGAGCGGGGCGAGGATGCGGTTGACCGCGGCGGCGTCAGCGTGCATCTTCGAGGCCGCTTGCAGCGCCTCGTTCCACCGTTCCGGCCACAGGATGGCCATGCGGATGAGATCCTCGCTGATGATCTGAGCATCGCGCGCGACGGCTGGGTGCGCCTCGCGAACCGCAGCGAGGATCTTTTTCGCTGCGGAGCGTCGCAGGCTCTTCGGTTCAGCGGTGTTGTGGCAAACGGAAAGCGGAAACAGCAGGGCGTTCGGAAAGGCGATGCCGACTCGGCTGATGAGCGCGACGAGCAGCTGCCGCGTGCGACGCTCCGCCGTGCCGACGCGAGAGATGAGCTGCGGAACCACTCGCAACCACGTCGCAGCGGACGATCGGTCGATGCCGCTTTTGACGGCGAAGTGCACGGAATCGTGATGACCGTGTGGGAACCACGCCGTGAGGATGCGGAGGCTGTCTTGGATGCCCAGACGGTCCTCACCCACGGCGATGGCGCGAAAGAAGCCCTCAATCGCGCACACGAGGTATGGCAATCCGGTGGTGGTGACCTGGGCGTTCGCCACGCTCGCCATTAGAGACGAGGGATCAGTTGCGGCCGCGGCCTGCGCACCCCCTGCGTGAGCGCCAAGAGCGTGTCGCGACTGCATCAGGTTGAGCATTCCCCACGCGTGCCAGGCCGCGGCATTGCTCGGGTCCACGAGGGTCGCTTCCTTGACATACTCGAGCGCCGCGGCCTCACCTCTTCCAGGCACTTGCAGCACCCAATCCGATAGCCGCAGAAGACAGCTGCAGACGCTCTCGACGTCGGTGGTGGACGACCGGTTGGAGAGGAACGTGTTGACGAACTCCGTCATGCGCTCGATGGTGGCGAGCCGCTCGGTGACCTGGAGCCCACCCGTTCGTCGCCAGAGATGCTTAAAGAAGGCAAGGGCGATTTTGGGATCGCTGCCGGCGGAAAAGCGGACCGAGTTGAGGTCGTCGACGCGCAACAGCTGCTTCAGCGCGCGCTCCGCCATGAACGACCAGCTTGCATCGCGACAAACGGCGACAAAGCGGAGCCGCAAGTCGGCGTCTTCTTCCGGTTGCATCACGAGAGAGTTGATCGCCAGCGAGGCGGCCCAATGCGTGGCGGTCGGGGTGCCTTGCAGCACGCGCCGTTTCCATATGCCACGAAGCACCGCGCGCCGCTCCTCGCTGCTGCTTTTGTAAACAAGACACTCCTCGATCTGTGTGATATGCTGCAGCGTCACGAGCGTTTCGTACGCCGTGGCGTAGCTTTCCGCGACTTCGCTGCAAAAGCGGTGGTGCAGCATCCGGCGGCACTCGGTGGCCACTTGATGCACCCGGTGCGCGGGAGCGTCGCTCGCGACCAGCACGGCGGCCTCCATCACACGACGTTCCGCCGACGCCGCCGGCAGCTGCGGGATGATGGCGTCCAGAAAACGCCAGTCGGAGAGCACGAAGGCCGCGTGGGCGCAGCGGTCGACGCATGTGTTGGGAATGTTGCCGAGTGCCCGCTTGGCTTGGTCGACGATCACGTGAAAGTCACCCTTCGAGTCGAGGAATCGCACAATCGCCGCGACGTTGTCCTCCTCCTCCCAAAACGGTGCGGCGGGCACGACAAGGACCGACTCCGCCGACGAGACAGCCGACGAGGTGGTCAAACCACCACCGGACGCTGTGGCTTTTGGGCCCCCCGAAGGGACGAGATCAAACGACCCTCTGCTGCGTTGCGGCTGCGGCAAATGTTCGACGAAACGCACGACGCCCAGCGCGTCGTGTGTGAGCCCAACGAGACCGTAGAGGTGCACGAGGGTCTCGACGGTCTGGTGGATGGTGCGCATGAGCAGGTCGACCGCGTTGGTCGGCGAGGGACCTGGATTTCCCCCGCTCGTCGGCTGGTTCGCCGGGGCCGCCGACGCGAATGTCCCCGCGGCCGCGGCGGGACTGTTGTTGTGGGCTGCGTTCCACTGATGCTGCTGCAGCTGAAACATGGCATCCTCGAAGACGTACTCGAAGAAGTGCACCGCCTTGGCGTACAGCGCGGCGCCCTGCGCCGCCTGCGCCAACACTTCCATGTCCACGAATGGCTTTTCGAGTGCGGACACCCGTCGTTGTTGTATCTTCTTGGTGAACAGCAGCGTCGTCGCGCATTTGTCGGTGATGAGCTTGACGATCTCGTTGACGTTGAAGATCGGAACATTGTCGATGGATTTTAAGGTGAAACCCACTTCCACGCCCGCGGTCGCCCCTGGTCCTCCGGGCGCCACCTTCGTGACGACTAAGGCGTTGCCCTCCTTCTCATAGTTGATCCCAAACCGCTCCGACGCGTTGGTGCGGAGCACTCGGCAAACCTGCGCGACTTCGAGATGCACCACGGTCACAGACTCGCTCCTCTCGTCCTCCATGAACTCCGCGATGACGAACAGATGGTGCCGCACGCTGGCGCTGGCGGCGCTCACGGCGTGCGACAGCAAGGTCATCGCCGATTGGCGTTGATTCGCCATCATTTTCGAATAGGCGGCGGCGAAGGCGAAGGGTAAGATGTCCGTGGCCAGCCGCTCGTTTTGCTGAACGACCTCGGCGAGGACGCGGAACGCGGGTTCCGGGGAGCAAAGGACCAGCTCCATGGCGAAGGCGACCAGCCACGACATCCAGTCTTTGGGATTGTCGGCGAGGCGTCGCGTCATTTGCAGTTTGTGCAGCACCTTCAAGACGAGCTTGGGGGGGGGGGGGGGGGGGGGGGGGGGGGGGGGGGGGGGGGGGGGGGGGGG
>ERZ1292630.3503-Hain-H41-02um-R3-3503-length-13749-cov-13_pt1 | contig 13749 bp, 15 predicted proteins | sample MGYA00564408_ERZ1292630 | MGnify/ENA primary metagenome ERZ1292630 (study PRJEB36523, sample SAMEA6512641) | groundwater metagenome | collected 2019-01-08 | study: AquaDiva: Metagenomics assemblies of 32 groundwater samples | reverse complement strand
CCGAACTCCGTAAGCTCCTTTCTTTAGCATCAAGCAGTCTTTGTAAATGCCTTCCGCAGCGAGTCAGATAACCCTTACCCCGTGCTTCAATACTTCTGCTACAAACGGGTCTGACTTGTTCTTGTAGAAATCCCTGCCGAAGAAATGCAGCTCTATCTTCTTCTTATAGCGCTTGTGTGCTTTCTGTGCAATTGCCGCAATATCCTTTTTTTCCTTTTGGCTTATCCTGTCGCTTATAACCGCAATATCAATATCCGAACCTTCTTTAAATACGAGTTTTGCATAGCTTCCAAACAGGTATGCATCAACGCCTTTGAGCTTTTGCAGGAAGAACACAACAGAAAGCAAGCAGAAATAAGCATCGAGCGGAATTTCCTTGAGGAGCTTATAGTCTTTTGTCATAATATCAATAACCTGCCTTGCATTTTCAAGGTTCAGCGATAAATGCCTGCCATTTTTTATGATAATCCCTGCATTTACAAGGATGTTAAGTGCATTGTCCAGCCCGAGATTGTTAAGTTTTGTCCTCTCTTGCAGTTCTTTTCTGAATATTCTTGAGCCCGGGGACAATGAAAAAATAGCAAGCACAAATGCAAGGTCCTTATTGAAAATGCCGGCTATCATTTTCTTATTCCGTATCGCTGTGCTTGTTGTAACACTCGCTTCATTTCAGCAGCGCCTCTATCTTTTTAAGGTAAACCATCACAAAATTCTTATGAAATTCCGCAGCCAGTTTTCTGTACTGCGCATTCAGGTAAGGCGTTCCAGTGTAATATTGCACTTTAGTTCGCTCGTCTCTCGCCTCTTCAAGGTCGCTTGCCAGATGCAGGAATTCCTTATAACCTTCTTCAAGAAGCTGCAAAAGTATTGTATCTTTTATTAATTCTCTTAGGGTTTCAATTGCTGTTGCGTGCACCTCTCTTTCAACTTTAAGCCTGAATTTTTTGGCAAGCAAAAGCTTTGTAATGTCATGCATTGCGTAATATCCTGAGATAATGCTCCATCTCGGATAGGCTTCCATTACATATTCGGAATGCGAAAGGTTGTCTTTATATGAATTCGTAAAAAAATCAACGTACCTGCTTATTTCAAGGTCGGAAATTCTTGACAGCTTCCCTCTTTCCAACAAAATTGCTATTTTTACCATATTTTACCTGTTATTTGGTATTAATTCTTATTTATTTATATACTTTTCTATTTTTTAGGTATTTTTTGTACCTGCTTTTATCAGCATCCCGCACACTCTCTTCTGCCCCTCGCCGAACTCTGTGAGCTCTTTCCTTTTTTTCAAAATTAAGCAGTCCCTGTAAATGCCTTCAACCAATGCACGCTCTTTTTTGTTCATTATGGCTTTTTCAGGGATTTCAGCTTTAAAAGCCTGTCCTGTGCGGATGGCAAGTGGTGCCGCATTCTTGCAAAAATGCGAGCATTTTTTCGGCAATCATTAACCTTTTTCCGCTTTTCTCTCGGAGCGATTTCGCGCTTTTTTCAAGTTTCTGTTTAGCCACTTGCCACGGTGTTTTCGTGCCTGCAAAGGCTTATAAATAACAAGTGCAACTTAAGGCATATGGAAAGTAAATGGGATGAGGGCTTGCCGTTCTCGCGGCAGGACAGGGAATTGGCTTGTAAGCAGATAGCTGTAAAGCCCAAGCATTCCAAAACTGATTTCAGGCTGGAAACCAAATGGGATGAAGGCTTGCCTTTTTCCAGGCATGAGAGGGAAATGGCTTGGGAACAAATGGTTGCTGAATCTAAAAATCGCAAAAAGATATAAAAATAATTAGCCGTATTCAGGCATTACCTTAATCCTTCTAATCCGTCTGTTTTTGGGTATTTGTGTCTCATGAAGCAGAATGAAGCAAATGCCTTCTTCCATAAGCACTTTTCTTATTTCTGCAATCTCAAACGCATCTCTCAGCCCATTGTCATGTGTTATGAAATAATATGGCTTGCCCAATTCTTTCAGTGAAATAAATATTGCCAAGTCTTGCTTATGCAGGGCGTATATATCCTTGCCGTCTATAGTATGGCAAAGCCCGCATAACTTTTGCAATTCATACAGCTTATGCTTTTTGAGGAGTATTTCCGCCTTTTTATAATAATAATCTTCATCGTGCTTGGTTTTGATATGCTTGAATTCAAACTTTTGCCCTGATGCCATAAGGCGAAGAAAATGCGTTTTGCGCTCCGGGTATATTCTTGTGCCTTCCTTTCGACTTAGCAGCGCTAATATTTCTCCTGCAACAATATCGGGCATGATAACTTCAAAATTATGCTCTTTAAGGTAGCACACCCACTTCAGGGAATCCTGCTCTAACTCCTCCACGAGCATTATCCACTTGTTTGAATCCATCGCCAGGATATTTTTTGCCTCTTTTCCCATCGTCCAATATTCATGTTTTATATCTTAATAAACGCTTCCGGGCAAAAAGCGGAAAATCTTCAACGAGATTGGAAATTCCTGCCTTTGGCTTAAAAACTGCCGAAAAGTTTGCGGGTTTTCCGAAAACTTTAATAGCTTTAACACAATTCTTGGCTCTGAGGCAATTGAAAGGGGGTTGTTAAGGGGCTCTGCCACTTAAGGGCTTTCTTTGCTTATGCTTTGGATAATAAAAAAGAGTGATATAATGGCAATACATGTCTTATCAGAAGAAGTAATCAACAAGATAGCTGCAGGAGAAGTTATTGAAAGGCCTGCCTCTGTCATAAAAGAATTAATGGAGAATTCCATTGATGCAAATTCCAATTACCTTGAGATTGACGTGAAGAATTACGGCAAGGACTTAATCAGGGTTTCTGACAACGGAAGCGGAATGGCGAGGGATGACGCGCTGCTTTCTGTGCAAAGGCATGCTACCAGCAAGATAGCAAATGCAGATGACTTGTTTTCAATATCAACGCTTGGATTCAGGGGAGAGGCTCTTGCTTCAATTGCTGCTGTTTCAAGAACAATAATACTCACAAAGCGGCACGATGCTGATGAAGGCACAAGGATTGAGATTGAAGGCGGAAATTTATTGTCAAGCTCAAGCATCGGAACTGCAAAAGGAACAACAATAGAAGTTCATAACTTATTCTTTAACACGCCTGCAAGAATGAAATTCCTAAAGCAGGACTCGATTGAATTAAAAGCAATAGCTGATGTTGTCACAAGATATGCTTTGCTTTACAGCAATGTTGCATTCAGATTAACTCACAACGGGCATAATCTTTTGAGCACTGCATCAACTCCCGACTTGATTAACAATCTTTCTTCTGTTTACGGGAAAGATGCTGCAAGGCAGATGATTAAGATTGATTTTCAGGATAATGCTGCAGAGATTCACGGATATATATCAAAGCCATCCTTGCTGAAAAATGACAGAAGCTACCAGAGCTTTTATGTGAACGGGAGATATGTGAAAGATGATACAATCACCCAGGCATTGTATGACGCATTTCACTCATTATTATTTGTAAACAAGCACCCTCTTGCTTTATTGAGCATCAAGCTAAATCCTGATTCAATTGATGTCAATGTCCATCCTTCAAAAGCAATAATAAAATTCAGCCAGCCTGTGAAAGTGTACCAGTCTGTGTTTAATGCAATAAGAACTGCCTTGAGAGAGAACTCTTTGATTACTGACTATGAAGTCAGGGAAGAGAATACGCCGTTGGCTAAGTTTAATACAATGGCTTCAAACCAAAATACTATTGAGCAGAAAGCCCCTGCAATATCTTCAATGCAAATTCCTTTTGCAGGAAGTAATCTGAATTCAATGCCTCCGATGCAAGATTCACCCAATTCTGTACAGCCCTCATCACTTATAACAACAAATGAAATCCAGAATACTCTTTTGAATACAAAAGAAACTGAAGCAGTGCTTTCTGAATTAAGCACTTCAAGCCCTGCTGCAGAGGCAGTCCTTCTCTCAAAGCTTCCTGCAATGAAAATACTCGGGCAGATTGCAAAAACCTATTTCCTTGCAGAGGCAGACAATGGATTATTATTGATTGACCAGCATGTTGTCCAGGAAAGGGCTTTTTATGAAAAATTCATGGAACAGATGATGCATAACAGCGTTGCAGTGCAGAACCTGATAACTCCTGCGGTGATTGAATTCACGCCTGCTGAGTATGCTGTTGTAAGCTCTAATCTTGAGCTGATGTCTTCTCTGGGATTCCAGATTGAAGAGTTTGGGCTTAACACTTTCATATTAAGGACAGTGCCTTCTGTGTTCGGGAGAATTCAGGCAAAGGAATTATTGCAGGCATTGCTTGAAGAGCTTTCAACAGGAGAAAAAACTTCCATTGAAAAGCTGAAAGAATCAATCATTACTCGCATGGCGTGCAGGGCTTCAATAAAAGGAGGGGATGACTGCTCAATTCCGCAGTTTATTTCAATGCTGAAAGAGCTTGACAAGTGCGCAATGCCCTGGACGTGCCCGCACGGGCGCCCTATTATAATAAAATTCTCAAGAGACGAGATAGAGAAGATGTTCAGAAGAAAGAATTAATCAACTGTAAACAATCTATTATCATGCACATCCCATAAACCTAATCGTGCTCCTGCGTCAAGCCAGCCGTGGGCGTAGTTCAGTGCTGCAAACGCATTCACAATATCTCCTTTCTTCTCAAAATGCGAAGCGTCTGAGATATATCTTGAAGCCATGTCCAGGAAATCTTCTCTTTCAGATGTAAGTCCAGCCGCCTTCTTTGCAATCGGCGTCTTCTTTGCCTTTTCAAATGCTTCTTTTGAGATTTTAAAATACTTTTCAAGTTTTTCAGCAGTTATCTTGTCTTCCATATCATTTAATTCAAATGTAAAGCTATATAAATTTAATTCATTTAGCAGTTATTATGCCAATCATAACAATAACAGGCTCTGACGGCTCCGGCAAGGCAACACAAACCAAACTTTTAGTAGAAAGAGCAATTAAAGAGCAATTAAAAGTAAAGACAATGTCTTTTCCGCAGTACGACAAGTTCTGGGGCAAGGTAATAAAAGCATATCTGAAAGGGGAATTCGGCACTCTAGAGCAAGTCGACCCTCACGACGCTTCAATGCTATATGCCATGGATAGATTAGAAGCAAAAGAGCAATTATTAAGATGGCTTAGGGAAGGAAATAACATCATCTTAGACAGATACCTGGAATCAAACTATGCCCACCAGGCGGGGAAATACAAGGGAAATGCAAGAGAAAGAATGTTTCTCTGGCTTTATGACATGGAGATTGAGCATAATAAAATACCTGAATCAGAAAGGGTAATCTACCTTGATCTTCCTGTTGAATGGACTTTGAAAGCAATTGAAAAAAGAAGCAAGGAAGATACAAACCGAAAGCAGGATTTGCACGAAAGCAACACTCAGCATTTATTGGACACCCAGGAAACTTACAGGATGATAGCAAACAGGGACAACAGGTGGAGAATAATTCCCTGCCTTAAGGATGATAATACAAGATACACTGAACAAGAAGTTGCAGAGTTAGTGTGGAAAGCGGTTTTTCTCATCTTAAAGAAGTAAAAATTTATTTTACTGCAATAACTATATAAATATGGTTTCTATCCATCATATGGTGTAATACTTTCAGCAAAGTATTTTAAAAATTGAGGTGAATAAGTAATGAAAAAACTGACTCAGTTATTAGGCGCGGCCTCTTTGGCTACAGCAATGGCGGGCGCATCGTGCGTCCATAATGAGGGCATAAACGGCTTGCTGCCGATAGAAGAGACTTTTTATGTCCAATGCCATGACAATGAATTTGATTTTGACTCGAGGTGCATTGATTTTACGCAGGGCTATCTGGCTGATGCCAAGGAAGGCGTTTATCTCTTTAACCAGGATATAACGGCTGATGTTTTTGGCGAGCAGCGTTCTGTAAGCCTGGACGGCATCTGCTCGTCTATACTTCTAAAAAACGGATATCTGCTCACTGCGCAGCATTGTGTGGACATAGAATCAGAGCTGCCTTTTGGCGTTATACTTCAGGATCAGGAGTTCAGCATATCGCATAACGGGCAGAAGTATGCGCTTGAGAAAATAGCTGTTGGCGGGGATGTAGATGCGGCGCTTTTTAAGCTAAAAGAGCAGGCAGACCTGCCTTACGTCCCTTTTAATTTTGGCGACACTGACAAAGTTGCAGAAGGCAATCTGGTTTACCTGTTCGGCTATACAGGGCTTAGCGATGTCAATGTCAGGGATGGAGTTATAGGCGTCAGGGAAGATACATATTCTGCTTCGGAAACAGGCGGCGGCTATTTTCTGATATCAAACGGAGCAGGGTCCGGTGATTCAGGCGGGCTGGTTGTCGGTTTCAGGGACGGGATTCCGGAAATTCTCGGGGTTTTATGCTATGGGTACCACACGCATGCAGGCGGCACTCTCAAGATGAATAAAATTCCCGAAGAAATAATGCAATACATAAGGTAGCTGAATTTATTTTCTTTATTTTTTTGTTTAATTATTTCTATTCTGATTATTTTCTTTATTTTTATTTAATTTTTCTTATCTGTTGAATGATTTTTAGTTTCAATTAAAATCCTTAAAGAATTCACTGCAGTTTCTTCATAAGCTCAAGATTCTCTTGCCTTGCCTTGTCCATTCTTGCATTCAACAGCTTGTTTTCAGCCTCTAGCTTCTTTGCGTGCATTGCATAGCCGTGGAGCTTTGCGAGAACTTCATTGAACATGTCAGCCAATGCAGTCATATCCATATCTAATCCGGCTGGTTCTAAAATCTCAACTGATGAAGGCATGTAATCAAAACATATTCCTGCTATTTTCTGGATATCGTCTGTTTCAAACTCTATCTCTGAAAAAGTAGCCCATAATTTGTTTTCTGTTTCCTTGCATTCTGCTGTCTTTTCCTTAATAACCTTAAGCCCCTGCTCTGCCTTGAACTTCTCGACAACCATCTTCATGGTGTCTTCGACGTGGTTCTTTGGAGCGCCCATTATCTCGACTACAATTCGTGTTACAATCTTGTCTTTCATAAGCTAAAAAGAATAAGTACGGGGTTAATAAGCTTTTCTGCGATTCTAAATAACTCTCTTATTGGCAGGATTCTTCTCCTCATTGGGATTCTTGAGGATTGTAAAGCGCATTATGATTGCAATTACCAGGAAAGGCAGCCCTGCAAACAATGTTACGTACATATAGGGGTTTGTTGACAATTTCAGCCAGTCAAGGATGATTGTTGATATCAGCTGCAATAAAATTGGCGGAGCCTCGCTAACCATCATCTGGGGAGCCTGGCTTTGTATTGCTTTCATTGTGTCAATGATTAAATCACTGCTTACCATGCTAAGCAAAAATAATCCAAAGGCAGCCATCAAAAGCCTGATTCCTGTTTTCATGCAAACCTTGTATGTTCCGCGCTTCCAGTCAAAGCCAACGCCTGCAAATGTCAAAACAGCCCCTATTATGAAAAGCCCTATTGAAAATCCGATTAAGAACGGCTTTACAGCTATTAATTCCTGTCCCTGCTGCTTGACTGTGTCTTTTAATTCCTGCGTCTGCGGCAGCTTTACAATAGTATCAATATTATTTTCAATAACATTGTCCATTAATTTTGCCTTTGTTTCTTCAAATGGCGCTGTGTCAATATTATTACATACATCAGGAGTCAAGGCTGTCTTGAAAGCAGCTCCCTGGTCTCCGGCCATGTCCAGCATTGAAGGGGAAACGCATAATACAGCAACCATTTCCTTTGAAAGATTCATGCCCTGCTGGTCCATGGAGTCAAGAACAAATTCCCTTATTTCAACCTTGTTTCCAGCAACAAATTTCTGCATTGAATCAGCAATACTGCTATCCAGACTATCTACATTTTTAACCATGCTGCCTGTTATAAGTGTAAGAAAGAAAAATAATACTCCAAAAAACATAAACAAGGAGCCAAAGAATCCTGCAAGCACTTTAAGCACTTTCTTTATTCCAACCATCTGTTTTTAATTGCCTGAAAACTTAATAAACCTTTCTGACATTATATTTCCTATGGAAAGATTAATGACATGCAATATTTGCGGAAAAAAGCTTGGGAAATTCACATGCATGAAATGCGGAAGGCTGGTTTGCGAGGACTGCTTTGATTCGTCAAAGGGGCTTTGCAAGGGCTGCTTAACAAGATTTAAGTGAGACTGCTTTCAAAATCTCATTGAAAACATCCTTGCCTGATTTATAGGACTTAAGCCAGGCGATTATTTTTCCCTTTTCAAATTCAATTCCTTTTGCTTCAAGAATCCGGTAGAATTTTTCAGACATCAGGAACTGGCAGAACTGCGTAACGTTTTTCGGAGTAATATCCACGTGGCATCTTTCAAAATCAATCATTATAGGCGCTTTGTCTATTATAATGTGCTTCCAAGGGTTGTGCATCTCCTCTTTTGAAACCCGCATTATATCCATTTTTCTGCACTGCTTCATAACATCAAGAAGAACTTTTCTCAAATCCTCTTTTTCCGAAGTCTTTGCCCATTCAATAATCCTTGTTCCCTTGACAAATTCCATCACAATAAATCCTTCGCCTTCAAAATACAGCTTTGGGCCTATGCCTTCCTTGTTTAATGCTCTCAGCCAGTTTGCCTCATTCTGAATCCTGCAGATTGCAGTGCTGTTTGCGCTTTCCTCTTTCAGGACTGCTTCCTTGTTTTTGTATTTCAATCTGTAAACAAAAGACCTTTTTCCCTTTGCGTAATATTCAAGCTTATTGCTTTTTTTAAAATCTTCAATTTTTTCGTCCATACAGCCTAAAAGCCATGAAGAAAGCTTTAAATAGTTATTTGATTTAATCAAGGGTATCCATTATATATAGGAAAAAGAGGTATAACCATGAGAAAACTAACCATAATATTGCTTGTTTTTTGCCTTGTAATATCAACCGCCAATGCAGCAGAATTCAGCGCGCAAAGCGCATATGCCTGGCTTATGGCGCAGGATGATTCCGCAGGCTCTTTTAATTCAAATGTGATAGGCACATCATGGGCAATACTTGCAATGGACAAGACAGGCACAATGTCTTCTTCTGCTGATAACTCGCTTAATTGGGTTTTCTCACAGCAATCCTCAAATTACTGCTTTCCTGCATCGCCGTGCAAGACAAAAGACACTGCAATGGCAATGCTTGCAATGAACAAGCTCCAAAGGCTTGACAATATGTCTGACATACAGGCATCATTGCAGGGAATGCTCATACCTTCCTCGCTTTCAGGCGACTGGCTTATTGAAGTTTCAAATGACAAGACAGGAACTTGCAAGCTTGAATGGGAAATAAACAACCAGACAAAGGACAAGACAGTCAATGTTGCTGCAGGAAGATTCACAGAAGGCTCAAACAGCTATTTCCTTAATGTTAGAGACGTAAGCACAAGCATATTAAATAATCCCGGAACAAAAATCAGCGTTGACTGCACTGCACTTGAAGGCGGAAAAGTAATATCCCTTGTTTACAGGAGCTCAAACAGCTATTACATACTTTCAAGCGCAACAGGCGACAAGGCTGAATTGACAATCAATAACGGATGCTTTGGAGCAGGACCAAGAGACTCATCCTGCAAAAAGGATTCTTCAATGTATGCTGCATGGGCTGCAAAGGAAACAGGATTGTCAGTTGACGTGAAGATGTACTTAATGGATTCATACTCAGAAACAAGCCCCGAAGATAATGCATTATTATATCTCGCAACAAAAGACGCAAGATACCTTGCTGCATTAAAGCAAATCCAGAAAACAGACGGAAGCTTTGAAAAGTCTGTCATGAAAACAGCAATGGCTGTGCTTGCATTGAAAGATGATGCTGCTTATTCAGAGCAGGTTACAAAAGCAACTGACTGGCTGAAGACAAAGCAGAAAGCAGACGGAAGCCTTGGAACTGTTGACGAAACAGCAGTTGCATTGTACGCTGCTTTTAATGATGCTGTCACAGCGCCTTCAGGCGATTCAACAATACCTTCGATATGCAATAATGACGGAGACTGCCAGGCAGATGCAGGCGAAGATACAATAAACTGCCCTGAAGACTGCACCGAAACAGAAGAAGATACTGATACTACGCCTTCTTCTGACTGCAATGATGACGGCATATGTAATCTTGATTACTATGAAACCACTGCAAATTGCCCGGGCGACTGCTCATGCGGCGACGGCAAGTGCGATGACACTGAATCAGAAGACGGAAGCTGCGAAGAAGACTGCGCTTCAACTGATGCTGCGCCTTCGTGCGGAGACGGAACATGCGATGACACTGAAACAGAAGAATCATGCGCACAGGATTGCACTGTAACACCCACTACAGGTGAAGGCTCGACAAACTGGATTATAATTGCCTTGATTGCCTTGATTGTCATTGGCGGCGGAATATTTGCATTTAAGAAGTTTGGCGGCGCAAAGCCAAAAGCAAAGCCAGGACAGCCCGGCTATTCATTCCCCAAGCCGATTGGAATGCCTGCAATGGGACCTTCAAAAGTTCCGCCAATGAAGCAGATGACTTCAAGACCATCCGGGTTTGCAAGGCCTGCTGCAAGATCAAGGGATGAAGAGCTTGACAAGTCACTGGCAGAAGCGAGAAAATTGCTTGGCAAGTAATCATGAAGAAATCAATATTATTTTTCATTGTTTTTGCACTTATTTCAGTTAATTGCGCATTTGCCGCAAATATCACACTGTCACTTAACGGCGATTCTTTTATTGCAGGGCAGACAGTAACTGCAAAAGTTGCAATGGATAATTTTGTGGTAACAAAGCTTTCCTTGCTTGACTCTTCAAACACAAAAGTTTCTGTTGGATTTTTTTATTATGATTATGGCAATAAGGAATATTTTGTTTATTTTAATTTGCCTAATTCTTTGAATGGGAATTATAAGCTGTATGCTTCAGACAAGTTTATGGAATCCGGTGTATTGAAAGAAGTAAATGCAAGCTCTGCTTTTTCTGTAGCGCCTGGCAATGCTTTTATAATAACGCCTGCAATTGTTAAAATCAGCCCTTATTCCTCATCATTCAGGATATCGCTAAGGGATACTGCCGGCTCTCCCATTGATATTTCTGTGTCTGTTTCTGACACTGCTTTAACGCCTGTAAGAAATTCAATGTCCCTTGTTTACGGGCAGTCCAAAACCCTTATTGTGAATTATGATGCTTCAAAGCTGAAGAATGATGCTGTGCTAATGCTTTCAGCAGGCCCTCTTTCATATAACATTCCTGTGATTGCATTGAAGCAGCAAAATAACACAGAAACTGCAGACAATGCAACTGTGAATTCAACACAAATACCCGAACATTCATTTGAGGGCAGCCTTGTAACTGTAAAAAACATCAGCCTGATAAAAAATTCTGCAAAAGAGAACCAGGTTATTGCAGGAGCTGTTGAATTCAAGAATATTAATTCATTGCCATTGCACAACATATTGTTTACATCGTCAGGCATTTCAAGTCTTGAATTTAATGAAACAGCTGTCCCTGAATTATTGCCCAACGCTGTTTACTCGCAGAAGATTACAATTAACAGGGAAAAGAATGCAGAGCCTGGCAAATATTTTGGAAGTATAACAGCGCAAAGCAGCGAAGGCGCTTCCCTTACAATAAGGCTTGAGATAGAGTTTACTCCTGCTGAAGAGATTGAAACTCCTGAGAAAAATGCCTCATCTTCTGTAATCCCGCATAAGCCAAAATCAAATATAACAGTCGAGCTTGTGAATGTGTCAATGCCCCTGCTTAATGTTTCCCAGGCAAATAAGATAAATAAAGCTGAAAAATCAAGAAACTTATGGATAGCCCTTGCGCTTATTGCTATTGTATTATTGCTTGCAATATGGGGATATTACACAATAAGGCCCAAAGTCAAGTACAAGCTCATGGGCGAATATGCAGAAGACCTGAATAAGCCAAAGCAAAAGAAGAAATAAATCTATTTTCTTTCAGTAACCGGCTTCCCTGCTGCCTTGTGCTCTATCATCTTTGCAAAAGGCCTGAATACTCCTTCAAGAGTTGCCCTCTTTGCCCTTCTCACTGCAAACACGCATAGCAATGCAACAAGAACAGCTGCTGTGCCGTCCAAGGATAAGTCAGTCATTGTGTCAAACAGGCTGTTTTGCATGAATCCAAACTCATATGTAACCGGAATCACGCTGCCCCAGAAGAATACAACTATGTTGTCCCAGATGAATTCTATTATTTCCCACAGTGCTCCAAGCCCCATTGTCCATAAGAATGTGAATATACCCATGAATCCAAGGCTTACGCTTATCTTGTTTGAATAATTATATGAAAATATCAGGGCAAAACCAATAAATGCAAGCATGCTGGAGCTGAATGTGTGCAATAAGCTGTCATACATTGGAAACCATACATAAGCTCCCATTGCGCCAAACATGTGCAGGCTTACCATCATTGAGATAATAAGCTCAAAAATCCAGTGGAACTTCAGGTCATAAAGCTGCTCAAGCATCACAGGAACAAGAGTTAATACAAACATGAAAAGATACATTATGAATGCAACTGTTTCGCCGGAATACAAGTAAGCAATTCCTGATAGAATAAGGAACGCCCTGAAAAGCCATGCAAGGGCAATGCCTGCTGTCCTGTACTTTCCCATGTTATTCTTAATGTGCTAAAACACTTATAAATCTAACGTTGGGGGTTGGTGGCAGGCAACGGGCTGTTTTGGGCTATTTTTATAATGCCCTTTCCACTTCATAACAAACGGATAAAAAGCCATTGCAATTGCCGCGATAAAGATTGAGCCTTTTGTAAATCCCATTGCTGTTAATGCAATGAATACAATTATTCCGCAAAACCTGCCAAGATTGAGAAGAAATTCCCTTGCAATCATTAATTGGTCAATTCCGCACTTTGCATTGTCAAGCACAACCGTTGTCTGGAAAGGCTTTAATGCAGGCGATATCAAATACAAAAGCCCTGTGAATGCAACCCATAGGTAAATATTTGAGCCAAAGCATACAAGCATTGTGGCTATTGCAAGCGCTATTGCAAGTGGAAATATGAACTCTTTTCTTTTCTTTGCCTTGTCTGAAAATTTGGCCATGAATATGGAAGCAATCGCGCCTGTTAATCCAAGATAAGACAGGTATGCTCCAAGCTTTATTTCCTCATTTATGAAAAATAATGAAATAAGTGGTATTGCAATAAAAGTGGTGTGCTCCCAAAATCCTTCAAGAAATATCAATGTTCTTACGCCTTTTATGCATTTTAAGCAGTTTGAAATCCTGTAATGCACTGCTTCTGCCTTTATTCTGAATGAAAGCAAAAGCGTAACAGCCATTACTGCAGCACCAATATAGAATACTGCGGGCATTCCAAACTTTACTGCAGTGTATCCTGCCAATACAGGCATTATTGCAGATAGAAGGCTGAATGCAAATGCGTAAAGGGCAGAGCCTGTTGCTTTCTTATTTGAATCTATCCCCCTGAAAAATGCAATATTATAATTAATCCAAAAAAACAGGAATACAGGCGCATAAAGAAGAGACATCAGGTAAAGAAATTCTTTTTTAAAGAAGAATGCATATATTACAAAAAGAGCTATGTTTGCGCATATTCCTATTACAAAATAAGCCCTTGGCTGTATGCTCCTGAATATTGCAATTGAAGCGACAGCAAGGCCATACATCAGCAGGTAAAAAATAAGTATTTCCCTGTGCGAAATTCCCATTCTTGAAAACCAGAGAAGCAGGAGCGCATTTGTGAAATAAACAGATATAATAGCTAATCTCTTTAATTTAGGAACTTTTATATACTAGTATCTCTACAT
>ERZ1292630.3500-Hain-H41-02um-R3-3500-length-13755-cov-188_pt1 | contig 13755 bp, 14 predicted proteins | sample MGYA00564408_ERZ1292630 | MGnify/ENA primary metagenome ERZ1292630 (study PRJEB36523, sample SAMEA6512641) | groundwater metagenome | collected 2019-01-08 | study: AquaDiva: Metagenomics assemblies of 32 groundwater samples | reverse complement strand
GGTTCGAGATGTACAACGATACCGTGCTGGGCTTCAACAAGTCGGGGAAGGAAGTAGCGCGGGTGCAGGTCGAAGAGCCGATCTACATTCGGCCAGCGGAGCGGGTCACCTGGCTCTAAGTGTCATCGAGACTAGCCTTTCCCAAGGGGCGGAGTTCCAGAGGGATTCCGCCCCTTCTATTTGATCCAGCTCCGGATGCAACATACTTCCAAGGCTCATCGATCACCCATCTACATTCACCACGGCTTGTGCGCTAAATTATTCTACGTACACCCCTCGTAAAACGTATCGCGCATCTTGCATGCGACGATGCAGGCACATCCATTCCGTTCTGTGCTTTAGACACAACATTTCACACGCAAGAGCAGCACATCAACGGTTGCAGTAGCAGTTTTCGCGAGTGTTGTAGGCCTATTGTGATCGCGAGCCCCAGACTGTCCGTGTCCAAGACTAGTTAGGAGGATGAAGAATTCTTCACTCAACGTTCACGATCCATTCATCTTGATAAGCTACCCTGAGTTTCAGGGAATGACATCGAGAGAGACTCAACGTGTCACTCTTATTTAGGGACAGGAGCGCGCGGGTTCAACCGTACATCGCAGGAGGGCGTTATGAACAAGATACATCAGTCTATTCTAGCGTTGGTAATCGTGCTCGTTGGCCTAGTGGGCTGTGGCTATGAACCGCGAGCAGGTGGGAATGCGAATCCAGCCAGTGTGGCGGAGATGCAGCAGAACCTTCGTGATCTCTGGGTCGGGCATATCTTTTGGGTTCGGCACGTCGTATCGAACATCGCGACGAACGATCCTGAGGAGCGGGATGCCGCCGAGAAGGAGGTCGTGACCAATACGAAACAGATTGCACATACGATGGTGCCTTTTTACGGTGAAGTTGCGTCGGAGAAATTCTATAGCTTGCTGGATGGCAATATTGGCGCTGTGAGGGAGTACTCTGAGGCCACCACCACAGGGGATAAGCGGCAGCAGGATGCTGCACTTGCTCACTTGGCGGCCAATGCCGACGAGATCGCCGATTTCCTTAGCCATCTCAATCCCTATCTCCAGAAAGACACCGTTCGGGCTTTAATTGCGACACATGGAGCGCACCATGTCCTCCAAATCAAACAGTACAAGGCAAAGGATTATGCGCCCCTAGGGGCAACGTGGCCGATGATGCGACAACACATCTATGTCATTGCGGATACGCTTACGACGGCATTGGCAAAGCAGTTTCCGAGCAAGTTTTCGTGACTGGTGTGTGACGACGACGCCTGCGTCGATTTCGAGGGAAAAATGCAGAGGGGTACGCGGCTCTGCTTGAGACCGGGGCCGGCACCGTTTCATTTGTAGACATAGGTGAGAGGAGAGACTGTCTCATTTTATACATTCACGGCAAGATGATCCCAGTAGAATGGGCGATGAAGAGGCCAATCCAACAAATGGAGGGAAAACCATGCTTCATATAATATTTTCGATCTTTTCGCTCTGCATCATACCCGCCATCGTACTAATGACCCCTCTGGTCGCCCAATCGGATCCGGCGGATCCGGAAGAGGTCGCGCATATGAAAGCCGGCCATAAAATGGTGGAGGGGGTGGTGACTGAGCTGAAGTCCGGTCTCATTATTGTCAAGTCGTCTACCGGAGCCACGCTCACTCTGACCGAGAATACGGCCGCTCGCCTCGGCAAACCCGTCCCAAAAATCGGTGACGAAATGACGCTCTGGATCAACGAAGGCAACATGGTCATGGCTGCCCATCCGAAAGGCCAGCCCGGCAAGGTTTCTCGCTTTATCTCCGGTACGCTTGCATCGATGGATAATGGCAAGTCCCAGATGACGCTGTCGACTTCGGGAGGGGAGAAAAGTTTCAATCTCAGACCTGAAAGTCGCATGTTCAGGGATATCGCTGTCGGTACTAACGTCACGCTCGAAGTGAATGACACGGGAGAGGTCATCGACATTCATAAGGACAAAAAGTAAAGCGTGTTCAAGTCTTCGACGGGAGCACGGTGCGCTCACAGATCTATCTTCGTGAACCGATTGAAGCAGATCGAGAGAGATAGGTCTGCCACGTATCGAATTTCCCGAGACCTATTGTACGCCACTTAATTTCCTGACAGTGTATTGAACATCGCTCACCATCAATTCTGTAAAATCCAGCCCTCTTCGAGTTTCTACCCCTCAAGGGACAGCCGATGCACTCGCTCGTGGCGTTGGTGAGAGATTCTCGACTGCATTCTGGTGCGAGGAGTGTTGAATACACTCAGTGGGTTTCCTGCCTCCGACTGACTTCGCTGCCTGTCCACATGGGGCACAACGACTGATGAAGAATTCTTCATGCTCCCTTCATGGCCCAATCATGTGACAGAGCTAGAGTATTGCCAATGGAGGAGAACGCCGTAACGCTTTGAAGCCAAGAGCATAGCGCATCGAACCAACAACCGGGAGGCTGAATCATGAAACGGAGAATGGAGACAGAAAAGCCGGAGTGTGGTGGAACGATGAAACAGAACGGATGTCGAGAGACCATTCGGTCGCTTCCAGCGAGCGAACAGCTCTCGACGAAATCCTGTGCTCGTTGTGCGGGCCTGCTCGTGACCGAGTGGTACTACGACATGCATAACACCGGCGCCGTCCACCTTGACACCCTCCGCTGCGTGCAATGCGGACACCGTGTCGATCCTGTGATCTTGCAGAACCAAATTCAGTCACCGGTCGAAAGCCATCAAGTACGGAAGGTACAGCGTAAGTACTCCGCGAGGACAGGCATGGCGCGTGAACTCGCATGAGCACAACTACGGCGTAGAAGAAAGCGCTACGGGACGGCGTGAAGGGGGATGGAATGAATAATGGAGCTGCGTTCTTTGAACAACCAGACGAAGGCACAAGGCCACCGGCACCTGTGAGATACATTGGTGTGTGCCGCCAAAGGTAAAGACCTATGGGACTGGGTTGGAAGTGCGGTCCTGAGATGATGTTCTTCTTTGAACGATTGAAAAAAGTGAGTGATACCGCTGAAGAATTCAAGGTCCTCGGCGCGATCTATGAAGCCATGCCGCGTCGCAACTTTTCCTCGCACTGACTCCAGCATGCACCGGAGCAGTTTGCGGCATTGGAATGAGGAATGTTTTCCGGAGTGACTGGGAAAACCCGGAGAGTAACCTGTCGAGCCTTGATAACTTCTGGAAACGGGGGGCGGCTACGCAGGATCAACTTCCTTTCCTCTACGTAGCGTGACGGGATTTTGGGGTAGATTCCTGTAATGAAGGAGGCCTGACACGATGAGCATTCTTGTGATCGGCGGGACCGGATTGGTTGGCAGTCATGTCGTGCAGGGTCTTGTGGCCAAAGGAGAACAGGTGCATATCCTCACTCGCTCGGCTGACAAGGCCGATGGCTTTCCACTTGGCGCTAGCGGCATTATTGGAGATCTCCACAAGCCAGAGACATTGCGCTGGGCCATGAGAGGAATCGATCGTGTATTTCTGGTCACACCACTCAGCTCGACGGAAACAGAAGAGGGGTTGGCGGTCGTGGCGGCGGCAAATCGGGCCGGGGTACGGCACCTCGTCTATCTGTCGGTCTATCATGTAGAACAGGCTCCACACATTCCCCATTTCAAGTCCAAGATGGCGATCCAGAGGGCGCTCAGAGATTCGGGGATGGCGTTCACGGTGATCATGGCTAATAACTTTTTCCAGAACGACCTGCTGTATCGCGAGTCGATTCTAAAGGAAGGGATCTATCCGCAGCCGATTGGGGACATCGGCTTGAATCGCATCGACGTGCGAGATATCGCGGATGCCGTGGTCTCGACCCTGACCCAAACCGGGCATGAATTCCACTGTTATCCGTTGATCGGCGCGGAAGTATTAAGCGGTCAGGACGTGGCGGACATCTACACCCGCACCCTTGGGCGCGAAATCCGGTACGGTGGAAATGATCTCAATGTCTGGGGGGGAAAGGCTACGCACACGCTACCAGACTGGTTGGTCACGGATCTGAGACTCATGTACGAGTTCTTTCAACATCATGGGCTCCGGGCGAGTGACGTAGACTTTGCTTTGCAAGCGAAGGTGCTCGGTCATCTCCCTCGCTGTTTCCATACGTTTGTCAGAGAGACAGTTGCCACGTGGATGCCCGACGGACATTGCGAATACGCGAAAGTGGGGTAAGGAAGCTTGATCCGAAAAAGAACGAAACAGATTCCCACGCAAGATTTCCTCGAAAGTCTCATTTACTGCTTCTATTTCCCCTCCGACGCACTGAGCAATATCGCACAGACATGACCCCAGATGCATGACACCATATTGTGTTAGGCGCTCGCCCCGCACAGGTCCACTTGCGATAATTTAGGGTGCAGCGTTCTCAAAGGATTTGTGCGATCTGGGCGTGGCCAGAAGGAGTTGCGTTATGAACCTGAAAAAGCTTGTTCATCGAGAACTTGGTGAGGGCCTGACTGAAGAGGAGTTGGCCTCTACAGTTGGGGTCTCCGTGGAGACAATCGCCAATATTTTAGCTGACGAACTCCCTCAAGACCGCACAACATGGGAACACTTTGCGCGGTATTTTCGTCTAGATGTAGATTTCCTCCAAATCGGTGGTCCGCCACACTTTGAGGGACTGTTCGACCTCAAAGAGAGCGCCAATCCTTCTCCCCTCGGCGAGATGAGAAAAGTGCCACTCCTGAAATGGGATCAAATCGATCAGATGGTCATATCCGACGTGCCGTCTCGTGTTATCCAAGCTGAAGCGATGCTTGAAACAGACGTTCCAGGGATACGTACCTTTGCCATGCAGGTGAAAGACAATTCTATGGAGCCTCTCTTCAGTGAGGGCGAGGTCATTTTCGTCAACCCTGATCTTCCGAGTGAACCCGGGCACTATGTGATGGTCGACAGTGATCAGGGCCGCCCGGAGGGAGCCCTGTTGAGGCAGCTCAAGGAAATCGGTGGTCAGACCAAACTTCATCCGCTCAACCGAAGGTATGAAGACCTCCCCATGACGAACCAACAGCGTATCTTGGGCCGAGTAGTCCGGTTGCGGAAGAATGTGTGAAAAACATGGGTGCGAGTTACAGCCCATCAATTTTGCCGGTTTCGCCCGCGTCTGCGGCGGGATGGGGCATACTTTTGAGAACCCTGCCGAATACGGCGGAATTTTGAGCCAAGCACCGGCGACGCCTGGGTCTGTGATCATTGAAGCGGTCGTGGATCCTTTCGAGTCGCCGATGTCATCCAATGTGACGCTGGCCAGGCCATCAAGTATGCGTTGTCCCTCGCGCACGGCGAGCCGAAGGGGGAGCGAATCGCCGTCACAGTACTTGCGGATAAAGTTCGTGAACTCATCTAGCAGACTGTTGACAAAGTCCACCTGGTCAACCCTCCATGCGACGAAGACAGCAAGGTGATGACACATGAAGAAGACGCCGACGATTGAAAAAGGGTTGGGAACATTAATTATTACCGGCAGCAGTGGGCGTATTGGCAGTGCGTTCATTGATCGCATCGGCGACAGCTATACAGAGATGGGCCTCGACCGCAAAGGCCCTCCTCATCCGCCGCCCGAGACCGACCACGTTATCGATTGCGACCTCAGCTCGGATGAAAGCGTGTGGGATGCGCTGGACGAAGTGCGTCGGCTCGGACACAAGCGAATTGCCTCGGTCATTCATCTCGCTGCGTACTACAGTTTTTCCGGTGAGCCGAGTCACCTGTACGAGCAAGTGACCGTGCGCGGCACCGAACGGTTGTTGCACGGGCTGCGCGACTTCGAGGTCGAGCAGTTTATCTTTTCCAGCACCATGCTCGTGCATGCACCCTGTGAACCAGGCGAAAGCATAGACGAAGATTGGCCGCTCAGACCGAAATGGGATTATCCTAAGTCGAAGGTTGCGACGGAGGAACTAATTCTGCGTGAGAGGGGGGACGTGCCGGTGGTGCTGATGCGCATCGCTGGTGTGTATGACGATCATGGCCATTCGATCCCGATCGCGCAACAGATCCAGCGCATTTACGAAAAGCGCTTTATCGGCCATATTTTTTCCGGTGACATTACGCATGGAGCGGCCTTCGTGCATATGGAGGATATGGTCCAGGCCTTGGTGCTCGCCGTCGAACATCGCAAGGAACTACCCCACGTAACGACGCTGCTCATTGGCGAACCGGACACGCTCAGTTACGATGAATTACAACGCGCCATCAGTAGCGGGATTCACGGCAAAGAATGGAGAACCTATCGCATTCCCAAGGCATTGGCCAAGTTTGGCTCCTGGCTCCTGAACGTGGTGCCCGGCGCCGATCCATTCATCAAGCCGTGGATGATCGATATAGCTGACGATCATTATGCGCTCGACATCTCCCGTGCCCGCGCGCTTCTCGGCTGGGAGCCGCGCCACTCTCTGCGCACATCATTGCCAATAATACTCAACAAGCTGAAGTTCGACTCAGCGGGCTGGTATCGGGAAAACGAACTGATGGCAACACCTATTCCAGATGGTCCGCCCTGGCCGCATGTGGCGAACATGTTACTTGGTCTGTGGCTCATTGGGACCGCGCCGGCCCTCGGCATGACTGTGCCTGCACTGCTTTGGAGTGATCTCGCGAGCGGTGCGGCGGTTATTGTATTCAGCGCCCTCGCGATGCGACATGCGTGGGCTGCGTGGACCGTGTGCGGCGTGGGCCTATGGGTGATGAGCGCGCCGCTCTTGTTCTGGGCGTCGAACGCCGCTGTTTACAACAACGACTTGCTCATCGGCGCGCTGGTGGTCACCTTTGCAGTCATTGTCCCGCAGCTCGGTCGTGACGGTCCAGGCTCCGGCGCTCCTCCTGGCTGGAGCTACAATCCCTCCGGATGGGTACAGCGGTTGGGAATCGTGTTTTTAGCGATGGCCGGATTTTTCCTCTCTCGCTACATGGCGGCGTTTCAACTCGGCCACATCGTGTATCCGTGGGATCCGTTCTTCGGCGATAGCACCAGACTTGTACTTACCTCGGACATCTCGAAAGCCTTTCCTGTGTCGGACGCCGGCCTGGGCGCGCTCTCGTACCTGCTCGACGCCCTGGCGGGACTGATTGGCGGAAGACGGCGCTGGCGCACCATGCCGTGGATGGTTGTGCTCTTCGGTCTATTCATCATCCCCCCCGGTGTGACCAGTATTGTGCTGGTCATTCTCCAACCGGTGAGTATTGGCGCATGGTGTACGCTGTGTCTGGTGGCATCAGTGGTGATGCTGCTCATGGTGTCACCAGCGCTGGATGAAGTGATCGCCACCGGCCAGTTCCTCCTTCGCATCAAGCGCGAACAGGGCAGCGTATGGCGCGCGTTTTGGCGGGGTGAAGGCAGTACGGCGGAAGAACCAGAGCCAACTGAAAGACGATCACAACTTTCGGAAATCCTGCACAGCGTCGAGGCCTTCTCTGCTCCGATTAATTTATGGTTGAGCGCATTGGTCGGCGCCTGGTTGATGGCTGTGCCTACACTGCTGGGATTGGCAGGAGGCGTAGCCGATAGCACGCACGTCATGGGCGCGCTGGTGGTCACGTTCTCGGTGATCGCGTTTGCCGAACCATCGCGCCTCGTCCGCTGGCTCAATGTGCTTTGCGGCTTGTGGGTGTTCCTCGCACCGTGGCTTCTTGTCGGTGGCACGCCTGCCTGGCAGTGGATCAGTGTCGCCAGTGGACTCACGCTCATCGCACTCAGCCTTCGCTGCGGCCCGGTTGAGGATTGTTATGGTGGATGGCAACGATTTATTCAGTGAAGTGTGAGGAACCCATTAGATAGTTGAGCGAGTACGAGGCAACCTCTGAGGTCCGTGCGAAGCGGATCGGCTTATCGAGGGCGGTTGGCACAACCATTCAGGATGATTCGGTTTCATACATCTATCGGGAGAACGTGGATCTCAAGACACTCCTCCCGAATCCCTTTCGCCCCTGACCGCTTTAAACAGTTGCATCATCACACTGATCGAGTACGTGTCTGTCTCCAATGTCTCAATCTCAAATCCATGAGACCTCCGCAATCTCTCACAATAGCTTTCCCATCCGCTACCGAATCGCCGGTTTTTCTAAACTACTAGGTTTGCGATAAGCAACACGTTCTCCGAGTCATACAGCATAAAATGAAGAATTTTTCATAATCTCTTCATGAATCGATCATGTGACAGCGCTACAGTACCAACAACGCTAAGGACACCATAGCCGCCAATCTGAAGTTACGATCATATACTGATGAGACTTCCTCAAATGAAAAACAGACAAGGGATTTTCCTAGGGTCCAAGAAGGCGCACGTATTGGTATCATTTAGGCAGGTCAAAAAAATGGTGGCAACGTCGAGCCTCGAACATGGCCTCTCGTCGGTCATGAGTAGTTGTCGGATTATTCCTGCCGTCGAAGCTGGTGGGGAAATGTCTCGAAAATGTTTCTGCAGTCGTCGTTGAGATGAAAAGAAAGAAAGGAGACATGAGCCGATGGAACAAAACAACAAAAGCGTATTGGTCGTCGATGATGATCTCGACTTACGGTACATGCTCTCGGCCCGGCTCGTCAGCGCCGGGTACAGGGTCTATGGGGCTGCGAACGGGTGGGAAGCCTTGGAACAGTTGGAGAAGTACTCGATTGACGTCGTCTTGACCGACTTCCACATGCCGGGGATGAACGGGTTCGGATTATTATCAGTCTGCCGCGTGAAGTGGCCGGGAACTCCTGTCGTGTTCTTTTCTGGAGAACAGGACGACATGGCGCACGAGGCGGTTGAGCGGGGAGCGTTCGCGTGGGTTCGCAAGGGCAATGAATTCACGATGCTCTTGGAATTCCTGGACCATGCGATTCAACAATCAGTCCATGCGTGAGAGACAGCGTGAGCCAGGCAGCAGTAGAAATGATTTCCACAGCCACGGTATCAGTATGACTCAGCCCAACCCAGACTCGCTCTTGAGCACTTGGATCTAAGTTGTGCCGCCTTAATGAGTTTACCCATGTGAGGAGCAGTCGACGGTGATGTCGCACGACTGTATGTACCTCCTCCTCAATGTTGAAGGAGAAGCGCCATGAAAAACCTTCGACTGCTAATCGCGGATGGTGACGAACAGATCCTCCGGTTTATCAGTAACTTCCTCTCAGACGACTTCTGCATCGTGGGAACCGTGAGCGACGAGAAAGCACTGATCGCAGCGGCAGTGGCGCTGTACCCGCATATCATCATCGGCCTGCCGACAATGACCAGTCTTGATGCGGTTCGTCAGCTTGAATCCTTGATGCCTGACATCAAGATCATGGTCTTGACCGACCATGAAGAACCGAAGGTCGTGGCAGCGGCGCTTGCGGCAGGTGCATCGACAGTTCTCATCAAGAAGAGGGCATCGGACCTATGTGACAAGATCAGAGCGATCATCCGAGAGCTTCTTACCGCGTCTCCCAAATGGCCTGCCGCAGTGTCGCGGTCGGCGCGCCCTGCGTCGCAGGGGGTACTACAGTATTCGTAGTGACAGCATAGGTCTTTTCTGCCGATGATCGACGGCATAGCATTGAGACCAACCCTGAGGCGCATTCGAATCCATTCCCACATACGCGTCGACCAGATGTGTATACTATCCGTGACGGACAAACTGGTGGTCTTTCGACTGGACGAGATGCCCAGGCAATCTGCACAATACGTTATAATCGATATCCCTCTCGCTTCACCGTTCACGCTGATATCGATCAATCAGATGCCTCTCACTGTCGAGAGCTGATACGTTGAAACCCATGACCTATCAACCAATCGAGAACTACGGCATTATCGGGAACATGCGCACGGCAGCGCTCGTGGGCATGAACGGATCGATCGATTGGTTCTGCTTTCCCCATTTCGACTCGCCGAGCGTCTTTGCCGCCATTCTGGACGACGGCAAGGGAGGCCGATTTGAGATCGCTCCGACGCGGCAGGGAATCAATTCGAAACAGTTGTACTGGCCGGATACCAATGTGCTGGTGACTCGCTTCCTATCACCGAGCGGGGTCGGCGAAATCGAGGATTTCATGCCGGCCGGTCTGCCGCGTGACTCTCCATGGCACGATCAACTGATCCGCCGCGTAAAAGTCGTGCGAGGAAGCATGGAGTTCACGTTACGATGCCACCCTGCCTTCGATTACGCTCGCGCGACGCATCACACCACGATCACAGCACAGGGAGCGGCCTTTCATTCGTCTGCACTGAGCCTTGGACTCGTCACCACGATTCCACTGACGCGCGATGATCGCGGCGTCCGGGCGACCTTCACGCTTCAAGAGGGAGAAGCGGTCGTCTTCGTGTTTCGACGCATTGAACCCAATGGACACTGCGGACATTGTCCGTCGCTTGATGAAACCAATGCGCTCTTTGAAAGCACGGTGGAATTTTGGCATCGCTGGCTGTCGAAATGCACCTATACCGGCCGCTGGCGTGAAATGGTCCACCGATCGGCGCTCACGCTGAAACTGCTGACCTTCGAGCCGACCGGCGCTATTGTTGCCGCTCCCACGTGCAGTTTGCCGGAAAGCGTCGGTGGGGGTCGAAACTGGGATTATCGGTACACCTGGATTCGGGATGCCGCGTTCACGCTGTATGGCTTGCTCCGGATCGGTTTTACCGAGGAAGCGGAAGGGTTCATGCGGTGGTTGGACGCGCGTACCGGAGAGGTCGAGTCGGACGGATCATTGCAAATTGTGTATGGGATCGATGGCCGACACGATCTGAAGGAAGAGACGCTGGATCACCTGAGCGGCTATCGAGATTCAAGACCCGTACGCATCGGCAACGGGGCGTATCACCAATTGCAGTTGGATATTTATGGTGAACTCTTGGACTCGTTATATCTCTACAATAAGTATGTCACGCCCATCGGCTACGATGCCTGGACTCGCATTCGACGACGACTCAATTGGCTATGTGACAATTGGCACCAACCAGACGAAGGAATGTGGGAGGTGCGAGGCGGCCGCCGCCACTTTGTCTCCTCCAAACTCATGTGCTGGGTCGCCATGGATCGTGGTCTTCGACTGGCGCAGAAGCGGGCCTTTCCTGCCGATCGATTGCGATGGCTTCAAGTGAGGGATCAAATATATGAAGAGGTGATGGCCAAGGGGTGGAGTGCACAACGGCGCGCCTTCGTGCAGCACTATGACAGCGACTCGCTGGACGCGTCCAGTCTGCTCATGCCGTTGGTCTTTTTTCTCGCGCCGAACGACCCTCGCATGCTCGGCACCCTGGACGCGATCAACCGTTCGCCCAAAGATGGCGGGCTGGTCTCCGACGGCCTGGTTTATCGGTACAATAGTGAAACGGGCGTCGATGGCCTTCATGGAGGAGAAGGCACGTTCAGTATGTGTACGTTCTGGCTTGTGGAAGCGTTGACCAGAGCGGGGCGTGTCGATCGCACCAAACTTGTGGAAGCCCGACTGCTTTTTGAACGCATGCTGGGGTATGCCAATCACCTGGGCCTCTATGCAGAGGAAATAGGCGGTAGCGGTGAAGCGCTCGGAAATTTTCCACAGGCATTCACCCATCTTTCTTTGATCAGCGCCGCCTTCAATCTCGACCGGGCGCTCGGACAGAAGACATAGCGGGGAGGCCTGAAGACCTGAACCGCACCTGCAATTCGAGTAGCGTGGCAAGCTCAACGGCAGTCAGAATCCCGAGGGAAGAGTTTGACGGCTACTGTGTAGGTAATAATTTTAGTGACTTTTCTGCCGCAAGATCGTACGATCGCACTGAAGGTGAAACTAGGGTTCCGGCTGCCTTTACTGGGAGTGTCTGGTCCGAGAGTTTCCGGTCTCGCATGACGAGGCTCCACGGAGGGATAAAAGCCCGGGAGATCATGTACTGGAGGTACATGGCCTTCTTGGATTTTAACCCGCTCGGCAAGGAGGCTTCGTTATGCATTTCCATTCCATAGTTCTTTCCGTACCGGATCAATCCGACCTGCTGCCAAGTCAGAGAGGTCTGTCATGGTAATGAAAGAAAGTCCGGATACGGTTCTTCCTGCTACCGCTACGAATACTCCCGAGACACTCAACCGCAGCCTGACTCTCTGGAATAGCCTGACGATCGGCTTCGCAACCGTTTCACCGGTGGCGGGGCTCTATGCCATCATCGGTGTGCAGACGGTTGTGACGGGGGGCGGTTGGTTTGGCGCACTGGCGCTCTGTCTCGTGATGCAGATGTTGGTGGCGACCGTCTACGCTGAACTGTCCTCGCAGATTCCAATTGCGGGGGGTGCATACAAGTGGGCGAGGCAGCTCGGGGGTGCCGTTGCTGGGAAATATGCCGGTGTCATCTACGTCAGCTCCACCATCGCCATGCTCACCACGACCGCCTATACCGGCGGGGTGTGGCTCGCGCTTTTTTTTGGGTCGGAGGGAGGAGGAGGGGTCACGTTAGTGATGTGGGGTGCCGTATTTTTAGTAATCTGTACGGTGCTCAACCTGGTTCACGTGAATGTGTTTAAGCTCGTTATTTCCTTGGGTGTGTATGCGGAAATCGTCGGTTCAGCCGGCGTAGCGCTGCTGCTGTTTCTTTTTTTCAGGCAGCATTCATTTTCTGAGCTATTCCAGCACCTAGGCACGGGCACCGCACCCAGCCAGACAGCCGCATTTCTGGCGGCGCTCGCCATTTCTGGTTGGGCCTTCATCGGTTTCGATGCGTGCTCCACCATAGCGGAAGAAACCCATAACCCCAAGCGGATGGTTCCACGCGCCATCTTCTTGTCCCTCTGTATGGTGGGGGGGGTGGTGCTCTTCAACTCCGCCGCCTTGACGTTGAGCTTCAATCGAGACGCACTGATGCATACGAGCGCCACGTCCGATCCCGTCACACCTGTCATCACCAGTAGCTTTGGAGCTTGGGCTGAAACGCCTTTTCTGGCGATCGTTATGATCGCGTTTCTGGCCTGCGGGGCCTCTATGGTGCAATACACATCGCGCATTGTGTACTCCATGGCCCGCGAGGGCAATATGCCTTTGGTGTTCAGTCGGGTGACGGGCTCCAAGATTCCTCGTAATGCAGTGGTCTGCGTGGTGCTGCTGGCTGGGCTCGGGTTGCTGTTCGGGCTAAACGATGGAGCTGTGGCCACGATCATAGCTTTCGGCACAGGCGGGTTATACGCCATGTTCGCCATGACCACCGGGGTCGGTCTCTATACCCGCCTCACGGGCCGTTGGAACCCAGCGCTGGGTGAGCTGAAGCTGGGTGTCTGGGGATTAGCGATCAATATGGTGGCCTTTCTCTGGTCGCTGTTTGAGTTCGTCAATATTGCCTGGCCGCGAGCCTATGCCGTGTCGCCCGGCGCCCCCTGGTGGCAACTCTGGGCTGTCCCGCTGGTCTTGGGCAGTATTCTAGGCGTCACGACGCTGTATGTGCTGATCAGTCATGTTCGTAGGGGTTCCTCGATTGAATCATTCGATGTGGAAAAAAACGTGGAATAGAAAAATGTAATGAGGTGTCTCGCATTATGCTGCGAGACACCTCATCTGACTCACGCGCACTCCTTACGGCTTCTTTTTCCGGTTCGGCAGATGGCCGGAGCGCACCTGGCAGGCCAGGACGTCCATGATCACGCGAGTGGAGATCAGGGCGGTAATCTCGGCTGCGTCGTAGGGAGGAGAGCACTCCACGATCTCCATTCCAGCGATGGGCTTACTGTCCGCAATGACCTGAAGAAATTTCAACACTTCGCGAGGCAAAAAACCGCCTGGTTCAGGCCAGCCGGTGCCTGGCACGAAGGCAGCGTCCAAACAATC
>ERZ1292630.3499-Hain-H41-02um-R3-3499-length-13757-cov-6_pt1 | contig 13757 bp, 6 predicted proteins | sample MGYA00564408_ERZ1292630 | MGnify/ENA primary metagenome ERZ1292630 (study PRJEB36523, sample SAMEA6512641) | groundwater metagenome | collected 2019-01-08 | study: AquaDiva: Metagenomics assemblies of 32 groundwater samples | reverse complement strand
CCCCCCCCCCCCCCCCCCCCCCCCCCCCCCCCCCCCCCCCCCCCCCCCGCCGCCGCCGGTTTCGTGTATCAGGAGACGTCTCTCACAGGCCCAGGGCGACAAGTGTGCTGGGAGTTACACCGACAGCACGGTCCCGGTGCCGGTGGACCACACCGTGCCGTACGCCGACGAGACGAAGCGGTCGTCACCGTCAAGGACACTCGATCCCGCGAAGAGCGTCTTGTTCACCGCCGGCTTCAGCGATTGGCCGCCGCAGTGGTACAAGTGGATCTCCATGTCACTGAGAGTCAGCAAAAAGCGATCGTGCAGCATGTGCGCACCTCTAAAGAACTTCGCCGCATTGCCGCCGAGACGCAGGCGAAGGGTCGTCAACGGTTTCCACGACAGCTGGGGCGCCTCCTGTAGCTGCATCGTCGATAAGGGGTCTTGCACGACGCTGGACAGAGCCCAGGAAAATACCGACATGGTCAAATCCGCCTGAGTAACGAGCAGCACATTGGAGACTAGTTGAGCAGACGCTATCGCGGCGGGCTGATTGGCTACGAGCGACGCGCGTTGACCCAAAACGTGGGGAGCTGCGGTGGCCGGTGGCACGTTTGGCGCGACCGCAAAGGTGTCCACGATGCCGGGGGACGACACCGTACGGGCGGTTAAGCTGACCGCCGAAGCCTCCACGTCTTCTTGGTTATCATGCCGAATGGCGCTTGCAGCCACGGCTCTCGACGGAGTCGGCGGTGCCGTGACAATGCTAAACGCGCAAAGCATTCCACTGCCCAGGTGATCCAGAAGGAGGATGTAGCCTGCGGCCACCAACACACGGGATAACGACGCGAATCGAGAATGAAATATCCGGTACGCTTTCTCCGGATCCGCGACGGTGCTGCAGATAACTGTGTGCGCGTCGGCGGCGACGAACCAGCCGTCCTGGCCGCCAATGACGGCGACGTCAATGACAGCGCCGGGAAACAATCGATCAATGGAAACCAGCGCCTCGTTGGATTGCGCTGAAAAGATGGAGCACTGACCCGCGGACGTGCCGACGCAGACCATCTGCGCCGTGGCGGTCATGCAAGTTGCCCTGCCGTGCAACAAGTGACGTGCGATTTGCGACCCGCCGGAGTCACACGCCACGCAGCGGATCAAGCCATCCTCACCCGCCGACCAAACCAGCAGCGAGGGCTCCCGGTGTGAGACGGGCGCTTTCGCATCGCGCAGTAGGGCGAGGCCTCGGATGGGAGCCGCGTGCAGCGTCCATCGCTGACACTCGGTCAGGGATCTCGATGTCGCCAGCGGGTGGCATCGGAGCATGGCCACGGCGCCCGATTCGTACCCCACGACGAATCGAAAGCAGCCGCAAGACACCGCCTCCGGGTCGTCGTCGACCAACTGGGCAACGCACGTGACGGGCCAGGAAGTCAGCATGGTGTCAACGCTCTCCCACGACCGGGACTCGAAGAAGAGTGGCTGCCGCTGAGACAACACCGACGGCAGAGGTGCGCGAGCGGAGATCACGGTGGGCGGCACGAGTGGCTTCGTCGTGGACAACCCGCTGCTGTTGCTTGGGCTCAGCGGCGACTCGGCCAATGGTGATGACGGAGGTGCTGCAGGTACACACGGTGCCGGCCGCACACGGAAATGCGGACGCTCCGGCGAAAACGTGGTTTGAACGGCCGAGGCGGACCCCGCCATTCGCGTGGCCGATAGCGCCTGGCGGCCACGTTGAGCATCGTCGGCGCCAACAAGGGCGAGGGGGCTCGCGGCCGCCTCGGTCAAATCATCATCGAGCCGTCGTGTGGCATTGGCGGCGGTGTCCGACCAACTAGGACTCATCAACGGTTTGCCTCGGAAAGCGAAGTGACGTGTGCTCCGGTTTCCATGCTCCAACGTTGACGCTGCCGACGCCTGCGGAAGTGGAGAGGGGAAGCCGGGCGTTTGTATCACCGCGGTGGATGCCCCAGTGCCGATATCCTCGCGGACCACAACGTTCAGAACGGGCGGGGCGCGGGTCGGGGTGGTCGACATCTCTTCCAATCGTTCAAAACAGGAAAGCTGCAAGCCGTAAGCCCTAACCCTAACCCAAGCCGTAAGTTCTGTCAAATCACCACAACAGCCCCGTTCAATCCAGCGCTTTAAACGCGAGGTGACGCTGATCGTAGACACTGCATTCAACGTCGGACATCACTTGGCTCCAGTCAATCGCGATCGATCGGGCCTATGCAACTCCTCAACGCCTTGTCGGTGGTAGCAAACGTCGTGGGCGCTGTGCGCAATCCAACATCGCCAACCTGGTGCAGTCGGACAGCCAATCGTCACCGACCATAGAAAGTTGGTTCAGTCCGTGGAATCTAGCGCCGTAAATCGTGCCGGGGGAGGAAAAAATGGACTCACAGATGTGTTCCCACAAAAGAGTCAACGTCCGCGTGGATGCGCGTGGTAACAGTCCGTGCCACTCACCTTGCAAACGGCTTCGACGTCACGCGTACTGCCAAGCAATCATTTGAGCCGCCTTGCGGAAAATCCGGGCGCTCGCTGCCGCGCCGCTCGCGTCTTGGCGCTCCGCTAGTTCCATGAGGTCCTCAGTGACTCGCAAGAAAAAGGGTTGCATGGCGCCGGTCGAGACCAAGCCGTCTAGCGATATGCCCGACCACATGTCCACAACACCGGAAAGCAAGCGGTCGGCGAGAGACTGTTCGAAAACGTCGTCCCCGCCGCCGTTACCTGCCGCGTGCACCGTGCACACGAGGAGCGGTTGCAGGGGCAAGAGCACGTCGGCAGTGAGGTCGTCGAGATGAGCGTTCATGGTGCTGCGGCACATGGAAGCGGACAGCCCGCCGCTGCCGCCGCGACTGTTCGCGACGAGTTCGCCGCAACCGCTTTCGATCGCGAACGTTTCCACCGCTTTGAGTCTAAGAATGCCGCGCTGCGACGAGCGGTGCTGGTTGTAGAAGGCGGACAGCAACTCTGCGGCCACCACCGCGATGGGCGCCGAGGCGATCATCCGCTTTGAGGCCGCGGCGTTCAGCACCGTGAGCAGATGAGGAAGAGAGCGGCCAAGCGGCATCACCACTAGACGCGACTCGGCGTCGGCGAAATAGAGATTGAAGCTGGCCTCGCAGGCGCCTAGATAGAAAAGTCCGCCTGGCGGGCGGCAGCACACGCGGGGCTCGAACTCTGCTATAGACTGGGCCACGCCATCGAACGCCGCGATCGTGCAGCGCTGCACGCCGCTGCGCGTGGGCAGCAATAGGAGCACCTCGCCTCTCAGCACGACGATCAGACCCATCAGCGCGAAGCCGATGTGCAGCGGCTCCGAACGGACATCCGCCGATGATAGCAACGAAAACACCTTGCGCTGCGCGGCCATGAAAACGACGTGCCGCGGATACGTCAGGGCGCAAACGGTCGCCGTGCTGTCCCATGCAACTTGGATGGGCTGAGGGAAAAAACCGCCGACGGCACCGCCCCCGCCACGGGTCGCGGAGTCCCATCTGTAGAATTGTGACGACTTGCCAGTGAACGTCGCCTCCAGGTGCACGCAGAGCCAGCGGCCGCCGGCAATGCCTTGCGCGGCGCTCGACAGGACCACCTCGCGTGGGTTGTGGCTCAGCGCGTAGACCACGGCCGTGGTGCTTTGGACGCCTTGCTGCTTGTCAACGTCGATGATCATAATCTTCTTCCGATCACCGAGAAACACGGCCAGTGCTGTCGTCGTGGTGTTCCACGCCGCGGCATCCACCGCCTTCAGCGCTGGCACTTGCAACTGATTGAAGCGGCGAGCGACGTCGAGCACCATGAGCTCCTGCGTGTCGGTGATCGCCGCAATCAGGTCGTTGTTGGGCGAAGGCACGAGCCAGCGCACGAGAAAGGTCGGAGACGGCTCCATGACGGTGTCTTGTTGAATGGAGTAGGCTGACTTGACTAATTTGGGAACGTTGTCGGCCGAGACGTCTCGTTGGCCGTCGCACAATTCGTGAAATAACGGCACGAGATACTTGCTGTGGCTCGCGTCCGGGATCAGCGCCCCGTCTTTGACGCGAACGAACGTGATGCGGCCGTCTAGCTGGCTGCGGGCTAAGAGGTGCAGCAGCGCGCGGCGACCCTCCCTGGCCGCCTTCAGAGCGAAAACGCATTGCGTCTGTCGCACCCCAGGCTGCGCCACGACGTCGCTTGACGTGAGCGATCGCGCAATGGTAAGTCCCTCGTTCGTGCAGAAGGCGAATATTTTACTGCGCTCGAGTGGGTGATAGGCGAACGTGTAAAGGCGAACGTCGTCGTCGTCGCCCGTTCCTTCAAAACCCGCGCTGACAACGTGGCCGGACACCGTGCTCGTGACCACGGGCGAGCCGTAGGCGACGGCCCTGGTTTCCTTTTCCTTCTTCGATGTCAACTTGATGTGATCAGAGAACGCAAACCACGGCTTGACTCCCTCCGCCGTCAGTTCCACGTCGATTTTGAATTGCTGATCGTGTTCGCAGAAAATGATGAGCCCATCCGCCGCGCCGTGCAGCGCGAGCGGCGTCACGCGGTCCAACTCGGCATGCTTGAGGGCGAACCGTCGGCTATCGGCGCCGGTGCGGCCTGCGTGAAGTACGATCGCCTGCGTTCCCAATGAGTAGAGTGGTCGCAGCGCGCTGAAGGACCCGACGAGTTCGTCCTCGGTCGTTGAGGCGCCCACGCAGTACCGCATGCTGGCGGAGTATGCTAACGACGAGGAGAGCGTCGTGGCCGCCAGACCCAGCAACTTATCGTGAACCTTCTTGCGCGCGAACAACACGTGAGGAGGCAGTTCGCCCTCGCCGGAGGAGCGGGTCGCTTTGCTGCGCATCGCTTCAGTCTCACCGGAAACGACAACGTGAGCGACGGAGCCCCCAGATGTACCGACGACAATGGAGGTGAAAAGTCGCGGTTCGCCGACGGTAGAAGTCATTGACGCGTTTCCTCCGCCAACCTTGTCGTCTTCGTCGTCGTCATCGTCGTCGCTGCCGTGCTTTCCAGCACCGCGCGGCTTCTGGCACATGCGCAAGTCGAGCATCAAAAAGGGCTCCATCGTCGTGATCGCGCTCGAACTGGTGGTGCCCAGCAGCTTGGCTGACGAAGCAGTCGCAGCCGCTCGGCGCGCGGCGCCTCCGGGACCGTGAAAGGTAGATGGCCCACGATCGGGCAGGACCCATGACCACAAGAGCACTTGTCCATCAGTGGTGCCGATTGCCACCGCCGGGATGGGCACTGCCGCGGGGGGAGGCGCCGCGAGGATGGATGCCGGGACGTCCGTGGGCGGTGAGAACAAGCTCGTAGCGCACACATTGAGCACGCGAGCGACGGAAAACGTGCGTTTGCCCACGTTGACGCTGGGCAGCACACCGAGCACGGTGCAGGATCCTAACGTAACCACGGCGACGAGGAGGTCGGCAACGAGGAGCACCGCCTTCGAGTCGGCAGATCCATCGCGAGTTGGGTCCTGCGGTCGTTGCCGCGGGCGTCCGTCCGGACCGACGTCATCCACCGCGCGAGAAGGAGCGACAAGGGATGGCCCGATCGCGCCGTAGCGTGACAAGTCGTGGTGTGGATGGTGTTGCAGCTTGGCTTCGTGGTAGGCCCACTCGATGTGGTCGGGGTCGACGAAGGCGACGTACCGCACATCTCCCACCAGATCGTGCGTCCACACCTTCGACGGAATCATGTCCGCGAGCTGCGCCGAGAGCAACTCGAGCAGCGAGAGCTCGACGATAATGCGCTCCGATGCGTAGTCGTACACAGCGGCGAACGCGCCGTGCTTAGGGGCGACCACGACCCACGGCAGGATGCTGTGAAACGCACACTGCGCGATCTTCGTCATGTGACCACCCGTCACATGGTGGACGGCAAACGCCGCTTCCGGCTGCAGCACTTGGTCGGGCAGATCGGCGGCCGTGTCCGCCTTCGGCTTGTCCTGTGGGCGGTCGCCTGGAGGCGCCACGCCTTGCCCCCCGGTCTTGATCGCCGGAGGTGCGGGCATCGACCGAATCGGTGGCGCCGCGGCGGCAGCCATTTCTGAGGAGGCTGAGAGTTGTCGTCACACAGAAAAAAAAGATAGGAGCATCAATTTTCAATGCGATGCCATTCACACGTGCCGCCCCCCTCATGTGACTCCCGACATAGTGAGAGAGCATGCTGAAGATAATATGATCCGGTCTATGATGTGGCGTCACCACTGTCTGCAATGTGTTAATGGGTGGGAGCACCGATCCATCTGTGGTGTGTAGATGGCCCCTGCGGCCCGCAATCGGCGTATGGCCAACGGCAACCTCCCTACTACTAGCGAACAAACGAAATCTTTTTCGGCATTCGATCGTATTCGATGCATGGAGATTTAGCACCCTTCTTCGGTAGCTAGCGCAGCCAATTCATCGGCCCTACCAATCCGCGACGACACCGAAGCGGTCGATGAGTGTTTGTTGGTCCTTCAGGTCAATTTGCACTTTTTTGCGCATGTAAAACACGGGGCAGTCGCGGCTGGAGCACAGCACATCCTGGTGTAACGAGCCTTGGCACTGCTGGCACTGCGTCCAAACGCGCGAATATAGCGCCTCGTAGTGGTTTCGCTTGGCCACGGCGGCGTTGTAAATGTCCGGCGCTTTGACCTGGCAGTTGGTGCAAACGGCGCCCTCCTTGATGGCGGCGCGGCATCCCAGACATGAGAGCTGCACCCGGACAAATTTCATTAGTCCACCGGCGTCTTTGCTCGGCATCACCTGGGCAACGTGCCGGGTGTGGTCACCCTTGATGAGCACCGTCGGATCCGGCAGCACGCCTTCGAAGACGCGCAACAGGGGCGGGGACAAGTGGTGCTCCAAGTAGTACTGAACGTCGATGGGGATGTTGTGATCGAGGACGTAGATCGGATCCTCGCTGCGCTCAAACGCCTTCGCCCCTTTGGCCGCCTTGACGATGACGTAGGCAATGCGGTCGCCAATGCTAGGCGCCGAGGCGGGGTCCCGTTCCCGCATACGCTCCACCAGGGCGATGTGCGCCTGTTTATTTTCGTACTCATCGGCCGACTTGGTAAACGCCTTCGTGATGACCAGATGCGAAATGTCCAGCCGGTTCATGAGGAGGTCGCTGATCGTCCCCTTCACAAAGTCGATGGCGCCCTGCACCGAACGCTGTACCAAAATGCGGTTCAGCACGCCGCTGATCAGCGTCGCCACCAACGGGCAGTTGTCGCGGCGAACCGTTTCAATCCCCTTGGCGTCGAGCTTGTCGTAAGCGGACGTCTTGGTCCAAAGCAACCCTGCGTAGCGCTTCTTGTTCATGAGCAGAAACGGGAAGTACACCTTCTCAAACTCCAGCTTGATGGGCTTCTTGAACTCAGACGTGACATAGCCGGCGGCCTCGACGCCGAAGGCCATCGCTCGCTCCAGACGCTCCTTGTCCGTCAACCCCGGTGCCGCTACTCCGTCAATCTCGCATCGCACCATCACGGAGTCGGTGTCGCCGTACACGACAGTGACCCCAGGGTACTTGGCCTCGACGAGTTCCTTGGTACGCTCAATCATTGTGCGGCCGAAGGCGGTGACCGAGGCGGAAATTTCGAGGCATGGCAGCTTCCCAACTTTGGCGCCGGTGAACCCGTACACGGAGTTGGCCGACACTTTGAGGGCCAACTGGCGCCCGTTGAGAACACTGTACTCCAACGGAGAGGCCGCCTCTTTCATGAGGGCACGGGCATTCTTTCGCGCGGACAGCAGCTCCACCAGAATCTCTGGCAAGATGCCTTGATACACTTCGGCCTTGACGAAGGTGTCCCCCGACGGTGTGGTGGTTAGCTGCGCCGCGTCGTACTTCCTCACCTCGCTCTTGGGGACCAGGGTGCTGTAGCAAAGGTTGTGCGCCATCATGATCGACGGGTACAGCGACGCAAAGTCCAACGTCGCGATGGGAGTATTGTAGAAGGCTTTCATCGGCGGAATCACCGTGGCGCCTTCGTAGCCCACCGCATCCAACTCACCGGGGGAGAATTGTCGCTCCACTGTCGGAAAGAGCAGATTCTTCACCCTTGCCTTACGGAGCATTTGGGAAAAAACTTTAATGCCTTGACCACGCTCCAGTAGCCAGCCAACGGGAACGCCGGTCACGCGGCTCATCTCCACGTTGTTGACCACGGCCATCAGTTTTTCCATGAGCCGGATGGGCAGGTAGGCATCCTTCAGGCAGTAGACCCCGAGACGCCTCCGGGTCTCGTCAGTACCGTTCTGTAGGTCGCTGATGATGCTGTGGTGCACATCCTCCTTCTGTTCGTTCAGGAAGTGCTGCGACACGCTGTTCAAGCTGTAGCTGCGCAGTTTGTAGTCGCGCTGAATGACGACGAGCATATCCATCGTGACGCGTCCTTCAATCGCGATCTCAACGTAGTCGCGGTTTCCCATTTGTTTTGACTGAAACTTCTTCTCCCGCTGGACGGTCCGATCGTTCAGCAGGCGCGACCAAAAGTTGAATCGATCCGCGATGCGCAGCGTGTCGGCTCGGTTGAGGAGATAGGGAAAGTCGAAATTGGAGATATTGTAGCCAGTCACGACGTCAGGATCTACAATGAGAAGCATCTCCGCCCAGGCGATGAGCATCTCGCTCTCGGTGGCGAACGAAAATACATCGGCCCCCGCGATGGCGGCGCACGTGCCGACGCAGAACAGGGCCTTCATCAGTGGCTCTTCCTTTCCGTAGACGGTGCAGTGACACGCCAACTGAATGACGGGGTCCTTGTCCGCCTCCGGGAAGAAGCCTTTCCGTCCCTGGCATTCGATGTCGACAGACAGCACACGGAGTGGCGCGATCGCCATATACTCGCCGACGGGTTCGTGCGACGTCAGCGCCGGATACCGGCACTGAATCTCCAGCTGGCACGTCGATCCCTTGTACGGGCACATCTGGTACTGGCCGCCTTGGACAGTGACCCAATTGCACCCCCCAATGTCGCAGTCGACCAGGAAACGCAGGGGGAACAACACGTTGCTTTCGTAGGTGAGGAACTGCCGGTATCCGTCCCACAGCGCGCTGAAGCGGCATCCCTCTGTCAGCAGCGTGCGAATCTTCGGCACGAAGCCAGGCATCTGGGTGACGATCTTCAGAAACGGCTTGGGGCCCCCGCCAGTGTAGTACATGAGCGACGCCCGTGAGTGAGTCTCAATGCGGACGATGCACTCTTCCACGCGGGCGGCAGCGCTCAGTTGATCGTTGAACGCGCGCCGCAGCGGCTGCTCCAGCGACACATCCCAATTAGGCGGCGCCTCCACCCACAAGTACGGTTCGTAATCGTAGACATGGACAAGCGTCGAGTGCCCATCACGAGTCACGCCGAAGAGCCGAAGGACCGGCACCTCCGCCAGGCGCAGTTGAGAGAGACCTTCGCACGGAGACCGCTTCGTCTGCGTGCAGTCGAGAAGTTGAAACGTGAGATCCCGTTGGAGGTCGGCGGGTGGCAAGGCGGCACGACGGTACCCGCCGAATCGCGAAGACGCCGTGGCAGAGCGGCGGCTGGCCATTACGAGACGTCAGATATCGATGCAAAAGAGGAGGTCCCGTTCGGCACGTGGGGCGGGAGTGCAGGTGAGGGGCTGTGTTGTGACGAGATGGTGTATGGCTGATATACATACGCCCTGTGATCCCCCCGACGGCACGGCGAATATATGAAGGTGGTGGGGTGCATTGTGTGTGTGTCACTGAAAAGGGATGGCAGGATCACGAATGCGGCACGTAGCGGTTTTCAAGCACCTTACTGATCACTTCGCACTGATGCGCCACGCCCTCCAGGGCGGCTAAATCCCTCTCAATGTCGGCAATGCGTTGAAAGCACTGTGGGAGCAGCGACAACTGCTCGTGCATCGTTTGCACCGTGGTGGACAGGGAGTGTGTTTCCGTCTTCAAGTCGCTGAAGCGTCTCAAAAAGTAGTCGTTCGTGCTGAGGATGTAGCTCCATTCCTCCTCCTGCAACCGGAATTCCGATTCCATGAACGACTGCACACCAGCGTAGAAGGCAGTGAGATCGTGCTCTGCCTTCGAGCGTCGCACGTCGGCCGTCGTGGCGGTCGGCAACGTGCGCTCCTCGTCGGCATCCGTGGCCGTCGACATCACCAACGACAAGGGAGCAAGGGGTTTCGGTCTAACCCAACCCCACAACCAAATAATTGTGAAGGGTGGAGTTGCACAGGCGCCCGTCTCACACATTCACGTCGCGACGTCCTACACGGGCAGAGGTCGGTTTTCAACGCCGCCCTTCATCGAGACTTCTATGCCGTCTAGACGAGGACACCCCCGAGGCGGGAAAGGACGTCGCGCTGCGGGGTGAACGCCAGCAGGCGAGCATCAGTCGCCCGCGCGAGGGCATCGGGGGTAAAGCCAGGCAGCGCCGCCAATGGCCACTCGCCCTGATACAGCACGACATCGTCCCCAAGTAGCGACACGCACAGGGTCGTCTGTAAGGGGTCGTCTGCCACGGCCAGGTCATCACACGACGCGGTGGTCGAAGAATCAGTCGTCGTCGGCGGCATTTTGGAGGCGGCGGCAAAGACCTGAACGCCGCAAATGCTGGTGGCCTCCTCGAACGCGGCCACACACTTCAGATCACCGGCGTCGCCGAGCATCATGTTCACCCAGGCCGTCCCGTCCGGCGCAATCGACGCCACACCGTTGGCCGACGGCTCCGAACACCAGAAGTCAGGCTCCAGAAGGTGCCCCTCGAAGTCAAAGAATCGAACGGCCTGGATGACGACCATCGCGTTTGGCGAGGACAATTGAAACGTGAGCGTGAAGGCATAGCACACTGGCAATATGGCCAGTGTGGCGGGAACGACGGCGTCGTTGCCCCTGGGGGCGGACTCCTCCGCGTTGTGAGCGGCGGACAACAAATTCGCCCGGCGGATGGCGGTTCGCGCCCGCAACGCAACCGATTGACTCAGCAACTTTCCGTTTGGCAGCACGGCGTCTAACAACAACGTCTGAAACAGCAACACGCTGCCGAGCGCTGCCGGGGCTTTGCGGAGGGAGACGCCCTCATCGACCGTGAGGAGACGGTTGTCGCCGTAGAGGCGCACGAGTTTGGCACCACAATACGTGTCGATGATGCCAAGATTGGCCACGAGGACCGCGGAAATCGCCACGGGTCGGCAAAAAGTCACTTCGACAATCAATCCACCGGCCGTGAACGGCGGTGGCGGCGCCGGGGTGCAACCGTCTGCGTCCACTACCTGACAGGGCAGCGGCAGTGTGTCGATTCGAGCGATCATGGCGGTGTCGGGCCGCTCGTCGAGCAGCGCATCCAACGGGGTCGAGCGGACCCAGTCAGGGGCCAATCGGATGCACTGAATTAGCGACGCGTGTAGCGCCGTGTTGCCGGTCGTCATGAACCGAAGGCCAGAGAGCCCCACGGCTTCGTGGGAGCCGTGACTGGAGAGTATCTCCAACGTCACCGTCGTCATCATGACGGCCGAGGGTGGTGCCGAGGACGAGAACGCATGGCGAATGAGACTGCTCTGCGACCCCGTGGCAGGAACGATTGTGGCGAAGGACGCCCCCAAAGACTGCGGCGGCCCTCTTACTTGGGGCGCCGCGTCGTCGGCCTCGCATGACGGAAACGCCACGGTGTCGAGGCGCTGGAGGGTGGCGCCCACGCATGCCAACGTGGCCGCATCCTCAGTGAAGAGCAACAGTTCGTAGTTATCTTGCGAGCGGCCGGCCATGCCCGAGCTCGCTTTGAGCTCACCTCGAAAAATGTTGCGGTCGTCCAAGCTGATTTCGGCGACGCGGCAGCCACGTCCGATGTGTGACCCACGTCCGCCACCGTTGTAGTTCCAAAGCCGAATCGCAGCGATGCGGATGGTCTGAGGGAACACCCAGACGACCATGTGATTCGACCCAGCGGAAAATGGCACTAGCCACCCGGGGGCGTCTGGAGAAACGGCACCGGCCGCCGACGATTCGAGCAGCCGATCCACCGCACACTGCGGCATCGACGGCCGCTCTGGATAGGCGAAGAGCGCCGTCGGCAGCAGCAAGTCGCCGGACGGGGAAATGACCTCGACACACTGCAGGCCGACGTGGTTCGTACCGCCGCCACCCCACGTCGAGAGCGCGTTGATGAGTAAATACCGACCGGACGGCAGCGTGGGCAATGGAACGACATCTTCTTCCACCAGGGTGGTGGCAGCGGCTGATGGTTCCTCGGCGACGGGGCCGACCCGCGAATCGCGAACGCTAGCGGCAGCGGGGGGCTCGGCGACAGCCTGAAAGGACACCGCACCGCACACGGGCAGTGGCTGGCCGCCGCGGAGTGGAATCGATCCTGGACGTAGTGGGGCGGCCGGTGGTGCCAGCAACCGGTCCCGAACGGCCACTTGCTGCCCCGGCGGCATGCCTCGGAGCCTCTGGCTGATGCCGGGCACCGCCGCGCTAACCGTATGAGAATGATCCATATGCCACAGATTAGTAGAGCAGGACACCTCGACTGGGGGTCAGACACAGGGGGGAGGGACGAAAACGGACGCCCCTCGGTGCATAAGACACGATGATGAAGAAACCATTTGCTTTGATGACTAAACCGTGGAAACATTGCATTTCGGTCAAGTGTGATGAAGTTACGTAGAACAAAAAACACCACCAAAGCCTGCGAGCTGTAGCGTCGTGGGGGGTGTTAAGCTCGGCGACTATTGTGAAGGCCGCGCCAGTTGCCGCGGCACTGGAAGCAAAACACCAACCCCGTGTGACCAAATCGTGGGAATGCCGCTTCCGGTTATTGGCTGCGCTTTTCGTGAATCGGCTTTGGCGAGGAGATACCCAGCGCTTCCTTGACGCCACGCAACACCTCCCCGAACCACGCGTATTGCAGCCCCATCACTAGCCATACTTCGATGATCATGATGGCGCCGCAAATGTCGCTGTGCGCCGTCCGGTGGTACATCGCTGACACCATGGCGTTGGTCCACGCGATGACGATTACGGTGCCGCCTAGCACGCGGATGAGAAAGAAGAGGACGGCGAAGATGGCCTTCGACACCGCGCTCACTGTCTGAGGGCCACCGACGGCGTCAATCATTTCAGCGACGTGGATGAAAGCGTTGGACAGTTCGAAGCACCCGGTGAAGTAAGGCACGTAGCGATGACTGCACGGGAACGCCAGCATGTAGGTGCCCGTGAAGGAGCAGATGGCGTGGCATTTGAACAGCCAGCTCCAACCTCCGGCAAAGCACACGAGGCAATCCCAAAAGAAGTACGACACAATGAGCGCGTGCGGAATTCGGTACGGTTCGTACATTTTATACAAGTCATCGCCCAATGTGTCCGCCGCAAACCACCACAAATAGGCCGAGGGGGAGCAGACGAGGCCATTGGCGACCGCGACGGCGCGATGGCTCCACGCCCATCTCTCCTTCTCGGGCAGTCGCCGGAAAGGGCCAGAGCACCGCATCATGGCGTAATACGAGCCGTACTGGACAGCGAACCAAAAGATCAAACCAGCGGCCAGCACCTGCCAGTCGCGCAGCAGCGGCCCCGCGAGGATGTCGTACCACGTCACGTTCTGACGTAAGGCCGAAAACGGCGCGATCATGTTCCTCGTTGGCCCGAAGTCAATAAGGAGAGAATGGGGCACCTCTTGGTGGCGACCAGCATCAACACCAACATCTAACAGCACCTCTAACAGCACCATTCAATCGTTGAGGAGCGCAGACACACGATTACTCTGTCTATATGGGCGGTGGAGCAACACAGGCAAGGCACCGCTGACTAGA
>ERZ1292630.666-Hain-H41-02um-R3-666-length-34742-cov-7_pt1 | contig 13766 bp, 7 predicted proteins | sample MGYA00564408_ERZ1292630 | MGnify/ENA primary metagenome ERZ1292630 (study PRJEB36523, sample SAMEA6512641) | groundwater metagenome | collected 2019-01-08 | study: AquaDiva: Metagenomics assemblies of 32 groundwater samples | reverse complement strand
GAGACACCTATGTCGTCAGCTGCATTGGCAGAGATCATGACAGAAGTGCCTGTAATAGTGCTTCCCCCGGTAGGCGCAGTTATGGATACGGTGGGATTTGTTCCTCCTCCAACAATAATCGGCTTGGAAAGCTGATTGTTAGTTTCGTTCGACTCCACAAAGCGGTTTACGTCATCGACATCAGCCATTATCGTGTGAGTTCCATCGGGAATCACGTACGGACCACCCTTGGTACCGATGGTGACAGATGCCCCAGCAGCCAGAGGTCCGGCTACGTCGCCCCAGGTTCTGAAATTACCATTTACTGAATATGCTACGCCGATGACTTTGCCAGCAGGGGTCGCTGCGGTACCCTGATTCATCACCGTACTCGTAAAGATGCCATCGGCATAGGAAAGTTCTGTGACAACAACATCCGGAAGAGGCGTAGTGTTGGCCACCGTCACACTCACGACCGTACTTGTTGTCGTGTTTCCATCAGCATCTCGTGCGATGGCTGTAATTGTGTGCGAGCCATCAGTTGCGGCCGTGCTGTCCCATGTGACGGCGTAAGGCGGCGTGGTAACTTCAGCACCGAGATTGGCGCCATCGAGCATGAACTGTACACCGGAGACACCTATGTCGTCAGCTGCATTGGCAGAGATCATGACAGAAGTGCCTGTAACAGTGCTTCCCCCGGTAGGGGCAGTTATGGATACAGTGGGATTTGTTACAGCGCCGTTGGCCACCGTTATACTCACGCTCGTACTTGTTGTCGTGTTCCCCGCCGCATCTCTTGCTAAGGCTGTAATCGTGTGCAGACCGTCGGTCACGGCCGTGCTGTCCCAAATGATAGTGTATGGCGCTGTAGCAATTTCTGGGAGGGGATAAGCACCGGTGATAGAGAACTCCACGCCTAATACACCGATATTATCAGATGCACTAGCTGAGATCGTAACAGAAGAGCCTGCAACAATGCTGCCTCCGGTGGGGGCGCTTATGGATACGGTGGGAGCTATGGTGTCGATTGTGCCGCCGGTAACCGGTTTGGAAAGTTGGTTGTTAGTTTCGTCTAATTCTGCAAAACGATTTACGTCATCGACATCAGCCGTCATCGTGTGGATTCCATTGGGAATATTGTAGGGGCCGCCCTTAGTACCGATGGTGACAGATGCTCCAGCGGCCAGAGGCCCGGCTACATCGCCCCAGGTTTTGAAATTACCATTTACTGAATAGCCCACACCGATAACTTTGCCTGCAGGGGTCGCTGCGGTGCCCTGATTCATCACCGTGCTTGTAAAGATGCCATCCGCATAGAAAAGTTCCGTGACAATGACATCGGGGAGAAGCGTAGTGTTGTTGACTGTCACACTCACACCTGCACTTGTCGTCGTATTCCCATCAGCATCTCGTGCGACGGCTGTGATCGTATATGTGCCGTCAGCCACGACCGTGCTATTCCACGTGATAGCGTAAGGTGAGGTGGTATCTTCAGCACCGAGATTGGCGCCGTCGAGCTTGAACTGTACGCCCGACACACCGATATCGTCAGTAGCATTTGCAGAAATTTTAACAGAAGAGCCCGCAACAGTGATGTCGTTTCCTGGGGAGGTGACAGAAACCACCGGCTTCGAACCAATACCAATCTTGACAAATTTAGCAACAGACGGCACACCGTTTTCATTCAGGATGAAGATCATGTAGTAGCCAGGAGGGGCTACATTGGGGTTTGGAGGAGCCAGGACATTGAGCCCTCCCGTGGTCTGAGAAAAGCTTAGTTCGTTGATAACCTGACCCGTGCTAAAGGCATGGGTTACCGAGGAAATTCTCAGCACGGTGACCTTAGAGGTCGTGACGGCATCTGGGGTACTAACGAAAAAAGAATCCCCATAAGCAACATCGGTAGGCGCCGAAGTGATGGTTGGCCTCGCTCCCTTGAAAAGATATGGTGGTGAGTATATTTCAACATCCGGATACCCATTACCGCCCGTGCTAAAAACCCGTCCATCCGGCAGAAGCAGCGCCGTAGAATGATACACACGAGGGATTCCTGAACTGCTAGCGAGCGTTGTCCATTCTTCGGTTTCCGGATTCCATAGTTCTGCGGCATCCACGTGACCGGTGGGGTCGTTAAAATCTGGAGCGGAGGTACCTCCTGTGGCCAGTACAGTGCCATCGGGTAATAGCGTAGCGTTAAGATGGCGCCGGGCATATTGCATGGAACCAACAGCACGCCAACTCGGTGACGCCACATTGAGATCAATGACCTCAGCCGTATTCTTAGGAGGATTTGAGCCACCGCCCACAACCATTATCTTACCAGGTGCATACATCACCGCAGACCCATAGTCACGATAACCGCCAGATCGAGTCGCGACGTAGCTCCAAGCACCCGTCCCAGACGTATCCAGATACCGCGTTGTTGCCGAGGCTGAAGCATAAAATATCTTGCCGTTCGGGGCCAGAAACATCCTGGGGTAATCGTCCAGTAAAAGTTGAGCGCTGGTAAGATCTCGCCACGTTCCTGTCGACACCTGAAATACTTGCGGCAGTGGGTTGATCCCAACTATGGTGTCAATATCACCAGAAATCGTCAAAACGTCACCGTTGGCTAAAACGGTGGTTGTCGGATACCAGCGACCAGCATTCATATCGGGCAAGCTAGTCCACGTGTCGGTTAAATAGTTGTACGTAGATGCCCGTGGCAGTCCCACAAAATTAGAAATGTGGCCGCCAGCTAAGAACAAGGTGCCGTCGGCCAGGAACGTGTGTCCGACACAGAAGAGATCGTAACCCGGTTTGCTAAGGCTGGATACGCTATAATCCGTTGGATCCCAGGATTTAGGGTCGTTGCCAGACACCCCTTCGTCTCCTGGCCAGATCATCACCTTCCCTGTAGGCAAGAGATTTATGTGGACCGGGAAGTAGGGCAACGGTGGCGTGATCAGCTCCCATTCTCCGATGACATCGGGCGCTGCCCGCACTGGAGCGGCAAATAACATTCCTATTAAGACGGTGATGGTAGTGATAGCGTAGATTAGATTTCTATTAGACATAGCTAGCGCGCTCCAACCGGATTTAAGCGAAAAATTCGTAGCGGAAGATCATGAATATCATGCGAATGATCACCAGGAAGTGTGATCTTGTCGTGACCAATTGCGGCAATACTCCCTCCAGAACTAATTGAGATTGCATGGGTCAGTTTGAAATCGGAAACTGACGACAGTAAATTGTTCAGATCTTGCATGCCCTCTTCATTTGTCCACAGGAATGCTTGTTCCTCACCGTTACCCTCTGATACACCAATTACTTCACCACGATTATTGATAGCCAACGCTTTGCTCGATAATCGATCAGGAAGAGTGCCAAGATCCTTGATGACACCCCCCTTGGGCCAAAGGACGGCACGCTGCCCCTTCGCCGTATCCATGGAAGTCCCAACGATATCCCCGCTATCATTAATACCAGACGCTTCACTTCCATAGTCGCCAGAAAGCATGCCTAGATCCTGAGCTGTTTTGTCGGATCCGCCTGCCCATAGAACCGCACGAGGCCCTGCCGAGGTTTCACATACTCCCGCGACATCTCCATGACTGTTAATCGCTAATCCTCGACAGGACTCACTATCAGGCAGCATCGGCAGTGCCTGAACGGCGCCCTCTGGGCTCCAGATAGCAGCCCTAACTCTAGTAGACCCACTCGACCAGCCAGTAGCTTTTCCTGAAAGGCCAATGGCCAATGCTACGCTACTAGTATCACCGGGCAACTGATCAAGGAAAACGAGCTTATCCTTCCGCTGGGAACGGAAGGCACGTATTCCAGTGGGGACATTCATAGAACCCACAACTTCACCCTTATCGTTGATATCATTAGCACTACTGTAATCACCACTCGTCTCTGATCCCACGATTGTATGGCGTCCGCTAGCATCCCAAAAAAAACCTTTTGGACCGCTGCTACTATCCTTCGCGGTTCCTACAATTTCTCCGCTGTCGTTCACCGCTCGCACTATGCGAGTCGATCCCACAGGTAGAGTCCCTATCTGGCTAGCTGTATAGCTGATACCAGCAGCTTTGACTTGTTCAGTAGGAGCCAGCGTGAATCCTGCGCAGAGCAAGATCAGAACTATCAGAAAGGGTATTTGTGGCAACAAGCCAAACCTTCCCGTCAAATTGTAAATTTCCAGCCTGAATCTTTTGATTACTCTACCAATTCCCTTTTTACTATGCTGTGTTATGCTGTCGGTGCCCATAATATTCTTTTCTCTCCAACAATCAGGTGATTCTTTTTCAGCTCTTCACGAAACTCTCGTATGGTCTTTGCAGCGGGCACTATCCCTACCAAATCAAGGCCCATAACCGCATGAAGCTTAATCAATCCGTAACTTACACTTCCCATGTTATTTGATGATCAATTCTATTATTGATCATCTCATACTATTACTATTGCCTTTTTCCATTTAAACACAATAGCAATTGTGTAAATATAGTTGATATGTCATTTCTAACCAGGACATTTATACTATATGATATTATAAAGCCGATCCGTCGATAGATTAAGCTCCCCCAGAAAAACAGTCTTCCAAGGGTTGCCGCACAATTAACAAGACCTCTACACAACCGCGAAATTTTGCTGTGGTGACAAAGAAAATACCCAGATGACAATTCAATTTATTTGTCAGCTTCTGGTATGCCAAAAATGGTTTGTTCTTGTACGCGCGATGCAAGACTCCACTGCCATTTTTCTCCAAAACGATAGTCCCATTCCCTCGGAATAAAAGGAGATAGCCCGCTTTCCGGAGTTAAAGTAACTTCACCAAAAATTATTTTCTTATCATCAGGACAGTATAAGTCAACCCGACAAAAATCAAACTCTCTCGAAATCTGCTCCGCAACAATAATCATTTCCTGAAATAGCTTCGGCATGGGAAAACTTTGAGCTCTCGGAGCTTCCCACCTAAAATTCATCTCTTTCCAATTCGCATCATAATGAATTTCATCGAAATGAACTAAATCCATACTCCTGATAACAACTCTTATGCAAAAAACTTTCCCATGAAAGCAAAAAAATTTATAGTCTAACGGCAAATCATAAGTGGAGTCTTCAATGAACTTCTCTACGATAATCCTTGGCTCGATCAAATCATAATGTTTTTCAGAATAATTTTTCGAAGCCTCACTATATTTTTCCCCCAGCCAAACACGGCACTGCCCGATGATCTCATCGCGCTTTACTCTGTTCTTATCAGATACGACAATGGTCCATCCCGAACCATGAGTAGCCTTGATGACAAATTTTTCCGGCAAATCATCAAAGGGGATCTTTTCCGGGTTAATCCCGCAAAAATACAAATTATTTAGCAAATCCAATCGATCAGTTCTCGCAGCAACATATTCCCTCACGGCATATTTATCGGTAACTACCGTAGACAAAGGATGAGGCGCGAACAATTTCCTGCAACAGATCTTTTCATTGAATGATTTGGGATGTTTCAAATCAGGCCAGTAGCCCAACCGTAGCAGCATCTCAAGTTTGGCAAATAAAACAGGGCTCATCAAAAAACGCATGGGTGCCACCAAGCGCCTTAGCACCCTTCCAACGACCAGAAGAAGTCCCCCGTATTTATAAAGGTGAACAATTCTATTATCCAGAGTACGCGGCATTCTCATCCCCATTCTTGTATAAAAATCACATTAAATAACCCTTAATGTGGCAAAAAATTTGCTACTTCCGTGCTATTTGATGATCAATCCCATTATTGATCCCCTCACACAACGGCTTTTTTTCATTTGATCATAATAGCGATCAAGTAAATATAGTTGATATGTCATTATTTATCAGGATATTGATACTATAAAAACGGCTATTCCTACTTGTTGTTAACAAAAACTGTTAGCCCATTGGACGAAAAACAGGGAGAACCTTAATCCTATTTACAAGCTGAGAACATATTGTTGTTTTGCTTGTATTATCACACCAATGACTGAGCAATAAAATCATGTAATCAATGGATTTCAGTTTCTTAGCGGACTCTATCTATAATAGTTTTGCCACCCACTGTGATACACCTTTCTCAATTAATGCCAATGATTCTTCAAAAACAAAAAGATCTTGCTTATAGGGATCATCAATATCAAATTTCCCCCACTCACCCAAGCGAAAAACTTTCCCTCTAGCACTCAGTTCATTTTCTTCTATCGCTATTTTTTGATTCAGATCCATTACTAAAATGAGTTCCGATTTGCGAATCATCTCTCGATTTAACTGACAAGCACGATAATTCGAAATATCAATACCTTTTTTCAATAATAGTTGACAAGCAATAGGATCTGGCTGGTGACCTATTAATGCACCAAGCCCAGCGGAACTCACGAAGTAATCTACCTTATTCACCTCAGCAAGTGCATGTTTGAATAATCCTTCGGCCATCGGGCTTCTACATATATTTCCGACACAAACAATAAGTATATTTTTTAACAAATTACAATCCCCTCAACAATTTGTTAGCGATCCGACCAAGTAAAGTTTCTGTGGTCAAATAAAACCGGACACTTTACTAAGTCTTTTTTCAAATTCTATTGGCGGCATATCGACAATCTTTGCATGAATACGCTGGGTGTTATAGTAACCAATAAAGCATGAGTATCGGCAATAGCAGCTCTCTGGTTTCCTATCAGCCATTCACGTTTCAAGCTACTGAAGAAATAAATGCTCAGTAGGAAAATTATCCCAACAGCTTCCCTTCCGATTCATTCAACAACACCCTGCCAAGCTGTTTAAGCAATTTTGATAGACATACTAGCTACCGCGGATGCTGTGATGGGTCAATCCTGCGGATTCTTTCCGAAACCACGCGCCTGTTCCAATGCATCAAGTACCAGATCCATATGCAATCCACCGCATCTGTACTTTAAAGTCCGCTAAGTACTCTAATATGAGCCAATACGCTGCGACCTAAGGCATGCAAAGCATAGCCCCCTTCTAGGACGGATACAATTCGACCATTGGCGTGATCGATTGCGATACGCCTCAGTGTTTCTGTAATCCATACGTAATCTTCTTCGCGCAAAGCAAGCCCGCCCATGTCATCTTCCCGGTGTGCGTCGAATCCTGCTGAAATTAACAACAACTCTGGTTTGAATTGTTCCAGGGCTGGCAGCCAATTTTCTGTCACGGCAGCACGAAATTGCGCGCCCGTTGCACCAGCGGCAAGCGGCACGTTGATAATATGTTCATTGCCGCTATCAACCCCCTCGTAAGGATAATACGGATGCCGGAATGTTGAGCACAGCATCACACGGCTATCGCCATTGAAAATCTCATCAGTCCCATTGCCGTGGTGCACATCAAAATCGGCAATTGCCACACGGCTCAGGCCGTAATGCGCAAACGCATGCGTGGCGGCGACCGCGACATTATTGAATATGCAAAATCCCGCAGCACTGCTGCGACCGGCATGGTGACCGGGAGGACGAATATTGCAGAATGCGTTTTCATTCTGGCCCGACATCACCAAATCAACCGCTTTGACCGCCGCACCAGCAGCATGCAGAGCAGCTTCCAGGCTATATTGATTCATTGCCGTGTCCGCATCGAGATAAACCAGCCCATTACTGGGTGAAGCCCTGAAAATAGTTTCGATATACTCGATCGAATGGGCGCGCTGAAGTTGTTCCTTGCTTGCGGCGGGGGCTTCTTGCCGGTCCAGAAAAGGCATCAAACCGGAAGCGATGAGCTGATCCTCGATGGCTTGAATGCGCGCAGGGCATTCGGGATGGCCCGCCCCCATATTGTGTTTGAGCGAGGAAGGATGCGTCAGGTAGGCTGTTTTCATAGTGCTTACTCTTTTCGTTTGCTATTAACCCAATACGGGTTGGGTTGATTTTATTCATTAATCATAATATTTTTCTGACACGCTTGATGTTGTCGTCGTCTATTCTATCTTCAATGCTAAAGCCGAGTCTGTTCATCAGTTTCAACATATTGGCATTGGTTTTAAGTACTTCACCGGCCATGACTTTCAATCCCTTGGCGCGGGCAGCATCCATTAGCGCTGTCATGAGTTTCTGCCCCAATCCTTTGCCCTGCATGGCATCTGCGATAACCAGCGCAAATTCGCAGCTTTCCCCCTCAGGACTGATGGCAAAACGCGCAACACCCAATTCGATTTCTTTGTCTTGTTCGAAGGTTACTGCGATTAACGCCATTTCACGACTGTAATCAATTTGTGTAAAGCGCAACAACATAGTCTGGCTGAGTTCCTGCACGCTGAACATAAAACGGAAATAACGCGCTTCTTCCGATAAGCCACGAACAAAAGCCTGCTCAATCTCCGCATCTTCCGGCCGGATTGGTCTTATGGTGATATTTCTGCCGTCAGCCAATTGCCAAGTGCTGATCAGATGTGCGGGATAAGGGTAAATCGCCATATGTGCATAGCGGTCAGCGCTGGGCTGACGCAAGGCAATTACGATGCGTGCATCGGCTGCGAGCGCACCGTGCTCATCGACAATTAGTGGATTGATATCCATTTCCGTCAATGCTGGCAGCTCGCATACCATCTCTGATACGCGTAACAACACACTTTCCAGTGCAGCCATAGCAACCGGCGGCATATGCCGGAAAGTACCGAGCATCTTCGCGGCATGCGTACTTTGAATCAAATCTTTCACCAGGAAAGTGTTAAGCGGAGGCAAAACAACGGCGCGGTCACCGATCACTTCCACCATAGTACCGCCAGCACCAAAGGTAATCAGCGGACCAAATACCGCATCGTAAGTAACACCTACCATTAACTCTCGGCCATTCGGCTTAACCACCATGGGCTCTATCGAAACACCGTCCATCTGTGCATCCGGGCGATTCAATTTAACGTTTGCGATAATCGTATGGTAAGCCGTTGTTACTGCTTGGGCGTTCACCAGATTCAGCAGTACACCGCCGGCATCGGTTTTATGGGTGATGTCGCGGGAGTTGACTTTCATCACCACGGGAAATCCCAACTGTTGCGCGATGAGCATTGCTTCATTTGGGGAATGCGCGATCATGGTCTGTGCTACCGGAATATGAAAGGCAGAAAGCAAAGCTTTCGATTCCATTTCACTTAATATCTTCCGCCGGTCCTGCAACGCGCCGTCTATAATCATGCGCGCAGCTTCTACATCGGGTTCCAGGTGATGCGACAAAGGCCCCGGCATTTGCATCAGCAGCTTCTGATTACGGTAGTAGGCTGACAGATATGAGAATACCTCTACCGCCGGCTCGGGCGTGCGGAAATTGGGCTTCTTCGCGAGATTAAAAGCAATGCGGGATTCCGCTACCTGTGATTCCCCCATCCAGCAAGTCAGCAAAGGTTTGCTGTATTGCTTCGACAGCTCTATTAATGTGTTCGCTGCTTCCAGCGGTTTGGTCATGGCTTGCGGAGTCAATATTGCCAGCACTCCATCCACATTGGAGTCCTCCAGGCATGCACGCACAGCCTTCTGGTAGCGGTCAGCCTGCGCATCTCCGATCACATCCACCGGATTGCCGTGTGACCAGGTGGGCGGCAGCACCTGATTTAACTGCTCCATGGTGGCATCTGACAAAGTAGCCATTTCCAGACCCAAATCAATTGCGTGATCGGTGGCCATCACGCCGGGGCCGCCTCCGTTGGTGACGATTGCCAGCCGATTACCGCTCGGATGAAAGCCGCAGGACAGAGCTTTTGCAGCTGAGAATAATTGCGTAATGGTTTGTACGCGCACAACACCCGCACGCCGGACCGCTGCATCGAATGCATCATCTGATCCAACCAGTGATGCAGTATGCGACATGGCCGCTTTGGAGCCCGCGGCATGGCGTCCGACTTTCACCAGTATGACCGGTTTGATGCGCGCAGCAGCACGCAGAGAACTCATAAAGCTGCGCGCATTTCGTATGCCTTCGATGTACAACAAAATATTCTGAGTCAGCTGATCTGTCACCAGATAGTCGAGAATTTCACCAAAATCCACATCGGCAGTGGAACCCAAAGAAACCACACTGGAAAACCCTACATCATTGGTTTGCGCCCAATCCAGAATAGCGGTGCAGAGTGCGCCCGATTGTGACACAAAAGCCAGATTTCCCGCATTTGCGCTGCCTTTATTAAACGTTACATTCAGACCTCTGTCAGGACGCATGATACCCAGGCAATTGGGACCAAGCAGGCGTATTCCATAGCGGCGCGCATTTTCCAGTACCGCACACTCCAATGCCTGCCCTGTAGGGCCAGTTTCGGAAAAGCCCGCAGAAATAATGACAGCGGCCTTGATTCCATGCTTTCCGCAATCTTCAATAATGTCAGGTACGGTTTGCGCGGGCGTGGCAATCACTGCAAGTTCTACAATTTCACTAACCTGGAATAATGAGGCATAGGCTTTATGCCCTTGAATTTCTTCATGCTTTGGATTGATTGGAAAAAGTGCGCCTTTGTAGCCACTTTTCAGCATGTTGCTCAGGACAATCTGACCAACAGAATCCACACGATCGCTTGCTCCAAATATAGCAACCGATTCAGGTGAAAAGAGCGGTTTGAGATAGTGCTGGCCCATGTTATTGAAATCCTGTTTATTCTGACAGAGTAATAGAACTCAGTTCTTTGGATGCTGAGTTATTTCGGGGACATCTTACATTGCCAGTTCTATGTGAGACGAATTCGAGGATCAACGAGCGTGTAGGATATATCCGTTAGAATTAAGCCTATGATATACAACATTGAGCCCAGGAAAACCATTGCTCTAACAATTGCGAAATCCTGCGAATTAATCGCATCAATGGTATAGCTACCAAGCCCGGGAATACCAAAAAACGATTCAACCAGCAAGCTCCCTAAAAATAGCAAAGGCACCACTACCACCGCACCCGTTAAAATAGGAATCATTGCGTTCCCGAGCACATGCTTAAATAAAACGATACGCTCAGACAACCCTTTCGCTCTGGCTGTGCGCACATACTCTTTATTCATTTCTTCCAGAAAAATTGTGCGATACCAGCGCGTACTGGATCCAATGCTACCGATTACGCCAATTAGGATAGGCAACAACAGAAATTTGGCTGCATCCAGCCCGCTTCCGTAGCCCGATATGGGCACCCAATGCCATAGTTTGCTCACTAAAAATTGCCCCGCAATAATATAAAACAAGCTGGAAATAGACATCAACGCCACACATAAAACCACACCCCAGAAATCAATATAAGTGGCGCGAAAAAAAACCATCAGCAATGCGATAGTAATGTACACAACTAATCCCAGGACAAATACCGGCAATGCAATGGCAAGGCTAGGTAACATGCGCGACTTGATCTCCAGTGCAATATCGCGTCCATCATCTGCCCGGCCGAAATCGAAAACAAACATCGAGACCGATTTCTCGAAGAAAATTGTATCGGTCAATTTTCCCAGTTTCTCAGCTTCCTGATTGAACAACAGCGGCTTATCATAGCCACGCTCGATTTTCCATTTTTCTATTGCTTCAGGCGTGACGTATTTAATGCCCAATTGCATACGCGCCATGTCATCGGGTGTATTCACTACAAAGAACAAAGCGAATGTAATCAGATTCACCCCGATGAGAATCGGTATTGCATATAAAATACGTCTAATAATATAGCCAAACATTATTGATATAATTTATTGATTTCAATAGGATACTGTACGTACGGCCGTGCTGCTTTCATGACGGCGAAAAGCCGCTATGGCGGGGAAAAGACTGAGTGCCGCTATCACCAGCAGCAGCGCAATGGGCCACAATACCGGTTCATTCCATTCACGGCGTTTTTGCGCTCTTAACGTAGCGTCTATTTTTAAATACTTAAGATTATTATTCGATATTCTGTTGGGTTTAATATTCTGATACCAGGAATGATACAACCCATAATCTTTTGGATGATATCCCCACAACCAAGGGGCATCATGGCGTAATATTTCCACCATACGATCAATTATTAATTGCCGCTTTGGTCCATCATCCATATTCTTCATCTGTTCAAATAATTGATTGTATTCATTATTATCATAGTTAGCCGCATTCTCACCACTGTTGCGTACTTTACTTTGCGGCCCATACAATAAAAACAGAAAATTTTCTGCATCAGGATAGTCTGCATTCCAGCCCCATTCAAAAATTTGCGCATTTCCTTTACGGATTTTATCTTGGAAACGATTGTAATCAGTACTCCTTACCACCAGTTGTATATTTAATTTTTGAAACTGTTTACGCATCCAATCGAGCTTGGATCTGTCTTCAGAACTACGCGCTGTCACATCAAAATACAGGACTAATGGTGCGCCGGTTCGCTGATCTATTCCATTTGGATATCCCGCCGCGGCAAGCAAAGCCTTCGCAATTTGAATTGACTTGCGCTGCGGCTGATCATTTATCCATTCATACACCGCGGGATTGATGCCTTCTTTCCCCTCACGATACCCTGCAATACCCGGAGAGATCGGACTTTGAGCCGGCATTCCGCGGCCATTCGCAAAAATTGAAATAAATTCTTCATAATCCACAGCGATAGAAATCGCTTGTCTGAGTTTTCTTGCTGATTCACGTTCCTGCACATTACTTCCGCCCACTACCGGATCCAGCATATTAAAACCCATGTAATAAGTCGACACCGCCACAGTTGTTTCCAGCCTTATCCCTTGTTCTGCCATGGCTTCAGTGACGGTCGCTTCCCCCTGACCCACCAATTGCACCGCTTGGTCAAAACTATCTGAACCAATACCGGTAGCATCGTAATAACCCTGCAAGAATTTATTCCACCGTGGAATACTTTCTTTTTCTCGGGTAAAAATAATTTTATCTATAAATGGTAATTTCTTTTCTGAATCAATTAACAAGCCATTTTCTTCATCTCCCGGCATCCCTTCAGCCGGATAGAATTCATCATGAAAATTAGGATTCTTTTCCAATACCATTCTCAAATTAGGATTATTCTCGGTTAACATATACGGGCCTGTACCAACCGGATACCAGTCCAATGTAATGTTTTTTTGTATTAATCCTTTCTGCGAATAAAAGCGATCCGCTTCCCAAGGAATCGGTGCAAAAAAAGGCATCGCCAGCCAATAGACAAATTGCGGATACTTACCGGCTATTTTTATGCGATAAGTATATCTATCGACAACCTGCACTCCAGCTAACTGATAATCTCTCAGGTCGAGGTATGTTTTTCCATCGGATTGATTTTGGTCGGCTTGTTTTAATACCTTGGCATAGTCGCTGAGCCCCACTATGTAATCCGCCATGAGCCCGTATATCGGAGAATGCAATCTGGGATGCGCCAAGCGTTTGATCTGATATACATAATCTTCCGCAAGCAATTCCCTTGTAGCTGTTTGAGAGAAATCAGATAACTTGAATACCCCTGCCATTTCTTGTTCGTTCAGATCATGGTACAACCAATCACCTTGCGCATTACTTACAAATGCTGGATGCGGCTGAAAAAGAATTCCTGGTTTAATCGAGATTTCATAAATACTAAAGGCGATATCCGCTGCCTGCGCATCATCCGCTAATTGATTCCCTTGATTATCAAGATATTTCACAATGGGTATTTCTTTTGCCGTCGCTGGAATCAATGCAAAAGGGCGTTTTAAGTAATGATATTGCAGCGGGGGTTCGTAAATTTGCGCGGTGAATTGAATTTCATTAGAACTGTAGGATTGTACTGGATCAAGATGCTTGGGCCGTTCGGTAAACACATTATAAAGAATATTTTTCTCTGCATTCGCGGTTGCATAGGGATTATTCCAATTAGAT
>ERZ1292630.2510-Hain-H41-02um-R3-2510-length-16904-cov-8_pt2 | contig 13774 bp, 6 predicted proteins | sample MGYA00564408_ERZ1292630 | MGnify/ENA primary metagenome ERZ1292630 (study PRJEB36523, sample SAMEA6512641) | groundwater metagenome | collected 2019-01-08 | study: AquaDiva: Metagenomics assemblies of 32 groundwater samples | reverse complement strand
CACCAGGTGTCCGAGCGGCCATGGCCCCATCTGGTGGTGCTGCCGCTTTCATACCAGTGCAAGGAAAGGAAGGAGGTGGGGACGTCAAAGTACAAGACAAACACGCCGCTGTCCCCTCGCTGCTGCCTGACTTGATTGTGCCACAGGATGCCTCCGAGGCAGTCGCCAATCCGCTAATTGCCCCCATGGCCGCCGACTCGGTGCCAGCATCGAAAAGGCCCGTGAGGCTCTCGTCCCCGACCTTGGCAGGCCCTTCGCACCCGCCCCCCGCCGTGTCGCCGACACTGTTGCCCCCGTCTTCCCAGTCGCCACCACCCCCGGCCGCTCTTTTCAAGCCGTCTGCGATCGCCGACTTAGGCGAGTGGTCCATGATGATGACCTCGTCCGTCGTCGGCCCCCACCCGCCAGCTCCACGGTCAGTCACGCCCTCCACGACGACGCCCTCGAGCTCGTTGATCCCAATCCAGGCGCGAGGACTTGCTACCGGGGCAAGCAGCGCCGTTGTCGCCGGGGGCGGGGTCATCGGGACGGCCGTGGCAGCGAAGGACGTGTCGCACGATTCTGAAGAGCCGACCGCCTGGGGTTCTCGCGTGTTGGTCATCGTCGGGCTGTTCTTGTCTTGGTGCCCGAAACTTACGACTGTGGACTTATCTGGGCTGACCCACCTCGTCCGCCTCGGGCAGGACGTGCTCATGCGCTGCCCCGCACTCACCTCGGTGAATCTATCAGGCATGGTGCGCCTGCAGGAGGTCGGGTCGGACTTCTTAAACCACGCGTCGTCGCTGACGACGATCGACTTGTCGTCTTGGATATCGGTACGCCGCATTCGAAGGGGTTTTCTTCAGGGCTGCGAGCGCCTTAAAACGGTGGATCTAAGCCCGTTGGTGTCGCTCACGCAGATGGGACAGGATTGCTTCAGTCACTGTTCAAGGCTGCAGTCCGCGAATTTTTCCGGCATCGCCGCCCTTCACGATATTGAGCACACCTTTTGCGCCGATTGCCCATCGTTGACGCAGGTCGACTTCTTCGGCGCGACCAGCTTGCGACACATCGGCATGGACTTCTGCGCCCGATGTACGAGCCTCAGACACATCGACATCTCCTCCATGCGAAAGCTGCGCACGTTGGCCGCCGGCGCCTTCTCAGGCTGCGATCATCTGAGAACGGTCAATTTGAGCCAATTGCGATGGCTTTCGGTGGTCGGTCATTCCTTTATGCTCAACTGTCGACGTGTGACCGAGGTATCGTTTGCCGCCCGCTATGGCCCGGTGGACACGCTTTCGGCCATGTTTCTAAATGGCTGCGCGAGCCTCGCGAAACTTGATCTCAACTGCTTTGCCGCAACGTTAACCACCATAGGTCCACGAGTCCTGGGCGACTGTGCCTCGCTCGCCGTTCTCGATTTGAGTCGCTTGACGCAGGTCACCCGAATCGGAGATAACTTCTGCTCACGTTGCAAGCACCTCAAGTCGGTGCTATGGATTCGCCCATTGCCATCCGTGCACGAGGCGACGGTCGCGTCAGGGCACGCCGCGACGATTGGGGGGGCCGCCACGCCCTCGTTGATGTCCAGCTCGTCGGCGATGAGCGATTCCACGACTGCGTCGATGATGAGCGACTCTGACGATGGAGGCGACACCATCAGCGAATCAGGCGGGTCTCAATCCGGCGCTGGGGCAGCCGTGTCGTTCATTCGACCTTTCGACGTTACGGCGTTGAGTGGCAACTCGAGCGCCACGAAGCTCCGGAGGTTGCTGGGGGTGCTTCCTCCTGATTCCAGCAGCATGACGTCGGTCAACACGGCCGAACGCAACAGCAGCAATGGCGCGCATCGGCGTTACAATCCTACTACTGACCGAGGAGGACCCCGCCCGAACGAGCTCAGTACGAGCGACGTGCCGCCGTCGCCCGCCTCCACGCGAGATGGCACGGGTCCCTCTTATGGCGGACGCACCGCCACCGCTGCGGCGCAACAAGGGGCCGCGGGTGGCGGGGGCTCCGCAGCGGCGCAGCTCATCCATGTCGGGGACAGCTGCTTCACGGAATGTCGCCATCTGGAGTACGTCGATTTCTCCACGTGTCCGATGATTTCCTACATCGGCCGCGACTTCGCGCGCGGTTGTACGTCGCTGAAGAGCATCTCGTTGATTGGTCTCTCCAGTTTACCACTGATACGAAAATATTTCGCGAATCATTGCTCGGTGCTGACGTCGGTCGACCTCACCGGCGCGAGCTGCATCGAGTCCATCGAGGACGGTTTTCTCGCTGAGTGCGGATGCCTTATTGTGTTGGACCTCACTCCCTGCAACACGTCCTTGGCCCGCATCGGGAAGGACTTTTTGAAGGGCTGCCGGAGTCTGTATCGCCTGGACATGTCCGGTCTGAAAGCGCTGCAGAGGATCGGGCCAGACTGCTTCCGAGGATGCGGCAATGTAAAAACATTGCTTTTGGACGGCATGGCGGATCACTTAAAGCACACAGTGCTCGACGCAATCGAAGAGGCGCGTGAAGAGAAACGAAAGCAAACGGCCGCGGCCGCGGCAGCAGCCGCCGCCTCGTCGTCCAGTGACACCAACGTGTTGACCGTCGTGCCACAACCCCCACCGGGGTCCTCGGCCGCCGCGAGGGGCCGCAAGTCGTCAAGGTGAGATCATCAGCAAACGGCGCGGGACAAAACAGTAAACAACTCTCACGGAATGATGTGCCGACAGCTGTGGACACACACGTCCACCCCCCACCCCGCAGATACCACCAACCACTGCTGGTGTGCAATAAAAAAGGTCACATCATCAGGAACAGTCAATGTGATGGATGACAATTTGGTGGTTGTAGTTGTGCCCCCAACCTTCGGTTGCGCCTCCCTCCCCGTTTTAGTAGTTGCAGGAAAAAAAGGGGGATTTGTGTCATCGTACGTTTTTACTTCACACATCAAACTTCTTTAAAGGACTAGGATTACGACGGAGGGGGGACGTCGACGTTTGTCTCTCTCACATTCATCAGCGATGGGCATCAAAGGACTCTGGAAGGAGCTCGCCGGCGCGTGCCACCCGGGCCACCTGTCGCAGTTCCGAGGCATGCGACTCGGCGTGGATGCCTACTGCTGGCTGCACCGCGCCGCCACCGCGAGCGTCGCCGCCCTCGTTCTCGAAGGCGAGTCGTGCGACAAGTTCATCGCGTTCTTCGTCTCTCGGGTGGAGCTGTTGATTCGCAATGGCATTACACCAGTGCTCGTGTTCGACGGGCACGCGATGCCCATCAAACAGGCCACCGATGCCGCAAGAAAGGAAAGACGCGAAGCAGCGCGGGCGGAAGTGGCACACCTTTGGAGTTTGGGAATGCGCGAGGAGGCGACCAGGTTAATGGATCGGGCGGTAGATGTCACGCCGGACGTTGCTCTGGCCGTCATCGAAGTCATCGCGGAGCGGTGCAAAGGGCTGATGCTTGCTGCGCCGACCCACTACCAAGCCGCCGCGGCCGTTGGGGGGGAAACTCGGGTCGCCGCCGCGTCGCCAGCCGTGGAGATGCTCGTCGCACCCTACGAAGCGGATGCGCAATTGGCCTACTTGTGCAAAGAGGGCTACATTCACGGCGTGATATCCGAGGACTCTGATTTACTCGCGTACAGCTGCCATCTGCTTCTCGCGAAGCTGGACAGCGCTGGCCACTGCGACGTCATTCGTAGCCGCGATTTACAAACGATCGCGAGTATCCGACCGTTGATGAACACCCCCCTCATGGGGTCATCGTCGTCGACGCTGTCGTCGTCGTCCTCGGGTGCGGCGGGTGTCGCGGTGGTGTCCAATGGTGGGGCCACCTCGTCGTCGCAACGGTCGTTACTATTCGCGTGCATCTTGAGCGGGTGCGACTACGTGCCTTCCTTGCCTGGGATTGGCATGAAGACGGCGCTCAAGCTGGTCGCGCAGCACCCTGGCGGCAGCATTGATGATGTACTGAGAACGGTGAAGCAAACCGTGCAGGGTTCCTTCTCCACGAAGGAACTGGACGCCTACGAGGAAGCCTTCCACAAGGCCTATTACAGCTTCAGCCACCATCTCGTCTATGATCCACGGCAACGTGCCGTCGTGCCGTTTTCCCCGTTACCTCCCGGCATGCCGCTACGTGAGGATCTCATCGGTGCGGTGTGGTCCCCGGAGCTAGCCGTTCAAGTCTGCCAGGATATCGCGATCGATCCGATCACATTGAAGCCGTATCGCCGTCGGCACGCTGCCAGCGTCGCGCTCTTTTGGCGTCGTCGGCGCGGGGAAGGGCAGCGCACCATCATGGACGCGTGGAAGCAACGGAGTGCCGGGCCAGAATCGTCAATGTCGTCCGCGGCCGTGGCGGCAGTTGCGTCACAATCGGCGACCGCGATGGGTTTTTCGGCCCCGTGTTCCGCCGTATGTGTCGTTGGTGCTGCGACGGTGAAGGAGGAGGACGACGACGACGACGAGGAGGAGGTCGTTGTCGTCGTGCAATCCAAGTACTTCACAGGCAGCTCGGTCAGCGGCGTCGCTGCGCGCGATGCCCACCACCACGGTGCGATGTCCGGCTGGCGAAAGCGTGCTCGCGATCAGCCTGAGATCGTGACTAGGGCAGCCTACCTGAGCGACGGCGTCGCGACGCGGGGCCACGGGGGGCCGAATTCGATGTCGTCCGGGGCTCCATTTGCTCGTCATCAGTCATTCGTCGATGCGGCTGCGTCGGCCGTCGACGATAGAAACAAAGTGCCGCTCGACAGCGGATGTCAGGCTCCTCCTCCTTGCCAGCGCGATCCACATGATCACCGCGATCAACGATCCACAGATGCTTCCGGGAGCCGTGAACCATTCGCCGCCGCCGTCGCGGGAGGTCGCCTGCGACTATCTCCAAAGTTGCTGTCCCCGACGATGGAGTCAGTTCGTCTTTTCAAGCCCGTCGTTATCGATCCGGCGACCTCTGCCCCGGGACTGACGGAGTCGGGTGGCGGTATCGCCGTCGGAAGTCAAGAAGATCATATTCTCGTCCACGGAGAACACGATCGCGACGGCGGCCCATCGCCAGCTTCCTTACCGCCCATAGAGGGGGAGCCCTCTTACCTGTCGTCCGCCTCCAGTCACCCACCTTACTCGGCGTCTTCGACATCATCGCTGTCGTCCCTGCCCGCCATGCTGCGCCACGCCAGTGCTGCTGACGGCGACGGCACGCAAGACGACGGTGACAATCACGAGGGATGCTGCGTGCTACATGACGGAGCGGCGAGAGCGGGAGAATGGTCGTCATCTCCGCCGGTAGCTGCGTCACTACCGGCCCGCGGTGGTATCTTGGCACTCATGCATCGCCTGCGCTGCGGCCCGCTACCAGTGGCCGAGGGAGCTGAGCCACAGCCTGTGAGAGCAGGGGTCGTCGCTGCCGCCGCACGGGGCGCTTCGCCGTACGCAGCGGGTGTGCTCGGACCTGCGTCGCCGTCGATCGTACCTCCGGCAACGTTGGGCGCGGCGTCCGCAATCAGTCTGTTAGCCTCGTCTGTCGCAGTTCCGCGCGTCGGCCTACCGCGGGTGATGATGGCCGCTGCCACCTGTGAGCCGTTCTCTTCAGCCCCTCCGCGGGACGTGAAGAACGGAGAACGCACCACCACGACTACGGACGGCCGCGATCTCGTCGTGATCGGATCCGCCACCGTCGCCGCGGCCCCCCCTTGCGGCATGATGATGTCATCGCGCGCCACCCTCCGCGGACGGCCCATTTCGTACCGTTCACCCTTGCCAACCTCACAGCGCCGCCCGTGCGGTGGCGCGACCGGAGTCGCTGATGGGCGTGAGAACGCCTTGCCACCCACCCCAGAGCCAGTCACGCACGCAGTCAGACTTGAGGAACGTACGACGTCGGCCGCGGCGTGCGATACGTTCACCGCAGCGGGTGTGCTCGACGGCAGCATCCTTCTGCAGCCCACCGCCGCCGCCGCCGACCAGCGTCGATCGAACCCCAACAACACGGCGCTGCCGCCACGACCCTTAGGCATGGCACCCAGACGCGACGCGAACCCTTTCGACAAGTACCTGGCTCGAGTGAACCGGCTCACAGCCCACTCGGCGGCGGTATCCGATGCCGCGGGCGAGGGAGCGTCCTCCAGATAGATACCCCCTTGGTGTCATGACAGTGGATGACATATTACATGCCGTGATAGATGACATCAACGTTCATGCCCTCCCCAGTGTTTGCCATATTTCATACGACGGACCGTCACACGACGTGGGATTGGGGGGTATTTTGTTCTTCCTCCCCCTCCCCTGCGTTTTCCGCTGCGCGCTTCCCGCCGGATGCTTTCATGCCGATCGACGTTGCGTTATTGCTTACGGAAGGGTGATAAAGAAAACGTCACCAAAGCCTCTTTTTTTTTGTAAAAGAACCGGCAAAACATTTTGAACGCTCGATTGAACGTCAAACAACGCGCGTCGGGAGGCTGATCGCTCGTCCATTGTCAATGACAGGGGCCAACGCCGCAGCGACGGCTGTCCACCTCCTCCACTCCCGAGATGACAGCAACGACCGCAGCGCATCACGGAACGGCGAACCGTCATGGGACTGGACGCGACTTCGATTTCGGGACGCCAAACTCGAGTCTGCGTACATCAATAAAGTGTTTTCGGATTCAACCGTCGTTTTTTCTGTCGTCGCTTTCGTGATTGCTTTTGCACTCTGTTGCCTTGTCGGAATGGACTTTCACGCGGCGTTGGGGTCCACGCCGCCGTGGGAGATGATCAGCGTACACGGCGACTACACGCGGCACCGATGATGTGCAGCAGCAGCATTGTGACCCCTCCTCCAATTGCTTGTCGGTCGCTTCGTTTCCGTCCCCCACCGCCGTCGCCGATGCCGGCGCAGCCGACCATTTGATGTCGTTGAGTCGTTTCCCCCACGGCGGTCGCCGAGCGTGCCGATGAGTGTTTCGGCGACTCCTCGGCATCCGTCACGGTCGCCGGCCTGCACTGCGGCCCCGTGTCGGGAGGGGTGATCGGCGACGACCGGTTGATGTACGATGTCTTCGGCGACACCGTCAACACCGCGTCCCGGGTCATGTCAACGAGCGGCGGCGCCGGCGTGTGGATGAGCAGCGCCATGCGCACGATACTCGTCGGACCTGACCGCGAAACGGGCGCCCACACCACCGACGACGTCCATCTGCCACAGTACGGCCTCATTTTTGCAGGCCCTTGTGCCCCGAGAGATGAAGGGGAAAGGTACCGTGTACATTTGTCGTGTGACCACCTAGGCGGCCGGTCTCATCGACTCGTGAGATGGAGATCATCGAGGCCGTTGCTTTGACACTTGTGGTAGTCCGTCGCTCGTCAGGTGTGCGTCAGCCACTATGTTTTAACTCGGTTGTCAGGAAGGTTAGCGGCTTGGGCAGCTGAAATTTTTACCCCCCTCCCTTCCCCCTTCGCCTCACTGCCGACCGGTTTTCTTTCGTCACACATTTCAACTTTTTTTTCTGAAAATAGAACCAAGGCAGGTGCAACAGAGAAAAGCGTCTTCTGTGTGGCTCTCTGGAGGAGCTCGTACTTTTTCTTTCGGGAAAAATAGTCCGATACACCAAATTTTGGCAGCCGGTTTTGTACCCTCTCAACGACACATCCACCCTCGCTTTACTTCGCGTCGTTGCTGACCTTCTTTTGTCCATATTGCCGAGAGAGTGGCAATGCGCGGCATTTCCCCCCGTGTTCGTGCTGGGTTTTTTTTTTCTTTTTGGCACGCCACGACGACAGCTGATTTCGCTTCACGTGTATTCCTGTGGTGCGTGTGTCCGTACCTCTATCCGGATCGGTAGTACCTGCTTCTTCCCGTTTTCGGCCTTTTTCCGGCAGATATTTTCGTGGAAAATCGAAGCATCGAAAGTAACTCTCAAGGTGAGAGTCTGTGTTAAATATCCCGCCGCTCCCAGCGATGGACAGCACGGTGGCAACGCTGACGACGAACGACACCCCGGGCGGCACGACACATGGTGAAGATGCGAGCGGCCGCCGCGACTGGACCCAGCTGCGCTTCCGCGACGCGAATTTGGAGTCTGCCTACATCGCCAAAGTGTTTACGGACGCCGCCGTTGTTTGCTTTGCCACCTCGCTCGTACTCGGAATCGTGGACTTTTCCATCTTGGGTATGGATTTTCAAGCGGCGCTGGCATCCGTTCCGCCGTGGGAGATTATCAGTCTGCGGGGCGATTTCCTGGTAAAGCCTTGGGCGTTGGGTTGGTATCTCGCGGTTGCCATCACACTCACGACCATCGGCAGTCTTGGATTATTGCTGACGCTAGGCTTCAAAGTTCCGATTCCGGCTCGCCTTATTGACGTACTTTTTGTGCTTGTGGCGTGGCTTTGGGCTCTCGCTGGTGTCGCGACGTTGTCGTTTCGTCGACCGGAATGGTGCACACGGGGAAAGTTTTCGTTGATTATGCGGCATCGCGACTTCGTGTCGCGGCCATGCCCGGATTTCGCTGATGCATACCACGTCGGCGAGCTCGCCCCCTTCTTTGCTCTCTGGGGACGACCGTCTCTCACGCTGATTGCCGTCGCATTTCTACTGCCGTTCTTCGCCCTGGACCGCCTTCTTCACTTCAGCGGGTTTTGGACCTCTGATTTGGTTCACATCTTTTCTTGTGTGATCGTTTTCGTCTTGACGCTGCAGCGTGACCGCATCCGACGCCGGCAGTTTCTGGTGGAGGTGCAGCTGAGGCGCGACACGGATGTCGTCGTGGAAGGGCAGCGCGCCATCCAGAGGCTGCTGCACGCCGTGCTCCCACCGAAAACGATGGTGCAGGTGCTGCAGGAGAAGACGGTCGCGGACCGTGCCTTGTGCACGATCCTTTTCAGCGACATCGCTGGGTTCACGGCGTGGTGCAGCCGTCAAACGACGAACGACGTGATCGCGATGCTCAACGACATGTACCTGCGCTTCGATGCGGGCCTGAAGCGGTACGGGGTCGAGAAGGTGAAAACGATCGGCGATGCGTACTGGGTCGTGTGCGGCGTGCCCGTGTTCCGACCGGACCACGCGCTGCGGGTGTGCGTTTTCTCGCAATTCATGCTGCGTGAGCTGGCGGCCTTCCGCGATGCGGACGCGCGCTACGCGGCGCTGTCGATCCGGATCGGGGTGCACACTGGGGTGCTCGTGGGCGGCATCAACCCAACGCAGCGGCGGCTCACGTACGAGGTGTTCGGGCACGCGAACGAGGTGGCGGAGTACATGGAGCAATGCGCACCGACTGGCGGCGTGCTCCTGTCGCAGCCGGCGAAGGTCGCGCTCGTTGGCGACCTCGAAGCGCTGTGGGACAACGACGACTCGGGGGGCACGACAGTCGAATCGATTTTCGGAGAGCGCGTGTCGCTGGCAGGGATGACGGCGGGCGAGCACGAGCCGACGCACGCTTTCACCCTCTCGCCCCTGCCCGCGTGGTGCGCTCGAGTCGTGGCTCGCACCGGGGCTGAGGTGGCGGAGGAAGAGGCGGAGTGGAAGGGGGACCGGGGCCACGGCAACGGGGATGACCTGCGGACGGCTGACATCCTGCAGGGCAGCGACAGCAGTTCGAGTGCGGGTGGGGCCACAGTGGAGATGGTGTCCGAGGCGGAGCGCGTCTCGAAGCGCGCCCACCGCTTCCGCCTGACGTTCGCGGACGAGGCCATCGAGGATGCGTACGTCGCCCGCGCGCAGGCGAGCTTCGCCGAGGACGCAGTGGTCGTCCACGTCGTCATCGCCGTGCTGTGCGCGCTGTTCCTCGTCGTCATGGGTGCCGAAGGGGTCGGCCACAGCCCCGCGGCGTGGACGCTCGTCGCCGCCACTCTCCTGCTGCACCTCGTCTGGCTCCTAGCGCGGGGCAACATGGCGCCGCGGTTGCTGTTTGGGTCCTTCTACGTCTCCTACCTGCTCCTCATCGCCGGTTTCGCGTTGGATAGCCCAGCGCTCCTGTCATACGATCTCTTGTGGCTCCCGTTCCTGTACTCGTTTTTGATGCCCAGTCAGGGCTCCTGTGGCATCTCGTGGGTGTACCTGAATCTCCTCAACGTCGTCGTGATTGTCGTTCCCATTGTTGTCGTGCAGATTTACTTCGCGGAGCTCTACGTGCATCACCTGATTGGCCCTGGCTTTTTCATCGCCGTTTGGCTCATCGGGCTGCGGGATAACGAGGTCTCGCAGCGGCAGCGGTTCGTGGACTCGGTGCTCGCGGAGGAAGTGTTACGGGCCAGTCGAGCCAATGAGAAGAAGGTGACCTCGCTGCTCTCGCGGACCCTGCCAGCTTTCACGGTCGACCGGGTGGTGCGCTGGTTCTGCAGTGGCAAGCAAGGCTACATTGCCGACCAGCTGCCGAACTGTGGCGTGCTCTTCCTCCGCGTCAACTTCCAGCCCAAGCAGGGCGAGTCACCAGCGGGGAGGGACGATCATGCGACCGACGAGGTCGATCCCATGAAGGTCATGGCACGGGGCGGTAACGTCCTGCGCCTTTGCGATGACGTCGGGCAGCGCGAAGCCCAGAGGTGCGCCGGCGTAGAGCACTGCACCTTCGTGAAATCTATCGGTGACGTGCTGCTGTTTGTGAGTGGCTTGGCGCGCGCTCGCGAACCTGATCCTATTGCGTCATCGTCCTTGCCTGGCTCTCCAGCGACAGGGGGCTGCTATGGAAAATCCGACGACTCTCCCGCTGAACACTTGGTGTCATTGAGTCGTTTCGCCACGGCGGTCGCCGAGCGTGCCGATGAGTGTTTCGGCGACTCCTCGGCATCCGTCACGGTCGCCGGCCTGCACTGCGGCCCCGTGTCGGGAGGGGTGATCGGCGACGACCGGTTGATGTACGATGTCTTCGGCGACACCGTCAACACCGCGTCCCGGGTCATGTCAACGAGCGGCGGCGCCGGCGTGTGGATGAGCAGCGCCATGCGCACGATACTCGTCGGACCTGACCGCGAAACGGGCGCCCACACCACCGACGACGTCCATCTGCCACAGTACGGCCTCATTTTTGCAGGCCCTTGTGCCCCGAGAGATGAAGGGGAAAGGTACCGTGTACATTTGTCGTGTCCGGCCCTTGGCACCATGAAACCCTCACCCTCTCCCTCTCCCTCGTCCCCACCAGTCCTTACCCCTTCATGCCAAGGCTAAAGGAACGCTTTTCACAGGCAGCTTATCCGATTGCAGGTTGACCTTGTTTGCAACGTCAATGTGTACCTCCTGTTGTGGAAGAACAAACAAAGCGACGTCGTCGGCGTTGACGTGTGACAGTCTTTGCGCGACTTTGGTTTTCGTCGTTCGCACCCTTCCGTTGGCCCCCCGTCGTTGACGACGACCTCTCTGCGCTGGGAACACACGGTTATCCTGTGTGAAAATCTGCTGTTTGTTCGACCTTCCCCAGCACTCCCTGCCGCCCCTTTTCTCTTTTCCCCGACGTGACACCATTCGCTTTTTCACCGGTGTTCCCCTCGCGCCGCTATGTTGTCGGCAACCATTTGACGTCTTCGTTTTGCGCAGAGACCCCTTTAGACAATCACAGCACCGGAATGGGTCGTCTCTTTTCGTCGGCGGGGCTTGACGTTGTTGCCGCTAGCCTCGTGCTGCTCATCACGGCCACAGCGCTTTCGAGTCATGGCGTGGGTGTCACCCTCGTCGACGCCGCTGGGAAAGTTCCCCCGATTCCTGAGCAGGTGAAAAGGGATATCGAGGAGAAGGCCACCAACACCCTGGCGGAGAAAATTTGCGAGGAAATGCGACGTTACGGATTGCCCGCGAATGGTCCGTTAGTGAACAGCGTCTTATCGTTCGGATACGATAAATACAAGGATAGTAAGGAGGAGGGTGGTGGCGGAAAGGCGGGGGGTTCTCCTTCTCCCCCTGGAAAGCTGAATACTGGTCCGTCGGCCCCTCCCGTCTTGCACGCCCTCGAAGAAGGTGGCAAGAAAGGGCCACTTGAAGACGCGGACAAAAAGTTCAACGAATATTCCAAGCAGTACGACAGCGCCAAGCTGGCGTACGACAGCTACAACTACTGCATGAAGACCGGTCGCTCATACGAATCCTGCGTCGCCTTCGGGTTAATGTGCAAAGTGCTGAGCGCTCAGGCCGAATCCGTCAAACCTCTCGGCGGCATCGTGCCGATTGTTCCTCCAATCGACAAGGCGTGCACAGGGGGCAATGCCCTCAAGTGCTGCCGCACGCAGGGCGGGTGCCACTCCGCGTTCAATCAGGCGGCCCCCATTAATTGCGAAGGCAACCCTTACTACGGTCCGACGTACACGGCCGGGGAGTGTGTCGGGAGCGGTCAGGGGCCAGGGTGTGAGTGCGTCTACCTGCCCCTTTGTTCCGGCCCGTTTCGCGAAGACTTTGTGTGCGACCCCGAGAGCGAAGCCGGGAAGAAAGCCGATGAGGAGGCGGCCGGCGGCACCGAGGGAGGAGAAGGCGAAGCCGGGGGTGATGCGTTCCTGCATCGCGCGCTCAAGTATCGGTTCACGGCCCTCGCGACGAAGTCGTTGCTGACGTACCCCGACTCCGCGAATGCCACCACGTTGCGTCCCATGTTCGTTATCAACGTTAGCGCCGGTTTGTTCGGCGAGGTCACCTGGATGCCAGGCCTGTGGCAGCCATCTCAGCCAGGCACGTCGCTTCTCGACGACAACATCAACATCACCCGACTTGACAAACTGGAACTGCGTCGAAAGTCCTTCGCGAACCGCGTCATCGAGCTCATTCCGAACGAATTTCACATTCAGTACAACATGAGCCGGAACCAAAGTGAATCCATGACGTCGCCGTACGCGAAGATGTCCCGGCCGGGCTCCTATCCTATTATTGACTACTCCATGTTTCGAGGCTGTCGGAACTGGTCCACGATGCTCAACGCCTATCGGCTACCCAACGACGGATGGGTCAACGGGACGCCGTTCGCGATGCCAGGGAATCCCAACGCGTACCCATTCGGCGATCGTCGCGTCAATTTTTTGAACGAAACGTACAGCTATTTGGAGAGTAACTTCTTCCTCGCGGCCTTGCGGCTCACCAACGCCCTCCCGAATTTTTGGACCCGCTTCGACTTTACTCAGCGCTTCTCCTGGGGTGAGCAAGACTTGCTTGACTACTTGTTCCAAGGAGGCATTCTGCGCAAGCGGCTCAACGCGACGCTCGTGAACAACACGAATGTCACACGCACCAAGGCATGCTACGGGGCATTGCTGAAGTACGCGAGTCCGACGACGATCCGCTTGCTTCAGCGCGTGATGCCGACGTCGTGGTGCGCGATGGCGGTACCTGTGCCCTCGATTGAGGACCCCTCGTGGCTGAAAGGGCCGCCTATTTCGCTCCTGGAGGACGGCGTGGGCGGCTGGATGGACAACTGTCAGATGGCGCTCCCTCCCATTTTCCGCAACGCGACGATCGCCTTGGCATCCTCGTCGTCGCCAGGTTGGTGTACAGCGGAGGTCGCCAAGCCGGACTACGCATCTCCGAATGTCACCACGGTAACCGCGTCCGATTGGACGGCGCTGTTGGCGCTCGAATTGTACGATGGGGAGTCCACCGCGCTGCTTGGCGGCGGCATGCCCATGCTCATCAACTGGGGCGACGGCGTCGTCACCGAACTTATACTAACGTCTGCGGACGTGGTCAACGTCACCGAGGAAGGCACGAGCGTTATTCGCCCAATCATCAGGGTGTGCGTGGGGCACACGTTCAACGCATCGCGATTCGCCGTCAGAGAAATGCGGCAGCGAAACCGAGACGACGTTTGGACGTCAAACGTCACGGTGCAAGCATCCAACGATGC